>Ga0105238_10006111_pt1 | contig 11946 bp, 10 predicted proteins | sample KBSC34metaG_FD_81526 | JGI IMG/M metagenome (GOLD analysis project Ga0105238, IMG submission 81526) | Corn rhizosphere microbial communities from Kellogg Biological Station, Michigan, USA - KBS C3-4 metaG | ecosystem: Host-associated > Plants > Roots > Rhizosphere > Soil | place: Michigan, USA... | reverse complement strand
GGCAGGGCTCGTCAGTCGGCGTCGCGAAGGTCAACGCCAGCCAGGAATTCGATCGCGCGTTGACGGAAGCCTTCCAGCACGACCGCAAGCTGCTGGCGGAAGAATTCGTTCGCGGCCGCGAGATCGAATACAGCGTTCTGGAGAGCCCCGCGGGCGAACTCTTCGTCTCGCGGCCGGGCGAGATCGTGCCCGCTGAGAGCCACGGTTTCTACAACTACAACGCCAAGTACATCGACGAAAATGGCGCGGCCCTGATCGTGCCGGCGGAGCTGCCGCCGCAGGTCGAGGAAGCCATGCGCGACATGGCCGCAAAAGCGTTCCGAGCGCTCGGCTGCGACGGCATGGCGCGTGTCGATTTCTTCCTGATGCCGGACATGAATTTCCTGATCAACGAGCTCAACACCATTCCCGGCTTCACCAACATCAGCATGTACGCCAAAGCGATGGCGGCAAGCGACGTCAGCTACCCGGAGGTTATCGACCGTCTGGTGGCGCATGGACTGGCGCGCGCCGGCCGGTGAGGATTCGAAATCTCGGCGGCGACCAGCTGGTCACGTCGCCGCGTCACTCCGGCAGGCCAGCTTTGCGGAAGCCGTCGACGAAATGCCCGAGTGTCGCCTCGTCGCGGAACGGTTCCGTATCGACCCAGCGCTGCGTGGAGAAATGCGGATTGCCGACGAGGAACAGCGCGACCTCGATGCGTGCCTCGTCGAGGCGGCCGAGTTGCGCCAGACTTGCCGCCAGGAAGCGGCGTGAGCTGGTGCGATAGGTCTCGTCGCGGTGCAGCGTCTCGACGGCGGCTTCGTAGTCCCGGGCCGCATACTGTGCCTGGCCGAGCGTCAGATAATACCAGCTCGGTGGAAACGGATTCAACCGGAACGCCTTTCGAATGTGCTCCAGGCCCTCGTCTACCCGTCCGGCCAGCACGTCGATATCGGACAATGTCGCCCAGATATCGGCTTCGTTTGGATCGAGCTCGATCGCCTTGGCGAATTCTACGTCCGCTTGGTCGAAATCGCGTTCATAGGCAAGCAAATTAGCCAGAACCCAGCGGCAGCCGGCGTCGTTGGGGTCGATTGCCACTGCCTTGCGCGCCAGTTCCAAGGAGGTGCTGCGGGCAGGCTCGAACGGCTCGCCCCAATGCACCCAGCCCATCCAGTGGTTCATCGCAAGCCAGCGATAGGCTTCGGCGTAGTCCGGATCGAGCGAGATCGCGCGCGTCAGCATGAGATGCGCTTCGCGCGCCATCTGCGGGGACTCGTCGAACGATTTGCGGGCCCGCACGCAGAGATCGTAGGCCTCCAGATTCCTGGGCCGGTTGCGGGCCGGCGGCGCGCGCAGCCGGCCGAGCAGTGCTTCAACGATCCTTGCCGTGACCGCGTCCTGGACGGCAAAAATGTCTTCCAGGCCGCGATCGAAGCGCTCCGCCCAAAGATGTTCGCCGCTCACGGCGTCGACCAATTGCGCATTGATGCGGACGCTGCTGGCGGCGCGTCTCGCGCTACCTTCCAAGAGGTAACGCACGCCGAGATCCCGGGCGATCGTGCGCACATCCATCGCCTTGCCCTTGTAGGCAAACACCGAGTTGCGGGCGATGACGAACAGTCCACCTATTCTGGAAAGGTCGGTGATCAGGTCCTCGGTCAGGCCATCCGCGAAGGACTCCTGTTCGCGATCGGCGCCGAAGGCCACGAAGGGCAGCACGGCGATCGACGGTTTGTCAGGCAGAGGAAGCGGCCTTTGCTGCACGCCATCGAGCTTTTCGATGGCGCCGGTGAAGCGGTAGCCGACGCGCGGAACCGTGGCGATCCAGTCACCGCCGTCGACAGCCGGGCCAAGCAGTTTTCTAAGCTGCGCGATCTGGACAGTGAGATTGCCTTCCTCGACGGCCGTGCCTGGCCAGGCGGCGTCCATCAACTCGGCCTTGGCCAGGATTTCGCCCGGACGCCCGACAAGCGCCTCGAGCAGCTTCAGTCCACGGTGGCCGGCGGCGACGGGGACATCGCCCCGAAGCAGCGTTCCCGCGCCTGGATCAAACACGAACGGTCCAAAGACAAAGCGCGATCCATTCATGCGGCGCATCTATAGCCGATTTGGAAGTTTTGAGAACTATTTGGGAAGGCTTAATTACGCCGCCGGCGGCATCCTGCAGAATTCAACCTCATTCCAGTCAACGGGCCTTGGAGTCCTCATACTGCATGGAGGTTGCCATGAACGACATTCTTATGTCCGCCTCGGATCTGGGCGCGCGGCCGGCGACGCGCCGCTTCAGCCTGACCGCCTTGCGGAGCAGGATCGCGGCTGAGCGCGAGCGCGCCCGCTTTCGCCTCGATCTCAAGCGGATGGCCAGGGACAATCCGCACCTGATTGACGATATCGGGCTGACAAACCGGGAGGTCGAGGAAGAGATCGCCAAGCTGCCTTTCTGGCAGCGCTAGTGCGTTTCACCGTTTCACGGAAACGGCGAACCGCACTAGCTCCTTGATTTAACGCAATTCCGGACGGAAAACCGAACACACTTTTCCTGGAATTGCTCTAAGCGCAGAGCTGGAAAGAGGCCGATACGAAAAGAGCGGCCTAGGAGCCGCTCTTTCCTTTTTGCAATTGGCCAAACCTTACTTGGCGTTCGGGTTCGGCATCCAGGCAGGCATCGCGACATCGGCATGGGCGAACTGCGGCAGCTTGGCCGACAGGTCTTCCATGTTCTTGATGTCCTTGTCGACGAGCTCCTTCTGGGTGATGAGCGTCGGCGGCACGATGACGTTGTGGCCGGGATCCTCGCCGGCGAGCAGTTGCGCCAGCGCGCGCACCGAGACCTGGCCGACGACGGCCGGGTTGGTGGCGGCGGTGGCGGCCCAGGCGCTGTCGGGCTCGCGCATGGCGGCGATGTCCGAGGTCGAGATGTCAGCCGAGTAGATCTTGATGCCCTTGTTGAGCCCCGCCTCGTCGACGGCGATCTTCACGCCCTTGGCAAACTCGTCATAGGGCGCGAACATCACCTTGATGTCGGGATGTGCCTGTAGCACCGAGCGCGCCTGGTTGGCGACGGAGTTGGCGATCGGGTTGTCGAGCGTGCCGAACATGGCGACTTCGTTGATGCCGGCATACTTCTTCTTGACGTCGACCCAGGTCTCGTTGCGGCGGTCGAGCGGGGCGATGCCGGCGACATAGACATAGCCGGCCTTCCAGCTCTCGCCATTGTCCTTGACGGCCTGCTCGAGCGCGAGCTTGGCCAGGTCGCGGTCGGACTGCTCGATCTGCGGGATCTTCGGGTTCTCGACATTGACGTCGAAGGCGACGACCTTGATGCCGGCGTCGACGGCACGCTGGGCGGCGTCCTTCATCGATTCCGTCAGGCCGTGCTGGATGATGATGCCCTGCACGCCAAGCGCGATGGCCTGGTCGACCATGTCGGCCTGGAGCGCGGCGTCCTGACGGCTGTCCAGTACGCGCAGGTCGACGCCGAGCGCCTTGGCCTGCGCCTCGACACCGGACAGATAGGCCTGGAAGAAGTCACCGGTCGACAGATAGCGCACCAGCGCGATCTTGACGCCCGGCTTGTCGAATGGCGCCGGCTTGTCCGCCGCCAATGCCGTTCCCTGCATCAGCAGTGCCGCGCCAGCGATGCCGAGCGCCGCCTTGCCCAAAAGTCTTCTTGTAATGCTCACTTCGTTTTCCTCCGTTTTGTCTCAATACCCCGGTCGAAACTATCTCTTGCCCCTGCCGGAAAGGGCGAAGGTGAAGACAAGGGCGACGACAAGCACCGCGCCCTTGACGAAATCCTGCGTGTAGTAAGGGGCGTTCATCATCGTCAGGCCTTGCAGCAGGACGCCGACGAACACCGCGCCGACGGCGGTTCCGAAGGCGTTGGGCTTGGCCGCGCCAAGCACCGCGTAGCCGATGAGCGCCGCCGCTACTGCGTCGAGCAGCAAATTATTACCCGAGGCGATGTCGCCGCGTCCAAGCCGGGCGGCGAGCAAAATCCCGCCGATCGAGGCAAAAACTCCCGAAATGACGTAGGCCCAGATCTTGTATGCCTTGACAGGCGCGCCGGCGAGTTCGGCGGCCCTCTCGTTGCTGCCGACCGCATACATCATGCGGCCGAAGCGGGTGTATTCGAGGAAGAACCAGATCAGCACCGCCAGCACGACCAGCACCACCACCGAGACCGGGATCAGGTTCGGGATGAAGAAGTCGATGCGGTGGCGGCCGAGCGCCAGGAAAGCCTCGGAGAACTTGCCGTTGGCGACCGAACCGTCGGGCATCGTCATGCCGGTGGCGATCGAGCGCCCTTCGGTCGGGATGCGCTGCAGCCCAAGCAGCAGGAACATCATGCCGAGCGTGGCGAGCAGATCGGGCACGCGCATATAGACGATCAACCAGCCATTGATCAGGCCGACGATGACGCCGATGACCAGGCAGGCGATGACAGCGACGATGGCATTCTGCTCCAGCACCACCATGGCGTAGGAGGCCGCCATCATGGCGCTGGTGGCGACCGAGCCGATCGACAAGTCGAAGCCGCCGACGACCAGGGTCGCGGTGACGCCCAGCGCCAGCACGCCGGTGATGGCCACCGACTGGAAGATGAAGACGGCACTCTGCGGCGAAACGAAACCGTCAGCGGCAACGGCGAAATAGGCGATCAGCCCGACCAGCAGGACGATGAAGCCGTAGCGGATAGCGTAGTCGCGCATCATTCAGCGCCCCGCCGCGCGGCTGTCCGACAAAAGCTCATTCCAACTCCACTCCATGCAATTCTTAAAGCGCGTCGCGTCGAAACGGATTCGCGCGACGCGCTTTAAGTCTTTGTTTTGACGCATGTCGTTCTCCCAAAACTGCTGCGCACTTTTGGGCGACATGCATTAGACCTCATGCCGCGCTGTGAAGCGGTCCGCCGGCCACTTCCGCCAGCAGCCGGTCGAGGTCGACATCGGCGTTCCTATGCTCGCCGACGATCGTGTGTTCCGACATCACCAGGATGCGATCGGCCGTCTCCAGCGCCTCGTCGAGCTCGGTGACGAAGATAAGCGTCGCACGGCCGTCGGCGCTTGCCCTCAGCTTGGCCGCGATGTCGCGCCTGGCCGAAATGTCGACGCCCTGGAACGGCTCGTCGAGGATGAACAAGCGGGAAGCCTGCGACATCCAGCGCGCCACCATCACCTTCTGCTGATTGCCACCCGACAGTGCCGAAAGCTCGTCCTTCTCCGACCGGCAGACGATGCCGAGTTCGTCGATCTGGCGGCGCGCGGCGGCGCGCTCGGCGCGCTTCTTCATGACGCCGAAACCCGACATGCGCTTGAGGAAAGGCAGGCTGATGTTGCGCTCGATGTTGAAGTCGCCGACGATGCCGCTTATCGCGCGATCCTTGGCGACGAGGAAGACTCCGGTCGCGATCGCCTCGCGCGCCGACCCTGGCGCATAGGGCTTGCCGTCCATATGCATGGTGCCGGCGAGCGGCCGGCGCACGCCGAACAGCGTTTCCGCCAAAGCCGTCTTGCCAACGCCGACAAGGCCGGTGACCGCCACCACCTCGCCAGCGCCGAGCGTCATCGAAATCGGCTTGGCGCCCGGTGCGATGCGCAGGCCCTCGGCAGTGAAGACCGGGCGCACCGAGTGTCTCGCCACCACTTGGTCGAGATGAATCTTGCGGCCGAGCATGGCGTTGACCGCGCCCTCATAGTCGAGCGGCTTCTGATCGAAGACGCCGGAGACGATGCCGTCGCGCATCGAGACGATGCGGTCGGCCAGCCGCCGGATGTCGGACATGCGGTGCGAGATATAGAGGATGGCGACACCCTGCCCGCGCAGTCGGTCGATAAGCGCGAAAAGCCGGTCGGCCTCGGCGCTCGACAGCGAGGAGGTCGGCTCGTCTAGGATCAGAACCTTTGGCTGGTGTGCCATGGCCCGCGCAATCGCCACCATCTGACGATCGGCCAGCGCAAGGTCGGCGACGCGCGCCTTGAGGTCGATGGCGAGTCCCATGCGGTCGGCGACAGCTCTCGCCTCGGCGCGGACATTGCGCGGCTTGAACAGCATCGACGCGCCCTTGCCGCTCAACCGGTCGAGCGTCAAATTGGTGGCGACATCGAGATCGGCCACCACGCCGTCATTGATGCTCTGATGCACTGTGACCACGCCGGCGCGGATGGCCTCGGCGGGGGTCTGCGGGTCGAAGGCCCTGCCGGCGAGCTGCATCGTGCCGCCGCCGCGCGAATAGACGCCGCTGACGATCTTGACCAGGGTGGACTTGCCGGCGCCGTTGGCGCCCATCAGCACGGTGACCTCGCCCGCAAAGAGGTCGAGCGAGATGCCGCCAAGCACCTCGTTCTGGCCAAAGGATTTCCTCAGACCCTCCACACGGAACACGGCATCTGCGCCCATTCGTTCCTCCCTGGCTGTGACGCTATGGGCTCATTAGGCAATTGTCAACACGATTGACATTTGCCAGAGCGCTTCCTAGCTTGGCCCCGCCGCCGTGGCTCCGCTATCGTCGGAAACCACGCGCAGGAGGGGAGAGAATGACCGGGAAGTTCGAAGCATTGTCGGTGGAGATGCTGCCGAAGCGCCTTGGCGAGACCGCTGCGCTGACCGAGCGCATCGGCAAGGACGCCAGCCGCTGGAGGGTACGTGAGGTCGGCGACGGCAATCTCAACCTCGTCTTCATCGTCGAGGGCGACCAGGGCGCGGCGGTGGTGAAACAGGCCCTGCCCTATGTGCGGCTGGTCGGTGACAGTTGGCCGCTGCCGCTGAAGCGTTCCTTCTTCGAATACCACGCGCTGACCAGGCAAGAGCGCCGAGCCCCTGGATCGGTGCCGGCGATCTACCATTTCGACGAAGGCCAAGCGCTGATCGTGATGGAGTATCTGGCACCGCCGCACGTCATCCTGCGGCGGGCGCTGATCGACGGCCGCGAATTACCGAACATCGCGCGCGAAATCGGCCTGTTCATGGCCCGCACGCTGTTCCGCGGTTCGGACCTGTCGATGACCGCCAGAGAGCGCAAGGCCGATCTCGCGCTGTTCGCCGACAATGTCGAACTCTGCGACATCACCGAGAACCTGGTGTTCTCCGATCCCTATTTCGACGCCAGGATGAACCGGCATACCTCGCCGCAGCTCGACGGCCTGGTGGCCGAACTGCGCGCCGACCGCGACCTCAAGGTCGAGGCGCAGCGGCTGAAGCATCTGTTCGCCGCCAATGCCGAAACGATGCTGCATGGCGACCTGCATTCCGGCTCGATCATGGTCACCGACACAGAGACCCGGATGATCGATCCGGAGTTCGCCTTCTACGGCCCGATCGCCTTCGACGTCGGCATGCTGCTCGCTAATTTCTGGATGGCTTTCTTCTCGCAGCGCGGCCATGAGGAGAACGGCAGCCGGGATTCGATGCGCGCCTATCTGCTCGGCGTCACGGCCGAGACCTGGGCCGTGTTTCGCAACGAGTTCTCGCGTCTGTGGCGGACTGAGCGCACCGGCATGCTCTACCAGAAGAGCCTTTTCGAGGACCAGGGCGACCTGCTGGGCTCCGAACAGGCGCTCGACCACATGCTTTCCGGCATCTGGACCGACCTGCTCGGCTTCGCCGGCATCGAGGTCCACCGGCGCATCCTCGGCCTCGCCCACAATGCCGATTTCGAGACCATTGCCGATGCCGACCTGCGCGCCACATGTGAGGCCAAGGCTTTGCGCTTCGGCCGCCACATCGGCGTCAACCGGCGCCAGATCCATAGCATCGACGAGGTCAACACGCTGGCCGCGCTGATCGAACAGGAGAACAGCCTTTGAACGTCGGCGAACGCCATTACCGCACCATCTGGCTCAGCGACGACAAACGGTCGGTCGAGATCATCGACCAGCGCTGGCTGCCGCATGAGTTCCGCATCGAAAAGATCGGAAGCGTCGCCGGCATCGCCACCGCGATCCGCGACATGTGGGTGCGCGGCGCGCCGCTGATCGGCGTCACCGCCGCTTACGGTGTCGCCATCCAGATGAAGGACGATCCGTCGGACGAAGCGCTCGACGCGGTGTGGGAGACATTGCACAAGACACGGCCGACCGCGATCAATCTGCGCTGGGCGCTGGACGAGATGCGGCGCTTCCTGAGGCCGCTTGCGCCGGGCGAGCGCACAGAAGCCGCTTACCGGCGCGCCGCCGAAATCGCCGACGAGGATGTCGGGCTGAACCGCGCCATCGGCGAGAACGGGCTTGCCATCATCAAGGGGATTGCCGCACGCAAACAGCCGGGCGAGACCGTCAATATCCTCACCCATTGCAATGCCGGCTGGCTGGCGACGGTCGACTACGGCACCGCCACCGCGCCGATTTATCTGGCGACGGAGGCCGGCATTCCCGTCCATGTCTATGTCGACGAGACCAGGCCGCGCAACCAGGGCGCCCAACTGACCGCCTGGGAGATGGCCGGCCACGGCGTGCCGCATACGCTGATCGTCGACAATGCCGGCGGCCATCTGATGCAGCATGGCGACATCGACATGGTGATCGTCGGCACCGACCGCACCACCGCCAATGGCGACGTCTGCAACAAGATCGGCACCTATCTGAAGGCGCTTGCCGCCGCCGACAATGGCGTGCCCTTCTATGTCGCGCTGCCCTCGCCCACCATCGACTGGACGGTTGCCGACGGGCTTGCCGAAATCCCGATTGAGGAGCGTTCGGGCGACGAGGTCTCGCTGGTCTGGGGCAAGACGGCGGACGGCAAGATTGCGCAGGTGCGCGTCTCGCCGGACGCGACGCCAGCGGCGAACCCGGCATTCGACGTGACGCCGGCACGGCTGGTGACGGGGCTGATCACAGAGCGCGGCGTGGCCAAGGCTTCGCGAGAGGGGCTGAAGGCGATGTTCCCGGAGCGTGGTTAGCCCAATTGACAGCGCGGCCCTGCCCTCCCATAAAACCACCGTTAATGTTCTCAGGGCGGGGTGAAAGTCCCCACCGGCGGTAAGGACTCCTAGTTGCGCATGATTCCTTTCCGAAAACCGGTTCCGGTTTTCGGGGTCATGCGCAGGACCCAAGCCCGCGAGCGCCTCCTGGCATCAGGAGGGTCAGCAGATCCGGTGCAATTCCGGAGCCGACGGTTACAGTCCGGATGGGAGAGAACGATCGCAGAAGACGGTCCGCTCGCGCGGGCCGCATTTTGTGTCGTGCGTCCTGATTCTGGTTCGAAACGGAAGGAAGGACCCATGAATCAGCATTTCCCCACAGACCATACTACCCGTCGTGTCGCCGTCGTTCGCGCGCGCTGGCATGCCGACATCGTCGACCAGTGCGTGGCGGCGTTCGAGGCGGAGCTTGCCGCGCTCGGCGGCTTTGCCGTCGAGGTCTTCGACGTGCCGGGAGCCTATGAAATCCCGCTGCACGCCAAGACGCTGGCCGAAACCGGGCGCTATGCCGCGATCCTTGGCACGGCCTTTGTCGTCAATGGTGGCATCTATCGCCACGACTTCGTGGCCGGTGCCGTTCTGGACGGCATGATGAATGTCCAGCTTGCGACCGGTGTGCCGGTGCTGTCGGCCGTGCTGACGCCGCACAACTACCATGACAGCGCTGAGCATCACCGCTTCTTCCATGAGCATTTCACCGTGAAGGGCAAGGAAGCGGCGAAGGCCTGCGTCGAAATCCTTGCCGCCCGTGCTCGTATAGCGGCTTAAGCCGCGGCAAGGCCGGATTTCAGCGCTGCAACAAGAATTGCGGCCGAAAAGGCTTCAAAAGGTTGCGGTTGCCCTGAAATCCGGCCAGAAGCAACGGGGCCGCCCGACGCCCGGGCGGCCTTTTTAAACACGGGCTCGAACCAGATACGGGAGACTATTCGTTGGCTCGCATCACACTGAGACAATTGCTCGACCATGCTGCCGAACATGGCTATGGCGTGCCTGCCTTCAACATGAACAATATGGAACAGGGACTCGCCATCATGGAGGCGGCCGAGGAGACCAAGTCGCCGGTCATCCTGCAGGCGAGCCGCGGCGCGCGCGCCTATGCCAATGACGTGGTGCTGGCCAAGCTGATCGACGCGCTGGTCGAGATCCATCCCGACATCCCGGTCTGCATGCATCTCGACCACGGCAACAACGAAGCGACCTGCGTCACCGCCATCCAGTACGGTTTCACCTCGGTGATGATGGACGGCTCGCTGAAGGAGGACGGCAAGTCGCCGGCCGACTACGCCTATAATTCCGGCATCACCCGCCGCGTCGTCGACATGGCGCATTGGGGTGGTGTCTCGGTGGAAGGCGAGATCGGCGTTCTCGGCTCGCTGGAGAGCGGCGGTGGCGAGCAGGAAGACGGCCACGGCGTCGAAGGCGCGATCAGCCACGATCAGTTGCTCACCGACCCCGTGCAGGCGGAGCAGTTCGTGCGCGACACGCATGTCGATGCGTTGGCGGTCGCCATGGGAACCAGCCACGGCGCCTACAAGTTCTCGCGCAAGCCTGACGGCGCGGTGCTGGCGATGAACGTCATCGAGGAAATCCACCGCCGCCTGCCCAACATGCATCTGGTCATGCACGGCTCGTCCTCGGTGCCGGAGGATCTGCAGGAGATCATCAACAAATATGGCGGCCAGATGAAGCCGACCTGGGGCGTGCCGGTCGAGGAGATCCAGCGCGGCATCAAGCATGGCGTGCGCAAGATCAACATCGACACCGACAACCGCATGGCGCTGACCGGCGCCATTCGCAAGGTGCTGACCGAGAACCCGTCGGAATTCGACCCGCGCAAATATCTGACACCGGCCATGGCGGCGATGAAGAAGCTCTGCAAGGAGCGCTTCGAGCAGTTCGGCACCGCGGGCAACGCGCCGAAGATCAAGCCGATCCCCTTGGCGGATATGACCAAGCGCTACAAGTCGGGCAGCCTCGACCCGAAGTTCGGCTGAACCAACATCTCCGCGACCGGTTTTCCGCCGGTCGCGGGAGCCTTGCCATCCTGACCGACACCGAGCGAAGCCTATTCGGCCGTGTTTGGCGTCTCCGCATCGGCGCGAATGAGCTTAATGTCCACGCCTGCCGCCCAAGCGCCGATGTCCTCGCGACGCAACGCCGCCGCCATCATATCGGGGAAATGGTCCGGCGTGCAGGCAAAGACCGGAATGCCCAGCGCCGCGACCGAGCCGGCCATCGACAGATCGTAGCCCGGACGACCCTGGTCGGTGAGCGCCAGCAGCACGATGACATTGACGCCCGAGCGGACAAGCGCCGCCAGCCTTTGCAGAAGCTCCTTGCCGTTGCCGCCTTCGTAAAGGTCGGTGATCAGCACGAAATGCGCCTTGGTCGGCCGCTCGATACGCTCGGCGCAATAGGCGACCGCCTGGTTGATGTCGGTGCCGCCGCCTAGCTGAACGCCGAACAGCACCTCGACCGGATCGCTGAGTTCTTCGGTCAGATCGACGATCGCGGTGTCGAAGCAGACCAGCTTGGTGCGCACGACCGGCAGCGAGGCCATCACCGCGGCGAAGATCGAGGCGTAGATGACCGAGCTTGCCATCGAGCCGGACTGGTCGACGCAGAGCGTCACCTCGTCGAGGTCGACCAGGCGACGCTGGCGGCGCATGAAGCCGACCAGCCTTTCGGGCACGACGGTCTTGTGGTCCGGCTGGTAATGGCGAAGGTTCGCGGTGATGGTGCGCGGCCAGTCGATGTCGCGTTGGCGCGGCCGGTTGGTACGCCGCGACTTATCGAGCGCGCCGCGTATCGCCTCGGCGGTCTTCTGCTCCAAGCGCTGCATCAGCTTGGCGACGATGTCGGAAATGATGGAGCGGGCTATGTCCTTGGTCTTGTCCGGCATCGCCGAGCGCAGCGAGACTAGGTCGGCGACGAGATTGACGTCGGCCTCGATCGCCTTGAGGAATTCGGGCTCCATCAGCATCTGCTTCAGGTTCAGCCGCTCGAACGCGTCCTTCTGCACGACCTGGACGACCTGTTCCGGG
>Ga0105238_10006108_pt1 | contig 11947 bp, 7 predicted proteins | sample KBSC34metaG_FD_81526 | JGI IMG/M metagenome (GOLD analysis project Ga0105238, IMG submission 81526) | Corn rhizosphere microbial communities from Kellogg Biological Station, Michigan, USA - KBS C3-4 metaG | ecosystem: Host-associated > Plants > Roots > Rhizosphere > Soil | place: Michigan, USA... | reverse complement strand
GAAGCGCAGGCGCGTCGGCGGATGCGCCAGCTGGCGACGGAACAGCACCACCGCCCCGAAGATGAGCAGGCCGAGCAGCCACCAGTAGTCGCGCAGCGAGTTGCCGACGAACAGCACGATCTTCGTGATCATCGGCAGTTCGACGTTCATGTCCTGGAACATCGGCATGAATTGCGGCACCACGAACACCAGCAGCACGAACAGCGCCGCGAACACCATCACGACGAGGATCGCCGGATAGATCATCGCGTTGATGACGCTTTCCTTGAGCGCCTTGGAGCGCTCCAGGTAATTGGCCAGGCGCGTCAGCGTCTGGTCGAGCGAACCGCCCATTTCGCCGGCGCGCACCATGTTCACGTACAGCTTGGAAAACACGCCCGGCTCGGCCTCGAGACCGTCGGACAACGGCGCGCCGCCGCGCACGTGATCGCGGATCCGCTCGATGATGCGCCGCGCCTTCTCGCTCTCCGGCAGCTCGAGCAGGATCTGCAAGGCGCGGTCGAGCGGCTGCCCCGCGCCGAGCAGCACGGCCAGCTGCTGCGTGAACTGCAGCACCTGCGTCTGATTCATGGCGCTGCGCTTGAGCAGGCCGCCCATGCCGCCTGCCCCGCTGGCACCTGCTTCACGCACATCGAGCGCAATGTTGCCGGCGTCCTGCAGCTTGGCGATCACCTCGTCGTTCGAGGCGACTTCCATCTGGCCTTCGAGCACTTCTCCGGCCGGAGTGACGGCCTTGTAGCGGTAGAGGGCCATCAGAGCGGGGAACGGGGAACGCAGAACACGCAACGGGCGAAGGGCGCCGCCGCGCACTCGCACGCCGTTCCGACTTCTTGGACGCGACAAATCAAGTTCATATGGTTCCGTACCGCTCGTGCACAAAAGTACAAATTCGACGCCACATTCGCAGGAAGGTTCAACGCCGCTGCGCCCCTGCTCTTCTGTTGCCTGTTCCCGCTCAGCTCTCCGACGTCACGCGCAGCACTTCCTCGATCGTGGTGGTGCCGCCGAGCGCTTTCACCAGACCATCCTCGTACATCGTGCGCATGCCTTCGCTGCGCGCCAGTTCCTCGATCTTGCCCATGTCGGCGTGCTGCATGACCAGGCGCCGCAGCGGGTCGCTCATCACCAGGAATTCCATGATCGTGGTGCGGCCGTGATAACCGGTGGCGGTGAGCGCCGACGGCATCGGTTTATACAATTCCACTTTTCCTTCCGGCTGGAAGCGGCGCAGGCCGAATTCCTCGACCACTTCCGGCAACGCCTCGTACTTGTCGGCGTGCTCCTTGTCCAGGCGCCGCACCAGGCGCTGGGCGAGGATGCCGTTCACCGTCGAGGTGAGCAGATAGTCTTCCACGCCCATGTCGAGCAGGCGCGTGATGCCGCCGGCGGCATTGTTGGTGTGCAGCGTCGACAACACCAGGTGTCCGGTCAGCGCCGACTGGATCGCGATCTTGGCGGTTTCCAGATCGCGCATTTCGCCGATCATGATGATGTCCGGATCCTGGCGCACGATAGAGCGCAACGCATGGCTGAAGTCGAGGCCGATGGCGGGCTTGGCCTGGATCTGGTTGATGCCCTCGATCTGGTATTCGACCGGATCCTCGACCGTGATGATCTTCACGTCCGGCGTGTTGAGCTTCGACAGCGCCGTGTACAGCGTGGTGGTCTTGCCCGAACCGGTCGGGCCGGTGACGAGCAGGATGCCGTGCGGCAGCTCGAGCACCTTGTTGAACTGCGACAGGAACTGGTCGGTGAAGCCGAGCGTATGGAAATCGAACACGATCGATTCGCGATCGAGAATTCGCATCACCACCGATTCGCCGAACGAGGTCGGCACGGTCGAGACGCGCAGGTCGAGTTCCTTGCCCTGCACGCGCAGCATGATGCGGCCGTCCTGCGGCAGGCGGCGCTCGGCGATGTTGAGCTTGGCCATGATCTTGACGCGCGAGATCACCGCCGCGGTCGATGCCGCCGGCGGCGACTCGACTTCCAGCAGCACGCCGTCGACGCGATAGCGCACCTTCAGGCGATTCTCGAACGGTTCGATGTGGATGTCCGACGCGCGTTGTTCAACGGCGCGCTGGATCACCAGATTGACGAGACGGATGACCGGCGCTTCGGAAGCCAGATCGCGCAGATGCTCGATGTCGTCTTCGCTGCGCGTGGCCTCGTCGGAAAGATTCTCGACGATCGTGCCCATCGCCGAGCGCCCCTGGCCGTAGTAGCGCTCGATCAGATCGTCGATTTCCGAGCGGAAGCCCACCTTGATGTCGGCTTGCTTGCCGGTGGCCAGCTGCACCGCCTCGATCGGATAGCTTTCCGCCGGATCGGCGACCACCCAGGTCACATGCGTGTCGGTCTCGGCGATCGGCACGATGTGATGCTGCTTGAGGAAGCGGATCGACATCGCCACGTTCGGCGGCGGCGCCTCCGGAAATTCCTTGGCCGAGATCAGCGGCAGGCCCATCACGTCCGACAATGCGTCGGCCATCTCGCGCTCGGACACCAGGCCCAGGCGCGTCAGCAACGGCACCAGGTTGCCGTCGCCGCTTTCCTCGAGCAGGCGGCGCGCACGCGCGAGGTCCGCTTCCTTCAGGCGGCCACGCGCGACCAGATGCTCGCAGATGCGCTCATCGAGCCCTTCGGCGCTGAACGGCTGCATTGGATTGTCGGAATTCGGTACGGCAGCCATGATATTCAATCGAGCCCTGAGCTAGTCGTCATTGCACTGAAACTTCCCCGCCGCTTGCGCCATCGCCCAAGCTGCGAGCCCCCTGAATGCTTGCATTGTATGTCGGAGCGACCCGGGCCTTACGAGTGTGGCGTTTCGACCCCAACCGTTACTGCAGGTTCCGTACCGCCCGGACGCGTGAGCATTTCGATGAAGGATCGATTGAGCACGATCCACAGCGCCACCGGCACCAGCGCCGGCAGGATGAGATAACCGAACTGATAACAAAGCGCAATCAATTCAAGCGACATGCCCGCACGCTGCGCCGCCTCGAGGCCGGCGGCTCCGGCATCGAGACAGACGCTTTTCAGACTCTCGCCGATCACACCGAAGGTCTGCGCCAGGCAGATCACCAATGCACCGAGCGCGAGTTGCCCAAACGTGCGCCAGCGCGTCAACGGCGTTGCCAGCACCAGGCCGACAAACAACGGCAGCGCATATCCATAGACCATCGGATTGACCACAGGTTCAATGAAGCCGAAACGCGGCGCTTCGCCGGCGGGCGCGGCATTGACCATGACGCCGCTGGTGATCTGCATCAGATAGCCCGGGTGACCGAGCACGTGGCCCTGCGTGTCGAGCAGATCGGCGCCCTGGCTGATCGCGGTGAACAGGGTCGGCCACCAGTTCAGCAACACCGTCTTGGCCAGCGCAATCACCGGCCAGGCCAACGCGTTGGCGAAGGCGAACCAGAGAAAAAACGCCAGCGGCAGCCACAGCAGTGCGGCCAGGAAGAAACGCTGTAGCTGCGAGACGCGCACTGACTTGCTAACCCACCCAGGCGCGCGCGTTCCTGAACATGCGCATCCACGGCGAGTCCTCGCCCCATTCGCGCGGGCTGAAGGACATCTGCACGCTGCGGAACACGCGCTCCGGGTGCGGCATCAGGATCGTCACGCGGCCATCGGCGGCGGTGAAGCCGGTGACGCCTTTCGGCGAACCGTTGGGATTGAGCGGAAAGTGTTCGGTAGCCTTGCCATGATTGTCGACGTAGCGCACGCAGGGCAGCGCGCGCTTGATATCGCCGGAATCGACGAACGCGGCGCGACCCTCGCCGTGCGCGACCACCACCGGAATGCGCGAGCCGGCCATGCCGGAGAAAAGGATCGACGGCGACTCGAGCACTTCGAGCGTGGCCACGCGCGCCTCGTACTGCTCGGAGGCATTGCGTTCGAACGTCGGCCAGCGCGCGGCGCCGGGAATGATGTCCTTCAGCGTCGCCATCATCTGGCAGCCGTTGCAGGCGCCGAGCGCGAACTTTGTGGAATTTGCAAAAAATGCGGCAAATTGCTCGCGCAGCTGTTCATTGAACAGGATCGAAGTCGCCCAGCCGCGGCCGGCGCCGAGCACATCGCCGTAGGAGAAACCGCCGCATGCGGCAAAGCCATGGAAATCGTCGAGCCTGCGCCGGCCACTTTGCAAGTCGGTCATGTGCACGTCGTACGCGTCGAAGCCGGCGCGAGTGAACGCGGCGGCCATCTCGATCTGACCGTTGACGCCCTGGTCGCGCAGGATCGCGATCTTCGGCCGCGCTCCGCCGACCAGGAACGGCGCGGCGCTGTCGTGCGCCGGATCGAACGTCAGCTTCGGCGTGATGCCCGGCTCGTCGTCGTCGCAGCGCCAGGCGTATTCGGCCTTCGCGCTTTCCGGATTGTCGCGGCGCTCCTGCATCGCGAAGCTCGTCTCCGACCAGGCTTTCATCAGATCCGACCACGGCCAGCGCGCAATCGCCTCACCGCCGAGCCACAGCTTGACGCGCTTGCGCGTGTGCGGATTGCCGACGAAATGCGCGCAACCGGCCAGGCCATGATCGACCAGCAGCTTCTGAAATTCCTCCTTCTGCCCGGCGCGAATCTGCAGCACCGCGCCGAGTTCCTCGGCGAACAGCGCCGACAGCGTGTTCTCCGCCCAGCCGGTGAGTTCCAGATCCAGCCCGCAACGGCTGGCCAGCGCCATCTCGATCAGCGTGACGATCGCGCCGCCGTCGGAACGGTCGTGATAGGCGAGCAGCAGGCCGCGTGCGTTGGCGTCCTGGATCGCGCTGAAAAAACGCTTCAGCACGTCGGCATCGTCGAGATCGGCGGGCAGGCCGCCGCCGCGGTTGTAGACCTGCGCCAGCACCGAACCGCCGAGACGGTTCTTGCCGGCGCCGAGATCCAGCAGCCACAGTTCGCTGTCGCCTTCGTCGAGCCGCAGCTGCGGCGTCAGCGCACGCCGCGCATCGCGAACGCGCGCGAATGCGCTGACGATCAGCGACACCGGCGCGACCGTGCGATGCTCGCGGCCATCCAATTGCCAGACGGTCTGCATGGACAGCGAGTCCTTGCCGACCGGAATGGAAATTTCCAATTGTGGACAAAGCTGCATGCCGACGGTGCGCACCGCGTCGAACAGCGCGGCGTCCTCGCCCGGGTGCCCGACCGCCGCCATCCAGTTCGCCGACAGCTTGATTTCGTTCAGCGCCGCGACCGGCGCGCTGGCGATGTTGGTGATCGCCTCGCCGATCGCCATGCGCGCCGAGGCCGGCGCCGACAACAGCGCCAGCGGCGTACGCTCGCCCATCGCCATGGCTTCGCCGGCGTAGCCCGAGAAATCCGCCAGCATCACCGCGCAATCCGCCACCGGCACCTGCCACGGCCCGACCATCTGGTCGCGCGCGGAAAGTCCACCGACGCTGCGGTCGCCGATAGTGATCAGGAACGATTTGCTGCCGACCGCCGGCAGGCGCAGCACGCGCTTGATCGCTTCCTCGAGCACGATGCCGTCGAGGTCCGGCACGATGTCCAGGCGCGGCACCTTGTGCTTCGTGTCGCGCTGCATTTTCGGCGCCTTGCCGAACAGCACGTCCATCGGCAGGTCGATCGGCAGATGGCGCGAGTCGCCGTCCGCGAACAATGCATCGGCAAGCCGCAGGCGGCGTTCGGCGCTGACTGTGCCGACCATCGCGTATGGACAACGCTCGCGTTTGCAGATTGCATCGAACAATTCGAGATCGGCCTGATGCAGGCCGAGTACGTAGCGCTCCTGCGATTCGTTGCACCAGATCTGCATCGGCGACAGTTGCGGGTCGTCGCACGGAATGCTGCGCAGTTCGATGCGCCCGCCGACGTTGGAATCGTTGAGGATTTCGGGAATCGCGTTCGACAGGCCGCCGGCGCCGACATCGTGGATGCTGACGATCGGATTGTTCTCGCCGCGCGCCCAGCAGTGATCGATCACTTCCTGGCAGCGCCGTTCCATCTCGGCGTTGTCGCGCTGCACCGAGGCGAAATCCAGTTCCGCGGAGCTGGCGCCGCCGGCCACGGACGAGGCCGCGCCGCCGCCGAGGCCGATCAGCATGGCCGGTCCGCCGAGCACGATCACCGCGTCGCCGGCGCGCAGTGCACGCTTCTCGACATGCGCCGGGCGCAGGTTGGCCAGACCGCCCGCGATCATGATCGGCTTGTCGTAGCCGCGGCGCAGCGTGCCGCCGCCGTCCGCCTCGAAGGTGCGGAAGTAGCCGCCGAGACAGGGCCGGCCGAATTCGTTGTTGAACGCAGCGGCGCCGAGTGGGCCGTCGCGCATGATCTCGAACGCGCTGGCCATGCGCGGCGGCAGCGGCCGCGGCTTTTCCCACGGCCGCGGCAGTTCCGGGATGCGCAGGTACGACGTGCTGAAGCCGGTCAAGCCGGCCTTCGGTTTGCCACCGCGACCGGTCGCGCCCTCGTCGCGGATCTCGCCGCCGGCGCCGGTCGAGGCGCCCGGGAAGGGCACGATCGCTGTCGGATGATTGTGCGTCTCGACCTTGATCGCGTACGGAGTGGATTCTTCCACAATGCCGTATCTTCCACTTTGCGGCTCGGCGAAGAAGCGTTTGGCGTGGCTGCCTTCGATCACCGCCGCGTTGTCGTGATACGCCGACAGGGTGTATTGCGGGGAAATCGCATGCGTGTTCTTGATCATCGCGAACAGCGAGCGTTCCTGCGCGCGGCCGTCGATCGTCCAGCTGGCGTTGAACACCTTGTGCCGGCAATGCTCGGAATTGGCCTGCGCGAACATCATCAGTTCCGCGTCGGTCGGATCGCGGCGCAACTCGGCGTAGCGCGCCGCCAGGTATTCGATCTCGTCGGCGGCCAGCGCCAGGCCGAGGCGCCGGTTCGCCTCGTTCAGCGCCTCGGCGGCATCGTTGCCGAGTTCGATGCGCTGCAGCGGCGCGGGTGCGCCGGCGCTGAACAACGCATCGGCCTGCGCCAGCGACGTCAGCACCGATTGCGTCATCGGATCGTGCAGCACGCCCAGCAGCGCCGGCCACTGGTCGCTTTCCGGCGCGGGCGCATGGTCGATCACGCAGGCCATGCCGCGCTCGACGCGCTGCACGGCAAAGCCGCATTCATGCAGGATGTCGGTCGCCTTCGAGGACCATGGCGAGATCGTGCCGAGCCGCGGCACCACCCACAGCGAGGCCGGCTTGCGGTTCTCGCTGCTGGCCCGCAGCACGCCGGCCAGACGCTCATGGTCGAGCGTGGCGCCGTCGCGCGGTTCGACGAAATACACATGCCATGCCGTGCGCAGCCGCACACCGCGCACCAGCTTGTGCAGGTCGCGGTTCAAGCGCTCCAGGCGAAACGCGGACAGGGCCGGAAGCCCATCGAGAAAAATCATGGCGAGCGCGCAGACGCGTTCGGAAGGGACCGCTATTTTAGCGGATCGCTGTTACCGGTGGCTAATTGGCGCTTCGTCGCTTCCTCGAAAGCGCCATTATTCACGCGAAAGCGCGAAATACGCGAAGAAAACCGCGCGATGCTCTTTCGCGTACTTCGCGCCTTCGCGTGAAAATCTTGCGCGATGCCGACCCTTCAGCGCGCCGCGACCGGCTTGGCGCGCAGCTGCGCCAGGCGGTCGAGTTCAGCCAAAAGCGCCGCCGGATTGGAGGCGCGGCTGTCGTCGATGCGCGTGCCATCCTCGGCCAGCACGGTTGGCGTGGCGTTGATGCCGAGCGTGGTGGCAAATGCCTTGGTTTCCGCAACCGGGTTGTCCTTGCAGGTGCCGGCGCCGGGGTCCTGACCGTTCATCGCCGCGGTGTAGGCGGCCTTGCGATCCGTCGCGCACCACACTGCCACGGCTTTCTTGTCCGCACCCGGATGGATATCGAGCGGGAACAGCACGTACTTGACCGCGATGCCCTGGCGGTTGAATTCGGCGATCTGCTTGTGGAACTGGCGGCAGAACGGGCAGTCGACGTCGGTGAACACGGTAACCGTGTGCTTCGGATGTTCCGGCGCGAAGATCATCTGCTTGGCGTCCGGCAAGCCGGCCAGCGCATCGGCACGCAGCTTGGCCACGCGCACCGCGGTCAGGTCCATCTTGCGCGGCACGTTGATCAGGTTGCCCTGCAACAGGTACTTGCCATCCGCGCTGACATACACAACCTGGCCGCTGACAACCACTTCGTAGAAGCCCGGCATCTCGGATTTCACGATATGGTCGATCTTGACCAGCGGCAGCAAGGCGCGCATCGCCTCGCGCACGTTTTTCTCCGCATCGTCGGCGGCAGTAGCCACCGTGGTCGATGCAACGATCAGGGCCAGCAGGCACAGGATTTTCTTCAACATGTCGGTGTCACTCGCGGTTGCCAGGCGGCGTCATGAGACCGGGCGCAGCGCCTTTGGTTCAATGAAATCGTCGAATCCATGCGTCAGTTCGGTGCAATCTTGGCTGCAGCCATGCTTTCCAGCCGCCGGGCCAGGTCGTCCGGCGGCACATAGCCGCCGAGCTCCGAGCCGTCGTCGGCGATGATCGCCGGCGTGCCGGACAGGCCCATGCCCATCGCGGCGCTGGTCAATTCCTTGATCGGATTGTTGCAGGTCTTCTGCGCCAGCGGCTTGCCGTTCATCGCATCGGTGTAAGCGCTGTTGCGGTCGCCCGCGCACCACACCGCCTCGGCCTTCTTGTCGGCGCCGGGATGGATGCTCAGCGGAAACAGCACGTAGTCGACCTGTATGCCGAGGCGATTGTAGTCGGCAATCTGCTTGTGGAACTGCTTGCAGTACGGGCAGTCGACATCGGTGAACACCGTGACCTTGTACTTCGGATGCGGCGGCGCGAACACCAGGCGCTTGTCGGCGGCGATCTTCGCCACGCCGTCCTTGCGCATGCCCGACAGCGCTTCGGTCTTCAGATCGACGTGCCGCGCCGTGTCGATCACGACGCCTTCGACGAGATAGCGGCCGTCGTTGCTCACGTACAGCACGTGACCCTCGACGATCACGAAGTAGAAGCCCGGCATCGACGCCGGCCGGACCGAATCGACCTTGGCGCTTGGCGCGACCGAACGCACCGCATCGAGCACAGCCTTCGGCGCCTCGTCGGCGACGCACACGGCGGCGCCAAACAGCAGCGCGACAAGCAGAATCAACCTCGACATCATCAACCTCGAAAGAATGGGCCGCACTGCGGCGAGCGCGCTGTCCAGCATGACCGGCCGGCGCATGGCGATCTGGCATTGTCGCATGGCGGTGCGCGGGGGTGGAACCGTTGGTCGGGAAAACCGGGGTGGGTGTACGGCTCTACGCAACTGCCGCGTCACAGCGCGGCGTGGGGGGCGCGTCTTTCATATGACATCGGTGCGGGCTGAACTGCTCGCCTCGCTGCGCTCGGGCCGTTGCTAGGTTCGCGCATCCAGCGCTCACCGAGCAACCCGGCCTGCTTCGTAGACGCGCATTCACGCCGTGGGTTGAGCGTCTTTCGTTTGTCGGCGGCGCAGGCCGAATCGCTCACCTCGCTAACGCTCGGACTGTTGCTAGGTTCGCGCATCCAGCGCTCACCAAGCAACCCGGCCGCTCGCTCCGGCTCGCGGCGTTCGACCTCGCGCGACATGCGTTTCATCGCATGTCGCAAACGCTCGGCCTCACCCCCGCGGATGATGCTTCTCATGCAGGCGCTTGAGCCCTTCCTTGGCTACCAGCGTGTAGATCTGCGTGGTCGACAGCGAGCTGTGGCCAAGCAGCATCTGCAGGGCGCGCAGGTCGGCGCCGTGGTTGAGCAGATGCGTGGCGAAGCAGTGACGCAGCACATGTGGCGAGATGCGCTTGGCTCCGATGCCGGCACGCAGCGCGTGCCGCTTGACCATCGTCCAGAACATCTGCCGGGTCATGCCGGCGCGGCGGTTGGTGACGAATACCGCGTCCACCGCGGCGCCGTGCAGCAGCGTCGGACGCGCCTGCGCGTAGTAGCGCTCGAGCCAATGCTGCGCTTCCTCGCCGAGCGGCACGAGGCGTTCCTTGCCGCCTTTGCCGGTCACGCGCAGTGCGCCCTGGCGCAGGTTGATCTGCTCGGTGCGCAAGCCGATCAATTCGCTGACACGCAAACCCGTGGCATAGATGAGCTCGAACATGGCGCGATCGCGCAAGCCGAGCGGCGTGTCGACATCCGGCGCGCGAATCAGCGTTTCGACGTCGCCTTCCGACAGCGCTTTCGGCAACGGCCGCGGCAGCTTCGGCGCATCCAGCAGCAGCGTCGGATCTTCGGCAATCGCGCCTTGCCTCAGGCGTACGCGAAAAAATCCTTTCAGCGTCGAGGTCAACCGGGCGTTGCTGCGGGCGCTGTAGCCCTTGCCTTGCGCGCCGCCCGCAGCGGTGCGTTCGGCGAGATAACGATGCAGCGACTCGCGCGAACACGCATCGAGCCTGCCGCCGCGCGCGCCGAGCCAGCGCGACAGGCCTTCCAGGTCGCGCCGGTAACTCGACAACGTGTTGTCGGCCAGGCCGTGTTCGGACCAGGCGCGCTCGAGAAAAGCGTCTATGGCGGCGCGATCGATCGGATGAATTTCTGCGGCTTCGTTCATGCGCTCTGCATCGGACTTGCAAGGCCAAGCCTAAACCGCGACGCTTGCGCCGTCACCTTGTCCCTACAAACGCATGACGACACCGACTCCCGCCTTCCCGGCTTCGCTTTGGCTGCGCCTGCTCGCCGGTATCTATGACCTGCTGCCGCTGCTCGGCCTCTGGCTGGCCGCTGCCGCCACCGCGGTGCTGGTCACCGGCGGCGCACTCGATACGCACACACTCACCGGCAAACTGCTGGTGCAGGCGCTGGTGCTCGGCGTGACCGCGTTGTATTTCGTGATCTCGTGGACGCGCGGCGGACAGACCATCGGCATGCGTGCCTGGCGCTTGCGCGTGGTGCGCGGCGACGGCGGCCCGATCGATCTGGCGTGCGCGCTGTTGCGTTTTCCGGTCGCCCTGTTGTCGCTGCTGCTGTTCGGCGCGGGCTTCTGGTGGTCGCTGCTCGACAAGCAGCAGCGCACCTGGCACGACCGCGCGGCCGGAACCGTCGTGGTCAGGCTGGAGAAAACGCCGCGCAAGGCGGTGTGACGACGTATCGCGGCGCGCGCCTTGCTCAGGCGTAGCGCCGGAAATAGGCTATCGCGAACAGTGCCAGCAGCACCGAAGGCAACATGTTTGCCAATGCCAAGTTGAAATTGTATACCGCGCCCATGCTGACCACGGCGTGCTGGAAAAAGTAGTAGCTGATCGCCAGCGCCATGCCGAGGAACAGGCGCTTGCCCAGGCCGCCGGTGCGCAACGCGCCGAACGCGAACGGCACCGCGCAGAACGCCAGCACCAGCACGTTGAGCGGATAGAACACGCGCGCCCAGTAGGCGATTTCGTAGCTGCTCGCATCCTGGTGGTTGCGATGCATGTAGTCGATGTTGCGCGACAGGTCGTTCGCCGACAGGTATTCCGGATGAATCATCGATACCGCAAGCACGTTCGGGTCGAGCGACGACTGCCACTGCGCCTGCGCCTGCGTGGTGCTTTTGGCGGTGCCTTCGACGAAGTCGGTGCGGCGCACGTCGTGGAACACCCATTGATCGCCGGTATGATTCGCTGTCTTGGCCAACGACAACGCGCTGAGCTGACCCTGCTCGGTGAACTCGAACACACGCACATCCTGCAGCTCGACGCTGGCGACGCCATCCTTGACGCGCGAGCGGCCGTGCTTCGCGTTGATCACATTCGTGCCGTCGCGTGCCCACAGGCTGCCGCCCTTGCCGATGCTGACGTCCTTGGCCTTGGCCGACATCTGCAGCGCCTGCGCCTTCTGTTCGCCGCGCGGCCCGATGGTTTCGCCGATCAGCATCACCAGCGCGGTCAGTGCGGTCAGCGCGAAGATCACCGACAGGCAGATGCGCAACTTCGACAAGCCGGCCGCGCGCAGTGCGGTCAATTCGCCGCT
>Ga0105238_10006106_pt1 | contig 11949 bp, 11 predicted proteins | sample KBSC34metaG_FD_81526 | JGI IMG/M metagenome (GOLD analysis project Ga0105238, IMG submission 81526) | Corn rhizosphere microbial communities from Kellogg Biological Station, Michigan, USA - KBS C3-4 metaG | ecosystem: Host-associated > Plants > Roots > Rhizosphere > Soil | place: Michigan, USA... | reverse complement strand
GCGCGGTCCCGGCGGCGAATTGACCGAAATTAAATCCGGCAAATATTCCACGCGCCAAGGAACGCTTCTGGCCGAATTGGTGCCCACAAAAAAAGTCATTGCGAGTTTACGGGGGTGGTTTCCCCAGGCGCGATTGACGGGGTGGAAATACGAGGTGGACGGTGCGCGGCCGGATGTGCTTCACGCTGCCAAGAAGCAAATTGCCGAATGCCAGCTCGATGCCTGTGTAGCGAATGGACCGGCGTACGGCAATGGTTTTGGTTTGTTGAACCAAAACGGCGACTGCGCGCACATTGAAAACAAGGCGGCGTTGTTTGAAGCGTTGGAACGAACGCTTCGCTGATCGTTGTAGATTTGTTTAACAAAAGTTAGAACTCCATTTTATCAATCTGGCGCAGGCCGAGTTTCATCGGCAGAAGTCCGACAAGGCCTGACAGTACGCAGAAGGCAGCCAGACTTCCGACTATCCAGGGGATGCGCGCGTGAAATCCCGCGGTGCCCAGAGCGAGAAGTAAAACTGAGCCGAAGATATAAAGGAAACTCAGCACCAGGCACAACGTGCCGCCAAAACCGCTCACGATTTTTGTCGGGTTTGCTTCTTTCAGGTTCGGATAGAGAACTCCCAAACCGACGGCCAAGCCCGTCAGCGAAAATGTCATGACCGTGACGATCGCGCCGAAGAACGCGATTTGATCGACGCTCATTTTTAGCAAGTGACAGGATAACGTGATGAGCGTGAGCGTCACCGCCAGCGAGGCGATACTTGCCAGCCAATATTTTACTTTCACGACGCGCCGCAATCCGAGCGGCGCCATGCCGATGATCCACAGCCGCCGCCCTTCCAGCGAAAATTGCGGATAAACAAACCGCGTCGTGAGCGTCGCGAGATTCAGGGCACAGGCGCTGAGATTCAGATAAGCGACGAGATTGATCCAAAACGGGTTGTTCAGCTGATGCGTGAAATGGCGCAGGTTGATGATATAAACGCCGAGCAATCCGAACAACATGACGCACTGGCCCCATTGAGTCGTGTCGCGCCAGAACATCCGCGCGTCCTTCAGAATGAGGGCGCGCGTATCAAGTCGTGCAAACCGAAATAAGCGGATGAATTTCTCGCCAAATCCAGGACGAGGAAACTCTTTGCTGCCGCTGTCTGGGTTTGATCTGAATCTGCCACCGGCGCGACTTTGAACTGCCGAAGCAGTATCGAAAAAAAGATTCCCGACCCGCGTGAAGGTTACCATGCCAAAAAACAACGCATTGCTCAGCAACACGAGCACGAAAAAAAATGCGGAGGAAATTGCCCCGTCCGCCCATTGCAGCACGCTCGTGGAGAGCCAATAACTCGGCAGCAGTGGAAACTGGGCAAATCGCGTGCGGGCCAGCAGCTGGTCGAGCACCTCGAGCACGCGCGTTTCCAGCACGTCATCGCTGGCTTCCTGCGTTTTCCACCAGAACGCCGCCAAGCCGAGGAGCAAAACCGATCCGGCAATCAAAGCGATTTGAAAACTTCGGCGATCCAAATAGCGCGCCAGACCAACGGCGCACCAGGCACCAATGACACCCGGCAATACAATGAACATGGCGGTGAGCGCAACCGTGATGACATAAAAATGCCACTGCACGTGATGCGTGAGACCAAACGCCGCCAGCATTGGCGCGATGAGAAAAAGAAACGCCCACGACGCAAGCAGGGTTGATTCAATGAATTTCCAACGGAAGATGGTTCGCCACGGAATCGGTTGCGTAAGCAAAAACGTGGATTCGCGGTTGCGAAAAAAGTTGGTGTAACTGATGACGAGATTACTCAGCAGGAGCAGCGCAAATAAAAAGGCAAATAGCAGATACATCAGCCGCTCGGTCAGGACCGTCCCAAGGCCCGGGAAGCTCGCGATGAATCGCAATCCCCACCGAAAAATCTCAAAAGACAACACCAGATAACCGACGAGAAAGAGTCCGATCACACCGGTGAGCAATCGCGATTGCTCGCGCACTGCCATCAGCTTGCGCCACGACTGCAGCGCATGAATGCGCAGCAAGAGCAGTAGTGCCGGCGGCTTGGCGCTTTTTTCACTGCGGGCGTTCATCTCAGTTTAATCGTAAGGGCCGACGATGCGGGATGCAATGCCTGCCGCTCGGAAATTATCCGACCGAGAATTAAATTGACATACCTTGATGCTCAATGTATAGAACAACCATGCTTGCCAAGGACATGGTGGCTGCGTCGGCGAAACCGCTACTGCTTTCCATCCTCTCGGAGGGGGAAAGCTACGGCTATGAAATCATCCAAAAAGTTCGCGAGCTCTCCGGCGGCGAAATCCAGTGGAGTGATGGGACTCTGTATCCCGTGCTGCATCGGCTTGAGCGCGACGAGTTGATTGAATCGGAATGGAAGGAGGCCGAATCCGGCCGCGAGCGGAAATACTATTCTCTCAGCAAAAAGGGCCGCAAGGTTCTTGAAGTCGAACAGCAACAGTGGCTCACCGTGCACAACACTCTCTGCAAATTATGGAAACTCAAACCCGTTTCGATTTAAATGCCGCGATTGCGAGCTGGCAACAGGAGCTGGCGGCGCAACCCGGGCTGACGCCAACGGTGCGCCGCGAATTGGAAACACATTTCCGCGATACGCTTTCGGAATTGCGGAGGCTCGGGCTGAGCGGCGAGGAATCGTTCTGGCTGGCGCGGCGGCGGATGGGGAAAACGGAACAAATCGGCGAGGAGTTCGCTAAGGCTGATCCAAGGATTATTTGGCGTGAACGATTGTTCTGGATCGTGCTTGCACTGCTAGCGATAGAGCTGTGGCATGAAACGACCAGGTCATGGTTCCTGGTCGTTAAAAACGGAGGAATGTCCACCAATCTCAGCGTTTATCTTCAGCTTATTGTATTTCTTCTCAACTGGCTTCCGATTGCGGCAGCGTTGCTCTTGGCCACGAGTGGGCGATTGCCACTGTGTCGAATGGCTCTTCGGTTAGCGATTGCGGGATATTCTTGGATTGCAATTGCTGCATTCATTTACGGCATGGAGATGAGGCCGATCTTCACCAATTTGAAGTTGGTGAGTCCTCACGCGGATATCTTATATAATCTTCTAGTGACCGCATTCGCAACCGTCATGTGGCCGGCGTCGTTGCTCACGTTCCTGCTTTGGCTAATGCGGTCGCGGGCGGCTTTGCGCACCAAGCCATCATAATTTCTTTCCCGTTGTCGCGACCTCGCGGCGTTTGTATCGTGCGGACGATGGCCGCCGAATCCGCCAACCAAATCGCCTCACCGCTTACCCAACCGGTGACGGTGGTCTGGGGTGTGGGCGCGGAGCGCGCCAAATTGCTTGCCCGGCTGAATATTTTCACGGTTGAAGATTTGTTGCTGCACAAACCGCGCCGATATGAAGATCGGCGAAAATTTCTGGCGATTCGCGAATTGCGCGCAAAGGAATCCGCCACGGTGCGCGGGAAAATTGTGGCGGCGGGCATCAAGCGCTGGAAAAAAGGCACGCGCGCGATGTTTGAATGCGTGTTTGATGACGGCACCGCGCTGTTGCATTGCCGTTGGTGGCAGGCGCAGCCGTGGATGGAGGATTATTTCGCCGTCAATCGTGAGTTCGTGGTGTTTGGCAAGGTGGAATCGTTGCGGCCCCGGACTATTGATCATCCGGAGACCGAGTTGGTGGAACCTGAGGACGATGAGTTTATTCACGTGAACCGCATCGCGCCGATTCATCCGCTTACTGAGGGTTTAACGGCGCGCGTGATGCGCACGCTCGTGTGGCGCGCACTGGAAAAATATGAAGCGGATATAACTAATCCATGGGAAGCGGGGGGTGTTTCTCCGGGTGCGCCCTCAGAAACTGAAACCCGGCGCGCGCGGAGCGACGCGCCCTACCAGCTGCCGTCGCGCGCGAATTCGGTGCGCATGATTCAATTTCCGGAGGAATTTTCCGATGTGGAAATAGCGCGACGCCGTTTGGCGCTGGATGAATTCGTAGTGCTGCAAAAGCAAATTCGGGAGCGGCGCAAGAAATTTGAAACCAACGCGCAGGCATTGCCTGCGGGTGGTGATAATCATCTGATTAAACCTTTCCTTTCCGCGCTCGGGTTCAAACTGACAGATGCGCAGACGCGCGTGCTGCGGGAAATCCGCGCCGATATGCGAGGGGAGCATCCGATGCGGCGATTATTGCAGGGTGATGTTGGCTCGGGCAAAACCGCCGTCGCAGCGTGCGCCGCGTTGATGGCTCTGGAAAGCGGCTTCAATGTAGCATTGATGGCGCCGACAGAAATTTTGGCAGAACAACATTTTCGCAATTTTGAGAAGTGGTTCAAACCGCTCGGGGTGAAGGTGGAATTGCAGACGGGGAATAGGAAAACATCCAACATCCAACATCCAACATCCAACACCCAATTGGGCGCTCGTGCGGAACACACCACACGCGATACGCAACACGTTAGTCTGTTTGTTGGGACTCATGCGTTGCTGACCGGCGGATTTGAAATACCGAACCTGGGCCTCGTGATCATCGACGAACAACACAAGTTCGGAGTGGCGCAGCGGGAACAACTGGTGCGCAAGGGGCGCTATCCGCATTTGCTGGTGATGACCGCGACGCCGATTCCCCGCACGCTGGGACTCACGTTGTATGGCGAGCTGGATTTTTCGGCGATTGACGAATTGCCGCCGGGACGTGGGCGAGTGAAGACGCTCGTGCGCGCGGCGGATAAGTTACCGAAGGTGTGGGAGTTTGTGCGCGGGAAGCTGGCGGCGGGACGCCAGGCGTATGTGGTTTACCCTCGCGTGGAAGATACCGGCGAGAGCGGAATCAAAGCGGTGACGAAGGAATTTGCGAATCTGGCGAAATTGCTCGCGCCCCACCGCGTGGCATTGCTCCATGGACGATTGAGTGGGCGCGAAAAAGAACAGGTCATGGCGGATTTTCGATCGGGTAGAGCGCAGGTGTTACTCGCGACATCGTTGATTGAAGTCGGCGTGGACGTCCCCAACGCCACATTGATGCTGATCGAGAACGCCGAGATGTTTGGCCTCGCGCAGTTGCATCAGTTGCGGGGGCGCATCGGCCGGGGGGCGCATGAGTCGTATTGCATATTGATATCGGACGCGGGCGATCCTATTACGCGCGTGCGACTCAAGGTTTTGGAACAAACGACGGATGGTTTTAAGATTGCGGAGGAAGATTTGAAGCTGCGGGGGCCGGGTGAGTTGTTGGGGCGCGAGCAAAGTGGCATGCCGAATTTTCGCTTTGGCGACCTGGTGGAGGATTTGGACCTGATTAAACAGGCGCGGGAAATTGTCACTCAGAGCCCATAACAAATTGAGGGATGGGCTTTCATATGGGGTAAATATTTACTTGTGCTTTTGGGGGAAATTGGAAAGGTTACGCCTACATATGAAGAAACTATCCTTGGTGGTACTATTGGGCCTCGCTTTGAGCGCGGTGGTTAGCGGCTGCAATAACGAAGGCGGCACCGACAAAGCTACAACTCCGCCGGCTACGAACGCTCCTACAACTCCGCCGGCTACGAACGCCGCTCCGTAATCTCTTTCCAAAAAATTTTGGAGACCACAGCCGGACGATGTGTTGTCCGGCTCTTTTTTTGTACTGGCGCGGGCCACTTGCCCGGGTGAGTCGGTTTGGTAGTTCAACGCGCGTCGCAAATGTGTGCGCGCTGCCGACTGGCAATCGGCGATACAGCAGGCTTGGCAGCCTGCGGTACCTGGGGTTGCGCTCCCTGCTCTTACGAGGTTGCAGTATCGGCAATGGGTGAACGCGGGCTTGGAATTTCAAAACAACGGGCTACACTGCGCGCATGAAAGCCATCCTTCTACTTCCGGCAGTTGCGCTGTTGTTTCTCACCGGTTGCGGCCAATCCGGCGGATCTCAGCAGCCATCGACCAACGCGGCGGAGAATGTGGACAAGGCGGAAAAGGTGCCTTACTTCGGCGCGATGGTGAAAGCGCAGCAGAACGCCACGTCGACCGCGGATATGGTTTCGCTGAAACCGGCGATTGATCAATTCCAGGTGGACAAAGGCCGTTATCCAAAAGACCTGAACGAGCTGGTCACCGAAAAGTATCTTTCAAAAATTCCCGAAGCGCCTTACGGCTCGAAGATCGACTACGATCCGGCCACCGGAACCGTCAAAGTTGTAAGGCAATAGAGCGCTTCCGTAAATGCTCCAGCCGGGAGCGATAGAGTGCCGGCAAATGGCCCAAAAAAAGCGCCGAGCGGATGCCCGGCGCTTTGAGAGAGGGGTTGCTAAATCATTCCTTCCAGATCATGTCCGCCACGGTGCGGCCAGCGGGAATGAACGGCAGCACGTGTTCGGTGTAGGGCACGATGACGTCCAGCACGTAGGGTTCCTTTGATTCCAACATGCGCTGGATGGCGGGGCGCAAATCCTTCTTATACATCACGCGCTCGCATTTCACGTTGAAGGAATTGCACACGCGGACGTAATCGGGGTAAATCTGCGCGCGGTTGTCGGGATTACCGAGGTAGGTGTGGCCGCGATTGCCTTCGTAGAAATTATCCTCCCACTGCACCACCATGCCGAGGTGTTGGTTATTCAGGATGATCGCTTTGGCCGCGATTTTTTCGACGTGCGCGGTGGCGAGTTCCTGGATGTTCATCAGGAACGAGCCGTCACCATCGATGTCGATCACTTCCTTGTCGGGGCACGCGACTTTGGCGCCGAGCGCGGCGGGATAGCCGTAGCCCATGGAGCCGAGGCCGCCGCTGGTAATGAACTGACGAGGGAATTTGTATTTATACCATTGGCCGGCCCACATCTGGTGCTGACCCACGCCGGTGGTGATGATGGCATCACCATTGGTTAAATCATACAACGCCTCCACCACCATTTGTTGGAGAATGATTTCACTCTCGTGACCTTTGAGATGGTCTTTCATGTGATCGCTGTTCACGATCTCTTTCGTGACGTTGTAGAAGAACGGCGCTTTCTTTTTCCACTCGGCAATTTGCGTGTGCCAGGCTTCGTGCTTTTTGCTGATCGGACGTTTCGCAAGCATCGCATTGAGGCGGGAAAGCGTGTCCTTGATATCGCCCACCACCGGCAAATGCACGCGGCGGTTCTTGTTCAATTCGGAGGCGTCGATGTCCACGTGGACGATGGTGCCGTTTTTGCAGAATTCCTCGAACTTGCCGGTCACGCGGTCGTCAAAACGCACGCCAAAGGCGAGGAGCAAATCCGCGCCGTCTTTCATTTTGACCATCGGGTCGTTGAAGCTTTTGCGAAGCTCGAACTCGCCATTCACTGCCCAATTCGCGACTGCGGAGCCGTGCATGCCGAGCCAGCGCAACGAGAGCGGGTGTGTTTCGGGAAATCCGCCCACGCCCATGATGGTGGTCGTCACCGGAATGTTTGTGGCTTCCGCAAATTTCTTGAGTTCCGCTGCCGCGCCGCTGGTGATGATGCCGCCGCCGCAATAAAGCACCGGGCGTTCGGCTTTTTCGATCAAGCCCATGATCTCGTTCAAGGCGAGATCGTCCGCGCGCAAATCGGGCTGAGTGTAACCGCGCAGGCCTGCTTTCACTTGCTCGAGGGTGGGCCAGACGGGTTGGGTTTTGGTCTGCTGCACGTTTTTCGGCAAATCAATCACGACCGGGCCGGGGCGGCCGCTTTGCGCGATGTAAAACGCTTCCTTCACGATGCGCGGAATGTCGTTCACGTCCGTGACCAGATAGCTGTGCTTCACGATCGGCAACGTGACGCCGATGATGTCCGTTTCCTGGAACGCGCCGCGGCCGATCATGTTTTGATTCACCTGGCCGGTGATGGCGACCAGCGGGCAGGAATCCATGTAGGCATCGGCGATGGCGGTGACGAGATTGGTTGCGCCGGGGCCGCTGGTGCCCATGCACACGCCGGCTTTGCCGGTGGCGCGGGCGTAGCCTTCCGCGGCGAAACTGCCGCCTTGCTCATGGCGGGGAAGAATGGTGCGGATTTTGGATTTCGTGAGCGACTGGTGAATTTCCATGCTCGCGCCGCCGGGATACGCAAAAATGACTTCCACGTCTTCGCGTTCAAGGGCTTGCACCAAAATATCGCGCCCGAACATGGCGGCGCCGACTTCGGCGCGTTTCGCGGGAGTTTTGCCTTTGGCGGCTTTCTTTTTCGTAATCTCAGTTGTCTTGCTCATGTGCTGTCTGGTTGTGGCTGGTGTCGCGGGCCCAATAAAAAACCCACGACTGTTTCCAGCCGTGGGTTCTTGTCGAAATTTTACTTAACGACAAGCGCCAACGGCGTCGCTTACTACGACGACTACCAGGGCAACTTGTCGAATGTCTAACATTGCGAGGAATCTATCGGCAGAACCGGCCTCCGGTCAAGCGCGGATTCGCGAAAAAAGCGGTCTTATTTTGGCAGGAACGGCGCTTTTGTTGGCAAAATCACAGAAAATTGGGCTTGGGCGGGTAACGGCCGGCATGGGCGCGGCGGAATTTGCGATACGCCAATATTGCGACGCAGATGAGTCCAATGGTGATTATCCGCTTTGAGTTGCTCTTTCCCTTTGGCGTCGCGGTGGCGATTACTTCTGCGGGCGTCGAGTTGGCGTTCTCGGCTTTTGGAATTGTTTGAGATTGTTCGATTTGGATTGGAGTTCCGGGCGTAAAAGCCTTTGCCAGCTGCACCGAATCCGATTTGGTTGCGCCTAAACCATTTGGCGAAATTCCATTGCTCGACATGGACTCCGCAGGCATCAGGCGGCTGGGATCCACAGTTCCGACCGGCGCTTGCCAGCTTTCCAGCGGATTTTGGGAAATGTCTCTGCCGCCGGAGCCCTCGAAAGGAACGTTTTTGGGATTCTTCGGCTGTAGCGTGGCGTCCGCCCAGACCAATCGAGAAGCGAAACAAACCCCAACAACCACCATGGTAATTGCAAAAGCCCTGTTTTTCATTTGCCGCTGATTGACTTCGGAACTAGCGAAAATCTTTATCCGTGCTACTTAAATACTTTATCGCCAGCAACAAACAAGACTTAAACGAAAAAGAATTTGTAATGACGGTATGAGGCGATAACATAGTATAAGCATGTTGAATTAATATGTGGTTGGAGAATTAGCCCTTTTAGATTGTATTGCTTCCCACCCGGTGAACCGGTTCAATCTTCCGCGATGATCGCAAAACGTGTCATTCCATGCCTCGACGTCCATGACGGACAAGTCACGCGCGGCGTGCAATTTGGCAAAGCCGAGGCCGGTGAGTTGCGCAATGTGGGGGATCCGGTGGCGTTGGCGCTCCGTTATAATGAGCAGGGCGCGGATGAAATGGTTTTCTTCGATATCACCGCGAGCGCGCATGGTCGCGCGACGATGGTGGATGTGATCGAACGCGCGGCTGATCAATGCTTCATGCCGCTCACCGTGGGCGGCGGCATCAAATCCGTGGATGACATGTATACGATGCTCCGCGCCGGCGCAGATAAAATCAGCATTAACTCAAGCGCGCTCGCGAATCCGGAATTGATTCGTTCCGGTGCGGAAAAGTTCGGCAGCCAGTGCATCGTGGTTTCAATTGACGCCAAAAAAATCGGTCCCGAAAAATGGGGAGTATTTTCTCATGGCGGGCGGAAAGATACGGGCCTCGACGCTATCGAATGGGCGAAGAAAGCCGTCTCACTGGGCGCGGGGGAAATTGTTTTAAACTCCATTGATGCCGACGGCACAAAGGCGGGTTTCGATTTGGTGGTTACTCGACGGGTCAGCGAATCGGTGGGCGTGCCGGTGGTTGCCAGCGGCGGTGCGGGCACAAAAGAACACATGGCGGAAGTCCTCCTTGAAGGCAAGGCGGATGCGGTGCTCGCCGCGAGCATTTTTCATTTCGGGACTTACACGGTAGGGGACGTGAAGAAATATTTGGCGGAGAGAAAGATTCCGGTGAGGTTATGACTTTTCCCACCCGTGACTCAAATTTTAAGAGCGCGCTTGCAATGCTTTTAATTCGGTGCAAGCATTCTTAAAACATTTTATTTCCTGTTATGTTTGCCTCAAAAGATATTCACTCACTAACGGATTTTCAACGCAACACGAAGGCACACCTGAAAAAATTGAAGGCCACGGGGCGTCCCGAGGTGTTAACAGTTAACGGCAAGGCTGAATTGATCGTCCAGAACGCTGCCGCCTATGAGGAGACACTCGATGCCATCCGCGGTATCCAGCGCGGCCTGAGTGAAATGAGAGCAGGCACGGGGAAACCAGCGCGTAAAGCTTTGAATCAAATTCCAACCAAGCAGAAAATTTCACGACCTTCGCAAACCAAGACTCACCAAGACTGGGTGGATGAGGCGATGTTGGGAACATTCCGGCCCGGAAGTGCGGCTCGTCTGCGGCAGATTGCGGCCAAGGCTCGGGCTGCGGTCGTGTGAAGCAGATCGTTTTCAGTTCTGTTTTCGAAGCTGACTTTGCCGAAATCACCGCTCAATTTTCCGTTTTGGCATCGCCTGAAACTTCCGTGCGTTGGGAAAAAGCCGTTATTCGGCTGACGGCATTGCTGCAAAAACATCCTGAGATGGGAAGAGTCCGGCGAGACTTGCGCCCGCGGGGAATAAGGTCTTTCGTCATCAAAGAATATCCAGACTTTTTGATTTTTTATCGCGCCACCTCCAACGAAATTATTTTTCTGCGCGTCCGCTACGGAGGAATGGATTTGCCGAAAATGTTTGCTGAATAATCATGAACTCACTTACCGATTCCCGCTGGCTGCCCGTGGTCCTACTCATTTGCTCGAACGTTTTTATGACCTTCGCGTGGTATGGCCATTTGAAATACAAGGATAAGCCGATCCTTTTCGTCATCCTGGTGAGCTGGGGGATTGCGTTTTTTGAATACCTCCTGCAAGTCCCGGCGAACCGATGGGGCAGCAATGTGTATTCGGCCGCGCAATTGAAGATCATCCAGGAAGTCATCACGCTCACGGTGTTTTGCGTTTTTGCGATGGTGTATTTGAACGAACGTCTCCGGTGGAATTATATCGCGGCGTTCGTGTGCGTGCTGGCGGCGGTGGCGTTCGCAATCATTCCACAAAAATAGCCGCGAAAAACGGGCTTGCAATTCGGACGAATTCCCGTAGTTTCTCCAAGCTTTTTGGACGCGAGCGTAGCTCAGCCTGGTAGAGCATCACGTTGCCAACGTGAGTGTCGAGGGTTCGAATCCCTTCGCTCGCTCCATTTTTTCTACCTCTTCCAAGTTTGTAAACCCACGTAATAAATGCGGATCTGCCGCTTCTTCGGCAAAATTTTTCAAATTTGTTAATTGCTTGTTGACAGGATCGCCTTTGTAGTGTATATACACATTAATGAAAGGCAAGCGCGATATGGCGGTTTTAAGAAATTGCATCTGCTTTAACTTGCGGCGCGTCACCCGAATCATCACTCAGCAGTATGATTCTGAGTTGCGGCGGCGGGGAATTCGTTCCACCCAGACCCCGATTTTGCAGGCTTTGTGTCGCCGGGACTCGTGGACAATGGCGGAGTTGAGTGATTGGCTCGGCATGGATCGCACGACCCTTGTTAGGAACCTTCGCCCACTGCAACGCGATGGGTTGCTTGAAATTGCCGGCGGCGGGCATGGCGTCCAAGTGGATGTTTCCATCAGCGCCAAAGGCCGCAAACACGTGGAGGAGTTTACTCCAGCCTGGCGGGCGGCGCAGCGTAAGATTGTTGACACCTTGGGCGAAGAGACCTGGTCTCAACTACTCGACCAACTTGAGCAGGCCGCCGAAAACGTGAAAAAATAATCAACTGAACTATAAGATCAAAAAGCAATCCATGTAGTGTATATGCACTACATTTTCAAAAGATGAATCAGAACAACTCAACTCGCTTCGAAAGCCCGCTCGTTCGATCAACTCGGAACAATAACGGAAGGCCTTATACCATGAATACCGAACCAGAGATCGTGCCCCCGCAG
>Ga0105238_10006104_pt1 | contig 11950 bp, 11 predicted proteins | sample KBSC34metaG_FD_81526 | JGI IMG/M metagenome (GOLD analysis project Ga0105238, IMG submission 81526) | Corn rhizosphere microbial communities from Kellogg Biological Station, Michigan, USA - KBS C3-4 metaG | ecosystem: Host-associated > Plants > Roots > Rhizosphere > Soil | place: Michigan, USA... | reverse complement strand
GCTGGTGGCACCGCCTGGACGACGGGCGCGTCCAGTGCGACCTCTGCCCGCGCGAGTGCCGGCTGCACGAGGGCCAGCGCGGCGCCTGCTTCGTCCGGGCCCGCGTGGGCGACGCGATGGTCCTCACGACGTACGGGCGCTCCTCCGGGTTCTGCGTCGATCCCATCGAGAAGAAGCCGCTCAACCACTTCCACCCCGGAAGCGCCGTGCTCTCGTTCGGCACCGCGGGCTGCAACCTCGCGTGCAAGTTCTGCCAGAACTGGGACATCTCGAAGTCGCGCGACATGGACCGCCTCATGGACGAGGCGTCTCCGGAGGCGATCGCGCGCGCGGCCGTGGACTGCGGCGCTTCCAGCGTGGCGTTCACGTACAACGATCCCGTGATCTTCGCGGAGTACGCGATGGACGCGGCGGACGCGTGCCGCGAGGCGGGCGTCCGGACGGTGGCCGTCACGGCGGGCTACATCTCGCCCGAGCCGCGCCGCGAGTTCTACGCGAAGATGGACGCCGCGAACGTGGACCTGAAGGGCTTCACGGACGATTTCTACGTGAAGCTCACCGGCGCGCGCTTGGGCCCGGTGCTGGACACGCTCGCCTACCTCCACCACGAGACCCGCGTGTGGCTGGAGGTCACGACGCTCCTCATCCCGGGGAAGAACGACTCGGACGCGGAGATCCGCGAGGAGAGCCGCTGGATCCGCCGCGAGCTGGGGCCCGAGGTGCCGCTCCATTTCACGGCGTTCCATCCCGACTACAAGATGGCCGATATCGCGCCCACGCCGGCCGCCACCGTCGCGCGCGCGCGCCGGATCGCGATGGACGAGGGCCTCCGCTACGTCTATACCGGGAACGTCCACGACCGCGAGGGCGGGACCACGTGCTGCCCGGATTGCGGCGCGGCGCTGATCGAGCGCGACTGGCACCGCATCGGCGCCTACCGCCTGCGCGACGACGGGCGCTGCCCCGATTGCGGCACCGCGATCGCGGGGCGCTTCGGCCCGTTCGATCCCGCCTCCCAGTTCGGCCGGCGCCGCATCCCGGTGCGCCTCGCCCGCTGAGAAAAAGGGGGCGAAAAGGGGTCAGATACCTTTTTCGCAACGGCCCGTTTCAAGCGCCCTCGCTTCGAAAAAAGTATCTGACCCCTTTTCTACTTTTCTAGCGGGACCACTCCGGGTGGGCCTCGTGGAGCTCCCGGTGCTGCTCGATCAGCACCTGGTAGAACGAGAGCCGCTCGCGCGTGATCTCGCCGCGCCCCGCCGCCTCGATGACGGCGCAGCCGGGCTCGCCCAGGTGCGCGCAGTCGTTGAACTTGCAGCGCCCGAGGAAGGGCCGGAACTCGCGCATCGCCTCCCCGATCTGGTCCTCGGTGAGGTGGAAGAGGCCGAAGGACTGGAAGCCCGGCGTGTCGATGATGGCGGTGTCCTTGTCCAGCCGGTAGAAGCGCGAGAAGGTCGTGGTCTGCGCGCCCGATTCGCGCGACGCCGTGAGCTCGCCCACGCGCGCCACGTCCGAGAGCACGAGCGCGTTCACGGTCCGCGACTTCCCCATCCCGCTCTGGCCCACGAGGAGCGTGAGCTTCTTCTCCAGGTGCGGCCGCAGCGGCTGCGCAGTGTCGAACTTGGCGGACATGGTGATCACCGTGTAGCCGATCCGCTCGTAGATCGCGAGCTTCTTCAGCGCCTCCGCGTGCTCCGGGAGGTCCGACTTGTTGAGCGCGATGATGGCCGGGAGCCGCGCCGCCTCGCACGCGACGAGCGAGAGGTCGACGAACGCCTCGCTGAAAGGGGGCTTGGGCGCCACCAGGATCACGACCTGGTCGACGTTCGCGGCGAGGGTCTTCTCGCGCCACTGGTCCGAGCGGTAGAGGAGGTTCCGGCGCGTGCCCAGCCGCTCGATCGAGCCCTGCGAGCCGCCGGTGAGGCGCACCTCGACGAAATCGCCGCAGGTGGCGTCCTGCTTCTTCCCCTTCCGGGTGCAGACCACCTGGCGGCGGTCGGCCAGCTCCACCAGGAACTCGCGGCCGAAGTCCGCGACCACCCGGCCCTCGACGACGACTTGCTGTTCCCGCTCCCTCCGGGTCGTCATCTAAAACGGCATGTCCGCAGATAAACGCGGATAAACGCAGATAGGACGGATGACGTCGAGCGTTCCCGGGATTCGCATTTGCCCCTCCGAAGCTTTATCCGCGTTCATCTGCGTTTATCTGCGGACGATCTGCTTTTGCCCTTCAGATCTCGAACAAGGCATCCAGCTTCGCGGCGCAGATGAAGTCGTTCTCCGAGAGCCCGCCGATGGCGTGGGTCACGTAGGACACGCGGCACTTGTCGTAGCCCACGAGCATGTCCGGGTGGTGGTCCTCGCGGTGCGAGACCCACGCCGCGGCGTTCACGAACGCCATCGTCTCGAAGTAGTTCCGGAACTCGTAGGTCTTCGCGATCGCGCCGTCGGCGAGCGACCAGCCGGGAAGACCCTTCAGGAGGGGCTTCACCTGCTCCGGCGAGAGGGGTGCCACGCCGCCCTCGCAGGGCTTGCATTTCTTTCGGGCGAGCTCGTTCATGGGAGCGCCTCGCGACCGCGCCTGAGATGGTCGATCCGCAGGGTCGCCGGGGGATGCGAATCATACACCAGCGAATGCAGCGGGTCCGGCGTGAGCGTCGAGGCGTTGTCCCGGTAGAGCTTCGCGAGCGCGCTCACCAGGTCCGCGGCGCTCGCGTGGCTCGCGGCGAAGGCGTCCGCCTCGAACTCCTGGCGCCGCGCCATGAGGCTCGAGAGCGGCTGGAAGGGGAACGTGAACACCGGGACGATGAGCGCGAACCCCGCGAGGGCCGCGCCGATGTGCGGCTCGCCCATGCGGAGCGCCCCGTAGAAGGCGGGCTCGCGGAAGAGCCATCCCAGGATCGCGAGGAGGAGGAGCGCCAGGCCGAAGCGCACGAGGAGGAGCCGCGGGATGTGGCCGCGCGCGAAGTGCCCCAGCTCGTGCGCGAGGACCGCCTCGATCTCCGGCGGCGTGAGGCGGTCCATGAGCGTGTCGAAGAACACGATCCGCTTGTTCACGCCGAAGCCGGTGAAGTAGGCGTTGCCGTGGCTCGACCGGCGCGAGCCGTCCATCACGTAAAGGCCCTCCGCGCGGAAGCCGCAGCGGCGCAGGAGCGCCTCGATCCGCGTCCGGAGCTCCCCTTCCTCGAGCGGGGTGAAGCGGTTGAAGAGCGGCGCGATCCAGCGCGGGAAGATCGTGACCAGGAGGAGCGTGAAGGCGATCCACGCGAGCCACGCGTAGAGCCACCAGTAGGCGCCGGTCTCGCGGACCAGCCAGAAGATCGCGAGGAGGAGCGGGGTCCCCAGGACCGCCGCCAGCACCGCGCCCTTCACGAGGTCGGCCACGAAGAGGGCGGGCGTGGTGCGGTTGAAGCCGTAGCGCTGCTCGATGCCGAACGTGCGCCAGGCCTCGAAGGGCAGGGAGGCGAGCGTGCTCGCGAGCATCACCCCGAACACGGTCGCGAGCTCGCGCGCGTGGCCCGAGCCCAGGAGCCGGTGGGAGAGCGCGTCGATCGCCGCGACACCGCCGCCCAGCGTGAGGAGGAGGAGCACCCCGCCGTCGACGATCCAGGACTCCACCATTCCCAGCCGCTGCTTGGCGAGCGTGTAGTCCGCGGCCTTGCGGTGGGCCTCGAGCGGGATGAGGGCCGCGAAATCCCCCGGGACGTGGTCCCGGTGCCGGGCCACGTGCCGCGCCTGGCGCGCGGCGAGCCAGGTGCGCCAGCAGAGCGCCGCGAGCACGAAGACGATGAAGACGATCGAGAAGGCGGAGGCGCTCACGGTGTATGGTGGTGGCCCGGGCGCCGTGACACAATCGGCGCGACGCGCGAATTCCTTATCTCATGGCACAAGTCACGCAGGACAGGACCCCGCTGGTCTGGATAGACATGGAGATGTCGGGCCTCGTTCCCGACCGCGACCGCATTCTCGAGGTGGCGATGGTGGTGACGGACGCCGACCTCAACACGATCGCGGAGGCGCCGGTGTACGTGCTGCACCAGCCGGACGCCGTGCTGGAGGGCATGGACTCGTGGAACAAGGCGACCCACGGCAAGTCCGGGCTCGTAGACAAGGTGCGCGCCTCGACGTTCGACGAGGCGGAGGTCGAATCGCGCCTGATCGAGTTCCTGAAGCCGATCGTGCCCGCCCGGACGGCCCCCCTCTGCGGCAACACGGTGCACCAGGACCGGCGCTTCATGGCGCGCTACATGCCCGCGTTCGACCAGTACCTGCACTACCGCATCGTGGATGTCTCGACCCTGAAGGAGCTTGCGCGGCGCTGGCGCCCGGAGGTCCTGCAGGGCATCGCGAAGGAAGGCCGCCACGAGGCGCTCGCGGACGTGCAGGAATCGATCGAGGAGCTGCGACACTACCGGCGCCATTTCCTGCGGCTCGATCCCCCCGAGACCTAGCGCCTCACGCATCGGCCGCCCAGTCGCGGGAGCGCTCGACCGCGCGCCGCCACGCGGCGAGGCGTCCCTGCGCCTCCCCGCGCGCCATCGCCGGCTCGAAGACGCGCTCGCGCGCCCAGAGGGCGGCGATCTCGTCCGTGTCCTTCCAGAATCCCACGCCCAGGCCCGCGAGGTAGGCGGCACCCAGCGCCGTGGTCTCGGTCACCCGGGGACGCACCACCGGCACGCCGAGGAGGTCGGCCTGGAGCTGCATGAGGAGGTCCGAGGCGGTCGCGCCGCCGTCGACGCGGAGCTCCTTCAGCGCGATCCCGGAATCGGCGGCCATGGCGCCGATGAGGTCTGCGCTCTGGCAGGCGATCGCCTCGAGGGTCGCCCGCGCGAGGTGCGCGCGCGTGGTGCCGCGCGTGATGCCGAGGACCGTCCCCCGGGCGCGCGGATCCCAGTACGGCGCCCCGAGCCCGGCGAGCGCGGGGACGAAATGCACGCCGCCCGCGTCCGGGACGCTCGCGGCGAGCGCCTCGATGTCCGAGGCCTTCGCGATGATCCCCAGGCCGTCGCGCAGCCACTGGATCGCCGCCCCCGCGATGAAGATGCTTCCCTCGAGCGCATAGGCCGCGCCCCGGGGGCCGCTCCAGGCGACGGTCGTCACGAGCCCGCTTTGCGAGGCGGCCGGGCGCGTGCCGGTGTTCATGAGCGCGAAGCAGCCGGTGCCGTAGGTGTTCTTGGCCATGCCCGGGACGAGGCACGCCTGCCCGAAGAGCGCCGCCTGCTGGTCGCCCGCCATGCCCGCGATGGGAATGCCGGACGGAAGGCCTTCGCACGCGGTCTCGGCGAAGGGCCCGCTCGAGGCGACCACGCGCGGGAGCACCGCCCGCGGGACGCCCAGGATGCCCAGCAGCTCGTCGTCCCAGTCGAGCGCGTGGATGTCGAAGAGGAGGGTGCGCGAGGCGTTGCTCGCGTCCGTGGCGTGCACGCGGCCGGCGGAGAGCTGCCACGCGAGCCAGGAATCGACCGTCCCGAAGGCGAGCTCGCCCGCTTCGGCCCGCGTGCGCGCCCCGGGGACGTTCTCCAGGAGCCATGCGAGCTTCGTCCCCGAGAAGTACGCGTCCAGCACGAGGCCGGTCTTCCGGCGGAAAAGGGCCTCGTGGCCCGCGTGTCGCAACGCGTCACATCGGGACGCGGTGCGTCGGTCCTGCCACACGATTGCATTTGCAACGGGTCGCCCAGTGGACCGTTCCCAGAGGAGCGTGGTCTCCCGCTGGTTGGTGATGCCGATGGCCGCGACGTCCTCCGCGCGGAGGCCCGCCGCGGCGAGCGCGCCCGCGGCCACGTCCCTCTGGGAGCGCCATATCTCGAGGGGATCGTGCTCGACCCAGCCCGGTTGTGGGAAGATCTGGCGGAATTCTTGCTGTGCCTTCCCCAGGATCCGGCCGTCATGCCCGAAGGCGATCGCGCGGGAGCTGGTGGTGCCCTGGTCGAAGGCGAGGATGGCCTTCATCTGAAATGGAATAGGGCTCCGGCTTTTGGTTTCCGCGGGGATGATACGTTAAAATCCGTCCCGGACAGCCGGAATCCCAAGGAGGTTCCGTGGGACTTTTAGACGATCTGAAGAAACAGGCGGACGCGCTCAAGGCGCAGGACGTCGACCGTACCGAGAGCATGCGCGCCACGGCCGTCGCCGTGGACCACGCGCTGCGCCGCACATTCCTGTATCTCAACGACCTCGGCAAGCAGCTGAACGTCGTCCAGATGCCGAGCCCCTTCTCGTTCGACCTTCCCACCGTGGGCAAGGTCGACGGGCTCGTCGTGAAGGACTTCTTCTGCGACTTCCGGTCCAAGCATTTCATCGACAAGGACTACTACGGCGAGGTGCAGGTGGGGTACCGCTGCTGGTCGGACAAGGTCCTCACGGTGAAGAAGGGCCCGGACGACATGGAGAAATTCCGGGACATCCTCTGGCAGTCGAACATCGAGCACAAGAGCGAGCAGTTCCGGAACGAGCGCAAGGTCATCACCCACGAGGTCTTCAAGGTGAAGTGCGACTTCCGCATCCAGGCGAAGGTCGAGGGCGACCACGAGACGGGCAAGATGAAGATCGTCTCGAAGAACGTGGGCGGGTTCACCGTCGACTTCTTCAACCTGCTGGCGAGCGAGATGAACGACCAGGGCGTGGAGGAGTTCGCGAAGTACTTCATCGGCCGGCCCAACCAGTGGGCGGAGGTCGTGAAGCGCTCGTCGCTCTCGGCGCGCCCCTCCGCGGCCGCCGCCGCGCGTCCCAGGACGGAGCCGCAGTACGCGGTGCAGAAGACCCCCGTCGCGGAGCCCTCGGCCGAGGAGAAGCGCGGCCTGCTGGGCTCGCTCAAGTCCCTCATCCGCAAGGAGCAGTAGTTTCCCCACGGAGGCGGCCATGCCGGGGCTTCGCGTCCTCGTAGGCACCCGGAAGGGTCTCTTCGTCCTCCAGTCGGACCGGCGCCGGCGCGCGTGGTCGATGGAAGGGCCGCACTTCCTCGGCCAGATCGTGAACCACGCGATCCTCGATCCGCGCGACGGCCGCACCATCGTCGCCGCCGTGCGCGCGGGCCACCTCGGCCCCACGGTCTACCGCTCGCAGGACGCTGGCAAGTCCTGGAAGGAGAGCGCGCGGCCGCCCGCCTTCCCGAAGGCCGCCGACGGCGCGAAGGGCTCCTCGGTGAGCCACGTCTTCTGGCTCACGCCGGGGCCCGCGAGCGCTCCGGGACGCTGGTACGCCGGCACCTCCCCGCAGGGCCTCTTCGTCTCGGACGACGGCGGCCGGACATGGGACGGCGTCTCCGGGTTCAACGACCACCCGGACCGCATCACGTGGATCGGCGGCCTGCAGGAGGCGCCCCCGGACGGCGGCACGCTCCACTCGATCAACCTGGACCCGGCGGACCCGCGGCACGTCTACATCGGCATGTCGGCCGGCGGCGCCTTCGAGTCGCGCGACGCGGGCGCCACGTGGGCGCCGATGAACCGGGGCTGCGCCGCGGACTTCCTGCCGGACCCGGACGCGGAGTACGGCCACGACGTGCATTGCCTGCGCGTGCACCCGCGCTCCGGCGACCTCTACCAGCAGAACCACTGCGGCATCTACCGCATGGACCGCGGCGCCTCGCGCTGGGAGCGGATCGGCCGCGCGATGCCGAAGAAGATCGGCGACGTGGGATTCCCGCTCGTGCTCCATCCGCGCGACCCCGCGACGCTCTGGGTCTTCCCGATGGACGGCGGGACCGTCTGGCCGCGCGTGCCGATCGAGGGCAAGCCGGCGGTCTACCGCAGCTGCGACCGGGGCGCCACGTGGGAGCGCCAGGACACGGGATTGCCGCGCGCCCAGGCCTGGTACACCGTGAAGCGCCAGGCGATGGGCGCCGATCCGCTGGACCCCGTGGGCCTCTACTTCGGCACCACGGGCGGGGAGGTCTGGGCGAGCTTCGACGAGGGCGCGCGCTGGGATTGCCTCTGCCTGCACCTTCCGCACGTCTATTCCGTGGAAGCCGCGCTCGCCGCGTGAAGGTGGTGCTCCCCACGCCGCTCGCCGAGTACACCGCGCACCGCCGCGAGGTCGAGGCGCACGGGGCGACCCTGGACGAGCTCCTGCGCGACCTCGACCGGCGCTATCCGGGCATCCGCTTCCGCGTCGTGGACGAGCAGGACGCCATCCGCGCGCACATCAAGATCTTCGTGAACCGCTCGCAGGAGTCCCGGCTCGCCCGCCCGCTCGCGCCGGACGACGAGGTGCTGGTGGTCGCGGCGCTCTCCGGCGGCTAGCGGGGCGAGGAGCGGCGGTTCCATTCGTTGTACCATTGGGCCGGTCACGCGGGCGCGAGAGCACAACCCAGAATCGCCCGCGGCCATCCTTGGAGGGGACAGTCCAGATGATCCGCAAATCGCTCGGCGCGCTCGCCGCGCTCTTCGCATTCGCCGCAACGAACGCCTTCGCGCAGGCCGAGATCCAGTGGTGGCACTCGATGGCGGGCTTGAACGGCGACAAGGTGAACGACCTCGCCAACAAGTACAACGCGAGCCAGAGCCGCTACAAGGTGGTGCCGGTGTACAAGGGGAGCTATCCGGAGTCGATGACCGCGGCGATCGCGGCCTACCGCGCCGGAAACGCCCCCGCCATCCTGCAGGTCTTCGAGGTGGGCACCGCGACGATGATGGCCGCCAAGGGCGCGGTGGTCCCCGTCTACAAGCTCATGAAGGACTCGGACACCCCGTTCGACCCGAAGGCGTACCTCCCGCCCGTGTCCGGCTACTACAGCGATCCGCACGGCAACATGCTCTCCTTCCCGTTCAACAGCTCGACCGTGGTCTTCTACGTGAACGAGGACGCGTACAGGAAGGCGGGCCTCGACGGCGCCGCCCACGCCCCGAAGACCTGGAAGGAGTTCATCGCCGCCTCCGAGAAGCTCAAGGCCGCCGGGCAGCAGTGCGTCTACACGACGGGCTGGCCGTCCTGGACGCACATCGAGAACTTCTCCGCGTGGCACAACGTGCCGATCGGGACGAAGGAGAACGGCATGGCGGGGCTGGACACCCAGTTCACCATCAACACGCCGCTCCACGTGCGCCAGATCGCGATGCTGGCCGACCTCGCCAAGCGCGGCATGTTCACCTACGCCGGGCGGCAGAGCCAGGCGGAGGCCAAGTTCGCGAGCGGCGAGTGCGCGATGCTCACCTCGTCGACCGGCGCGCAGGCGAACATCCGCCGCCAGGCGAAGTTCAAGTGGTCCGTGCATTTCCTGCCGTACTGGGACGACGTGAAGGGCGCGCCGCAGAACTCGATCATCGGGGGCGCCTCGCTCTGGGTGATGGGCGGGAAGACCCCGAACGTCTACAAGGGCGTGGCCGAGTTCTTCAACTTCCTCTCGAAGCCGGAGAACCAGATGGACTGGCACGTCTCGACGGGCTACCTCCCGATCACGATGGCCGCCTACGAGATGACCAAGAAGTCCGGCTTCTACAAGGAGCACCCGGAGGCGGAGGTCGCGATCAAGCAGCTCATGAACAAGCCGCCCACCGCCAACTCGAAGGGCCTGCGCTTCGGCAACTTCGTGCAGGGCCGCGAGGTGATCGAGGAGGAGCTGGAGGCGGCGTTCGAGGGCAAGAAGAGCGCGAAGGAGGCCCTGGACGAGGCGCAGAAGCGCGGGAACGAGATCCTGCGCAAGTTCCAGGCCGCGAATAGATAGCCGGATCCGCCGTCGTTCCCGCGCGGGCGGGAATCCAGCCAGGGCGCTTTCGATTTGACTGGGTTCCCGTCTCCACGGGAACGACGAACGGAAAACAACGAACGGAACCGACGGGAACGACGGACCGCACCGAATGGAAAAGCGCGTCGTCTTCCGGTCCGCCTGGCTGCCGTACGCGTTGCTCGCGCCGCAGATCGCCGTCACGGTGGTCTTCTTCTTCTGGCCGGCGATCCAGGCCGTGTACTACTCGTTCCTGGTGCAGGACGCCTTCGGGCTCTCGAGCCAGTTCGTGTGGTTCCAGAACTTCCAGGACCTCTTCCGCGACTCGCACTACCTCGCGTCCTTCCGCGTGACCGGTGTCTTCAGCCTGCTCGTGGCCTCGCTCGGGATGTCGATCGCGCTCCTCCTCGCGGCGATGGCCGACCGCGTGATCCGGGGCGCCGTGGCGTACAAGACGCTCCTCATCTGGCCCTACGCCGTGGCGCCGGCGATCGCGGGCGTGCTCTGGGGGTTCCTCTTCTCGCCCTCGATCGGGATCGTGCCGTACTATCTCCTGAAGGGCGGGATCAACTGGAACTGGATCATCAACGAGAACCAGGCCATGCTCCTCGTCGTGATGGCCGCGGCGTACAAGCAGGTGAGCTACAACTTCCTCTTCTTCCTGGCGGGCCTGCAGTCGATCCCGAAGTCGATGATCGAGGCGGCGGCGATCGACGGCGCGACGCCCTTCCGCCGCTTCTGGACGATCGTCTTCCCGCTCCTGTCGCCCACCACGTTCTTCCTCCTCGTGGTGAACATCGTCTACGCGTTCTTCGACACGTTCGGCGTGATCGACGCGACCACGCAGGGCGGGCCGGGCGAGGCGACGAAGATCCTGGTCTACAAGGTGTACTACGACGGCGTGCGCGCGGCCGACCTGGGCGGCTCGTCGGCGCAATCGGTGGTTCTCATGCTCGTGGTGATCTCGCTCACGGTGGTGCAGTTCCGCTTCGTCGAGCGCAAGGTGCAATATTGAGCCACCACCCCGCCACCGCCCTCATGGTCGAGAACCGGCCGGTGGCGGACCTCGTCGCGCACGCGATCCTCATCCTCGGCGTGATCGTGGTCGCCTTCCCGCTGTGGGTCACCTTCGTCGCCTCGACCCGCACCTTCGACGAGATCGTGCACGTCCCGATGGCGCTCTACCCGGGCTCGCACCTCCTCGAGAACTACGGCCAGGCGCTGAGCTCGGGCTCCGGGCGCGGCTCGTCCGCGCCCGTGGGGACGATGCTCTTCAACAGCTTCGTCGTGGCGGTGTCGATCGCGGTGGGCAAGATCGTGATCTCGATCCTCTCGGCCTTCGCGATCGTCTACTTCCGCTTTCCGCTCCGGAAGTTCTTCTTCTGGATGATCTTCGTGACGCTCATGCTCCCCGTGGAGGTGCGGATCATCCCGACCTTCAAGGTGGCGGCGGACCTGCACCTCCTCGACACCTACCCCGGGCTCGTGCTCCCGCTCATCGCCTCTGCCACCGCGACCTTCCTCTTCCGCCAGTTCTTCCTCACGATCCCGGACGAGCTCGTGGAGGCGGCGAGGATCGACGGGGCGGGGCCAATGCGCTTCTTCTGGGACGTGATCCTGCCGCTGTCGAAGACGCACATCGCCGCGCTCTTCGTGATCCTCTTCATCTACGGCTGGAACCAGTACCTCTGGCCGCTCCTCATCACGGGGAAGGAATCGATGTACACCGTCGTGATCGGCATCAAGCGCATGATCGCGGGTGGCGACGCCTTCAACGAGTGGAACGTGATCATGGCCACCGCGATGCTGGCGCTCATGCCGCCCGCGTTGGTCGTGATCCTCATGCAGAAGTGGTTCGTGAAGGGCCTCGTGGACACCGAGAAATAGGGACATGGCGCAGATCTCCCTCCATGGCGTCGCCAAGAGCTTCGGGAAGGCCGAGGTGATCCATCCCACGGACCTCGCGATCGAGGACGGGCACTTCATCGTGATCGTGGGGCCCTCCGGGTGCGGGAAGTCGACGCTGCTCCGGATGATCGCGGGGCTGGAGACCGCGACCGCGGGCGAGATCCGCATCGGCGGCAAGCGCGTGAACGAGGTGGAGCCCAAGGACCGGAACATCGCGATGGTGTTCCAGAACTACGCGCTCTACCCGCACATGACCGTGTACGAGAACATGTCCTACGGCCTGCGCATCCGGCGGATGCCGCGCGAGGAGATCCGCGAGCGGGTGGGCCGCGCGGCGGGCATCCTCGAGCTCACGCCGTACCTGCAGAGGAAGCCCCGCGAGCT
>Ga0105238_10006103_pt1 | contig 11951 bp, 12 predicted proteins | sample KBSC34metaG_FD_81526 | JGI IMG/M metagenome (GOLD analysis project Ga0105238, IMG submission 81526) | Corn rhizosphere microbial communities from Kellogg Biological Station, Michigan, USA - KBS C3-4 metaG | ecosystem: Host-associated > Plants > Roots > Rhizosphere > Soil | place: Michigan, USA... | reverse complement strand
GCGACGACGACGAACGCGGCGATGAAGGCGAGTATCCAGGAGCCGGTGGCGGTGGAGATGCCGTAGCCGACATAGCCGCCGAACAGATAGAGAGAACCATGCGCAAGGTTGACGTTGCGCATCAGGCCGAAGATCAGGGTGAACCCGCTCGCGACCAGGAAATAAAGTCCGCCAAGCGTGATGCCGTTGAACACTGCGTTGAGGAAGACCTTCTTGCGGCCGATCGCGTCTTCAAGGCCCGGTGGCCACACCGCGAAGATCAGCCAGGCCAGGATGGCTCCCCCCAGCAGGATGACGAGAGACCAGACCGGATGGCGTTCGATGAACCGGCTCACGCGGCCACCCTCCCGGCGAACGCTGCCGTGCGGCGCTGTCCGCGGTGCCGCGCGCGCAGCCGAGAACTGCCGCGTCTGCCGGCCATCGCCTCTCCTCCCTTGCCCGATCCGCGTCCATTATCGGACGACGTTCAGACCATCGTAGCGGCACGACAGGGGCTGCGTTTGATCGACAGTATCTTTTCACGCGAGGGCACGCGTATCCCGCTTCAGGCGCGCAGGACTTTTGCGGCGCGGCGATAGTCGGTCGGCGCCATCCCGACATTGGCTGCGAAGAAGCGGGTGAAGCCACTCTGGGAGGAAAAGCCGAGATCGACGCTGATATCTGAAATGGCCGACTCCGTGGCGACCAGCGCATCCAGCGCACGCTCCATCAGGAGCGTGTTCAGGTAGAGGTTCGGCGTCACGCCGGTCTGGTTCCGGAACAGCCGATAGAAATGCGGCCGCGACAGGCCGGATTCCTTGGCAATGGAATCAAGCTCGATTTCCGCGCAAGGACTTTCCGACAACAGCTTGATGCACTTGCGAACGCGGAAATCCGTCACTGCGGCGCAAGCGCGCTGCTGAGGGGCGGGCTCCGAGAGATGCCAGCTCTCCTCGTAGCAGCTCGCGATCAGTTGCCTCAGCTCGCCATCGAGGCAACCGAGAGATGGCGCACCGCACACAAGTGCTGCGGTGCGGCGGATGCAGCGGTCGAGCGCCGCGGTCCTGCGGAAATAGGTGCGACCGAACCACAGGCCCTGCTCGCGCGCGGTCGGCGGCGAAAACCACTCGCCGTTGACGTAGAGCACGAAGAAGATGGCGCCGTTCTCGAGGTCGTTCGGAAGGAAATTGTGCGGTTCCCACGGATTGACGGCAACGATCCACTCCTCTCCCATGAGATAGCGCTGATCGCAGACGTCGATGTGGGCCGGAGTTCCACCGACGTGGAAGATGAGATGCCCCTCGCGATGGGCATGGATGTTGAACGGACGATTCAGCTGATAGACGGTCGCTCGGCCGAAACGTCCGTGAAAGACGGCGAGAGCCTTACTCATCACTTCCGTCCCGCGTGTTTCCTATTCCAGCGTTAGCGTTGATCATCGCCTCCAAGATTGCAAGAGACGAGACGACGCGGCCGGAGCAGACTCCAGCCGCGTCTTCGACAGAGGGAAATTGGTCAGTACTTCTTACATTCAGGAACCGTCCGGCTCGGCAGGCCGATCTTGGAGAAGGTGGCCGCGTCATAGCCCAGGGTCTGGTTGACGTCCGGGATCACCTTGACGACCTTGCTGAACAGCGCGCCCTTGCCGTCATCGACGACCTCGGTGACGAAGTTGGTGCCGATCGCCTGGCGGTTGGAATCGAGCTTGATCTTGCCGTTCGGCGCATCGATCTCGATCTTGGCCAGCGCCTCCTTGAGCTTGGCCTGGTTGTTGGACAGATCGCCATTGACCTCGCGCAGCGCCAGAACGAGCGCCATGGTCGAGCCGTAGTAGTTGGTCGCGAGCAGCGACGGGCTCGGGAAGCGCTTCTCCGGCGGGAACGAGTCCTGATAGGCCTTGACGAACTTCTGCCAACGCGGATCGTCCCAGGTGTCGGCCTGGCCGGACGCCGCGATCGTGCCGATCAAGGCGTTCTTGGCGCTGCCCTTCGAGGACAGGATGGTCTGGTCGATCATGATCGATCCACCCATCAGGTGCGCCTTGCCGCCGGCCTGCTGGTCCTGGTTGAGCAAGTTGACCGCGTCGGCGCCGCCGAGACCGAGATAGATGGCATCGACATCGTCAGGAAGCGCTGCGATGACCGAGGCGAAATCCTTGGTCCCGAGCGGCACCCATTGCCGGCTGGTGATCTTGCCGCCGACGCCGCAGAATTCCAGCGCCAGACCGAAGACCTGGGTGTAGATGAAGGAGTAGTCTTCACCAACGGTTGCGATCTTGCGATAGCCCTTGGTCTCATACGCGTATTTGCCGAGGCCGACCTGCCACTGCGCGCCATCCATATTGAAGCGGAAGAAGTTCGGCGCCGGGTCCACATAGGTGGTTTCCTGCGCGCCGGACGCTGCGTTGACGAAGGTCAGCTCAGGATGGGTCTTGGCGAAATTCTTGACGGCGATGCCCTCGTCGCCCGACAGCGGCGACAGCAGGATCTGCACCTTGTCCTGCTCGATCAGCTTGCGCACGGCGCGCACGGCCGAGTCGGGCGTGGCGTCGGTCGAGGCCACGACGAATTCCAGCTCCTTGTCGCCGACCTTCTTGCCAAGCACGTTCAGTGCGGTGACGTGGCCGCGCATGCCGTCTTCGCCGAGAACGGTGTAGGTCCCCTCCAGCGTGGCAGTGACGCCGACCTTGATCTTCTCCTGGGCGAAGGCCGTGCCTGACAGCAACAATGCCGTGAGCGCAGCGAACCCCACACTTCGCATGACCATCGAACTCCTCCCTTTGTCGCCAATAGCTTGAGCACGGAACGTGTGCCGCCAGTCGTTGCTGGCTTCGTCGATGGTGGACCTCGTGAGCATCCTTCCAGAGATGCCGCGATGAGCCACGATCTGAAACTGACGCTATCCGATGGAGCAGCGGCCGCACGCCTCATCCTGGCGTCGACCTTGACGGGCAGTCTCATTTTGAATGATGCGACGCAATAGAGATGCACCGGCTGATCGGTCAGCCTAACCGCCGCGGTTGCTTGGGCCCGATCCTAAGCGCCCGATCCGGAGTTCTGAGGAGTCCATTGAACTGCGGCCGGGCTGCGCAACGCACCCGACGGCATTGAATCCTGAAGTATTCTTGGCGGCTTGCCGATCACGCGCTGGCGCGGCAACCACAGCTCCAGAGCAGGATCATGTCTGCCGATTGCTGCCAATCGCTTCTTCCTCAGCGTCCGGTGGCGCTAGCTCCGGATATCCGCCTCGAACTTCTTGCGCGTCGCAGATTTCGGATCACACCCTTGAGCTTGATAAATCTCGGTGCCCTCCGACCCGGTCGCTCTCGCCCCTTCGCTGTGCCGATCCGTCCGCTGACCGCTAGGAGCCAGCTCTGGCCTTGCTAGCTGCGATCTGGTGCAGCGCCCATCTTGCGTTCTTGCGCACGTCGGGATCGAGATCATTGGCGACCAGGGCGAGGAACGGCTCGCCATCGGGCGCGGCGATCTCGCCGAGTGCCGCCGCCGCCTCCTTGCGCAGGTTGGCCTGTTCATGGGTGATACAGTGGCCGATCGGCCGCACCGCGCGCACCGCCTTCATCCGCCCGAGGCTGCGGATCGCCTTCAACCGCACCTGCCAAAACTCGTCTGCCAAGCAGTTGATCAGCGGATCAGCGGCGAGCGCACCATTGACGTTGAGCCCGAGCGTCTCGGCCGCCATCTCCCGCACCATCCAGTCGGCGTCCTTGAGGCCCCGGGTGATGGTCTCGGCGGCGATCTTCATCTGCGAGAAGGCGAGTGCGCTGACGGCAGCGCGCCGCACATGCGCATCGGGATCACCGATCAGCGCCGTCAGCGCGGGAATGGACTCCTCGAGCTTGAGGAAGCCGATGACGCCGATCGCCTGCACGCGAACCGCGGCATCGGCATCCTGGAGCGCCTCCAGCGCCGGCTTGAGCGTGTCCCTGCACCGCAGCTCCTTCAGCGCGCGCAACGCGCCCATCCGGACGAAGGCATGAGCATGCTTCACCAACGGCAGGATCGCCTCGGCGGAGTTGGGGTCTTTGAATTCGGCCAGGCTGTCGGCGGCCGCCGACGCGACGATCCGCTCGGGATCGACGAGCAATTGGACCAGCGCCTCGGCTGCCTCAGGCCCGTCGAACTCGCCGAGCGCCATGGCGACCTGCTGACGCACGCCGGCGTCGGGATCGGCGACCATCTTCGCCAGGTGCGCCACCGCGGCGGGATCACCGGAATGGCCGAGCGCGATGATCGCGACCCTCCGTTCCGCCGGATCGGCAGCGCCGAGCCGCTCGTCGGCGTCATCGAGATCGTCATAACTTTCGAACGGGCTCGTCATGATCACCTCAACAGATAGGGAATGTTGACGGTGACGGCGCCGGTCGGGCAATCCGCCTCGCACGGCATGCAATACCAGCATTCGTCATAGGCCATGAACGCCTTGCCGGTCATGTCGCTGATCCTGAGCACGTCAAGCGGGCAGACATCGACGCACACCGTGCAGCCCTTGTCGGCGATGCATTTGGCTTCGTCGACCACGACCGGAACCGACGTCTGATAGGTGGCAAGAGGCATGTCTCGTTCTCCTTCTGATCGTCAGGCGCTGGCGCGAATACGCTGCTTGTCGTAGAGATCCTTCTCGTCGTCCGCGATCGGCACGACATAGGGCTGCACCGCCCGCTTCTCGCTGGTCATGCGGCCGTCCTGCTGACTGAGCAGGGTGTGGCAGAACCAGTTCTCGTTATCCTTCTCCGGGAAATCGGTGCGCCAGTGATAGAGCCCCCAGCGGCTCTCCTCGCGGAATAGCGAGGCATGGGCCGCCATGTCGGCGCAATCCATGATCGACTGGACCTCGAGCGCGCGCAGCAGTTCGTGCGCGTTGCGCGCGATCATGCGCTCCTGCATGTCCTCGCGGACCTCGGCGAGCCGGCGCATGCCGAGCTCGTACTTGCGCGTCACCTTCGGAGGCTGCAGATAGTCGTTGACCAGCCGCCGGGTCTTGTACTCGATCTGGTTCGGCGGAATGCCGTCCTCACGACGGGTCGGCGCCAGCACGCGCTCGCGCTCGAGAGCGATCTCGGCGGCATCGATCTCGCCGAAATCGTGGTTGTCGGCGAACTCCATCGCATCGAGCCCGGCGAACGAACCGTTGGTGAATGCGCCGAGCATGTAGTTGTGCGGCACGCTCGCCATGTCGCCAGCCGCGTAGAGCCCGGGCACGGTGGTGCGCGCGTTGTCGTCGACGAACACGCCGGAGGCGCTGTGACCGGAGCAGAAGCCGATCTCGGAGATGTGCATCTCGATCGATTCCTTGCGGTAATCGACGCCGCGCCCCTCCTGGAACAGGCCCCGCGTCGGCCGCTCGACCTTGTGCAGGGTCTGCTCGATCTCCTCGATGGTCTTGTCGTGCAGGTGCTTGAGCTGCAGGAACACCGGCCCCTTGCCGGACAGCAGCTCATTGTAGAATTCCAGCATCATCTGGCCCGACCAATAATCGCATTCGATGAAGCGGCGGTCCTCGTTGTTGGCGGTGTAGGCGCCAAAGGGGCCGGCGACATAGGCGCAGGCCGGGCCGTTATAGTCCTTGATCAGCGGGTTGATCTGGAAGCATTCGAGATTGGCGAGCGCGGCGCCGGCATGATAGGCCATCGCGTAGCCGTCGCCAGAGTTGGCGGCGTTCTCGTAAGTGCCGAACATGTAGCCCGACGTGGGCAGGCCGAGCCGGCCAGCCGCGCCCATGCACAGGATCACGGCCTTGGCCTTGATGACCAGGATCTCGGCGGTACGCGTATTGACGCTGACGGCGCCGGCGATGCGGCCGTCACTCGACTTCAGCAGCCGCGTCGCCATGTAGCGGTTGGAGATCAGGATGCGCGCCCGCCGCAGCTGGCGATACAGCGCCTTCTTGACGGTTTCGCCGTTCGGCATCGGCAGCACATAGGTGCCGATGTGGTGCACCTTCTTGACGGCATAGTCGCCGTTCTCGTTCTTGAGAAAGCGGATGCCGAAGCTGTCGAGCTCCTCGATGATCGAGTAGCAGCTCTGCGCATATTTATAGACCGCCTTCTGATCGACGATGCCGTCATTGGCGATCGTGATCTCCTTGGTATATTGTTCCGGGGTCGCGTAGCCCGGAATGACGGCGTTGTTCAGGCCGTCCATGCCCATCGAGATCGCGCCGGAGCGCTTGACATTCGCCTTCTCCAGCAGAACGACGTTAGCCTTCGGATTCTTCGCCTTGGCCTTCAGGGCGGCCATCGGGCCGGCGGTGCCACCGCCGATCACCAGCACGTCGCAGGACACCTCCGAGAGGCCGTCGACGATCTCATCCATTGCCATTCTAAGCTCCTGCTTGGCCGGGGACACGCACCGGTCCGGATCAGACTTGTTCAGCGGGACGACCGGCGATAGCAATTAGTTGTCGCCGGAGCGCAATTCTTCGACCGGCGGTCAGCGCTCCACGAACGCCTTCTCGACCACGAAATGGCCAGGGGTGCTGTGGTTGCCCTCGGTGAAGCCGCGCCCCTCCAGCATGGTCTGGAGCTCGGCCAGCATCGCGGGGCTGCCGCAAAGCATGACGCGGTCGGTCCTGAGATCGAGATCGGGGCCGCCGATGTCGGCGAACATCTGCCCGGTCGCGATCAGGTCGGTGATGCGGCCGCGGTTGCGGAACGGCTCGCGGGTCACCGTCGGGTAATAGAGCAGCCGGTCGCGGACGAGCGGCCCGAAGAATTCGTGACCGTTCAGATTGGCGACCAGCCGCTCGCCATAGGCGAGCTCCGATACCTGCCGGCAGCCATGAACCAGCACGATCGTCTCGTAGGTCTCATAGATGTCGGGGTCCTTGATCAGGCTTGCGAACGGGGCCAACCCGGTCCCCGTCGATAGCAGCAGCAGCCGCTTGCCCGGAATGAGGTTGCCGGCGATCAGCGTCCCCGTCGCCTTGCGTCCGACCAGGATGCGATCCCCCTCTTTGATCTTCTGCAGCCGCGAGGTCAGCGGTCCATCCGCCACCTTGATGCTGAAGAACTCCAGCTCCTCCTCGTGATTGGCGCTCGCCATGCTGTAGGCGCGCATCAGCGGCCGGCCGTCGACTTCGAGGCCGATCATCGCGAACTGTCCGTTCTGGAAGCGGAAGCCGGGATCGCGCGTGGCGGTGAAGCTGAACAGCGAATCGGTCCAGTGCTGGACCGACAACACCGTTTCGGTCTGAAAGGCGCTCATCATCGTCTCCTGAAGGCGCGCAGCGGCGCCTTGCGTCGTTGATGAGGACGATGTCGCGGAAACGGCGCGGTTCGGCAATTTCGAACGCGCTGCGCCGGTGGATTAGTTGCAAAGTTTGTCCCCCAGACGGGCCGCCCGGCGGCAACGGAGCATCGATGTCCGGCAATCGATCCGATAGGGCAATTAGTTGCTGGGCGCCTCGGACCGTCTCCTCTAGCATGACGCAGGCGTCTTGGCGCAACCAGGAGGAAACATGATCGCCGGTGAAGTCGCGGATGGCGAAGTCAGTCCGGATCTGACATCATTGCTGCTGCGGAGCGCGAGCAGAGCCCCGGCCGTTTTGTCCGCCGAACGGCTCCGCCTGTCCTGCATGTGCGCGCACTGCAAGCGGGCTCGCTTCGACGGCCGCTTTCCCACGCAATTTCCCGGGATCGGCATCGTGGCGGTCGGAGATCTCGGCTACGGCTTGAACATCGCGTTCTCCGACGGGCACAATCGCGGCATTTATCCGAAGTCATACCTCTGGGAACTGGCCGACATCTGAGCCGCCCGCCCTGCCGGCTGGCACGAACATTGCTCCGCTTGTGGTCAGTGTGACCAATGCGGAGGCAGACCATGTTGCTGCAGGCGGCCAAATCAGCACCGGAAGCCGCGCCCTCCCCACTGACATCAGCGCGCGCGGTGACGAACTCGTCGTTGCTCCTTACGGAAAGCCAGCAATCCATCGGTGGGCCGCCGTCGCTGATCGAGAGGCTCAGCCTGCGCGAGCGTGAGCAGGTGCTCAAGCAGGGGCGCCGCAAGGTGCTCAACCGCGGCCAGACGCTGTTCAGCCAGGGCGCCAAGCACGACGGCATCTTCCTGGTCGAGAGCGGCCGCATCCGCGTGTTCTACACCTCGCCTCAGGGGCGTGAGATCACGCTGGCCTATTGGCATGTCGGCAATTTCGTCGGCGGTCCGGAGGTGTTCGATACCGGCGTGCATCAATGGTCGGGCGTCGCGGCCAGCAATGCCAGCGTGATCCAGCTTCCCGGCAGGGAACTGCGGACCCTGGTCGCCGAGATACCCAACTTCGCGATCGGGCTGATCGAAGGACTGAGCTTCAAGGGAAAATGCTACTCCGCACTGGCGCAAATGCTGGGAACGCGTTCGATCACCCAGCGGCTCGCCCATCTCCTGCTGCATCTGGTCGATCTCTACGGTGTGGATGATCCCGACGGCAAGGTCATTGCCGCAGCCTTCACCCATGCCGACATCGCCCACATGGTCGGCGCGACGCGGCAATGGGTGACGATCAGCCTCAAGCGGATGCAGGAGAAGCGCATCGTCCGAACCAGGCGCTCGCAGATCGTGGTCTGCCGCCCCGACGTTCTGGAGGAGATGCGCGGCCAGGCCGCCGATTAGCCGGCCCTGCTCATGCAAGCGGCTATCATGAGCGAAATTGCCCAAGGAGTACGCAACCGGGATTTGACGGCAACTAATCCACCCGCTGCTGAAGTCCGGATTTGCGCTCGCGGACGCGGCAACCATCATGGCGCCATCAGCCATCCAACCGAACGGGGATGAGAATGGTCCGCCGCCTCGAAGCGCTCTTATTGTCCGTCACCTGCCTGTCCTGGATCGCGGCGCAGCCGGCCGCAGCAGAGACCGTCACGATCGGCATCGGAACCCAGGACACGACGACCAACACGGTGACGGCCGGCACGATCGTGCGGCAGCTTCATCTCTTGGAGAAGTATCTCCCCAAGGACGGCAAATACGCCGACATCAAGTTCGAGATCGAGTGGCAGAACTTCACCTCCGGTCCGCCCGTCACCAACGGGATGATGGCCAATAAGCTGCAGTTCGGCATGATGGGCGACTACCCCCTCATCGTGAACGGCTTCACCTTCGAGAGCAATCCAGAGAGCAAGAGCCGGCTGATCGCGGTCGCCGCCTACAGCCTGTCCGGCTCCGGCAACGGCATCGTCGTTCACAAGGAGTCGCCCTACTACGAACTCTCCGACCTCAAGGGCAAGCTGGTCAGCGTTCCCTTCGGCTCCGCGGCCCACGGCATGGTTCTGAAGGCGCTTCAGGACGGCGGTTATCCATCGGATTTCTTCCAGCTGGTGAGCCAGACACCTGAGGTCGGCTCGACGAACCTGCAGGAAAAGAAGATCGATGCGCACGCCGACTTCGTGCCGTTCGCCGAGCTGCTGCCGTTCCGCGGCTTCGCACGCAAGATCTTCGACGGCGTCCAGACCAACCTGCCGACATTCCACGGCGTCGTCGTCCGCACCGACTTCGCCGAGAAATATCCAGAAGTCGTCACGGCCTATGTCAAGGCGGTCGTCGCCGCCAACCAATGGCTGCGCCAGGATCCGAAGGCGGCGGCGGAAAAGATCCAGGAATGGACCGGGATCAACAAAGAAGTCGTCTACATCTTCCTTGGCCCCGGCGGCAACATGACCACGGACCCGACGATCAAGCCGGCGCTGGTCGACGCCGCGACCACCGACGTCAAGGTGCTGCAGAGCCTCGGCCGGATGAAGGAGTTCGATCCGAAGAAGTGGGTCGACGATTCCTACATCCGCAAGGCCTATGCCGAGCTGAAGCTCGACTACGACAAGGAGCTTGTCAGCACCGCGAACTACGAGATCTCGGGCGAGGACAAGTTCTGCAGCAAGCCGATCACCGAACCGCGCAAGGCCGGCGAGATTTGGGTCGACGGCGAAGGGATCGCCGCCTTCAGCAGCGCGGCCTGCACGCTCGGCGCCTATGCGCACCTCAAGGCAAAGGGCAAGAAGATCAACGTCGCCTACGTCTTCGACACCGCGCGCGGCATCAAGCTGTTCGCCGACCAGGCCTTCTTCGCTGCGGCCAATGGCGAGATCGCGCCGTTCCTGCTGAAGAAGGATGCGGAAGCCTACGCCGCGAAGATCGGCGGCAAGGTGATGGGACTTGATGATGCCGTGAAGCTTGCGGTGGCGGGAGGCAAGACGTGAGCAGTCCGGCCCTTATGACCTCGCATAACCAGGCCGCAGCTCCGGCGGCGCCTGGCACCGCCGACGCGCTGAGCCAGCCGGCCTTCGCCCGCGCGATCCGCTGGTTCAAGCTTAACCAGGACAAGCTGCGGGCGCTGCTGATCGGCACCGCGTCGCTGATCCTGTTCCTGATCGCCTGGCACCTGCTGACAACCTATCGCGTCGTCTTCTTCGTGAAGTTCACCAACGTGCCGGCGCCGCTGGCGGTCTATGCGAGCTTCACCAAGGCGATCCACGACCCCAAATTCCTGATGCATATCCTGCTCAGCTGCCGCCGGATCTTCATCGGCTTCTCGCTCGCCGCACTGGTCGGCGTGCCGCTCGGCCTCATCATGGGCCGCTTCAAGCTGGTGCACGAGGTCGTGTTCCCGATCGCGGAGGTGCTGCGCCCGATCCCGGCGATCGCCTGGGTGCCGATGGCGATCATGCTGTGGCCGACCAACGAGCAGAGCATCGTCTTCATCACCTTTCTCGGCTCGTTCTTCCCGATCCTGGTCAATACGCTGCACGGCATGACGCTGGTCGATCCCGTGCTCGTACGCGCCGCCAAATGTCTCGGAGCGCGAGAGACTTCGATCTTTCGCGAGGTCTACTTCCCGGCGTCCCTGCCCCACATCTTCACCGGCCTCACCGTCGGCATGGGCGTGGCATGGGTGTCGCTGATCGCGGCCGAGATGATCTCCGGACAGTTCGGCATCGGCTACTTCACCTGGGAAGCTTATTCGCTGGTCCAATATGCCGACATCGCGCTCGGCATGATCGCGATCGGCGTGCTCGGGCTCGGCTCAAGCCTCGTGATCCGCGCCGCGGGTCAATTGGTGATGCCCTGGAGGTCGCGATGAGCCAAGCCGCAGCGGATACGAGACAGGGCCATATCGAGGTTCGCAACTTCGCCCTGAGCTACGAGACCATCGAGGGCGCGGTCGAGGCTGTCACCGACACGCAAATCCATGTCCAGCCCGGCGAGTTCGTCTCCATCGTCGGACCGTCGGGCTGCGGCAAGTCGACCCTGCTCAACGCGGTGGCGGGCTTTCTCAAGCCGACCAGCGGCGTTGTCACGGTTGACGGCCATGCCGTCAGCGGGCCGAGCGCCGAGCGCGGCATGGTGTTCCAGCAATATTCGCTGTTTCCCTGGAAGACGGTGCGCGAGAACGTCGAGTTCGGGCTGAAGATGCGCGGCATGCCGAAATTCGAGCGCGCACGCGCGGCCCGCACCTTGCTCGGACTCGCCGGTCTCGAGGCATTCGAGAACCACTATCCCGAACGTCTCTCCGGCGGCATGAAGCAGCGCGTCGGCATCGTGCGCGCGCTCGCGACCGGTCCCAAGGTGCTCTTGCTCGACGAGCCGTTCGGCGCGCTCGACGCGCAGACCCGGATCATCATGCAGCAGATCCTCACCAACATGTGGCAGCGGCTGAAGATTTCGGTGCTGTTCGTCACCCACGACATCGACGAGGCGATCTTCCTGTCCGACCGGGTCTATTGCATGACCGCGCGCCCCGGCTCGATCAAGGCCGAAATCCAGATCCCTCTGGAGCGGCCGCGCCAGCAAGCGATGATGATGTCGTCCGAGTTCCTGGCGCTGCGGCGCGGGCTGATGTCGCTGATCCGCGAGGAAAGCCTGAAGGCGATGGGCGGCGAAATCACCGACTTGGGCATGCAGGGCCTCGGCATCGAACTGCAGGGCCATTCCATCGCCGACATTCTCTGAGGGCGCCAGATGTGACTG
>Ga0105238_10006102_pt1 | contig 11952 bp, 11 predicted proteins | sample KBSC34metaG_FD_81526 | JGI IMG/M metagenome (GOLD analysis project Ga0105238, IMG submission 81526) | Corn rhizosphere microbial communities from Kellogg Biological Station, Michigan, USA - KBS C3-4 metaG | ecosystem: Host-associated > Plants > Roots > Rhizosphere > Soil | place: Michigan, USA... | reverse complement strand
TCGTTGGTGAAGGCCTGAACGATGCGGATCGCGCCGATCAGCTCAGAGGCATCGGCGGAAGCGTCGGCCAGCGTGTCCTGCGCGCTGCGCGACAACCGCCGCACCCAGCGGCCGAACGCCATCAGCGGCAGGACGATCAGCGGGATCGCGGCGAGCACGAAGCCCGACAGCCGCGGGCTCGTGACCACCATCATGCCGGCCGCGCCGATGAACAGAACGAGGTTGCGCAGCGCAACGGAAACAGACGAGCCGACCGCCGACTTGATCTGCGTGGTGTCGGCGGTCAGCCGCGACACCAGTTCACCGCTGCGGGTCAGATCGAAGAACGCCGGCGACAGCGTCGTGATATGCGCGAACACGTCACGCCGGACGTCGGCGACGACACGTTCGCCGATCGTGGTGACGAGGTAGTAGCGCGCGGCGCTCGCCAGCGCGAGCACGGCGACCACCGCGATCATGACGCCGAAGTAGCTGTTGATGAGCGCGATGCCTTCCGCGCTGAAGCCGAAATCGATGATGCGGCGGATCGCGACCGGCACGATCAGCGTCGTCAGCGCAGCAACGATCAGCGCGACCAGCGCCAGCAGCGCGCGGCCGCGGTAGCGTGCGACATAGGGCGCGAGCGCAAGCAGCGGGCGCAGCCGTCCCGCCGATCGGGTCGGCGTTTCCAGGCCAGTTGCGGTCGCAAGCGCATCAAGTGGAGCGGTGGTCGTCACGCCCCCTGCAAGAACCATTTCGCCCGGATTTGCAACAGTCATTCGGAGCCTCGGAGGTCGCTACCTGTGGCGCGATTGCTAGCAGGTGAGCGGCGCGGGGGATTGCTCTAGCTCAAGAGCCGCGGCCATCCCGCTAGCAACTTCGTGATGGCAGACCGGGGCGCCCGATGGCCGGTTTGGCGGGCTAAACTGCCTTGTTTCACAGGGTTCGTTGGGCTATAGAGCCGCCAACTCCGCTCAGTCTAGACCCATGAAAGGCGCGGCCGCGCCTCAGAGGATGCCGTTATGAAAGAAGGAATTCACCCGAATTATCATACGATTAAGGTCGTTATGACCGACGGCAGCGAGTACGAGACGCGCTCCACCTATGGCAAGGAAGGCGACAGCCTCCACCTCGACATCGACTCCAAGTCGCACCCGGCCTGGACCGGCGGCCAGCAGCAGATCCTCGACCGCGGCGGCCGCGTGTCGCGCTTCCAGAAGAAGTTCTCGGGGCTGATGAAGAAGTAAGCCGCCACCCCGGCAGTCGAAATGAAAACGCCCCTGTCAGACAGGGGCGTTTTTGTTTGTGGATGCCGTTGTCTGTCGAAGTCGGCGACCTAGCGCCGCGGGCTCTCGAAGGCGGCCTTAAGCCGGTCAAGTTGCGGCACCAGCGGATTGCCGGAGACCGGCAGCGGCTGCGGTGCATGCATGGTGGAGTCGAGACGGCGGATGCGGACCTGCAGCGACATCGAGCGCTCGATCAGTTCCTGCAACGTGGCCGGCAGACGCTCCAGAATTTCCTTCGCGGCCGGATCGGCCGCGGTCAGCTTGACCTTGACCTTCTCACGGTTGGCCTGGGCAAGTGACATCTCGCCTTCCTTCACGGCGCGATGCAGCAGCAGCCATGACGCAAGCTGCATCAGCCGCGTGGTCAGGCGCATGCTTTCGGTGGCGTAGGCGAGGCTTGCAGAGCGATCGAGCGACTTGGCATCGGTACGGCCGGCGCCGTCGAGATAGCCGGCGGTCTCTTCGACGAGATCCATGCCCTCGCGAAACAGTGTCGCAAAGGCCTGAGAGCCGGCCAGCTTTTCCGAGAAAAGAACGAGGCCGTCGTCGGCCGCGAGCCTGTTCGCCATAGTTAACGCCTCACGCAACGCACTCAAAGGCCGTTCGGCCCGTTATGATGAACAAATCATTGCGCAGGGAGTGCCCAAGAGTCCAGCCTTCGCCACATGAAAACCGGCGATATGGTTTCCATCCTCGGGCGAGCCACCTCGTAATTTTACGGGGCTGCGTTTTGGGCAAAAAAAAGCCGCCGTTACCGGCGGCTTAAAAGTTGATAACAGGGAGGCGTCAAACAGAGTGACAGGAGCCACTCGATGTCCAGAAACTGGACGCGACCAGTAATGGTCGAGAAAGCTTAATTCACCGTAAACGACTTAAATTTTTCGGAAAATATTTGCCAAGCCGGCAGCCGGTACGCCATGCGCTGCGGTTATGACTTGAAGAATTTGCTGGCGGCGTCGCGGCTGGCTTTCTTGCTTGCCAGCGCCCCTTCCAGCCGGCCGATCTCGGTCTTGAGCAAGGCGATGCGGTCGCTCAATTCCTCGACCGACAGCAGTGTCAGATCCTGCCCGATCTCGTGAGCGATCTTCTTCGCCGGGCGATCCTCGTCGTCGACGGGCATGGCGTGCTCCTGGAAGGCTGGAATTCCGCACCGAATGAAAATGCTCTACAGCATGGCGATCAATTTACGAAGGACCGAACCCCCAAGGACTGATTCTATGGCTGCGATCCCCGCGACGATGAACTGTGTCGGCATCCCGAAGCCCGGCGGCCCCGAAGCCCTGGTACCGGAACAACGTCCGGTTCCGAAAGCGGCGAAGGGAGAAGTGCTCGTCAAGGTCGCGGCTGCCGGCGTCAACCGGCCTGACGTCGCGCAGCGGCGCGGCTTCTATCCGCCGCCCCCCGGCGCCAGCGATATTCCCGGCCTCGAGATCGCAGGTGAAGTGGTTGCGCTCGGCGAGGGCGCGAGCCGTTACAAGATCGGCGACAAGGTCATGGCGCTGGTGCCGGGCGGCGGTTACGCCGAATACTGCACGGCCGCCGAAGCCTGCGCGCTGCCGGTGCCGCCGGCCATGTCGCTCCAGGAAGCAGCCGGCGTGCCCGAAACATTCTTCACGGTGTGGCACAACGTGTTCCAGCGCGGCGCGCTCAAACCAGGCGAGACGCTGCTGATCCACGGCGGCTCGTCCGGCATCGGCACCACCGCGATCCAGCTCGGCAAGGCGTTTGGCGCGAAGGTGATCATCACTGCGGGCTCGCAGGACAAATGCGACGCCTGCGTCAAGCTCGGCGCCGATCTTGCGATCAATTACAAGACCGGTGACTTCGTTGCCGAAACCAAGGCGTTCACCGGCGGCAACGGCGCCAACGTCATCCTCGACATGGTCGGTGGCGACTATATCGAGCGTAACTATGAGGCGGCGGCCGTCGATGGACGCATCGTGCAGATCGCATTTCTCGGCAGCGCGACGGCGACGGTGAACTTTCAGCGCATCATGCTCAAGCGGCTGGTCCACACCGGCTCGACGCTGCGCGCGCGCAGTGTCGCCGACAAGGGCGTGATCGCAGCGGAACTCGACGCCAGGGTGTCGCCGCTGTTCCGCGACGGCAAGGTCAAGCCGCTGATCGACTCGACTTTCCCCCTGGCGAAAGCATCGGAAGCACACGCCCGAATGGAATCCAGCCATCATATTGGCAAGATTGTGTTGCTGACGTGAACGGTAAGTCGCGCACCCTGCAGGAACAGACCGCAAACTGCCGCTAATGGCAGCGGTTTGGGTGCTGCCGACAGCCGGGAAGCCCTTGGTTTGGCTTCACTTTCGTGGCATTGATCGCCGGTCCCGCGCGGGGGATCGGTTAACGCGGAGTCCAGATTGCGCTTGTTCAAGTGCCTCGTGCTGCTTGCGATCTTCATCGGGGTGATCGCGGGCTCATCGGTCGTGGGCGCGGATAGCGCGCGCGCGCTCGACGCAGTCAGCGTCCGCAGCGACGCGCCTGCAATCGACCTCACGGGCATTCTCGAACAGCAACGCTCGGACAGCGACCGCATCCAGGTCTCGACCGCGCCCGGAACCGACGGCATCGTCCGCCGCATCGAAGTGCGCGCCCGCGAAGGTGGCCAGAACTGGGTGGTGTTTGCACTCGCCAACAACACCGACGATCAGCTCGATCGTCTGATCGTCGCGCCGCACTATCGCCTCGTCTCCTCCGGCCTGCTGTGGCCCGACCTCGGCACCTCGCGCATCGCGACGATCACTCCGTCGACCGGCGACCGTCCCGAGCGGCAGGACAGCGCCACCGCCGACATCTTCCGCGTCACCCTCGATCCGGGCTCCGTCATCACCTTCGTGATGGAGATGCGCACCGACAAGCTGCCACAGCTCTATCTGTGGGAGCCGGACTCCTACAAGGACAAGGTCAACTCGTTCACTCTGTACCAGGGCATCGTGATCGGCATCGCCGGCCTGCTGGCGCTGGTGCTGACGATCCTGTTCGTGGTCAAGGGCAGTGTCATGTTCCCCGCTGCCGCCGCGCTGGCGTGGGCGGTGTTGATTTATATCGGCGTCGACTTCGGCTTCTGGGGCAAAGTGTTCGACATGTCGGCCGGCGCCGAACGGGTGTGGCGCGCCTCGGGCGAAGCGATCCTGTCGGCGACGCTGCTGGTGTTCCTGTTCGCTTATCTCAACCTCAATCGCTGGCACGTGCGTTACTCCCACATCACGCTCGGCTGGCTCGTGTTCCTCGGCTCGCTGGTCGCGCTTGCACTGTTCGACCCGGCCGTAGCGTCAGGCATCGCGCGGCTCTCGCTTGCGCTGATCGCCGTATTCGGCTTCCTCCTGATCCTCTACCTGTCGACGCACGGCTTCGACCGCGCGGTGCTGCTGATACCGACCTGGTTCCTGCTTTGCGTCTGGGTGGTTGCGGCCGGCATGACGGTCGAAGGCAGCGTCACCAACGACATCGTCGGCCCGGCGCTGCTCGGCGGCCTCGTGCTGATCGTGATGCTGATCGGTTTCACGGTGATGCAGCACGCGTTCGCGGGCGGCACGACGCAAGGAATCGTCACCGACGTCGAGCGCCGCGCGCTGGCGCTGACCGGTGCCGGCGACCTGATCTGGGATTGGGACGTTGCCGCCGACAAGGTGTTTACGTCGGCGGAGACCGAAAGCCTGCTCGGCCTGCGCCGCGGTACGCTGGAAGGCCCGGCGGCGAAATGGCTCGAGGTCCTGCACCCGCTCGACCAGGACCGGTTCCGCGCCGCGCTCGACAGCGTGCTCGACCAGCGCCGCGGGCGCCTGGTTCAGGACTTCCGCCTGCGTACGCCCGATGGCCACTTCATGTGGTTCTCCCTGAAGGCGCGCCCGGTGGTCGGCTCCGACGGCGAGGTCGCACGAGTCATCGGCACACTGTCCGACGTCACTGAGTTCAAGAACGCCGAAGAGCGCCTGCTGCACGACAGCGTGCACGACAACCTCACGGGATTGCCGAACCGAAAACTGTTCCTCGATCGCATCAGCGGCATTTCGCTGATGTCGAAGAGCGCTCCGAACCTGCGCCCGACCGTGATGGTGGTCGACCTCGACCGCTTCAAGCAGGTCAACGACTCCGTCGGCATCGCCGTCGGCGATTCCATCCTGCTGACGCTGGCGCGCCGGCTGACCCGCATCCTGAAACCGCAGGACACACTGGCGCGCTTGTCCGGCGACCAGTTCGGCCTGATCCTGCTGTCGGAGACCGATCCCGCGCGCATTACCGCGTTCGCCGAAACCATCCGCAAGACCATCCGCGCGCCGATTGCGTTCAATGATCGCGAGATCTTCCTGACCGCGTCGATCGGGCTGGCACTGTCCGACCCGCAGGCCCAGGTCAGCGAGGAGATCATCAAGGACGCCGAGCTTGCGATGTATCACTCCAAGCGGATCGGCGGCGACCGCATCGACGTCTACAAGCCGGCGATGCGCACCCGCAAGACCGACCGCCTGACGATCGAATCCGAGCTGCGGCGCGCGCTGGAACGCGAAGAGATCAATATCCTGTACCAGCCGATCATCCGGCTCGAGGATCGCTCGGTCGCCGGCTTCGAGGCGCTGGCGCGCTGGGACCATCCGAAACTCGGCCGGATGTCGCCGTCCGAATTCATCGCGATCGCCGAGGAAATCGGCCTGATCGTCGACCTCGGTACCTTCGTTCTCGATCGCACCGCGCGGCAGCTCGCGCGCTGGCAGTCGACGCTGCGGTCGCGCAGCTCGCTGTTCGCCAGCGTCAACATCTCGTCGCGCCAGCTGTTGCGGCACGACCTGATCCATGACTTGCGCACGGTGCTGTCGCATGCGGCGGTGGCGCGCGGCACGCTGAAGCTCGAGCTGACCGAGTCACTGGTGATGGAGAACCCGGAGCACGCCGCACAGATGCTGCACCGGATCCGCGAACTCGGCGCCGGACTGTCGCTCGACGACTTTGGCACCGGACACTCGTCGCTCGCCTACCTGCAACGTTTCCCGTTCGACACCATCAAGATCGACCAGTCCTTCGTACGCACCACCAATCGCGGCACCCGACCGGTGCTGCTGAAGTCGATCGTTTCGATGGCGCACGACCTCGGCATGGAGGTCGTGGCCGAAGGTGCCGAGAGCGATTCAGATGCCGTCGAGCTCTACCAGATGGGCTGCGAGTTCGCGCAGGGCTTCGCGTTCGGCGAGCCGATGAGTGCGGAGTCGGCGCGGCGTCTGTTGGCGGAAGAGCGGCTGGAAGCGGCGCAGTAGCGCGGCTCAGGCGTGGCCGGCTTCGTTCGACAGCATGCCCGGATGGATGCCGAGCTTCTGCAACGCGCGATGATATTTGGTCTCGACGTTGTCATCGAAGATCAGGTCGGGATCGGCTGGGCAATGCAGCCAGCCATTGTGCTGGATCTCGTTTTCGAGCTGGCCGGCGCCCCAGCCGGCGTAACCGAGCGCAAAGATCGCCTGGCGCGGGCCGACGCCGTGAGCGATCGCCTTCAGGATATCGAGCGTCGCGGTCAGCGAGACACCGTCGTCGATCGCCAGCGTCGAGTCCTTGATGGAGAAGTCGCTTGAATGCAGCACGAAGCCGCGCTGCTCCTCGACCGGCCCGCCACGCAACACCTTCATTGTGCCGGCACTCGGAGGCAGCCTGATCTGTTCCGACTTGTCGATGATCTTGAGTTGCGCCAGCAGTCCAGGAAAATTCAGGCTGCCTGCCGGCCGATTGACGATGATGCCCATCGCGCCGCCGGCGTTGTGAGCGCACATGTAGATCACGGTGCGCTGGAACACATCATTGTTCATCTCAGGCATCGCGATCAGCAGGTGGCCATAGAGATACTGCTGAGCCGCATCGACCGATGGATGCCCGGCGCCGGGCTTTGGCTTGCCGTCTGAATTGTCCATCGGGAGTCGCCTTGCGTTCGTCTTGATTGAGCACGATCTTACCGGAGAGCCCGGAGCCGCCTCGGCGGATCATGCTGTGGTCATCCTGATATTGGGCCTCCGCGGTGTCAATCAACCGCCGCGCGGCGGATCACAGGCAATTCAATGGTATAGCGACGTTTTGCCCGGTAGAGACGTCCCATGAATGCATTCATTCCGTTGCCCGCATTGCTGGCGTTCGCAGCCATCATCGGGCTGGATTGCAGGTCCACCGCGGCCGTTGCTGAAGAGGCCTCGGCGTGGGTGCGCGACACCCACTCGGCGGTCCGGCTGCTAGCCGGATCACGCAACGGTGCGGTGCTGCTGGGCGGCATCGAGTTCGAACTGCAGGACGGCTGGAAGACGTATTGGCGGACGCCGGGCGATTCCGGCGTGCCGCCGCGGATCGATTTTACCAAGTCCGAGAACGTCGAGTCAGTGACGCCACTGTTCCCGGCACCGACGAAATTTCCCGACGGCGCCGGTGGCGTGTCCTATGGCTACAAGAAACGTCTCGTGCTGCCGCTTCGCATCGTACCGAAGAGCGCCGACAAGCCGGTAACGTTACGCGTGGCCATCGACTACGCGATCTGCGAGCGGCTCTGCCTGCCGGTCGACGCCTCGCTCGAACTCGGCTTCGTCGATGCGGTGAGCGCGATGGACGGCGAACTTGCGGCGGCGCTCAATGCGGTGCCGAAGCCGACCGAGGTCGGCGCCGGGTCGTTCGGCATTCGCGAGGTCAAGCGTGACGGCAACCGCGTGTTCGTCGACGTCGAGAAGCCGCAGTCGGCGCATGTCGAGCTGTTCGTCGAGGGACCGACGCCGAGTTGGTCGCTGCCCGAGCCGAAGCCCGAGGATCATGCTCCCGCCGGGATGGCTCGCTTTGCGTTCGATCTCGAGGGAATGCCGTCGGGCGCGAAGGCCGAAGGCGCCGCCCTGAAGTTCACCCTGGTCGGCCACGACGGCGCCTACGAATACAATGTCAACCTCAATTGATCGCAGCGCAGCGGTTGTCGGCCGCAGGCCGCGGGTCTAAAGAAGGGCCATTGGAACTTTCAATTGGGCATGAGCCTTTTTCGGAAAGCCCGTTTGCCTCGGGATGTATCTGAGGCTGCGTCGTCCGGGCCATGCTCTCTTAACGCCAGAGGGAAACGACATGACGATCAAGGTCGGCGACAAGATTCCGGATTCGAAGTTTCGCGTGATGACCGGTGACGGGCCGCAATGGAAGAGCACTGACGAGGTGTTCAAGGGCAAGAAGGTCGCGCTGTTCGCAGTGCCCGGCGCCTTCACCGGCACCTGCCACAAGATGCACATGCCGAGCATCACCATGAACGCCGACGCCATGAGGGCGAAGGGTATCAACACCATCGCCGTCACTTCGGTGAACGACGCGTTCGTGATGCAGGCCTGGAAGCGCGCCACCGACCTCAAGGACGAGGTCGAATTCCTCGCCGACGGCTCGGCCGATTTCGCCAAGGCGGTCGGACTCGATGCCGACTTCTCGGCCGGCGGCATGGGCGTGCGCTCGCGCCGCTACTCGATGCTGATCGAGGATGGCGTGGTGAAGAAGCTCAATGTCGAGGAAAAGCCGGGCAGCGTCGAAGTGTCCGGCGGCGACACGCTGGTCAAGCAGCTCTAAACACGCCATCAATCGCAGTCAGAAAACGCGCGGCCGCAACGCCGCGCGTTTTTCATTGCGGGGCTATGCGGCCCTGGCGGATGCCCGTTCACGGCGGGCGGCGATCGCGGCATCGATGCGTGCCGCGAGACCTTCGCTGACCTCCGTCATCGGCAGTCGGACCTGCGGACTGTCGATCAGGCCAGCCCGCCACAGCCAGTGCTTGATGGGCGCAGGGCTCGGCTCGGCGAACAGCAGCCGGGCAAGCTCGACAAGCTCGCGCCAGCGGGCCAGCGCGCCGCCCTGATCGCCGGCAATCAGTTGCTGTCGCACTGCGATGAACTCGGCGGTCTCGACATGAGCGGCGGCGACGACTCCGCCATCAGCCCCCTGCGTCAGCGCGGTATAGAGCAGCGCGTCTTCGCCGGTCAGCACGGAAAAGCCAGCAGGACGATCGCGGATCAGGTCGAATGATTGCGCGGCATCGGCGCAGCAATCCTTGACGCCGACAATGTTCGGATGTGCGGCGAGCTGAAGCATGGTCGGGTTCAGCAGATTGACGCCGGTGCGATAGGGAATGTTGTAGAGCATGATCGGCCTGGTGGCGGCGTCAGCCAGCGCGGTAAAATGCCGGAGCAGGCCGAGTTGCGACGGCCGCGTGTAGTAGGGGCACGGGATCAGGTATCCGTCGACCGGCCAGCCTGCGGTGTGCGCCAGTGTGGCAACAAGCTTGGGGGTGTTGCTGCCGGAGATGCCGAGAAACAGCTGAATCGAACGCCCGGCCTGCGCGATCGCGGCCCGGCAGATATCGACGTAGCGCGCGAGTTCGTCGTCATCGATCGTCAGCCCCTCGCCGGTGGTGGCGCCGAGGATGAAGCCGTCGATCTCGGCGCGCACATAATGTGCGGCGAGCCGCTGCGCCGACGCCTCGTCGAAACGGTTGTCGCGAAACGGCGTGATCAGCGGCAGCCATATGCCTTGCGGAGTTGTGCCCTGCTGAGTTGAGCTGGTCGTTTGCATGTCGTGGTCTCCTTGGGTTTGCCGGAGACGGGACAGACAACAAAAAACCCCGTCGAAGCCGGCGGGGTTTTCGAACCTTGCTGCGTTGTCAGTTCAACGCACGCATCAATCCGCGAGCCCCGGATGGGGCGCTTTTTTCGAAACGAACATGGCGAAGCGGCGGATCATGCGGCGACTAATGATCGAGACGGGCGGCGGCGTCAAGAGCGGGCGCGCGCGTCCTGCAGACCCTTGCGGGCCAGTTCGTCGGCGCGCTCGTTTTCAGCGTGGCCGGCATGGCCCTTGACCCAGTGCCAGGCGACCTTGTGTTCGCCGAGCGCGGCATCGAGGCGCTGCCAAAGGTCGACGTTCTTGACCGGTTTGCGGTCGGCGGTCTTCCAGCCATTCTTCTTCCAGCCAAAAATCCAGCCGGTGATACCACCGCGCAGGTACTGGCTGTCGGTGTAGATGTCGACCTGTGCCGGACGCTTCAGCGCTTCCAGCGCCGAGATCGCAGCAAGAAGCTCCATGCGGTTGTTGGTGGTGTTGGCCTCACCGCCCGACAACTCTTTCTCGACATCGCCAGATTTGAGGATCGCACCCCAGCCGCCCGGCCCCGGATTGCCGGAGCAGGCGCCGTCCGTATGCACGGTGACGTGCGGGAGTTTCTTCGGCTCGCTCACGCCGCCAGACCGTAGTCCTGCACGCTCGCAACGTTCTGGTGGAAGCGCAGCTTGCGTACGTATTCCAGCGGGTCTTTCGGCTTGACCATCGCACCCGGCGGCACGTTCAGCCAGTCGACCAGCCGCGTCAAAAGGAAACGCAGGGCCGCGCCGCGCGACAGCAGCGGCAGCGCCTCCTGCTCGTCCGCCGACAGCTGACGCTGGCGTGCATAGGCATTGAGCAGCGCGCGCGCCTTGGTGACGTTGAAGGAGTGGTCGATCTCGAAGCACCAGGCGTTGAGGCAGATGGCGACGTCATAGGCCAGCATGTCGTTGCAGGCGAAATAGAAGTCGATCAGGCCGGACAGCTTTTCGCCGAGGAACAGCACGTTGTCGGGAAACGCATCGGCATGGATGATGCCTTGCGGCAGATCCTGCGGCCAGCGCCGCTCGAGGTGGTCGAGTTCGTTGCCGATGAATTCGTAGAGGCCCTGCTGCACCTCATTGGCGCGCAGCGCCGCCTGCTTGAACAGCGGGCGCCAGCCGTTGACTGACAGCGCGTTCTTGCGGCTCATGTTGAACCTTTGACCGGCAACATGCATGCGCGCCAGTACGTCGCCAACGGCGGCACAGTGCGCGACGCTCGGCCGCCGCGGCCACACGCCCTCGATGAAATCGATGATCGCCGCGGGCCGGCCAGCCAGCGTACCGAGGTTTTCGCCTGAACGGTTCCTGACCGGTTGCGGACAGGCGATGCCGCGGCTCGCCAGATGCGTCATCAACGACAGGAAGAACGGCAGGTCGCCGAGCGCGACGCGCTTCTCGTAGAGCGTCAGGAAGTACGCGCCCTTCTTCGTGTGCAGGAGAAAGTTCGAGTTCTCGACGCCCTCGGCGATGCCCTTGTAGGACAGCAATTCGCCGATGTCGTAGTTGGAAAGAAAAGCCGAGAGGTCCTCAGCAGAGACGTCGGTGTAGACCGCCATCGATTGTCTCGGTTTCTCGATATCCACTCATCCCCGCGGGTGCGGGGATCCAGCCCTGTCAAACCTCATACTGGATTCCCGCGGGCGCGGGAATGAGCGGAGGTTGTGGATTCGTCAGGCTGGTTACTCGGCGGCGGTCTCGTGCCGCAAAGGACGCGGCAGCGGGAAGAAGATGCCGTCTTCTGAGGCGGCCGAGACCGTGTCGACGCTCAGCGCATAGCGCTCGGCGAACGCGTCAAGGATCTCCTCGACCAGCACTTCGGGCGCCGAGGCGCCAGCGGTGATGCCGAGCCGGGTAATACCCTCGAACATCGACCAGTCGAGGTCGGCGGCGCCATTGACCAGCACGGCGCGCTTGCAGCCCTCGTGCTCGGCGACCTCGCGCAGGCGCTGCGAGTTCGACGAGTTCGGCGAACCCACCACGATCATGGCATCGACGACGGGCGCGACGCGCTTCACGGCGAGCTGGCGGTTGGTCGTGGCGTAGCAAATGTCTTC
>Ga0105238_10006101_pt1 | contig 11953 bp, 10 predicted proteins | sample KBSC34metaG_FD_81526 | JGI IMG/M metagenome (GOLD analysis project Ga0105238, IMG submission 81526) | Corn rhizosphere microbial communities from Kellogg Biological Station, Michigan, USA - KBS C3-4 metaG | ecosystem: Host-associated > Plants > Roots > Rhizosphere > Soil | place: Michigan, USA... | reverse complement strand
TCGCTGCCGCGCCCGTGCCGGGCATTCTCGAGTGCGAACTGCGCCTCCCAGATGAATTTTTTCGTCACGGCGTGGCGCAGCGCGTCGGGGTAAGGCGTCGTCAGCGCCTTCAGTCCTACGATATCGCCAAACGGATCTGCGAGCGGCAGGCACGTGGCGATTTCGCCGGCGTAGATCGCGGTGACAGAACCGTGCGGGTGGCCGGGCTGGAAGAAACAGCCGACCTGGCCCGCATGGCACTCGTCGATCACAGCGCGCACACGCGCGAGGTCGCGATACAGCAGGTCGACGCGCGCGCCGGAAATGGTCAGCCAGCCGCCGCCATTGATCCACGGCCCCCAGCCGCCGATCCCGGTGATCTCGGCCGCGGCACCACGATCGTCGAGACCGGCCACCGCGGTCCGCAGCGCGGCGATGTCGAGCGGCATCGCCGCGTCGTAGTAGAGGCCGATGTCGTAGTCGGAGCGTTCGTTCGCGATGCCGCGCGCCCGCGAGCCGCCGAGCACGAGCGCGCGCACGCCGCGCACCGGCGTCAGCGCGGTCGTGACGCGATCCAGCAAGGCATTGTCATTCGCAACGGTCATGCGCGCGCTTGTGAACGGCCGCGCGGCCTGAGTCCAGCCGGCTAAAGCTCGATCCGCGTGCGGCCGTCGCCGGTGAAGACGTGCAGCTTGCCGCGCACCGCTGCGGCGTGCACGGTCGCACCGAGCGCCGGTGCGTCGTCGCCGGGCACGCGCACCATCACCTCGCCGGTGTCGCCATTGCTGCCGTAGACGAACGTCTCCGCGCCGATCCGTTCGATCGCATCGACCGTGAGATCGAGGCCGAGCCCGCCGCTGTTCGCGGAGCCGACCCCCAGCACGAGATCCTCCGGCCGCACGCCGACGATGCCGGCATTGCCGGGCAGCCCGTTGAGCCCGGCTTTGGCCACGCGCTCGACCGGAAATAAATTCATCGGCGGCGCGCCGATGAACGAGGCGACGAACGTCGTCAGCGGCTTGCGATAGAGCTCGATCGGCTTGCCGATCTGTTCGACGCGGCCGCCGTTCATGACGACGAGAATGTCGGCGAGCGTCATCGCCTCGAGCTGGTCGTGCGTCACATAGATCGATGTCGTCTTGAGCCGCCGCTGCAATTTACGGATCTCGACGCGCATCGCGATGCGCAGCTTGGCGTCGAGATTCGATAGCGGCTCGTCGAACAGGAACACCTTTGGATGCCGCACGATGGCGCGGCCCATGGCGACGCGCTGGCGCTGGCCGCCCGACAGCTGCCGCGGCTTGCGGTCGAGAAAGCTGCCGATCTCGAGGATCTGCGCGGCCTCGCCGACGCGGGTCTTGATCTCGGCTTCACTCATGCCGCGGTTGCGCAAGCCATAGGCCATGTTGTTGTAGACGCTCATGTGCGGATAGAGCGCGTAGTTCTGGAACACCATTGCGATGTCGCGCTTGGCCGGCTCGATCTCGTTGACGACCTGGCCGCCGATGTCGATTTTTCCGGCAGTCGTCGTCTCGAGCCCCGCGATCATCCGCAGCAGCGTGGACTTGCCGCAGCCTGATGGCCCGACCAGCACGCAGAACTCGCCGTCACCGATCGACAGGCTGACGCCTTTGATGGCCTCGACGCCGCCGGCATAGACTTTCTTCACATCCGTCAGGTTGACGTTGGCCATCGAATGTCTCGGCTCACTTCTCGGTTTCGACCAGTCCGCGGACGAACAGCCGCTGCATGAAAACGACGATGGCGACCGGCGGCAGCATCGCGAGCACGGCGGTTGCCATCGCGAGCTGCCACTCCGCCTTGGTGTCGGTCGAGGTCAGCATCTTGCGGATGCCGATCACCACCGTCTGCATGGAATCCTGCGTCGTGATCAACAGCGGCCACAGATACTGATTCCAGCCATAGATGAACTGGATCACGAACAGCGCCGCGATCGTCGTCGTCGACAGTGGCAGCAGCGTATCCTTGAAGAACCGGAACGGCCCGGCGCCGTCGATCTTCGAGGCTTCGAGCAATTCGTCCGGCACCGTCATGAAGAACTGCCGGAACAGCAGCGTCCCCGTCGCGGATGCGATCAGCGGCAGGATGATGCCGGTGTAGGTATCGAGCAGCTTGAGGTCCGCGACCACCTTGTAGGTCGGATAGATCCGCACCTCGACCGGCAGCATCAGCGTCATGAAGATGATCCAGAACGCCGTCTTGCGGAACGGAAAGCGGAAGTACACGACCGCGTACGCAGAGAGGATCGAGATGAAGATCTTGCCGACCGCGATGCCGACAGCTGAGATCAGCGAGTTCGTCAGCATGCGTCCGACCGGTTCTGAGCTCTGCGTCGTGCCCGAGGTCAGCACGCGCGTATAATTTTCCCAGAGATGCCCGCCGGGCGTGAGCGGCATGTTGCCGTTCATCACGGTCGCAGCCTCGTGGGTCGAGGCGACGAAGGCGAGCCAGACCGGGAAGGCGATGATCAGCACCGCGAGCGAGAGGATCGCGTAGGCCAGGACATCGCCGAACGAGCGGTTCTCGACCATCAGTATTGCACCCTGCGTTCGACGTAGCGGAACTGGATCGTCGTCAGCCCGATCACGATGATCATCAGGAACACCGACTGCACCGCCGAGCCGCCGAGATCACCGCCGAGCCGGCCGTCGGCAAACACCTTGTAGACCATCGTCGTCGTCGCGCCGGCGGGGCCGCCGCCGGTCACCGCGTCGATGATGCCGAAGGTGTCGAAGAACACGTAGACGACGTTGACGACCAGCAGGAAGAACGTGGTCGGCGACAGCAGCGGGAAGATCACGGTCCAGAACCGCCGCATCGGTCCGGCGCCATCGATTGCTGCGGCCTCGATCACACTCTTCGGAATCGACTGCAGGCCGGCGAGGAAGAACAGGAAGTTGTAGGAGATCTGCTTCCACACCGCCGCCATCACGACCAGCACCAACGCGTCATTGCCGTTGAGCAGCGGATTCCAGTTGAAGCCGATCACGCGCAGCGGCCGCACCAGCGTGCCGAGCGAGGGGTGGAACATGAAGATCCAGAGGATGCCGGCAATCGCCGGCGCCACCGCATAGGGCCAGATCAGCAGCGCCTTGTACGCCGATGCCGCGCGCAGATTCTTGTCAGCCTGGCTTGCCAGCAACAGTGCGATCGAGAGCGATAATGCCGCGACCAGGCTCGAGAAGATCACCGTCGTGAACATCGCGGCATAGTATTGCGGCTGCTGCAGCAGGTCGGCGTAGTTCTCGAAGCCGACAAACTGCGTCGTCAGGCCGAACGCGTCTTCACGCAAAAAGGACTGGTTCAGCGCCTGGCTTGCCGGCCAGTAGAAGAACACCATCGTAATGGCGAGCTGCGGTGCCAGCAGCAGGTAGGGCAGGAGCTTGTTGTGGAACGAGACGCTCTTGTCCATTCAGGTTTCGATCTTGCTGTGGCCTTCGCCCCACTCGTCATGGCCGGGTTTATCCCGGCCATCCACGTTTTTCTTTTTGGCCAAGACGTGGATGCCCGGCACAAGGCCGGGCATGACGCCGTGCTGAGAGTGTAGCGGACCCACGTAATCCTACTTCGTCACGGTCTTCTCGAACGTCCGCAGCATCGCGTTGCCGCGTGCGACCGCCGCGTCGAGCGCGTCCTTCGCGCTCTTCTTGTTGTCGAGCGCCGCCTCGATCTCCTCGGACCAGATATCGCGCATCTGCACCATGTTGCCGAAACGCAGCCCGCGCGAATTCTCGGTCGGCTCCTTGTTGGTGAGCTCCTTCAGCGGGGTCTCGAGCACCGGGTTCTTCTCATAGAAACCGTCGGCCTTGGTTTTCTCGTAGGCCGCCCTGGTGATCGGCAGGTAGCCGGATTCCTGATGCAGCCTGGCCTGGCGGTTGGTGTCCGACAGGAAGGTGAAGAATTTTGCAATTCCCTTGTATTCGTTCGCCGACTTGCCACCCATCACCCACAGCGAAGCGCCGCCGATGATCGAGTTCTGCGGCGCGCCGGCGACGTCGGGATAATACGGCATCGGCGCCGAAGTGAACTCGAACTTCGCCGAGTTCTTCACCGTCGCGTAGAAACCCGAAGACGTCAGGAAGATCGGGCATTCGCCCGACGAGAAGCGGCCCTCGCTGGCGCTGGCGCGCCCGGAGTAGTCGTAGGTCTTGTCCTTCTGGAGATCGATCAGGTTCTGCAGGTGTTTGACGTGCAGCGGCGTGTTGAACTTCAGCTCGGTGTCGAAGCCGTCGAGGCCGTTGGCCTTGGTGGCGATCGGCACGTTGTGCCAGGCCGAGAACTGCTCGATGTTGGCCCATGTCGCCCACGCATTCGAGAAGCCGCAGGTCGTGTAGCCTGCGGCCTTGAGCTTCTTGGCGTCGTCGAACACCTCGGGCCAGGTCTTCGGGATCTCGGCGATGTTGGCCTTCTTCAGTGCGTCCTTGTTGATCCACATCACCATCGAGGACGAGTTGTACGGAAACGACAGCATGTCGCCCTTGGCGGTCGAGTAGTAGCCGGTGATGGCGGGCAGGTAGCCTTTCGGGTCGAACGGCTCGCCGGCCTCCTTCATCAGTTCGAACACCGGCTTGATCGCGCCCTTGGCGCTCATCATGGTCGCGGTGCCGACCTCGAACACCTGCAGGATGTGTGGTGCGTTACCGGCGCGGAATGCGGCGATGCCGGCGTTCAGGGTGTCAGCATACGGTCCCTTGTAGGACGGAATGACCTTGTAGTCGCTCTGCGACGCGTTGAACTCGTCGGTCAGGCGGACGACGATGTCGTTGTTGCCGCCGACCATCGCGTGCCACCACTGGATCTCCGTCACGGCAAGCGCTGGTGTCAGCGGTGCGGCAGCCAGCGCGACGCCCACGGCCGCGCCGAGCAAACGATTAGTCATGAAATTCCTCCCGGTCATGTCATCCCCTTGCAGATTTGCACCTTCTATTGGCGCCGGATGACAGTTTGATGCGGGCGATGGTACGGCGGGAACGCAAGCCGTGGGAAGCCGAAAAATAGGCGTAGGCAAAGCGCGTTGCGTCGCAGTGTTACTTCTTGGCGGCAGGGAGCGCCGCGGCGGGCGGCGGGGGCAGATTTGTCGCGGCCGGCGCAGCTTGCGGTGCCGATGCCGTCGCGGGAGCCGGCGGCGGCCCCACGTCGTCCGTGGGTGAAACCCAGCACACAACGCGGTCCGAACTCACCGCGCGCATCAGCATGGCTTCGCCTGTTGATATCGAGCGCATCTCGAACAAGGTCTTGCCCGGCTGCAGCTCGAAATTGATCGTCGCCGTACAGGCGTTGCCGATCGCGGTTACCGCGAATTTTACCCGGTAATCCGTGACCTGCATGATCAGCAGCAGCTGGCCGTCACCGTAAGTCACCTGCATGCCGTGATCGACACTGCCGAGCGCGGCGCTGGAGTAACGACCGACACCCCCGGGCGGCGGATTGGACAAGTTGTAACGGCTCGTGGTCTGCGTCGCCGATTTCACATAGATCGCGGCTTCACGGTTGCTGCGGCCAACCTTGCCGGCATTGGGTGATTCCTGCTCCTGCACCTCGACAAAGGTGATCTTGTAGGTCTTGCCGACATAATCGTTGATGCTGGGCACGCGCGCGCTGGTCGGGGCGCTTGCACTGGGCGGAGGTGCAGCCGCACCCGGCTGCGCATGGCCGGGCGGCGATGCTGCCGACAGATTGCGCTGCTCCGGCGACGCGGCCGCGACCTGCGGCGATGCCGCATCGCTCAGCTTGCCCTGCGCAGCCCGCGCCAGATCGGCGTAAAAGCCTTTCGGGTAGGTTTTGAGAAAAGCGTCCCACGCCGCCTTGGTGTTGATTTGCGCGGCGAGTTCGTAGTCGCGCCGCAGCGGTGAATTGGCATCGAGCGATTGCACCTGCGCCGGCACGGCAGCAGGCGCAGGCTTGACGCCGGGCACCAGCACCACGTCGTCGCCACCGAGCGAACCGTAGACGAACGGCTCCTGCTTGTTGGTGGTCTGCTTCATCACGTCGTCGCGCACATAGCCGAGCGACTTGCGCAAATCCTGTCCCGGCACCGGCAGCTGCTTCAGCAGCGCCGTGGTGAACGGCGAATGGTCGCCGTCGCCGTCAGAGGCCGTCGAGCCGGCCTTGGCGGCATAGGCGATCAGCGTGTTGGGATTCTCAGGCTCGACCTTGGCGAGCCCGCGCGTCACGCCGCGCGAACTCAGCGAGCGCTTCATGGACTGCTGAAACGGATTGTCGCGGCAGGCATCGAGGATCACGAGCCGCAGCTTCTTGACCGGTTCGAGGATGCGCACGATGCGGTCGAGCGACACGGCTTCGTCCTCGACGTCGACGTCGCGCTCGAGCCTGGTGTCGACCGGCAGCAGGTAGTTGGTGCCGTCGATCTCGATGCCGTGCCCGGCATAGTAGACCACGGCGACGTCGGCATCGCGCGCCTGGTCGGAAAAATCGCGCACCATCCGGCGCATGTCGGCGTTGGTGACGTCCTGCTTCGAATTCACCACATCGAAGCCGGCCTTCTTGAGCATGTCGCCGATCGAGGCGGCATCCTTGGCCGGATTCGGCAGCTTGTTGACGTTCTGATAGGCGGAGTTGCCGATGACGAGCGCGATGCGCTTGTCGGCAAAAGCTGGCGACGCCTGCAGCATCGCGACAAAGAGAACACCGAGGATGGCCGTCAAAACACGGCCGATCGTGCCGAGCTTGATGTGGCGCCCCATGGCATAAAGCTCCCTTGCTGGCTTGGGTCTGAGAATGACACAGGCCGGTTCAAGCCGGAAGCGGTCACGCCCTCAAGGACAGGGTACGGCGGCCACGCGCACGCATGTGTGATGCAGCTAACAGACCTCAGCCGGCGCCTTTTCGAACCTTGCAGACCACGCCTTCGGCGGTGAGGTCGGCGATCTCCTTCTCGGCGAGACCGGCTTCTTTCAGGATATCCGCGGCATGCTCGCTGAAGGCGGGCGGTGCGTGGCGCAGGCTTGCCTTGTTGCGCTCGAAGCGCACCGGCGAGGCGACGCCCTTGTACCAGTCCTTGGCGACGACATCGCCGCGCGCCTGGGCGTGCGGGCTTTCCAGCGCCTTGTCGATCGACTGGATCGGCCCAGCCGGCAGCCCCGCCGCGAGCAGCCGATCGCACAGCGCGTCGCGGTCGAAATCCTTGAACACTTTTTCGATTTCGACGCGCATCGCATCGCGATTGTCGATGCGGCTGCGGTTGGTGGTGAAGCGCGGGTCGGCTGCAAGCTCCGGCTTGCCGATCTGCTGGCACAGTTTTTTGAAGGTGCCGTCATTGCCGACGCCGATGAAGATCAGGCCGTCGCGGGTCTGAAACGATTCATACGGCGCGAGCGACGGATGCGGATTGCCTGTTGGCACCGGCGTCCGGCCGGTGAAGAAATAGTTCGACGCGTGCGGGTGCATGATCGAGAGCCCGGTCTCGAACAGCGTCGCCTCGACGAACTGGCCGCGCCCGGAAGCCTGACGCTCGATCAGCGCCATCAGGATGCCGATGGTGGCGTACAGGCCCGTGGTGATGTCGACCACGGGAATGCCGATCCGCGTCGGTCCACCTTGTGGCGAACCGTTGGCGGCGATCATGCCGGCCATCGCCTGCACGATCGCGTCGTAGCCGGGCTGGCCACCGCGCGGTCCGTCGCCCCCGAAGCCGGAGATGCGGCAGTGGATCAGCCGCGGAAATTTTTCGCGCAGAAAGGCGTTGCCGATGCCCCACTTGTCGAGCGTGCCGGGCTTGAAGTTCTCGATCAGCACGTCGGCGTTCGCGAGCAGCTTCATCAGCACATCGATGCCGCGCGGCTTGGTGAGGTCGAGCCCGAGCGAACGCTTGTTGCGGTTGGCGCCGTTGAAATAGGCCGAGCCGGTCTCCGCCAGCACCGGCGCCCAGTCGCGCGTCTCGTCCCCCGCCGGCGGCTCGATCTTGATGATCTCCGCGCCATGGTCGCCGAGGATTTGCGTGCAGTACGGCCCGCCAAGCACGCGCGTGAGATCGATGACGCGCAGGCCGGTAATGGCGCCGAGAGGGAGTGAGGGAGGCATGATGGACTGGCTTCTGTCGTTGTTAGATTTGGAGCAGGTAAATCATTTGAGGCGCTTCTTCGCAAATGCGCGGCCCGAATTGGACTTTAGGTAGCGCTCGAATTCCAGCGCTCTGAGCTTGCTTGGGAAGGCCGAGTACCAGAGCAGCGTCCACGGGCGGTACTTGGCGGTGTGCGCGGACTTGCCGGCGTTGTGGTAGGCCAAGCGAGTTCTCAGATCTTCGGTGGCGCCGGTGTATTCTTGGTCAGGGAAGTTATCGCTGCGAAGGATGTAGACGTACCACATGGTTCCTTCGCGTCGGGAAAACCAGGGAATTCATCTGAGTTCTTGGCCGCCCGACTTCGCCATTCGGGCTATGCCGGGCACCACGCTTCGCCTTCGACTACGCCTTGGCTGCGCCACGCGTAGCCGAAGGTATGGTCCAATCATATAGCGCGCCTTCACGTAGTGAGACGAGCGAATTTGACCGTGTGAGTTCTTGGCCGCCCGACTTCGCCCTTCGGGCTACGCCGGGCACCACGCTTCGCCTTCGACTACGCTTTGGCTGCGCCACGCGTAGCCGAAGGCGAAGCGTGGTGGAGCCAGGCGGGATCGAACCGCCGACCTCTTGCATGCCATGCAAGCGCTCTCCCAGCTGAGCTATGGCCCCGTAACCTTGCAACGCTTTTGGCGTTCTAAATCTCTGCCGCGTGATGGGTCACGCGGCGAGCCTTGGATCATACTTCGAAACGTACCTCAAGTCTCATCGTCGTCGGAGACGTCGCCGATGATGTCGGTGACGTCGTCATCACCCTCTTCTTCCTCGGCGATGAAGGTCGAATCGTCATCCTCGTCATCACCCTCGATCGGTTCGGCGTCCTCGATATCGTCGACCGACTCGGGCACAGCGGCCTTGCCGCTTCCCGACGCCTCGGCATCGGCGTCGTCGAGCGACACGGTCTCGGCCTCGGCGGCCTCCGGCTCGGCAGCCTGCGTAGCGGCAGCAGCCGCGGCCGCGGCGGCGGCCCCGCGGCCGTCAGACCTGGCGCGCGGCAGCGTCACTTCGTAAACGGTCGAGCACTTCGGGCACACGATCGGCGACTTGTGCAGGTCGTAGAACTTGGCGCCACAACTGGCGCAAAGGCGCTTGATTCCAAGCTCGGGTTTAGCCACGGCGAAAATCCTGGAGGGTTTTGGAAAAACGGTGCTTCACTTGGCTAGTTGAGTCCGTGCTGTCAATAGCGAAAGCCGCCCGTTTTGGCCCGCAAACGGTGACGGGCAGGCATACCCGTGTTAGGACCGCCGCCGTCTCATAACGACCCAGTTTGCCGCCTTGGGAGAACGCTTCTTGCCACATTCCGCCACGCCACGCCCGATGGAGGCCCGTCCGAGTTCCGCCCTGGGCGGCCGTGCCCAGGTGCCGGGCGACAAGTCGATCTCCCATCGCGCCCTGATTCTCGGGGCTCTGTCGGTCGGCGAGACCCGGATTTCGGGCCTGCTCGAGGGCGAAGACGTCCTCAACACGGCCCAGGCGATGCGGGCGCTGGGCGCCACCGTCGAGCGGACGGGCGAGGGAATCTGGTCGGTGCGTGGGGTCGGGGTGTCCGGTTTCGCCGCACCCGAAAAGCCGCTCGATTTCGGTAATTCCGGTACCGGCTGCCGGCTGGTCATGGGCGCCGTCGCCGGCGCGCCGATTTCGGCGACCTTTGATGGCGACGCCTCGCTGCGCAAACGCCCGATGGCGCGGATCTTCGATCCGCTCAAGCAAATGGGTGCGACCGTTTCGATGGTCGGGGAGGGAGGCCGGTTGCCACTGACGCTGTCAGGCCCGCGCGATCCGATCCCGATCGTCTACCGCACGCCCGTGCCGTCGGCGCAGATCAAGTCCGCCGTGCTGCTCGCGGGCCTTGCCGCGCCCGGGGTGACGACGGTGATCGAGCACGAAGCCAGTCGTGACCACACGGAGTTGATGCTCCGCCACTTCGGCGCGACCGTCACGGTCGCGAATGAAGGTCCGCACGGCCGCAGGATTTCGCTGACCGGACAGCCCGAGTTGTCAGGCGCTCCCGTCGTCGTGCCCGCTGATCCCTCGTCGGCGGCATTTCCTGTCGTTGCCGCGCTGGTGCTCGCCGATTCCGACATCACGCTGACCGAGGTGATGACCAATCCGCTGCGCACCGGCCTGTTCACGACGTTGCGGGAAATGGGCGCCAATATTGAGGAACTCAACCGCCGTGACGACGCCGGTGAGCCGATGGCGGACATCCGTATCCGCTCGTCGAAACTGCGCGGCGTCGAGGTTCCGCCAGAGCGTGCGCCGTCGATGATCGACGAATATGTCGTGCTCGCGGTCGCGGCCGCCTTCGCCGAGGGAACCACGACGATGCGCGGCCTGCACGAACTGCGGGTCAAGGAATCCGATCGACTGGCCGCAACCGCCGAGATGCTCCGCGTTAACGGCGTCAAGGTCGAGATCTCCGGCGACGATCTGATCGTCGAGGGACGTGGTCATGTGCCCGGCGGCGGCCTCGTCGCAACCCACATGGATCATCGTCTTGCGATGTCGGCTCTGGTGATGGGCCTCGGTGCCGATACCGCGGTGAAGGTCGATGACATGAGCTTCATCGCCACGAGCTTCCCGAACTTCGTGCCGCTGATGCAGGGTTTTGGAGCCGAGCTGACGTGATCATTGCCATCGACGGACCGGCCGCCTCCGGCAAAGGCACGATCGGCAAGCGTCTCGCCACTCATTATGGCTATCGCCACCTCGATACCGGGCTGATCTACCGGGCCGTGGCGAAGAGCCTGATGGATGCCGGTCAGCCTCTGACCGACGAGGCGCGGGCGACCGCGGCCGCGGTCGCGCTCGATGCCGGCCAGCTCGGCGATCCCGCGCTCAAGACCGACGTGGTCGGCCAGGCCGCCTCGGCGATCTCGATTTTTCCCGGCGTTCGCGCCGCTTTGCTCGATTTTCAGCGCGATTTTGCCAGCCATCCGCCCGGCGCGGTACTCGACGGCCGCGATATCGGCACCGTCATCTGCCCCAATGCCGACGTTAAGATCTTCGTCGTCGCCTCGCCCGAGGTGCGGGCGCAGCGGCGGGCCCAGGAGTTTCGCGCCCGCGGCCTGCCGGTCGACGAGGCCGCCGTGCTGGCCGACATCAAAAACCGCGACGAGCGCGACAGCAACCGGGCCGCAGCCCCACTGAAAGCGGCGTCGGATGCGCGCTTGCTCGATACCTCGCGACTGGATATAGAAGGCGCCGTCCGGGCCGCCATCGACATTATCGAGGCTGTCCGAGCCGGCCGGCCGGGGTCATAAACACCCGCCGTCATTGGAGGTAAGCCGGCTCCACCGCTTCGATTGAGCGTCCGGGCAAGCAAATTCATCGCAATCATCATGCTGGCATCGCGCCGGCCGTTTCGCGCGTCGTCCGATTTTTTCGGACGGGGCCGATGACGGACGGTGAGATGAAATGTCCGCGGAACCGCGGGCCATCTCTGCGAGTCATGTCTGATCGTTGCGGGACCCAACAACTGAACACTGACGTTTTGAACCACCACCGGAGAACAAATGGCTTCCGCTACCGCTGACTCATACAACCCGTCGAAAGAAGATTTTGCGTCCATGCTCGAAGAGTCCTTCGGCACGGGCGGTCTGGCCGAGAGCTCTGTCATCAAGGGCAAGGTCGTCGCGATCGAGAAGGACATGGCCGTCATCGACGTCGGCCTGAAGACCGAAGGCCGTGTTGCGCTCCGCGAGTTCAACGGCCCGGGACGGGAGAGCCAGCTCAAGGTGGGTGATGAAGTCGAGGTGTTCCTCGACCGCATCGAGAACGCACTCGGCGAAGCCGTGCTGTCGCGCGACAAGGCGCGCCGCGAGGAGAGCTGGGGCAAGCTCGAGAAGGCGTTCCAGAACAACGAGAAGGTGTCGG
>Ga0105238_10006100_pt1 | contig 11954 bp, 8 predicted proteins | sample KBSC34metaG_FD_81526 | JGI IMG/M metagenome (GOLD analysis project Ga0105238, IMG submission 81526) | Corn rhizosphere microbial communities from Kellogg Biological Station, Michigan, USA - KBS C3-4 metaG | ecosystem: Host-associated > Plants > Roots > Rhizosphere > Soil | place: Michigan, USA... | reverse complement strand
AGTTCGCCGCCGGCGAGGTGGCAGAGACGGGCGCACGTACGCCGCAGGTCGTGCGGCGCCAGCTTGTCGATGCCGGCGCGAGCCGCGGCGGCGCGTACCACATCCCAGAGGACCTTCGGCGACATGCCGTCTCCCCAGACTCGGCCAGCCTTGTTGATTGCGCGGAACACCGGGCCGTGCGTGACGGCTGCCGCGGCTATCCACGCGTCGACGTGGTGCTTCACCCACGTCGGGATAGGCACTGTGCGCACGTGTCCCCCTTTGCCGAGGAGATCCACAATCACCCAGTGCTCCTCGCGTTGCTGAATCGACTCGAGCTGCAGGGTCAGCAACTCACCGCGGCGCAAGCCGCAGCCAATCAGCATGGCGACCATAGCCTAATCCCGTAACCCGCGTGGGCTCGACGGCGTCGTGGCCCCAACGAGCCGTCGGCCTTGCTCAGGCGTCAGCCAATTCCCGAGGCGTACGCCGATCCGCCGCACCCCCTTCACGCGGCGGATACCGGCGGCCAGCTCCGGGCTCAAGAGGCCGGCGTCGGCGGCCTCGTACGCGATGCGGCGAACCGCGGCCAACCGAAGATTGATCGTCGCCGGTGCGTATCCGCGTTGTTCGAGGTGGATTCGGTACCGGAGCACAACGGTGCGATTGAAGGCGAGCCTGGCTTCGGAACAGTACCACGCCACGAACTCGCGAATCGCGTGCTCGTAGGTTCGTTGGCCGCTGGCCGACGTCAGACTATTCAGTACCGCCGTTTTGGCGTGTTCGAGGTCGGGAAGCGCCAGAACCCGCTTCGGCACTTTCTTCGTGCGAGACTTCGATTTGCGTATCGGCGACGGCCTGCCTCCACCGTCGCCACAGCTTCATCGAACGAGATCGTGGCTGCCCGACTACCGGCTTGCCCATACGCCTCCTGACGCCATACAGTGGTGACATGACTCCGCTGCGTGCACGTGTCCAGAACGGTCGGTTGCGCCTCGACCAGCCAACAGGGCTGCCCGAGGGCACTGAGCTTGACCTCGTCATTGACGATGAGGGGGACGACTTGACGGAGCACGAACGTCAGGCGCTGCACGAGACGCTCTCGAGATCATGGACGTCCGCGCAAGCGGGCAAGCTCCGTCCCGCCGCCGCGATCATCGACGAGCTACAGCGTAAGCGGTGAACCTGAACGTCCGAACCACTCCTGAAGCCGACGATCACGTTCGTGCGATCAATGAGTGGTGGCGCAAGCATCGAACGGCAGCGCCGAGCCTATTCCTCGACGAGCTGGCAGCTGCGCTTGCGCTGATCGGGTCAGCGCCCAACGTCGGACATCCTTATCGAAGGTCGCCAGTCGGAGGCACGCGACGGGTCCTCTTGGCGCGCAGTCGTTACCACGTCTACTACGCGGCGCTCGACGACGCGCTGGTCGTTCTGGCAGTGTGGCACGCCAGCCGTGGAAGCGGGCCACCCCTTCGGCTCAAGTAGAGAGCCCCGGGCCCGTCCCGAATGGCTGTCCGACGTTCTCCAGTCGTCAACGTCCAGACAGCCAGTGCGGCGTTTATCGGTACCGAGATGGTGTCGCGCCCTGTCCCGAAAGCGCCGGCAGCAGCGTCGCCCATTCGATGGCCACCCCAGCGTCCTCGGCGGCAACCTGCGAAATCGGCGTCACATGCTGCGCAGAGGTTGGAATTCGCGCGCCTGATGACGCCCTCAACGTTGGCGATTCTTCAAGAGCGTCCGGATTCCAGCAGGGGCGCGCGCAACGCATGGCTTGCGAGAGGAGCCGCGGCGGTACGGGGCCACCGGAGTGCCACGCAGCTATTGGGCTCTGATGACGACCGGTGCCGCCGCCAGTGCTTCTACTCTCCCGAAATGACCGGCGCGGAGTAATCGGCCCGCCGCGATGCAACGTACCGCGACGGAACAGTGCGAAAGCCGCAGCAGCATCTTCTCGTTTGACTTGCTCGCTGATGAGCGCGGCTAATTGAGTCCGAAGCGCATGGTCGTCAAGCGATCTCTAAATCGATTGTCGGCGCGAAGAGGATCCCATAGGGGCGCGACGGCGAGATAGACGAGTGTCGGATCTCTCGTAGTAGAACTGCTTCGTCGAGATGACGGAATGCATCGTCAAGATCACCAAGTGCACCGAGCAGCCCCGCTCGCAGGATAGAGGCTTGGCTGTCGCCTCCGGGCGGCAACGCCTCGAGGATGAATCGCAACACCGCGGGCTTCTGTCCCCGCGCTTCTGCCTCCAAGAGGCCGTGGCACCAGTGCTCGACGGCTGCAAGGGACGGCTCGGGTTCGGCCAAGACGACGGCCCGCCGGCGACACTCGGTGAACTAGCTATCGCGCCCTCCCCGCCGATTCGGAGGCAGTAACGATGGGCTCAATTCTTATCAGTTACCGCCGAGGAGACTTCGAGGGCCAGAGCAAGTGCAATCCATCTGAACAGCAGGCACTCGACTTGCATTGTCGGCCAAGATGCTTTTTCAGGTCGGATGTGAGCTCGACTATGCCGCGGCAGTGCCTTCGACGTTGATCCTCAACGTCCACGCGCAACGCGGCCCGACCCAGACCATTCTGAGCGAGCAATTCTCGGTAGAACCTCGAGTAAAACTCACAGAGTTCTCCGTCGACGACCTCACTGGCAACAGGTTCGTGCGTCTGGAAACGGGCGCGCACAAGAAGCTGGCGATCCGTTACGCCGCCGAAGTCGACTGCGATTTTCAGACCTACCGGGCGCGCGCGGTCGAGGCGACCCCAGTCGCTGAGCTTGTCCCCTCGACGATCCCGTATCTCTTCCCCAGCCGCTACTGCCAATCGGACCGCCTCAGCCGGCTGGCGTGGGACCTTTTCGGCTCGATAGAAAACCCGCACACCAAGGTCGTCGCGGTCGCAGACTGGATTCACGAGAACGTCGAGTATCTCCGCGGCTCGACCAATTCGATGACATCCGCCTTCGACACAGTGACACAACGCACGGGAGTGTGCCGCGACTTCTCACACCTGGCCATCGCGCTATGCCGGGCGTTGAACATCCCGGCGCGATACTTTTCGGGCTATGCCTACGAACTCGATCCGCCGGATTTCCACGCCTGCTTCGAGTGCTTCATCGGAGGCAGCTGGGTGGTGCTCGACGCGACGCGGCTGGCGCACTTGAACGGGCTCGTGCGGATTGGCACCGGGCGCGATGCGGCCGACGCGGCTGTCGCCAGCATCTTCGGCAAGGTGTCGTGCACTAGGATGGCCGTGACGTGCGCGCTCGGCCCGGGGCAGACGTTCAAGCCGATCGACCACGCCCAGCTGAATCAGCGCGGCGTCACGCTCGCACAGACCAGCTGATCGCATTCGTCGGTCGATGCATCTTCAGATCGAGCACACCACGACGTATGCGTATACGAGACCGGTGCGGCTGGAGCGCCATCGCCTGGTATTACGCCCGCGGGAGGGGCACGATCTGCGCATCGAGCGTATGCACTTGCAGCTCGAGCCGGCCCATAGGCTACGGTGGATACGTGATGTGTTCGGCAACTCCATCGCGCTCGTGGACTGGTTGGAACCGTCCGCTCAGCTCACGATCGTCAACGATGTCATCGTGGAGCGGCTGTCGCCGTTCCCAGCCCGCGATCTTCACGAGCCGTGGCTGGTGCCCTTTCCACCTCGCTACGATGCGCTCGAGGGAGGGGTGACAGCGGTCTACGCGGTTCCGTCATACGTCGAGGACGCGCTCGCGGTACAGGCCTGGCTGGGCCAGGCGCCCGCTCCAAATCCCTACGACGCGGAGGGGACGATTCTGACCCTCTGCCAGCATGTATTCAGGACAGTCAAATACCAACGGCGGGCCGAGAAAGGCGTGCAGTCACCCGCCCAGACATTGGCGCTGAAGAGCGGATCGTGCCGCGACATGGCGACGCTCATGATGGATGCGTCGCGCCTCTGGGGTGTTGCGGCACGGTTTGCAAGCGGCTACTTCCATTGCGCGGCATCGATAGCTGGACACGCGTCCACTCATGCGTGGACCGAGGTCTACTTGCCATCTCTCGGCTGGCGCGGCTTCGATCCCACACTGGGCGACGTGATTTCGCCGAGTCACATCGTGGTGGGCGTCAGCAGTCACCCGCGCGGCGTGATGCCGGTCTCAGGTACGTTCGTTGGAGCCGCCTCCGACTACCGCGGCCTGCAAGTAGCCGTCAGGACTCGAGAGATACCGGAGTCGGACGGGGCACGGAGTTCCGGCAGCACATCACTATGAAGTGAAGCGGTGGCCGGGATCCTGCATCGCCTCCGCCTTTGCCAAAAGCGCTTGCGTCTTACGGCCTCTCCAAATTACTGGCGGAGGACTCTTTCCTGCCTACTCGATCGTGCGTTCGACGCGGCGCTCGCCCGCCGGAGACTACGCTCAGAAGGCCACGATTCGTGCCGAGCCTCGCATCGCCACGCTCTTGTACGTCTGTTGCACGCCAACGGGCGGTGGACCAGCAATCGTCGTCTGCGTCACGGTAGTGATGCCAATGGTTCGGAATGTCTGCCTGCCGGATTCCGGAAGCTTGATAGCGGGCAACAGGACGGAGAACGAGGTGCTGCTCTTGTCGGGCACGGTGGCGACGGTCACGCTCACCAGAGTTCCGATTTTCACGGCCGATGACGAGATCTGGCTTCCGGAGAAGCTGAGTGTCTTCTGTCCCTTCTTGAACGTGAACCGAGGTGTGCCGTCGACGCTCGTCGTCGAATAGTCCACCTGGATGTCCTCGCCCATCAACTTGAATGAGTTGGGGGTCGCACTCGGAGTCGTTTTCGCCATGGTTCAGACCTCGTGGACGGAAGACAGCTCCGCATGATGCGAGCTGTGCGTCTGAGCGCGCCGCTCGGTGCGCTCACTTTGTGATCAAACGCCTATCCACACGTGACAAAACGAAATGCGCCGGCCGAGCGAACGGCGAGCGCCTACTCGTCGCGCATCGAACTCACTGTCCGGCGTCGTACCAGCTCAGCGGCAGCCGTGGCGCAGCCGCCGCGACAGTGCGATTATGCGCGCCACGACGTTTGACCTTTCGGACGTGCTCAGACAGGAGGACAGTCATGAGGATGCGATTGGCAATCCTCGCGATGCCGCTGGTCGTGATCGCCGGGGTCGTGTCGGCTTCGGGGCAGGACGCCACCCTCCGTTATCGATGGATCAAGGGGGACGAGACGCGATACCGGTTCAGTCAGCAGGCGAGCACGACGATGAGCGGCCTGCCGGGCCTCGGCGAGATGACCATCGGCCAGACGATGGTGCAGGTCGTGCGCAACACGGTGCAGGACGTCACCGCCGACAACACGGCCATCGTTCGCCAGACATTCGAATCGATCCGGCTCGAAGCCAATTCTCCGGCCGGAAGGACGGTGTTCGACAGCACGGCTCCCGACAAGCCATCCGACAGCCCGACGGCGACGGTAGCCGCGATGATGTCGGCCATGGTCGGGGAATCAATCACCTTGGCGATCGCGCCGAGCGGCACCATCCTCAGGGTCGAGGGCATGACGGCCATCTTCGACAAGGCCATGAAGGCGCTGCCACCACAGGGGCCGGCGACCGCGCCGGTCTTTGATCAGTTGAAGCGATCCATGAATGACGACACTTTCCGGGGCATGGTCGAGCAGGGCTTCGGATTCTTTCCCGAGCGATCCGTCAAGGTCGGAGACACGTGGACCAGCCAGTCCGACGTCATGAACCCGCTCCTCGGCAGGATAACGACGGTGCGGACGTACAGGCTCGATCGCATCGAGAGCCGCGAAGGCGCCTCTCTCGCGCATATCGCCGTGACTCTTGCCATGAAACAGACAGGGCCCGCGGCGACGGCGATTCCCGGTATCAATGCCGCGATGGAGGAGGGTACGAGCACGGGCGAGATTGTGTTCGACGCCACGAAGGGACGCGTGCAGCAGGCGACATTCAGCAGCGAAATGCCGATGAACCTGTCGATTGGGCCTCCGGGCACCGACCCGGTGAGCGCCAAAGGGCTGGTGCGCACCACGCTGACCATGGAGTTGGTCGAGAAGTGAGCACGGCGAACAAAACGGCTCAAATCCGGCGGCCCTCTGATTGCGTCAGTCGTCGAGCGAATCGAACGCGAGCCCGCTCGAGGCTTCGCCTTTGCCCACCGACGCACGATTACCGGCCCAAACAAAGAGCCTCCCGTCATACCAGCGTGCGGCCTGATAACTGCGACGCACGATGAGTCCTTCACGCGGCACTTCTTCCTCGCGGATTAGCAGCCTCCCTGCGGGATCCCCGACGTCGAGGATCCGGGCGTGTGCATTGATCACGTGCGGCTGTCCGTCGAGATCCAGCACCGCCCCTCGAGCAAGTCGCACCTCTTTCGTCACGTCCGAGATCTGTACCGGCAGCAGCGGCACCCAATAATCGGGCACTGGCGTCGCCAGGCGGTACCGCGGAATCGCCGGCGCACCATCGTGCGGCGGCGCAAGCGGCTCGACATCCTTCGCCGTCTGCAGCCCGACCTCGAGCGGAGTCTCCAACCTTCGCTCGATGGCCCATCCGAGATTCGCCAGTTCGTCGCGCACCAGCATGACCTCCTCGAGCACCGGTCCCTCCAACGCACGAATACTCGGTGCCAGAAAGAACAGATTGCTGACGGCCACGCCGGTCGCATCGCTCGGGTCCGCCGGCATGGAAAGCGAGAACATGCTCCAGCCATGGCGCGACTGAATCGCCGGATCGCCGGTCGGTCTGTGCAGAGTCTTCGCACCGAAGGTGTCGGTTACGATGAGCGACCGCGCCTCCGAAAGAGATCCAACCGGCAACTCGATTGGAATCACGTACCAATCGTTGCCATAACCGCTCAACGTCTCGACGAGCAGCATCTGCGGTAGATCGGTCGCACCAGGCTGAAGCGAGCCAAGATCGATGCGCGCGTCCTCCAACTCCCAGAAGCGCGGCGCCGGCATACCGTGGAACGTCACCGGCGCAGGAATCACCGTTCGCGTGAGAATGTCGCCCGGCTTGTCTCCACTCGTCCCCATGTTGACGTCGCCATTCAGATCGAACGAATACCATTCGAGGGTTCCGTCGACATATTGGCTCGCGGTCAACGTTCGTTCCCCGAACTGGTCGTCGCCCAGCCTCGTCGAGAGCGAGAACGTGTATTCCATCCGATCGGGTTGCCACGTCTGCTCATGGGTGGACGGCTGATAGAACAGCCCATCCGCCCACGCAAGCCATGCGCGATACGCCGACGCGACCTCCAACGTGTCTCCCGCGGCAATATGCAACCCCGCATCAAGCGTCGGGTTCGCAGGCGCTCCGAGTGCCGCCTTCAACCGACGCCCATCAAGCGCTCGATCGGCGACCAGATCGGCGTACGCGATCGTGTCCGGATCCAGGGCGGCACGCTGAGCGTCGGTGAGCGCTGGAACGCCGTATAGCGAGCGAAAGGCCTTGTCGTACTTGCGCGTCGTGTGCTGTAGCCCGAGCAACCGCAGAAAATGCTGACCCGATTCCACGGCGAGCCGCAGTCCGTCGAGTCCGTCGACCGTTGCTGACTGTTGCAGCGGCTGCCGCTCGACGAGTGCCTCGAGTGGAAGCGAGTCGGGATCAAATGTGGCCGCGGTGAGCTGCGTATTCGGCTTGAGGGGACCCGCGTGATACCGCGTCATCGACTTCACGCGCCCACGCCAACGCGCCACGATCGGCGTGCCCGCATCCTCGCCCTGAAATTCCCCAACCTGCCACTGCCTGGCCAACATCCAAAACGGATCGTGCACTCGCGCTGCAAATCCGATGTCGATGTTCGTGCCCGCCGTTCGCGGCTCGACGCGCGCCCAATTCGTAATCGATGGCATGGCTATGGAGCCAAGGGGTTGAGGTCAGTAGACACCGCATCACCGTTCGCGTTGAACGCGAGATAGGTGGCCGGCAGATAGTGTCCAACGTCACCGAGCGAGGCGGGATCGACGGCGCGGATGCGCAGCATGTCCAGCGTCTCCAGCAAAACGCGGTTGAGACCGCTTACTGTCCATGGCGTGCCGATCACCGGAGGCACTGCAAGCAGAATCGCCTGCGGGGCCGCGGAGTCCGGCGGATTGTATTGAAACGCAATGCCCGTCGTCTCAGTGCGGCGCGGAACGAACTCGGTCCACTCGTCGGCAAGTAATCCGCAGAGCTTCCCGCTGAACTTTTTTGGCGCATCCTGCAGCACGAGCGACGCCGCGCCGTCCACCAACACACCGTTCGGCGCCAGCTCGAGTCCAACCCAACGCTGCCCGGCCACGTGTGGCACCTGTGCCAACGTGAGTGTGATCTGCGCACTGCCCAGCACTTCGGCCTCACGCATGGGGCGTGTGAAGCGCGCGAGCGGCACTCGCACACGCTCCATCCGCTGCATCCACGTGTGCGCCGCAAGCGCATCGTCACCGCCGAGCGCAGCGTCGGCGATCGATGCTTCGATGTCCGCCGCGTTCGACGCCGTGAACCTCGGCAACGCGACGAAGCCAGACCCGAACGCCGTGCGCAGTCGCGTCATCAACGCATCACGACGCGCATCGTTGTCCGTCGCGGTCGACGCGGCAACCGGAGTGGTTCGTCGAGTCGTCTCGATTAAGACTGCGCGCGCCTGCACTGCCTCGGTACCTGCTGTGGGGATCGCGCCTGGCACTCCACACTTGGCGACACGCATCAACGCGTCCGGAATACCGTCTCCAGTCGCAACCGCCTGCTTCAGCGCGTTGTGCGCGGCAAGCACGGCCTGCTCCGCTGCCTTTACTCTTTGCTCGAACTCGACGAGATCGACCCCAGGGGCCGGCGTCGCGTGGGGCGGCATCAGGTCCGCGCCATCTATCGGCCGAGCGCCGGCGAGAAACCGCTGCAACCGTGTCGCCAGCTCGATGACGTCACCGAGACCGCCTGACGCCCTCGACACATCGATCGTTCCGGATGTCACCCCTGCAGAGCGCAGAAGCCGTGCGGCCAGCTCGCGCGGCATTCCGTCGGCGCCCTCGGTTGCCCACACGAGATCGATCGGTGTGAGGCCAAGATCTGTGAGGCGCACGACCCGCGGCGCTGATTCCCCTGGGACTATGACGTGCGCACGAATATCGGTCGCAGCACCCAACAGTCGTCCCGCCCACGCATCGAGAGCAGGATCGGCCTGAGCACGCGGTGACGAAGCACGGTCTGCCCACCCTGCGGGATTGGGAGCCGCCGCGGCGGGCACCAGCATCGCCACCCGATGCGTCAGGCCTGTGCCCGTGCGCGGAGTCGCGAGGAACCCGAGCTCGGGCGGCGGCGATTGTCCGCTGGCAATCGCGTCGAGCGATGCCGCGGCACGTGCAAAGGTGCCGCGTACCATCTGGAATGCGCCTTCAGCCTGAACTGCATCCGCAGCGGCATCCACCGCGACTTCGAGCGCATCCAGGACCGTCGCTACCTTCGTTCGTCGCGGATCCGATGCGGGCAAGACTGAATTCTTGTCGTCGTTCCACTTCGCGGCGAGTGCCAAACCATCGAGGACAATTCGCCTATCCTCTGCGCCAGGCAGTGGGGCCATTCGCCGGAAGTCATCTATCAGCTCGTCGAGGTGCGCTTCGTGCAGATTGCGCTCGACGCTGTAGCCCAACAGCGCGCCAATCGGTTGTCCCTGGCGAACGCCCTCGAATAGCTCCTTCGCGAGTCTGACGCGGCCAGACGTCAGCTCGATCGCGTAGGCAGAGTCCGGCGCGCCGCCATGCGATAGATGGGCGTTGCGCAGGAGTGCAGCGGCGCTCGCCTGATTCAGCGACGGTGCATGTATGAACCCGGGATCGTCAGCGGCCGGCGTTATCGGCCCGGGTTCGTCAGCCACGGTGATAGCCGCGCCGACGGCGGCAGGGCGAAGGTTCTCTACCCATCCATATCCGCCCACACAGACACCAGCCGGAGCGGCCGCGCGCAACTCTGTCAGTCTGCGGTGCGCCAGCGACGTCACCCAGGCGTCAAGTCGATACGCAGTCGCGTCGAGTGTCGTCGCGGCGTGTCGTTCGAGCGTGGACACGTCCTTGGTTGCGAGCGTCTTGAGTGCGTCCCTGAACTCCGCGAGACGTGAATCACTCGTGAGTGCCTGCGCGGCTGTCTGGCCGCCCGTCACCGTTTGTGCACGAAGGCGTGACCAGGTGAGTGATGGTGATGTACTTTTCACGAGGTCGATCAATTCCTCGTCCCGGAGAAGTGCCGGGTTGTGTGCGTCGATTGCGCGCGCCGCAGCCTCTGTGTACTCGCGCAGGAGCGCGTGCCGCAAGAGCGCCTGCAAGAGAGGCACCCGGGCGGTTGGAATCGGATTCGCCACCCCTTCGGGATCTGTTACAGCAAGCAGTTCGGCGATGTGTGACGGCGTTCCGACGAGCGGCGACGTGATGTCCTGCGTGCTGCCTTCGTACGCGGCATGTGCCAGCCACGGTGTACCGATGCCAAGTATCGTCGGGATTCCGCCGGTGAGCTGGACGAGCCGCTGCCAGAAATGCACAGAGTCCAGATCCTCGCCGAGGAAGGCACGGAGATGTTGCAGGAAGTGCTGGCCCATCATCCTGCGCGCTTGGTACGAGGACGACGTCGCACCAACCTGAAGCACGTCGACCAGATCGGAGCTTGGATTGTCGGTCCTCCCCACGCGCGCGATGTTCGCGGCAGCGGGACGGAACACTACATCGCGGAGACGCACCAACACGTCGCGCAGCCTGGCGCCAGCCGTGTCCGTGGTGGCCCATGTGTCTAGCGACGTGACCGGCAACACACCATACGGTTGTCGTCCGACCCGAAGAACCGGCAGATGCCCGCCTGGCCGCACATGGTCCAGCGCGTGCGTGCGTGCCCACTCTCGTCCCACCACTGTGAGACCGGTTCCGTCGAACCCGATCATTTGTGAGAGGAAATAGCCCCACGTCGCCGGCCACAGCGCGGTCGCCATGGCCCGCGCAGCACCGTCGTGGTTATCGGCACCCGATCCGAGACGCGCAAACGCGCTCGTCCCGAAGGCTTTGGCCATGGCGTCTGCGTTGCTGCCGGGTATGACCGTGTCCGACTGCCACTCGCGGACGAAGCTCTTGTCCTGCTGTGGATCGGGCTCCTGAAAGGGGGTTCGTCCGGCTGCACTGTTATTGGTGGGTGACCCCGGCGGCATGAACGCGAGTCCATCGGTATAGCGATGGGCCTCGAGTTGGGACGTTATGGCAGCAGTCTGATCGCCAGCGGCCATGCCGGTCACCAGTAACACATCGACTGCGGGGGCGGGCAATATCAGCCGTAGCGCCATTCCAACGGCTTCAGCCTTGTCGAAGTCGATCATCCATCGCATGCCGTCGTCGATCGCAGGCTCGTCATCCTTGATCGTGACCGCTGCATTGAGGTCCGGGCCAATCGCGAGGTGTTTGTCGATGTCCTTTCCCCGCACGACAGCGACCGCCACCCCACTCGCAAACGCAGTGGCCATCCAGCGGTCCGGCAGCAGACGCACTTGCGGAATTCGAGTGACGGTCGCGGGAGGTCCCAGGTCGGGATACTTCGGAGACCCCGCAGGGCGCGTGCCAAGATTGGTCGGCGTCAAGGTGCGCGCAATCCACGCCCCGCGTTCCGCCCCGAATCTGTCGGCCAGCATCCGCCAGGCCTCACGCTGCTTGGTCGCGTTCGTCCACTGCAGATCCCAGAAGCGCCGTCCCCACACAATCTCATCAGCATTCAGCTTTGGATCGTGCGAATCGATGTGCACCTTGTCTGGGTACACTCGAACGCGCAGCTCCATTCCAAAGAAGCGCGTTTCGAGTCGCACTGGGAACAGCGCCAGCGGCAACGCCGAGGGGCCCAGCTCGTTGTTCAGGACCGCGGGCCCCTTGGCACTGTTGGCCAGAATCGGTCCGAGCTCGACGATCGGGATCGACATCAGCTCAACCCCAGCACAGTGGCCGGTATGGTGATCCGCACCGGCATCTGTCGCACTTGGTGT
>Ga0105238_10006098_pt1 | contig 11957 bp, 10 predicted proteins | sample KBSC34metaG_FD_81526 | JGI IMG/M metagenome (GOLD analysis project Ga0105238, IMG submission 81526) | Corn rhizosphere microbial communities from Kellogg Biological Station, Michigan, USA - KBS C3-4 metaG | ecosystem: Host-associated > Plants > Roots > Rhizosphere > Soil | place: Michigan, USA... | reverse complement strand
TAGATATTGGGCAGCAAAAACCAAATTTTTTTAACAATACATATGAAATTAAAGTTGTATTGAATACACCGTTAGACATCCGAAATTTTAAATTTGATGCTTTTAAAAAAAGAAAATATTTTAAAATCTTAAGTTTGCCCTCCGTTCACCACTTACAATGCAATTAGCACAAACCATATTACAGGAAGAGTTAGTCGTTTTTGAGAAAAAATTCAAAGAGGCCGTAAAAAGCCAGGTTCCTTTGCTGGACAGGATCATGCGGTTCATAGTCAACAGGAAAGGTAAGCAGCTGAGACCCATGTTTGTACTGCTTTCCGCTAAACTCTGCGGTCCTATCAACGAGTCGGCCTACCGGGCAGCCTCCCTCGTGGAATTATTACACACAGCCACCCTCGTACACGACGACGTAGTAGACGAATCGCTGGAAAGAAGGGGCTTTTTTTCCACCTATGCACTGTGGAAAACCAAGATATCCGTACTGGTAGGTGACTACCTCTTATCTAAAGGATTGCTCTTATCCCTGGATCATAATGATTTTCGCATATTACAGCTTCTATCAGACGCAGTACGTAAGATCAGTGAGGGAGAGTTGCTTCAGCTGGAAAAAACAAGGTCGCTGAACCTTAGCGAAGCTGTCTATTTCGAGATCATCCGGAACAAGACAGCTTCCCTGCTCGCCTCCTCCTGTGCAGCAGGAGCCTTTGCCTCCTCGCAGGACGACGCCCTGGCCGAAAAAATGCGCCAGTTCGGGGAAAAGGTCGGCATCGCTTTCCAGATCAAGGATGACCTTTTCGACTATGGCAGCGAGGCAATAGGCAAACCGACGGGGAATGATATCAAGGAAAAGAAACTCACCCTCCCATTGATCTATACCCTGAATAATACCGACAAAGCTACCCGAAAGGAGCTGATCTATATCATCAAGCACCGGAATAAGGACCGTGATAAGGTACAACACGTCATAAGGAAGGTGACGGAAGCAGGAGGTATCGAATACGCCACTAAAAAAATGAATACCTATCGGGATGAGGCCCTGGCCATACTCTATGAATTCGAAGATAATGACTCTCGTAAAGGACTGGAAGAGCTGGTAAGATACACTACAGACAGGAAGTATTGATCCTACAAAGGTTAACTATGCAAAAACGCTGGAACATATTAAAGGCAGACCCTGCCAGGGTAGCGGCGTTGCAGGCCGAGTTGAAGAACGTCCATCCCACGCTTTGCGAAATACTCGTTAACCGTGGAATTGAAAATTTCCCCCTGGCTAAAGCCTTTTTTATTCCACAGTTAAAAGACCTGTATAGCCCATGGCTGATGAAGGACATGCCGGCGGCTGTCAGCCGGATACTGGAAGCCTTTGACCGCCAGGAGAAAATACTTATCTACGGAGATTATGACGCCGATGGCACAACGGCAGTTGCCTGCATGGTGCAGTTCCTGCGGAAAATATACAAAGAAGAGCAGATCGATTACTATATACCTCACCGTTACAGGGAAGGATATGGGATATCCATGCAGGGTATCTTTTATGCCAAAGAAAACGGCTTCACACTGATCATTTCCCTGGACTGCGGTATCCGGTCAGGAGAGCTCATCGACCACGCAAAACAGCTGGGCATCGATTTTATTATATGCGACCATCATCTGCCGGATGATCAATTGCCGCCGGCTGTAGCCATCCTCGACCCCAAACAGCCCGGCTGCGCCTATCCTTACAAAGAGCTGTGCGGCTGTGGCGTAGGGTACAAACTGATCACAGCCCTGGCAGAACGGCTGGGCCTCCCCCAAGAAGAGTCCCATCGATACCTGGACCTCGTGGCCACCGCCATCGCCGCAGACATTGTTCCATTGGACGGAGAAAACAGGATCCTGGCATATTACGGTCTTAAAAAGATCAATGACACCCCCAATTATGGCATCAACACGATGATACAGCTGTTAGGACTGCCAAAACCATTGAAGATGAACACGCTCGTCTTCATGATAGCGCCCCGTATCAATGCCGCCGGACGAATGGATGACGCCCGGAAGGTCGTACAGCTCTTTACAACCTCAGATCAGGAAGAAGCCCTGGCTTTTGCCGATCTCCTGCACACGGCAAATACTGAACGAAAAACAGCTGATCTGAATATCACCGAGGAAGCCCTGGCACTGCTGGAAAAAGACACCGGTCAGGCAGACAAAAAGTCCATCGTCCTGTACCAGGAACACTGGCATAAAGGAGTGATCGGGATCGTCGCATCCCGCCTCACCGAAAAATACTCCCGCCCCACCATCGTGCTTACCCGCAATGGAGAATTTGTCTCAGGCAGCGCAAGAAGCTTCAGCGGGTTCAACCTGTATGAAGCCATCCATGCCTGCAGAGAACACCTGGTCGGTTACGGAGGACATCCCGCTGCCGCAGGCCTTACCCTTTTACCCGATCAGGTGGAAGCGTTTAGCCATAAATTTGAAGAGATCGTAGCGGCTACCATCGAACCACAGTCATTGGTTCCCGAATTGACCATCGATGCAGCAATCACCTTCGCCGATATCCAGCCGGCCTTCTTCCAGGCGCTGGACGAGATGGAGCCATTCGGCCCCGGCAACCCTCAACCCATATTTATAGTACGAAAAGTTTTTGACACCGGCTATAGCAAGATCGTCAAAGACCTTCACATCCGGTTTTCCCTTTGCCAGGAATATACCACGCTCCAGGGCATTGGGTACAACCTGGCCGATAAATTTCATCTGCTCGCTTCAAAGTATCCCATCGACATCGTTTTCACACTGGATGAAAATGAATGGAACGGCCGTAAAACACTACAGCTGAAGATCCTCGATCTCGACCTCAGCACCAACGAATAATCTTCCCATCTATTCATGCGTCTCATCCATTCATCCGTCCCATCCATTCATGTGTCCCATCATCTATTCATATGTCCCATCCATTCATCCGTCCCATCCATTCATGCCGCACTCCGATCCCCTGTCTTACGCCTCGAGGATGATCTTGCTCTGTTGCCCCCCCGACATCAGCTCCACGCTCCTGTCGATAAAGTTGGTGAGATTGTTCCCTTTTAATAACCCCTGAGAGAGTAAGGCCAGGTCAGCCAGGTTGTGCACCAGTTTCTCTTTTTTCTCCTTATCCTCTTCCCTCAACACCTTCTCATATATCTTGTGATTGCCATTCACAGTCAGGATCACTTCATCCGGCATATTGGCATAAAAGCTCCCCATCGGTCCACTAACCGCCGCCATATCTTTCATTCTCCGGGAAAACTCAGGTCTGGTGGCAATAACAGGCGGCGCTTCGGGACTTAACCCCTTCACTTCCACCGTCACATGCAGTTCGGGCACCTGCCGCTGGAAGAGCTCTTTCAGGCTTCCTTCCTCTTCTGCATTAAGCACCGAGCCTGCTCCCTCAACCTTGTCGATCAGGTTATCGGCAATGTCCGCATCCACCCTAACAAAGTGTACATCCTGCCATTTCGACTCCATTTGATTGATAAAAGAAGCATCAACGATCGTCTCCAGCTTGACGACAATATATCCTTTCGCCTGTGCCTGACGGATATAGCTGTCCTGCTGTACAGGGTTGGTAGTATAAAGGATCACCAGTTTGCCATCCTTGTTCTTCTGCAGCGTTTCCACCGCCATCCTGTATTCCTCCAACGTATAGAATTTGCCTCCGTTTACATCTTCCATGATATGAAACCGGACAGCTTTCTCAAGGAACTTGTCATCCGTCATCATGCCGTACTTCACGAAAAGGCCAAGGCTTTCCCATTTTTCCTCGAATTCCTTGCGCTCTTTGTTAAAGATCTCTTCTAATTTATCCGCAACCTTTTTAGTGATGTGATTATTGATCTTCTTTACATTGGGATCTCCCTGCAGATAGCTGCGGCTTACATTCAGAGGAATGTCCGGGCTGTCGATGACCCCATGCAGCAACATGAGAAACTCAGGCACGATATCCTTCACCTCGTCGGTGACAAAGACCTGGTTGCTGTACAGCTGGATCTTATCCTTCTGGATCTCATAGCTCTGCTTGATCTTCGGGAAATAAAGGATACCCGTGAGGTTGAACGGATAGTCCACATTCAAATGGATCCAGAAAAGAGGAGATTCACTAAAAGGATAAAGCTCTTTGTAAAAGTTCTGATAATCCTGGGTCGTCAGTTCACTGGGCTTCTTGGTCCAGGCAGGATTGGTATTATTTATCTGCTTGCCTTCAAAAAAGATGGGCACAGGTAAAAAACGACAGAATTTCTCCAATACCGTCCTGATCCTGCCGGCATCCAGGAACTCCGTGCTTTCCTCATTGATATGCAAAATAATATCCGTCCCCCTCTCTGCTTTGTCGGCATCTTCCAGCGTAAATTCAGGACTTCCATCACATTCCCATTTTACCGCACTGGCATCTTCCTTATAGCTTTTGGTAACTACGTCCACCCGCTCGCTCACCATAAAAGAAGAATAGAACCCAAGCCCAAAATGCCCAATGATATTCGCCTCATTTTGCCCCTTATACTTATTCAGGAACTCTTCCGCACCGCTGAAGGCCACCTGGTTAAGGTACTTATCTACCTCTTCCGCCGTCATCCCAATGCCCTTATCGGAGATAGTGATCGTCTTTTTATCTGTATCCAATTGAATATTAATGCTTAACTCACCCAATTCCCCCTTTGCTTCTCCCAGGGAGGACAAGGTTCTCAGCTTTTGAGTGGCATCAACTGCGTTGCTAACCAGCTCCCTTATAAAAATATCATGCTCGCTGTACAGGAACTTTTTGATAATAGGAAAGATATTCTCTGTCTGAACCCGGATATTCCCTTTTTGCATGGTTAAAGTTTTTAATATTAAAATGTTCTGCCCCCGACAACCCTGCCAGACGGGTGGGGCGACAAACCTGCCTGGCAAAGGGGCCACAGAACAAACCCAATGCCAGTCCAAACGATTCTGCCACACTGTCAAACCGGCTCCGCTTCCCTCCGCCACCCCTTATCTCCTCTTTTCCATTAACTTTACCCCTCCAGATCCCTCAAAACTTTATCCCATCCGGCTTTTGCTCTTTCCTTCAAATGCACTACCTTTGCAACCCATTTCGATTATTTTTAATTTTTAAACAAAAAACAGGGATCATGAACAATTATGAATTGATGGTGATTTTTACCCCTGTGCTATCTGAAGAGGACTATAAAGCCGCTCAGAAAAAATACGCTTCCTTCATAAAAGACAATGGAGGTGAAGTGGTGCACGAAAATCCCTGGGGTCTGAAATCACTGGCGTATCCCATCCAGAAGAAAACCACAGGCTTGTACTGGGTACTGGAATACAATGCGCCATCCGACTTCAATGAGAAGCTGAAGATCCAGATTCTCCGCGACGAAACCGTGTTACGTTTCATGGCTACCAAACTCGATAAATACGCCGTCGAGTACAATGCCAAAAGAAGAAGTGGTGTACCTACAGGCAACGAAAAAGTGGGGGCTTAAACCATGGCAAAAGCAAACGAGATAAAATATCTCACCGCCATCAAACCCGAGAAGCGCGCCAAAAAGTTCTGCCGCTTCAAGAAATATGGCATTAAGTACATCGACTATAAGGACGCCGAATTCCTCAAGAAATTCCTGAACGAGCAGGGTAAGTTATTGCCCCGCCGTATCACCGGGAACTCTCTGAAATATCAGCGTAAAGTATCCGATGCGGTGAAAAAAGCCCGTCAGATGGCTTTATTGCCTTACGTAACAGATCTTTTAAAGTAACCTCACCCTAACCCCTTTCCTGAGCGAAAGGGGGGACAGTCCGCCAACGGTGGATTGGGAAAACGGTGAACAAAACAACAGTAATGGAAGTCATTTTAATTCAAGACGTAGACAACCTGGGGGCCGCTCACGAAAAAGTAAGCGTAAAGAATGGTTACGCTCGTAACTATCTGATTCCCCGTAAACTGGCTGTCGAAGCCAATCCTTCTAACCTCAAACAGCTGGAAGAAAGGATGAAGCAGCTGAAAAAGAAAGAGGCGAAAATGATGGCCGAGGTCAACAAGGTGATCGAAGTCCTGAAAGCCGCTCCCCTTAAGATCGGCGCCAAAACAGGTACCAGCGGTAAGATCTTCGGCAGCGTAACCTCCGTCCAGATCGCCCGCGCTATCCGCGATCAAAAGGGTTACGATATCGATCGCCGCAGGATCCACATCCTTGATGAAGTAAAGGAGCTGGGTACCTTTAAGGCAAAGGTCGATTTTGGTAATAGCAACGAGACAGAAGTGGAATTCGAAGTGACTGCAGAGTAAGTCTTCTAGTATTATCTACTTATACTTGAAAGCCCGTGAATAAATCACGGGCTTTCTTATTAATTGATAGAAAATAGATCAAATTCGTTAAAAAACGTCAAAAACAGGATACACAAAATCGTTTTTTCAGACGGATAAAACCCGCTGAAATCCTGACCAATCCTAAATCCTGGCAAATTTTGCTAAAATTTAAATAAGTAATAAAAAACCTTATCTTTACAATAGCTCTATTGTTTATTGGCCGTATTGTGTGCTGTCGTAACTTTCTTTCCAGTCAGATCCCTCAGTTCATCCTACTATCAATAGAGTAGAGTAAGTTTTTTTCATTTTTTAATTTTTTGTACAATGAACATTTATGTAGGCAACCTCTCCTGGCAAATGACCGATGAGGATCTCAGGAACCTTTTTGAACAACACGGCACTGTTGCTTCCGCCAAAATCGTTAAAGACAAAGTTTCCGGCCGTAGCAAAGGCTTCGGTTTCGTTGAAATGGAAGACGACGGCGAAGCGCAGCAGGCTATCACTAACCTGTACGACAGCGAAGTGATGGGCCGCAAGATCATCGTAAACGAATCACAGCCTAAGCAACAAGGCGGTGGCGGCGGTGGCTTCAAAAAGAGAAGCTTCGGCGGCGGCGGTGGCGGCGGAGGTTACAAGAAAGGTGGATACGACCGCGGCGGCGGTGGCGGCTACAACAGGGATTATTAATTAATGCAATCAATATATCTCTTTGTCAAAATCCTTTCCACCCGGAAAGGATTTTTTCTTGCCCATTGCTCACTTCTTTATTAGGACATTTTAATCCTGGCTAAAACATTAAACCTTTATCTTAGGCCAAACAAAAAACTTGTTTGCCTTATGCATCGCAGAAAATTCATCCAGGATATTTCCCTGGCTACTGCCGGGTTGACCATCATTAACTTTCCCGTTCGTGGCAAAATGGCACCCAGCAACAAGGTCATCCTGGGCGTCATGGGCGTCAACAGCCGCGGCGCCTATCTGGCAAAATCTTATTCCCAGCTGCCAAATGTAGAAGTAGCCTACATCTGCGATGTGGAAGAAAAAGCCCTTCACAACGGATTGGATGCACTGAAAGATGCACCTCGCAAACCCACTATCATAAAGGACATCCGCAAACTCGTCGAACAAAAAGATCTCGACGCACTGATCATCGCCGCACCCGATCACTGGCACGCACCTGCCGCCCTGATGGGCGCCGCTCACGGCAAGCATGTCTATGTCGAAAAACCCTGCGGACAAAATCCTTACGAAGGTGAGCTCTTATCAAAAGCCATCAGCCAATATGGACGCCATATTCAAATGGGTAACCAGCGCCGCTCCATGCCCACTCTTATCGAAGCCGCGCAACAGGTGAAGAATGGTGCTATCGGCAAACCCTACTTTGCCAAAGCCTGGTACGCCAACAACAGAAAGCCCATCGGATACGGCAAAAAAATTCCCGTGCCTGCAACCCTTGACTTCGAGCTCTGGCAGGGTCCTGCCCCGCGCCGTGATTATCAGGATAACCTGGTTCATTACAACTGGCATTGGTTCTGGCATTGGGGTACAGGAGAAGCCTGTAACAACGGTACTCATGAGATAGACTGCTGCAGGTGGTTTCTCGGCGTCGATTATCCGCAAAAGGTCACTTCCTCCGGCGGTCGCTACGCATACAAAGACGATTGGGAAACACCCGATACCCAGGTAGCCTGTTTTGAATTCCCCGATGGCAAGGCCATCACCTGGGAAAGCCGCAGCTGCAATAACTTTGGCGTGGAAGGCGCCGGCAGAGGTTTCATTATCTATGGAGAAAAGGGAACGCTCGTCAATCTCGGCGGCGGCGACTACAAGATATTCGATGAGAAGAACAAGCTGGTAAAAGAAGTAAAGTCTGAAGTAGTGGCAGATCCTACCAATCCCGTCAGTGCCAGCGGCAACCTCGATCTATATCACTTTGACAATTTTATAAAGGCAGTCAGAGGCGAAGCATCCCTGAACTCACCCGTCAACGAGGCTTCGAAAAGCGTACTGCTTTGCCATCTTGCCAACATCGCTCAACGCACCTCAGGTGTTTTGCATTGCGATCCGGCCAATGGACATATCCTCAACGACACCGCAGCAGCAGCGCTTTGGCGTCGTACATACGAGAAGGGCTGGGAACCGAAGATTTGATTCCTCTGCTCGTTTATCGATCTTCTCCCCTCGTTACAGCGTCCTGATCTTAATGCTCCGGTAGCTCACCTCATTGCCGTGGTCCTGCAGCAGGATATAACCTTGGGGAGCTTCTCCGAAGTTCTTCCATACTTTGTATTTGCTGATGGCAACCTGGTCACGGAATGCCTGCGAACCTCTTTCATATTCCAATACCTTGACGCCATTCAGATAATGCTCTACATGATTGTTGGGATATACGACGATCCGGCCCGTATTCCATTTTCCCATGGGATGGATAAAACGCTTCTGTTTATTGGCCTTTATCAGATCGTATAAGGAAGCCATGGTACGGTCTCCATCGCGGCCCAGCTTCGCATCCGGGTGCAGTGTGTCATCCAGCACCTGGTATTCCAGTCCAATGGCTGATCCGGAATTGTTCTCGGACAAGGTGACAAAATATTTCACACCGCTGTTGGCGCCGGGCGTGAGCAGGAAGTCAAAAGAAAGGTCAAAAGCCTTATACTCATCCGTAGTCACGATATCGCCGCCATTGGCAGACTCTTTTCCTTCCGAGGATATCACTTTCATGACGCCATCTCCGACAACCCATCCCTTTTCAGGAAAGGTCTTTTTATAAGCGCCTACCCATCCTTTGGAGCTATGTCCGTCGAATAGCAATTTCCAGCCGCTTTTCTTTTCATAATTTATCAGCGTATTGGGGATATTGTTCACTACATAGATGCCTGTGGGGAAAGGCATGGGCTTTACAGGGGCTGTCTGGATACGGATGTTTTTAAAATATACTTTCTCGCCGGAAAGCTCCTGTTTCCCCACTGCATGTACCTGGAGACCGATGAATCCTTGTTGATCTACTGTGTCTACCAGGTAGGCCACCGGCACATTATTGATCCAGGTCTTCATCTCATGGCCGATACATTCCACCCGGATATGATTGAACTGGCCGATCTTCAATGCAGACTGCGCTTCGGGGTGAAGAGAGCCCGGATACAACCAGTCTCTTCTTCCTTCGTCGTAGATGCCTCCCGAACAGCGGCGGGAAGAAGGATCTATCTCCAGCTGGCAGCCATATACAAGTCCTTTTCCTTCATGCCCCGCGGGATTGTAATGACTTCTCACCTGTACGCCTGAATTGGCAGTGGTATCATCTATCTTGATATCCATTTCCAGGGCGAAGTCTCCATATTCTTTTTCAGTAACAAGAAATGTATTGCCAGAGCCAAATACAGTGGTGCCGACGATGACGCCGTTCTCCACTTTATACTCAGCAGTACCCGCCAGTCTTTTCCAGCCATTCAGGGTCTTTCCATCAAATAAATTGGTCCACCCCGTCTGGGCATATACGCCGGCTGTAGAGCCAATGATCATGATTGCTAATAAGGTCTTCTTCATATGCAAGGAAAATTTATAAAAAGTTATAATCGGCAGACCATTTTTCGATGCCATGTCCATACAGTGCCTGGTTGGCCAGATGAACACAGCACGCTGTCGTGGCGCCGGTAAATACATTGGATGCAGGCAGCTGTCCCTTCAGGATACTTTGATAAAGATCCTGGAATGCATACCATGTGCCATCCTTTAATTTCTCCTTCATGATAGGTATGCCCCCATCCTTGTTCCATTCTATTTTGGTGGCGCCCGTGACGCCATCCACCGTAGAAAGTTCCTTCTTTGTTTCCGGTTCAGGATAAAAGACACCATCGTTCACCAGCAGGGACACCATGCCCTTTGTCCCTTTGATCTTGAATACATATCCTTCGTGGGAGTTGCCGCAGGTAGCGCCGAAATTACCTACCATGCCGGCCTGCCCATAGCGCAGCATCACCTGCACATTGTCGTAGGTTTCACGACCGTCATTATAAAAGTCGATGCCTCCCGTACCAAACACTTCGTTGGGATGTGTATTGAAGGCCCAGTTGATAAAATCGATCTGGTGTGACAGGAGCTCCGCTGCCAATCCTCCTGAATATTCTTTGTACATCCGCCAGTTGATCTTTCTCTCGAGAGAGGGGTCGGGCACCGGCCTGCGCCAGTTCCAGTTCCTGTCCCAGCGGCAGTCTATCTGTGTTACCTTTCCCAGGTAACCCTTTTCGATCATATCCTTTACTCTGAAGTATAAGGGGCTGTACCGGTACTGATGTCCCACTTGCAGCACCTGTTTTGGATGTTGTTTTGCTTTGGCCACCAGTTGCAGCGCCTGTGGAATATTATAGGTCATCGTTTTTTCCAGGTAGACATGTTTACCTGCGCTGAGAGCGTCGATAGCCACTTGATAGTGGACATTCAGCGGGACAGCAATGACCACTGCCGTTATATCCTTTTTGTCCAGCAGTTGATGGTAGTCCGTGTATTCTGGGAAAGTGCCTGACTTTCTTGTTTCAGCAAGACGAAAATCCAATACGTCGCAAATGCCGGCAATATGGAACAGTTCAGGCATCTGCAGCAGGATGCTCATTATGCCTTTCCCCCTGTCGCCACAGCCGATGACCCCGATTTTGATCGGTTCATTTTCAGCAGCAAAAGCCTTTAGCAATCCATTATTTAGAAGGAGCCCCCCGGCAAGCGCTCCGGCATGTTGTATAAATCGCCGTCTTAGCATTCCATCAGATTGGAAGACTAAGATAATGCTTCAGGGGTATAGTAATACATTAAAAGATTTGGAAGTTGCGGAAACGATTGCACCTTCTTTATTCCGGTAGATAAAAAAAGCAGCCAGGTCCTTTCTTTCTTCAACAAATTGCATTGCTTTTTTCAGTCCCATCAGCATAAGCACATTGTCATAGGCGTCGGCGGTGATAGCACGCGAGGCGAATACGGTTACGCTTATTAGTTCATTGTCTGAAGGCCATCCGGTGCGAGGGTCAATGGTGTGGCTAAACTTTTTGCCGTCACGTTCATGAAAAGCCCGGTAGTTACCCGAAGTAGTGACGGCGCCGCTGTCGAAGGAGATTACCTGCTCGATCACCTGTTCTCCATCCCTACCCCTGACCTGTTCCTTCATTCCATCCCCCATCCCCTCGTTCACTCCCGCACCATCCGGCGCCTCGATACCCACCCGCATGCGTTCTCCCGATGGCTGTTTGCGACCTTTGACGCGGAGTTCACCGCCCAGTTCCACCAGGTAGTTGGTGATATGATGTTGTTCCAGGAAGTCAGCCAGTACGTCCACGCTGTATCCCTGGGCGATGCCGTCCAGGTCGATGTGTACGCAGGGTTTTGCTTTCATGAGATAGTTCCCTTTTATGGACAGCAGTCCCGATCCGATACAGGGAAGGATCTTGCGGATCCTGACGGAGTCAGGGTATTCGTCCGGTTGATGGGCGCTAAAGCCCCAGGCTTCCACGAGGGGTTGAACGGTGATATCGAAAAGACCCCCGGTTTGTCTCCAGACGTCGAGGGATTGGTTTACGACAGCTTTTAGATGCTCATCCATTTGGATGATGCTGTCGGTGCGATTGAACTGACAGATCAATGAGTACGGTTTATACAGGGATAGCGAGCTATC
>Ga0105238_10006090_pt1 | contig 11964 bp, 15 predicted proteins | sample KBSC34metaG_FD_81526 | JGI IMG/M metagenome (GOLD analysis project Ga0105238, IMG submission 81526) | Corn rhizosphere microbial communities from Kellogg Biological Station, Michigan, USA - KBS C3-4 metaG | ecosystem: Host-associated > Plants > Roots > Rhizosphere > Soil | place: Michigan, USA... | reverse complement strand
GGGCCCAGCGCGGCGAAGAAGCCGACCAGCGCCATGCCGGAGAAGAGGGTCGCGGCCGGCGCGAGGAACGGCAGGCGGATGTCCGGCGGCACGCCCAGCCGCGGCTTGAGCGACAGGCGGCCGGGCCGGCGCTCCCGCAAGGTCTCGGGCGTGCCCCAGACCAGCGCCGCCACGACCGCCAGCAGCGCCAGATAGGCCACGAACGCCAGCCGGAGCGGCAGGGGTGCGTACTGCGCCAGCACGCCGGCCGCCAGCGGCCCGAGCGCCAGGCCCGCGAAGTTGAAGCTGGTCATCACGCTGGCGGCCTGCGGGCGCCTGGCCGGCGGCGTGAACTCGGTGATCCAGGCGGTGGCGGCTCCGGCGCCGAGACCCACGGCGCAGCCGCTGAGGATCCGCGCGGCGAAGAGCCAGGCCGGCGCCTGGGCCAGCAGGAAGAAGAGCGCGCTCACCGCCGCCAGCCCCACCCCCGCCAGGGCGATCGGCTTGCGCCCCAGCTGGTCCGACAGCCGGCCCAGCAGGAGCAGGGCCGTCAGGTTGCCGATCACATAGACGGCGTAGAGCAGCACCAGGGTCACGGCCGAGAAGCCATAGGCCTGGCGATAGAGGTCGTAGAGCGGGGTGAGCAGGGTGCTGCCCATGAAGAGCACGGCCACCACCGCCCCGCCCACCAGGCGTCCGCGAAGGCTGGAGCCATCGGCTGCAGCCGGCAGCGGCCGGGGCTGCAGCGACGACGGCGGCGTCGGCGCGACGAGGCGCCGGGTCAGCTGATCCATGTCCGATCTGCCTTTTCTGCGGCGCCGTGCGGCGCGCCGGGAACGGGCTCGGCCCAGCCCATCCGATAGATGGGTCTGGAAACGCGTGCGCCCAGACCCCGATCCTTCGCTCCCGATCGAAACATAGGCGAAGCGGCCGCTTGGGCTTATCGTGCGTCCGTGGATTGGGGGATGCACGATGAGGCGGATCTGGCTCACAGGATTGGCGGCGGGCGTGCTGCTGGGCGGAGCTGCCCACGCGACCACGACGCGCACCGCGACCCCGCCGCCGCCGGCCCCTGCGCCGGCCGCGCCACCCGCCCCAGCGCCGGGGCCGCCGCAGCTCAGCGACGCGACCTACACCATCGAGACCCTGCAGACCCGGCGGATCTCGCCGGAACTGGGCGAGAAGCTCCGCACGCTGCGGTCCCTGCAGGACGTCGAGGTGGCGCTGAAGGCCGCCAACCTGGAATTCCGCTGGAGCCGGTCGGACCAGAAGCTGCCCGTGGCGATGGCCGACCAGCTGGACCGCGTGCCGCCGGGCACGGTCTTCGCCACCCGGCAGAAGGACGACATCGTCGCGATCAGCGTCGTCGTCAGCAAGCACTAGGCCAGCGGGCGGGGTGGATATGAGACGCGCCTTGCGGATTGGACTGGCGGCGACCGCCGCGATGATCGCCACCGGGGCCTACGGCCAGCCCGCGCAAACGCCGGCCAAACCGGCCGCCGCGGCGACGCCCGCGCCTGCGCCGGCGACCCCTCCAGCCGTCGCCCCGGAGCCCGCGCCGCCGCCGGCCCCGATCGGGCCGGTCTATACGATGGAGCAGGTCCGGACCGGGCCGCTCAGCGACGCGATCCTCGAGAAGATGAAACCCGTCCATACGATCGATGAGGCCGAGGCGGTGCTGAAGCTGGCGGGCGTCACCTTCGGCTGGCGCCGCGCGGACGTGGATCTGGGCCGGCTCGCGCCCGAGCAGGCCAAGCAGCTCCAGGCCCTGCCGCCGAACGACGTGTTCATCGCCAAGCAGAAGGACGGCGGCTACATCCTGGGCGCAGTCGCCGCCAAGCCCTGAGGCCGGGCCCAAACCTTGGCGACCCGCGCGGCCGGGAGCGTTATGCTGAGGCAGGAATTATCCGGCCCTGCGCTTCCTCTGCGACGAGATGCTGGCGCGCCTCGCCCGGCTGCTGAGAGCCGCCGGCTACGACACCTACCTCGCGGCCAGCGGCGAGGATCATGCCGCCTTGCTCACCCTGGCCCACCGCGAAGGCCGCATCCTGGTCAGCCGCGACAAGCGCCTGGCCGCCGCCGCGGCGGAATCGGTGCTGGTCTCCGGCTTTGGCGTCAACGCCGAGGCGCACAGCCTGTCGCGCGCCGTCGTCATGGACTGGACCTTCGCGCCGTTCAGCCGCTGCATGGCGGACAACGCCCGCCTGCGCGAAGCCACGCCCGCCGAGGTGGCGGCGCTGCCGGCTGACACGGCCGCCCTCGAAGGGCCGTTCCGCGTCTGCTCCGCCTGCGGCCGAGGCTACTGGCCCGGCAGCCAGACACGGCGCGTGGCCGAGCAGCTGAAAACCCTGGCGCGTGACGCCGCAATACCGCCGCAAGCTTGACTAGAAAGGGCGGCGCGGCCGACTAAGGCCCATCCGCTTAGGGAGCCCTCATGCGCAAGCTCATCGTGCTGACCGCCGTCGCCGCCGCCCTGATGGTGGCCGGCTGCAACACCGTCGCCGGCATCGGCAAGGACACCCAGTCCGCCGGCCGGGCCGTGACGGGCGCGGCCAAGGAAGCCAAGCACTAAACGTCGCGGCGCCCTTCCGCGGGCGGTCCCAAGGGCGCATATGGGCGCCATGCCGGAGATCGCCCACCCGCTGTTCCGCTCGATCGGCCGTGGCCTTGGGCATCGCTGTCCCAACTGCGGCCGCGGACGGCTGTTCGGCCGCTACCTCAAGGTCCAGCCGCACTGCGAAGCCTGCGGCCATGAGCTCGCGATCTACCCCGCCGACGATGGCCCGGCCTATCTGACTATCCTCCTGATGGGCCACCTGATCGTAGCGCCCATGCTGTTCTTCCCGATCGTCTGGGAAGCGAACCCGCTCTACGTGCTGCCGATCGTGCTGAGCGCCATCACGATCGTGACGCTCCTGGCCCTGCCGCGGATCAAGGGCGGGTGGATCGGGCTGATGTACGCCCTTCAGGTGACCAGCCGGGACGAGACGCTGCACACGGCCGACGCCGCCGACTGACCTCCCCGGCCGGAACCCCCTCCCCCCGCGCACGTTCGGCACGGTCGAGGTCGGGGACGGCCACGAGGAGACGCCTAAATGTCCTTAGGGACCATCCTGATCATCATTCTCATCCTGCTCTTGCTCGGCGCCCTGCCCAGCTGGGGCTATTCGCGCAGCTGGGGGTATTTCCCGAGCGGCGGCCTGGGCCTGATCCTGGTGATCATCATCGTCTTGGTGCTCATGGGACGCCTCTAGCGATCCTCTGAGGGACAACCTAGCATCCCCCGGTGGCGGAGCGCCGCCGGGGAGGATGCATGACCAGCGGGACTGCGGCGATCAGCGCCGAGACCCTGACGCCGTGGGCGCGGGTGAAGGCCATCGTCGGCGGCTCCGCGGGCAACCTCGTTGAGTGGTACGACTGGTTCGCCTACACCTCGACCAGCCTCTATTTCGCCGCCCACTTCTTCCCGAAGGGCGATCCCGTCGCCCAGCAACTGCAGACCGCGGCGATCTTCGCGGCCGGCTTCATCATGCGGCCGGTGGGCGCCTGGGTGATGGGCGTCTACGCCGACCGGGCGGGACGGCGCGCCTCGCTGACGCTGTCGGTGGCGCTGATGAGCGTGGGCTCGTTCGCGATCGCGGTCTTGCCGACCTACGCCACGATCGGGGCGCTGGCCCAATGGGGCCTGCTGGCCGCGCGCCTGGTCCAGGGCCTGTCCCTGGGCGGCGAGTACGGCGCCAGCGCCACCTATATGTCGGAGATGGCCAGCCGGGCGCGGCGCGGCTTCTGGTCGTCCTTCCAGTACACCACCCTGATCGGCGGCCAGGTCACCGCGCTCGTGGTGCTGGTGGTGCTGCAGAAGCTGCTGCCCAAGGAGGCGCTGGAGGCGTGGGGCTGGCGGATCCCCTTCGCCATCGGCGGCCTGCTGGCCGTCGTGGTCTTCTGGATGCGCACCGGCCTGGACGAGACCCGCGCCTACCTGGCGGAGAAGGTCGACACCGCCCAGCGCGGGCGCACGATGACCCTGCTGCGGGAACATCCCCGCGAGTTCGCGATGATCCTGGTCCTGACCGCCGCCGGCTCGCTCAGCTTCTATGCCTACACGACCTATATGCAGAAGTTCCTGGTCAACACCTCGGGGTTCTCCAAGGACTCCGCCACGGGGATCATGGCCGGGGTGCTGGTGCTCTACATGGTGATCCAGCCGGGCATGGGCTGGCTCTCCGACAAGGTGGGCCGCAAGACCACCATGGCCGTGGGCCTGACGCTGGGCGGCCTCGCCACCTATCCGGTGATGACCGCGATCAGCCACGCCCACGCCGAGCTCGCCGCGTTCGGCCTGATCATGGTGCTGGCGCTCTGCCACTCGGGCTATTCGGCGGTGAACGCCGTGGTGAAGGCCGAGCTCTTCCCCGCCCACATCCGGGCGCTGGGCGTGGCCCTGCCCTATGCGCTGGCCAACGCCATCTTCGGCGGCACCGCGGAATATGTGGCGGGCTGGCTGAAGCAGGCGCACGTGGAGAGCGCCTTCTACGGCTATGTGGCGGTGGTGATGCTGGCGGGCGCAGGCGTGGCGATCATGCTGCGCAACACCAACCAGACCAGCCTGATCCTCGAGGACTGAGCGTTGGACATGCCGATCCCGACGCTGACGCCGCCCAACATCACGGCCCTCGCGTTCTTCGTCTTCTGCTGGGTGTCCTACGAGCCCTTGCTCACCGCCTTCGGCAAGCGGCGGGGCCATGTGGTCAACACCGACCTCACCGTCATCCGGACCGCCTGGATGAACAACATGACCAGCCGCGAGGTGCGGCTGATGGACAGCCAGCTGCTGGGCCAGACGCTCAACAGCTGCTCCTTCTTCGCCTCGTCCAACCTGATCCTGATCGCGGCCGCCTCGGGCGCCCTCTTCGGCGGCCAGCGGACCTTCGTGACGGTCTCGGCGCTCGAGCTGGTGAGGACCTCGTCGCGCTTCATGCTGGAGCTGCAGCTGGCGCTGGTGGTGGGCTGCCTCGCCCGCGGCCTGCTCGACTTCATCTGGGCGATCCGCCAGATCAACTATTGCCTGGCCGCGCTCGGCGCGACGCCGGACCCGCTGCCCGAGAAGGACCGCGTCCCGTTCGGCCAAGCCCTGGCCCGGCTGATGAACCCGGCGCTGGGTTCGTTCAGCGCCGGCGTCCGCGGCTACTACTTCGCGCTCGCGGCGGCGGCCTGGCTGTTCGGACCCTGGACGTTCATGACGGCCACCGCCGGCGCCGTGGGTCTGCTCCTCTGGCGCCAGCGGTTCTCGCCCGCTTCTCACGCGATCCACGATTTCCGCAAGCTCCTGGAGGAGCGCGGCCGCCTATAGGCCCAGTTCTGCGCGCGCCGCCCGGGTCAGCTTGGCGGCCATGAGGCCGTGTGCGGCCTCGATCCAGCCCGAGACGTCCTCGCCGGCCAGGTCCTCCAGGTCCACGATCACCCAGTGGCCCTTGGCGAAATAGGGCGCCTGGCGCGCTGGTCCGCCGCTGGTCAGCACCTCGAAGCCGATCGGCGAGACCTTGAACGAGAGGCCGCCCCGCAGGCCGCAGACGCAGAACACCTTGCTGCCGACCTTGTAGACGTCCGACCCGCCCCACTGGACCACCTTGGTCACCGCCGGCAGCGCCAGGGCGCAGGTCTCGATCTCCTCGCGCGTCAAACGCCCAGCTCCGCACGCAGCTTCTTCGGCAGCCTGGCCGCCACCAGGTCGTGCGCCGTCCGGATCCAGTCGGCCACCTCGGCGGCGTCCGCGGCGGCCAGGTCGTCCAGGCTGATCCACTTGGCGCGGGCCAGGTACTTGCTGGGCTTGGCCCGCCCGGTCTCGGTCAGGGCTTCGAAGGCGATGTCGGTGGCCTTGAACGAGAGGTTCGAATAGGCCCCGTCCGTGGCGCAGAACATCTTGCCGCCGACGCAGTAGCAGTGGTCCTCGCCCCACTTGATGTCGAGCACCGTCCCCGGCAGCGCCATGGCCGCCGCATGCAGCTGGTCCTTCGTCACCGCGCTTCCGAGACCTCTCGCCACTTCTTCGCGCGGTTAGCTGAACCGGCGCGACGGTTTTGGGAATATAAGGAGCATGGGGCTTCGGGAGGAATAGAGCATGCGGATCTTCAGGACCTTGCTTCTGGCCGGCGTGGTCGCCGGCGTCTCGACCGTGGGCGCGATGGCGTCCGGCGGTGGCGGAGGCGGTGGTGGCGGCGGCGTGGACATGCCGTCCCAGTCCATGCCGCAATACGATCCGGCCCAGGAATACGCCAAGGCCGTCCAGGCCATCCAGGCCAAGGACTACAAGGCCGCCGCGACCGCCGCGGGCCACGTCACCGACGCCGCGCCCAAGAACGTCGACGGCTGGAAGCTGCTGGGCGTGGCCCAGTCCGGCGCCGCCAACTGGAAGGGCGCCAAGCGGGCCTATGAGCGGGCGGTGAAGCTCGCCCCCGACGACCTGACCAGCCATGCGGGCCTGGGTCTGGCGCTCGCCAACCTCAAGGACGCCAAGGCCCAGGACCAGCTCTCCTGGTTGAAGGAGAAGGCCACCAACTGCACCGCCGACTGCCCGACCGCCAAGGCGCTGGCCGACCAGGTGGAGAAGGCTGTGGCCGGAACCGCGCCCGCCGGTCAGCCGGTGGCGGCGCTGGAGGCCGGCTCGCTGCTCTTCAGCAGCGCCCAGGGCGACCACGCCTATGTGGAAGCCGTCAGCCTGATCAACGAGCGGCGCTACGACGACGCGCTGAAGTCGCTGGACGCCGCCCGCGCCGCCTTCGGGCCGCACCCGGACGTGCTGACCTACCAGGGCTACACCCACCGCAAGATGGGCCAGTTCGACGTGGCCGAGAGCTACTACAAGCAGGCGCTGGCCATCGCGCCCAACCATGTGGGCGCCACCGAGTACTACGGCGAGCTGAAGGTCGAGCGGGGCGACATCGCCGGCGCGCGGCAGATGCTGGCCAAGCTGGAACACGTCTGCACCTACGGCTGCGCCGAGGTCGAGGAGCTGCGCCGTTGGATCGACGCCGGCGGCGAACCCGGGCGCTAGCTCCGGGTCCGGTCCTTCTCTTCCTGGCGCTCACCGGTTCGGCGGCGCTCGCCGCCGACGCCGGCCCGCCGCCGCTGCGCGCCATGCGCTGGGTCCCGCACGACGCCGACCCGGTGCGCGCGTTTGCGACCACGCCGGCCGAGTGCCTGAAGCTCCCGAAGGACGCCGATGCAGCGCTCTCCGTCGAGGTTGGCCGCGCGGCCTTCCGCACGCCGGTGCTGCTGGGCGGCCAGGCGGCGCGCGCGGGGATCAACTGCGAGACCTGCCACCGCTCCGGCCGCACCAATCCCGACTTCCAGTTCCCCGGCGCGTCGGGCGATCCCGGCACCGCCGACGTCACCCTCTCGCTCTTCTCCAGCCACCGCGGCAACGGCGTCCACGACCCCAAGCCCATCCCCGACCTGACCGGGCCGAAGGAGAGGCTGAAGGTCGCCGTCGCCGACCGGCCGAAGTTCATCCACGGGCTGATCACCGAGGAGTTCGACGGCCCGGAGCCGACGCCCGCCGTCCTGGCCGGCCTGGTCGCCTATGTGGGCGCCCTGGACCCCGCCGCCTGTCCCCGCACCGCCCGCGAGGCGGTCACTGCCGAGCTCCTGATGTCCGACGCCCGCCGCGCGCTGGCCGCCGCCCGCGCCGAACTCGCCCGCGGCGACCGCCCCACCGCTGTCCTGATGGTCGCCTCCGCCCGCGCGCGCCTGGGCCTGATCGACGAGCGCTACGCGAAGCTGCCCGCCGAGCGCGAACGCCTGCGCGCCGCCGACGCCGCCCTGCTGGACCTGCAGACCGCGATCCGCGCCGCCCAACCAGACGCCAACGCCCGCCTCTCCCGCTGGCTGGACGCCGCCCCCGCCCTGGAGGCCGCGCTGAAGGCCCGCGAGCCCCGCTCCCTCTTCAACCGCGAGCGTCTGTCGCAGGCGGCCAACCGCCCCTTGCCCGCCAACCCTTCCTGACGCTATAGACCCGCCTCCGCCGGGGGCCTGCCCCCGCGGACGTGTGGTGCGGTGGCCGAGTGGTTGAAGGCGCACGCTTGGAAAGCGTGTTTAGGGGAAACTCTAACGTGGGTTCGAATCCCACTCGCACCGCCACTTCCCGACGCTTCACGCCCCAGGCTCCGCCATCAGGGCCGCCAGATGCTCCGCGACGCGGGCGGGGGGCATGGGCTTGTAGAGCAGGGCGAAGCGTTCGCTCTGGACGCCGCTGAAGGCGCCGGTGGCGGGGTCGCTCATGTGGCCGGTGAGCAGGATCGCCGGGAGGCCCGGCCGGCGGGCCAGGGCCTCGCGGATGAGGTCGACGCCGTTGAGGCCGGGCATCGAGAAGTCGGTCACCAGCCCATCCACCTCGGTTTCTGCGTCCAGGTGCTGGAGCGCGCGTCGGCCGTCTTCCGCCCCCATGGCGTCGAAGCCAGCCTCCTGGAACGCGACGATCAGGCTCTCGCGGATCTCCGCGTCGTCGTCCACCACCAGCACCCGGCGTCCCGCGCCCGCCCTCGCAGGAAGCTCCGGCCGGTCCGGCGAGACGTCCGGCGCGGCAGCTACGTCGGCCTCCGCTTCCGGCAGCCAGATGGTGACCGTCGTCCCGCGGCCCGGCTCGCTGACGATCTCGAAGGCGCCGTTGGACTGCTCGGCGAAAGCCTTGGCCATGGAGCGGCCCAGGCCCGTTCCGCTGCCCTTGGGCTTGGTGGTGAAGAACGGCTCGGCCACCCGCGCAAGGGTCGCGCTGTCGATGCCCAGGCCGGTGTCGGCCACGGCGAGGCGCAGGTAGCGGCCGGCGCGCAGGGCGGGCGACGTGGAGTCCTGTTCGAGCACCGCGCCGGCCGCGGAGATGGTGAGGTCGCCGCCGCCCGGCATGGCGTCTCGGGCGTTCGCCGCGAGGTTCAGGATCACGGTCTCCAGCTGCCGCCGGTCGGCCAGCAAGCGACCGGTGGTTTCGGCGGCCTCGATCCGGATCCGGACGGCCGGACCGGTCGTGTGGGCCAGCAGGTCGCGCAGGTCGGCCAGCAAGGCGGCCGCGGCGATCGGCTCGGCGCGCAGGGCGTCGCGCCGCGCGAACGTCAGGAGGCGCCGGCTGACGGCGCTGCCGCGCTCGACGGCGTCGTGGATACGGTGCGTCTGTCGCAGGACCTCCCCGCGGTCCTCGTAGTGGCGCTCGATGCGCGCGGCCCCGCCGCTGACGACCTGCAGGATGTTGTTGACGTCGTGCGCTATGCCGCCGGCCAGCTCGCCCAGCGCGCTCATCCGTTCGGCATGCAGGGCCTGGGCCTGGGCTTGCTCGCGGGCCGCCACCTCGCGGCGCACCCGGGCTTCGGCCAGGCGGCTGTCGACGAAGAGCGCGGCGTTCCAGTTGATGCTGACCAGGAGCACGACCGTATAGCTGGCCAGGAGGCCCGCGATCGCCAGGTCGCCGGGCGAGAGCTGCTGGACCACTCCCACGAAACCGCCGGCCGCCACGACGGCCACATAGGCCATCGCGGCCAGGGGCACAGGCGCCAGCACGAAGGCGCCCGAACTCATCATGCCTGCGGTCAGAATGCCGACAAAAAGCTGGACCGCGGGTGAGGCGCCAGCGAAGCAGACCGCGGGCACGAAACCCCAGAAGGCCCCGAACGCCGCGCCGTTAAGCACGACCCGCCGGATTGCGCGGCGCGAGGCCGGCCGAAGCCCATCGCGCGCCTGCGCCGGCCAGCCCCGGAGATAGTTCAGGACTGCGGCGAACAGGGCCGCGGCCCAGACCCAGAACACCGGCCGCAGCGCCCCCAGCGCGGCGAACGCGACCAGCAGGACGACGGCGTTGAAGCTGGCTGCGGCCATCGCCAGCGGCGTGAGCCGCACGATCGCATGCACCTGGGCGCCGCGGATCAGCGCCGCCTCGTCCGCGTCGGTCGTGATCCGGTCCCGGGCGATCGCGAGCCAGCGCGGGCGTCCGAACGATGCCGCGCCGGCGTCAAATCCGGTCTCGTCTCGCAACCCAGATTGCATATCGCCCATCCGCCTTGGGCCAACTTACGGTAGAGCTGCCACGTCGTCGACGGCGGAGCGTCGAGCGGTCCTCTACTCCGCCAGGAACGCCTCCACGGCCTCCATGAAGGCGTCCAGCCGGTCGTGGTGGACCCAGTGGCCGGCGCCCTCGAAGTTGACCAGGCGGGCGTTCCGGAAATGCCGGATGCGGCCGTCGACCACGGGGTCGGACGCCCAGGACTCGGCGCCGCGCACCAGCAGCACCGGGGCGGTGATCAGGCTCCACAGGCGATGCTGGTCGGCGTGCGAGAGGCCGCCGATGCCGCCGCCCCAGCGGGCGTGGTTGTCGAACTTCCAGGAGTAGGTGCCGTCCTCGTTCTGGTGGGCGCCATAGACCGTGAGGTGGCGCGCCTGCTGGGCGCTGAGGTGCGGGTTCTCCTCGGCCATGCGCGCGACGGCGTCATCGAGGGTGGCGTAGCGCCGGGGCAGGCGGCCGGAGTTGTCGCGCCGGTCGGCGATGGCGGCGCGCAGCCGGTCCTCGACGGAGCGCTTCGCCTGCGCCTCCATCACCTTGGGCGACGGGCCGAGCCCTTCGATGGCCACCACCTTCTTCACCGCCTCCGGGAAGGCGCCGCAGTAGTTCAGGACCACGCCCGCGCCCAGGGAGTGGGCGATGATGGTCACCGGCGCCATGCCCTTCTGATGGATGATCTGGGCGATGTCGTAGATGTAGGCGCCCATGTCGTAGCCGCCGCCGATGGCCCAGGCGCTGTCGCCATGCCCGCGCAGGTCGGGCGCGATCACATGGTAGCGGTCGCGCAGGCGCTCGGCGACCCAGTCCCAGTTGCGGCAGTGATCGCGGCCACCGTGGACGAGCAGCAGCGGCGGCGCCGTCTCATTGCCCCAGTCGACGTAGTGCAGGCGCAGGCGCTGCGAAAAGTAGAAGTGCGACGTGGGGCCTTCCATGGCGGTCTCCGCGGATGAGCCGCGTCCCTTATCATCGCCGGCGGTGCTGTGGGGACCACTTTGGCTCGCCACAATCCTTGACCGGGCCCCTCCCGTCCCGCACCACCCCGGCATGACGGACATCCCAGCCCTCTCCGGCCCCGAAATCCCGCCCGCGTCCGGCGGCGCGCCGCGGTCGCTGGTCATCCTGCTGCACGGCTACGGATCGAACGGCGACGACCTCATCGGGCTGGTCCCGCACTGGCGCGCGGCCCTGCCGGACACCCAGTTCGTGTCGCCCAACGCGCCGCAGGTCTGCCCCGGCGCGCCGGGCGGCTATCAGTGGTGGTCGCTGACCAGCTTCAGCCCCGACGCCCGCGCCGCCGGCGCCCGCCAGGCCGCGCCGGTGCTGGAGGCCTATATCGACGCCCAGCTGGCCCGCTTCGGCCTGACGGAGGACCGCGTGGCGCTCGTCGGCTTCAGCCAGGGCACGATGATGGCCCTGCACGTCGGTCCGCGCCGCGCGCGCCAGCTGGCCGGGATCGTCGGCTACTCCGGAATGCTCGCCGACCCGAATGCGCCGGCGGAGGAATTGCGGACCCGCCCGCCGCTGCTGCTGATCCACGGCAGAGCCGACACCATGGTCCCCGTGGCGGCCGTGGGCCTGGCGGAGGCCGTACTGGAACCCCTCGGTTTCGAGGTCGCCACCCACATCTCCCCCGGCCTCGGCCACAGCATCGACGAGGCGGGCCTGCGGCTGGGCGGGGCGTTCCTCAGCCGCGTGCTGACCTAGCGCCATGAGCGAGCCCGCACCCGCAGGCGCCCGCACCTCGCCCGCCACGGCGCGGAACCGCGACCCGATCCTGGCTGTGCTGCAGCCGCGGCTGCCGGCCGGCGCACGCGTGCTGGAGATCGCCAGCGGCGCGGGCGAGCATGCGGTCTACCTCGCCCGCGCCTTGCCGCAGGTCCGCTGGCAACCGACGGATCAGGACCCCGAAGCGCGGGCCAGCATCGCCGCCTGGGCCGCGTCGCGCG
>Ga0105238_10006089_pt1 | contig 11966 bp, 8 predicted proteins | sample KBSC34metaG_FD_81526 | JGI IMG/M metagenome (GOLD analysis project Ga0105238, IMG submission 81526) | Corn rhizosphere microbial communities from Kellogg Biological Station, Michigan, USA - KBS C3-4 metaG | ecosystem: Host-associated > Plants > Roots > Rhizosphere > Soil | place: Michigan, USA... | reverse complement strand
GATGTCCCGGCTCTCTTGCCGCAGTCCTTCGGAAAGGGCCGCAACGGCGAACTTGGTCGCGCTGTAGATCGCGGCGGTCGGGTCCACCCGGTGCCCGGACACGGAAGACACGTTCACGATGTGCCCTGCTGCCTGCCGTCGCATCTGAGGCAGCACGGAGGCGATTCCGTGGAGCACGCCCCGCAGGTTGACGTCGATCATCTGCTCCCATTCGGCGATGCGCAGATCCGCGATCGGAGACAGTGACATCACTCCGGCGTTGTTGATCAGCACGTCGATGCGGCCGAACTCTTGCACGCCGGCTGCGGCGAAAGCACGCATGGAGTCAAGGCTAGTCACGTCGAGTTCGCGGTGCGCCACGACTCCTCCGGCAGCGCGCAGCTCCTCGGCGAGCGAGTCAAGACGCTCGGTTCTGCGGGCGCCGATGAGCACTTGGTGACCCAGTCCGGCAAGTCGGCGCGCCGTTGCTTTGCCGATGCCGCTGCTGGCGCCGGTAATGAGAACAGCCTTCGACGCTGCTGATGTGGTCATGTTCGTCCTTCAGAGGGTTTCGGCGGCGACTGCCGCCTCTTACCGGCAACTAAAACGTGCCGAGACAAGCCTCGGAAGGCAGCGCCTGCCCAGGAGCGCGGCACCCAGGCACGCAGGCCGAGGCCCAGGTCCGACCCCGGCCTGCCGAATCGCGGACCAGGCAGGCGCCGCTAGTATTGAATCCATGGCACGCGACAACGAGCTCGGTGCCTTTCTGCGCGCGAGTCGCGCCCGAGTGGAGCCGGCGGACGCCGGAATCGTCGGCGGCGTGTCGGGGCGGCGCGTCCATGGCCTTCGGCGTGAAGAGGTCGCCGTGCTCGCCGGTGTCAGCGCGGATTACTACGCCCGCCTCGAGCAAGGGCGCGAGCGTAATCCTTCCGCGCAGGTGATCGGCGCCATCGGGCGTGCGCTTCGCCTTCCGCTCGACGCCCGCGAGCATCTGTTCCAGCTGGCCGGATTGAACCCCAGGATGGATCAGGACAGGCCACAGGCCCTCGTGCACCCGTCTCTGTTGCGGTTGTTGGAGGCATTCCCGCACGCCGCGGCTTATGTGCTGGGTCCGGCCTTCGACCTGCTGGCGACCAACCCGATCGCGGACGCACTGCTCTCACCGTTCGGGGCGGAGCGGAACATGGTGCGCATCCTGTTCACCCACCCACAGAGCGTGACGGTTTTCACCGACTGGCAAATGCTACGGCGCAGCACCGTGCAAGCCCTGCGCCTGAACGCCGGACGGTTCCCGGGCGACGCGTACATCAACGAGCTCGTCGCCGAACTGGAGAAGACCTCACCGGAGTTCCGCACGTTGTGGGAGAGCCACAGCGTGGGAAGCTTGACCAGGGCCTTCAAGGTTTTCGTACACCCTGAGGTCGGGCGCATCGAGCTGACCTACCAGACCTTCGACGTCATCGACGCCCCGGGGCAGGTGCTGCTGGTCGGCACACCCGAGCCCGGAAGCCGCAGTGAGAAGGCCCTTACCCAGCTGGCCTCGACGGCTGGATCGGCCTGACGCGTCCGTCCGGTCCACGGCCGCGTCCCGGGGGGTGTCGCACACCCAGGAAGTCGCTGCCTTCCAGCTCGCCGATTCACACCGCAGACTGGAGATCGCGCCGACCCCGGGCTCCGGTTGGTCGCGATCACCCGCCATCGGAAAGGCTTGTCATGACCGAGATCCTGGAAGTGACCACCCTGCGGCCCGCGCCCGGCCTCACGCCGGACGACTTCGTCGCGGCGAACACCGACATCAACGAGTACCTGAAGCGCCAGCCCGGCTTCCGCTGGCGCCGCATCGTCGTCCGCGACGACGGCACGATCCTCGACATCGTCGCCTACGACAGCATCGAGCATGCCCGCTCCGGGGCCGCCGGGATCACCGGCGAGATGGGCGATTCACCGGTCCACGAGGCGATTGACCACAGCTCTGTCGACTGGCAGTTCACCACGGTGCTCCAGCATGTCGAATAGCGCTGCTCCAACCGCGACAAACCGGGGCTGAGGCGCGTCCGCGCCAGCGCTCAGGGGCGACGGCCGAACAAGGCGGTACCGAGCGCGGCACGTGAGGTGATGCCGGTCTTGGCGAATACCTTGCGCAGGTGGTATTCCTCGGTTCGAGGGCTGATGAACAGGTGGCTGCCGATCTCCGGATTGGTGAGTCCTTCACTGGCCAGGTGGGCGATCTGTGCCTCGCGCGGGGTGAGATCGTTGCCGGTGTCGACCGTACGCTTGCGGGCGGTCTCCCCGGTGGCGCGCAGTTCACGGGCGGCCCGCTCGGCGAAGCCCTCGATACCCATCGCGACGAACTCCTCGTACGCGGTGCGCAGATGAGCGCGGGCATCCAGACGCCGCCGCTCACGGCGCAGCCATTCACCGTAGAGCAGGTGGGCACGAGCGAGATCCGGCCGCAGGCGGGTGCGGCCGAGCCGGTCGATCGCCTCGCCGAAGAGCCGCTCGGCTTCCCCGCCGTCGCTGACCAGGGCTCGCGAGCGTGCCTGGATCCCCGCCGCCCAATCGGACTCGCACGCCTGCGTCGACTTCGTGAGCTGGTCGAGCGCCGCCTGGGCGAGCCCGATCCGCCCGCAGTGAGCTGCGGCCTCGACCAGCTCCGCCGGTGCCCACTGAGGGGCGGCGCCCGGTGCGGGCGGGGCTGAGCTCGCGCGTTGAGCCGCTGCCAAGGCCTCGTCGTAACGGCCAAGGCCGTTGTAGAGCAATGCTGTGGTCCAGTCGACGACAGTTTGCCGGACTCCCTCGCCTCGCGTCGTGGCCCCGTCGGCGCTTGCATGCACGAGCCTGGTGATCTCGGCTTTCTGCCCGCGCCATGCGGCCAGTTGCAGAGCTCCGTAGTTGGTGATCCGCGCTCCCGTCGCCGCGGTGATCGTGGAGACCTCATCGGCTAGTGCTTCGGCTTCGGCCAGTTCGCCTTCGAAGAGATGCATCGTGATCCGCGACATCAGCGCCAGCGGCAACACTGCCAAAGCGCCGGTGCTGCGGGCGAGCCGAAGGTGTCTGTCGGCGAGTTTGTGACACGCTTGCTCGTCCCATCGTGCCACGGCTGTGATGAACGCCAGCCACAGCCAGCGCAGCTCCTCCTCGGCGCTGATGCCGTCGTCGGTGAACGCGCGCACGGCCCGCCGCAGTGCTGGCGTCGCGGCGTGTGTGTCCTCGGTGAGCAGCCGGGTGAGACCGTCCAGCAGGAGATCGGCGGCCCGAGACGCGCCCGAGGACGGCAACGCCGCTCGGGCGGCCGCGGCGATGTCCACGGGCCCGGCACCTTGGGCGAGGAGGGTTCCGGCGAACAACGCCGCGGACACAGCCTGCAGATAGGTTTCCCGCGCCAAGGCGGCGTCCAGCGGTTCCAGCAGTTTGGCGGCGTCCAGGAGCATCAGCGGGGCCAGGCTGCCGTGATCGGTGGTGAACGCGATCTCGGCCTGGAGGAGGAATGAGCGGGCTCGCCCTCCTTCATCCAGGGGGCCGTTCAGCGCGGTGGCCAGCGACTGCTGGGCGGCTTCGGGCTCGCCCGCCTCATGCTGGGCCCAGGCGGCGGCCAAAGCCCGCTGGGCTCTGCGCTCAGCGTCCGGGGTGAGCGCGACGGCACGCTGGAGGAAGGCGGCGGCCGCGGCCAGGCCGCCCCGGGCCTGCGCGCGCCCGGCCGACAGTTCCAGCTCCGCGGCGACGTCCTCGTCGGGCTCGACGATCGCCTGCGCGCGATGCCATGCGCGGCGGTCGGGGTCGACGGCGGCGTCGGTCGCCTCGGCCAGGGCTGCGTGCACCCTCATCCGCTCCGCTGGCAGTGCGGCGCGGTAGACCGCCGACCGCGCCAACGGGTGGCGGAACCGGATCCGCGCTCCGAACTCGACCAGGTCCGCCGCTTCGGCGGAGGCGGCGACCGACCCTGCGATCCCGAGCCGGTCTGCCGCGCGCCACACGAGCACCGGATCGCCGAGCGGCTCGGCGGCGGCCACCAACACCAGCCGCCGCGCATCCGGCGGCAGCGCCTCCAGGCGGCGCTGGAAGCCGTCCTCGATCCGGCCGGCCAGCGGCCGTGTCCCCGGGAGTCCGAATCCGCCGGCCAGCGCATCGGGTGCCAGGCTTCTCGGCAGCTCCAGCAGGGCCAGCGGGTTGCCACGCGCCTCGGCCACGATCTGTTGGCACACCCGTTCATCCAGCCGGCCTCGCACCGCGGAACGCAACAGCTCCCGCGCGTCCTCATCGCGCAAGCCGCCGACCTCCATGGTCGGCAGCTCTGTCAGCTGTTCGGCGACCTCGCTGGTTCTTGCGGCGAACACGCAGGCCACCGATTCGGCGAGCAGCCGTCGGGCCACGAAGGCGAGCACTCGCGTCGACTCCTGGTCGAGCCACTGGGCGTCGTCGATCACACAGATCAGCGGACGTTCCTCGGCCCCGGCCGCGAGCAAGCCCAGCACCGCCAGACCGACCAGGAACCGGTCCGGCGCGGGACCCGCGCGAAGCCCGAACGCCGTGCCCAAGGCGTCGCGCTGCAGCTCGGGAACCCGGTCCAGGGAGCCCAGCAGCGGAAGGCACAGCTGATGCAGCGCCGCGAACGGCAGCTCCATCTCCGACTGGACACCCGTGGCGGACAGCACCCGGCAGTCCGCCGCATGCTGGACCAGGTAGTCCAGCAGCGCCGACTTGCCCACTCCGGCCTCACCGAGGATCACCAGCGACCGGCTCTCGCCCGCGCGAATCACTTCGAGGAGCCGGTCGAAGGTGTCACACTCGCGGTGTCGGCCCCGCAGACCGGAATGAGGAGCCGCTCCCATGGTGCCTCCAGTCCAGCAGCCCGTGCGGCAACCACTTTAATGCCCCGCCAAGGGGCTGGATCAGCCGGTTCGGCGGCGTCGACGAACTGCCGCCAGGAGGCGACTTCCCAGCTGCTCAACCGCGGGCTGCCAAGAGTTCGAGCAAACACTCATGCAAAGCAGGGGGAGCCGCAAGGAAGCTGTCCGCGCCGGCTCGCCATGGCTGCCCGTCCGCGTCGGTGACCACAGCGCCGGCTTCGAGGGCGATGAGCGCGCCGGGCAGCAGGTTGGGGCCGTCGTGGCCGAACTCCCAGAAGGCGTCGATCCGTCCGGCGGCGGTGTCGGCGATCTGCCAGGAAGTGGGGCCGAGATTCCGGACGGCGCCGACGTGCGGCAGGAGTGCGGCCAGTGAGCGCCCCGCCTGCGCCGCGGCGTCGGGTTGCCGGGCGATGAAGGGCGGTTGGCTGGTGGCGACCAGGGCAGCGGCCGGATCGGTCTTCGCCGAGGGGGTGATCGGGCGCTCGTCACGAGTGGCGCCGTGGCCGCGGGCGGCCATGTAGGTCTGGCCGAGCAGCGGCGCGTGAAGCACGGCGGCCACCGGCTCGGCGTCCCGGACCAGGGCCAGGCTGACGCAGAACTGCGGCAGGTCCTGCAAGTACTGCACCGCACCGTCCACGACGTCCACGACCCACAACTCCCCGTCTTGCGGCACGACGGCGTCACTGTCCAGTTCCTCCAGCCATGGCACGCCCGGCCGCAGCGCCTCCAGATGCGGCCGTATGGCGGCGACCATCCGTGCCTCCAAGGCGCCGTAGACCTCGATGAACTCGTCGAGCGCGACGATCGGGCCAGGGCGCGGGCCGGCTACCAGCAGCCGGCCGACCTCCTGCGCAGCGGTTGCCATGGCGGAAAGGATTCCCGCCGATTCGCCGTCGACCTCGTGTGACACGGTCAGCTCCCTCAGTGGTGGATCGTTCGGTGTCACGATCCTCGATGGGCCGAGGCGTCACCTCGCGCTCCCCGCGCCATAGGTGAGCGATACTGCCAAACATGGCCACCAGAATTGCCGATCCGGTACTCGGTGAGCGTGATCAGCGGTTGATCGCCGCGCTTCAGTGCGACGGGCGGCTCACCGCCGAGCGGGCCGGCGAGGTGCTCGGCCTGAGCGCGCGCACTGTGCACAGGGGCTGGCAGGCGCTCATGGCCGACGGCGTGTGCCGGGTGATCACGCTGCCCGAACGATCGGACGCGATCGGGGCGCTGCTGCTGCGGATCCGGGTGCTCGGCGGCAGACTCGACGCCCTCACCTCCGCGCTCGCCGCCCGTCCGGACATTCCGTTCATCGACGTGTCGACGTCCGGCGACGAGATCCTGGCGGTCTCCTGGACCCGCCCGGGTACGCGTGACCAACTGGTCTTCAGAGAACTCCCCGCGACGCGCGCGGTCACCTCCTTCACCGCGGACACGATCCTGCACGTCTTCGCCGAAGCCACGGACTGGCGCCACGCCGTCCTGACCGACGGCGAGCGCGCCGCCCTGACCCCGGTCCGATCGCCCGAACACAGAGAATCGGATGACGCCGACCGGGCGATCATCGCCGTCTTGCAGGACGATGCGCGGGTTGCGGCGGCCGCCGTGGCCGCACGCACCGGCTATCCGGAGTCCACCGTGCGCCGCCGTATCGCCCTCCTGGCACATACCGGCCGGCTCCTGACCCACGTGGTGGTCGATCCGAAACGGCTCGGACTGGCCATCGACGCGAACGTGATGGCGCGGGTCGCGCCGGGCCGGCTCGACGCCGTCGGGACAGCGCTGGCCGGCCATCCCGCGGTGCACGGGCTGTTCGCCACGACGGGCGCGAACAATCTGCATATCGCGGTCTGGGTGCGCGACCTGGCCCATCTGTACCGCTTCCTCACCCAGGACCTCGGCGGTCTGGGTGTCCAAGGCGCCGAGACCGTGATCATCGGGAACGCGGCCAAGCGCCCGGGCCGACCAGCCGAACCCCGCCTCGCATTCCCCAGTGTGCCGGGCTGACTCGCCGCTGCTGCGCTCGGCAGCGGCGTGATCGAGAGCACGTGCCGCCTGACCGGTCTTCAGCTGCACTAGGTGGTCAGTACAACTAGGGACCTGACGGATGCCCGGGAACGGTCCGGAGGCCAGACTCGCGGCATGGCTTGTGTTTCCGCCGTCGGCGGGGCTCACCACCAGGCCACTCGATCACGAGAGCCACACGATCACGATCGAGACGTCAGACAGCGAACACGAGGCCCTGATGCGTGCGGTGGTATTGGAAGAGTTCGGTGGATCACTGGTCCTGGACCAGGTTGACACGCCCCAGGCCGGCGCCGGGCAGGTGCTGGTACGCGTCGAGGCCAGCGGCGTGAACCCGCTGGACACCAAGATCCGCACCGGGAGGGCGCCCCACGCCCGCAACCGCCTGCCGGCCGTGCTGGGCCTGGACTTGGCCGGGGTGGTCGAACAGGTCGGTCCCGGCGTCGGCGGCTTCGAGACCGGCGACGAGGTATACGGTCTGACCGGCGGGGTGGGCGAGATCCAGGGCTCGCTGGCCGAATACGCGGCTGTCGACGCCCGCCTGCTGGCCCGCAAGCCGAAGTCGCTGAGCATGCGCGAGGCGGCGGCCCTGCCGCTGGTCGCCATCACAGCGTGGGAGGGCCTGGTCGACCGGGCGGCGGTGGCCGCCGGCCAGAAGGTCCTGATCCACGGCGGAGCGGGAGGCATCGGCCACGTGGCCGTCCAGATCTCGCGCGCCCGCGGCGCTGAGGCCTTCGCCACCGGTGGCACCGAAAGCCTCGAGACGATCCGCGGTCTGGGCGCCACCCCTATCGACTATCGGAGTACGACAGTCGAGGAGTACGTGGATCGGTACACCGCGGGGGAGGGCTTCGACGTCGTCTTCGACACCATCGGCGGGACGACGCTCGACGACTCGTTCGCCGCCGTGCGCACCTATACCGGCCACGTCGTCAGCGCGCTGGGCTGGGGGACGCACAGCTTGGCACCGCTGTCTTTCCGCGGCGCCTCCTATTCCGGGATCTTCACCCTGCTGCCGATGCTCACCGGCCAGGGGCGCGAGCATCACGGACAGATTCTGCGCGAGGTCGCGGCCCTGGTCGACGCCGGAGCGCTGACTCCGCTGCTGGACGACCGCGTGTTCGGGCTCGACGACGTCGACCAGGCCCACGCCCTGGTGGCAGCAGGCAAGAGCAAAGGCAAGGTCGTCGTCAACATCGGTGACTGAACCGCGCTGGCAACACCAATACGGTTCCGCACCACAACCAGTGAAAGGGAAGAAAATGTCGTACATCACCGCCGGTCGGGAAACACCACCAACATCGAGCTCTACTACGAGGACCACGGCAGCGGCCAGCCCGTAGTCCTCATCCACGGCTTCCCCTGGACGGCCAATCCTGGGAGAAGCAGAGCGCTGCCCTGCTCGACGCCGGCTACCGCGTGATCACTTACGACCGGCGCGGCTTCGGCCAGTCCAGCCACGCCGCCTACGGCTACGACTATGACACTTTCGCCGCCGACCTCAACACCCTCATGGAGACCCTCGACCTGCACGACACCGTCCTGGTCGGCTTCTCCATGGGAACCGGCGAAGTCGCCCGCTACGTCAGCACCTACGGCTCCTCCCGCCTCGCCAAGGTCGCCTTCCTCGCCTCCCCGGAGCCGTACCTGCTGAAGACCGACGACAACCCCACCGGCGCGGCGCCCATGGAGTTCTTTCAGGGCATCTCCGACACCGTGAAGGCCGACCGCTACGCCTACTACACGGCCTTCTACAAGGACTTCTACAACCTCGACGACAACCTCGGCGCCCGTATCGGCGAGGAGGCCGTACGCAACAGCTGGAACGTCGCCGCCGCGGGCGGTTCGCACGCCGCCGCAGCATCTCCGCTGGCCTGGCCCACCGACTTCCGCGCGGACATCCCTAAAATCGATGTCCCGGCCCTGATTGTCCACGGCACAGCCGACCGCATCCTGCCCATCGACTCCACGGCACGCCCCTTCCACAAGGCCCTCCCCGCCGCCGACTACGTCGAGATCGACGGAGCGCCGCACGGCATGCTGTGGACCCACGCCGCCGAGGTCAACAGGGCTCTTCTGGACTTCCTGGCCAAATAGACCCACGCTGAGGCGGCAGCGTCCTCCCGACGTGCGCCGCCTCTGATGTAGCCCGAGCCTCGCAGTACGAGGCACGAAGAACGCTTCACTGGGTTTTGCCGGCTGCGAGGAGATCGACAAGACCTGTGACCTCGTGGCGTCGATCAGCTGGATCGATGACTCCGATCTGCGATTCTCGCGCACCAGGCGAAGGGAGTTCCCCCTGAGTCGGATACTGGATCTTGAGGGTTCAGGAGAACGGAGTCCCGGTGGGGATGCAGAACTATCCGCCGTAGTTCAAGGCGGACGCTGTGGAGTTGTATCGGTCGTGGCCGGAGGCGACGATCAACTCGAGGCAGCCTGTCCGGTGCGATATTCCACAGCGATCACGGCACGCAAGGCGGATTCACGGGTCGCAACACCTCGACCACGGAGGTGTCGGATGGGACGGCCGAGGAGGCGTTTACCGGCGGCGCCCGCGGGAGCGCGGCGGCAGTGGGCGGCGGATCGGGCGCTCAGGTCGGCGATGCGTTCCCCGGGAAGGCCGGAGCCGTCGCGGGCGGTGCAGCGTGAGTTCTGGCGGCTGATCGCGACCGGGATCACGACGGTCGAGGCAGCGGAAGTGGTGGGCGTGTCGTCGCCGGTGGGGATCCGCTGGTTCCGTCACGCTGGCGGGATGCCGCCGCTGAGCCTTGAGGAGCCCTCGGGTCGTTATCTGTCGTTCGCGGAGCGGGAAGAGATCGCGCTGTTGCGCGCCAAGGGGTCGGCGTGCGGGAGATCGCCCGCCGGATCGGACACGACCCCGGGACGATCTCTCGGGAGCTGCGTCGCAACGCCGCGACCAGAGGCGGTAAAGCCGAGTACCGGGCGCTGGTCGCGCAGTGGAAGGCGCAGCAGGCTGCGAAGCGTCCGAAGGCCGCCAAGCTTGCGGCCAATGACAGGTTGCGCGAGTATGTGCAGGAACGGCTCGCCGGGAACGTTCGCCGACCTGATGGCACGATCGTCGGCGGGCCGCAGCCGTCGGCGTGGAAGGGGCTGAACAAGCCGCGCCGGGCCGACCGGCGGTGGTCGCTGGCCCGGAGCCCGGAGCAGATCTCCCGCCAGCTGAAGATCGATTTCCCCGATGATGAGTCCATGCGTATCAGCCCTGAGGCGATCTACCAGTCGCTGTTCATCGAGAGCCGTGGTGCGCTCAAGCGGGAACTGGTCGCCTGCCTGCGCACCGGGCGGGCGCTGCGGGAGCCGCGGGAGCGGTCACGGAACAAGCCGCAGGGGCATGTCACCGCAGATGTCGTGCTCTCCGAGCGGCCCGCTGAAGCCGCCGATCGTGCTGTTCCCGGGCACTGGGAGGGAGACCTGATCATCGGCTCGGGCCGGTCGGCCATCGGCACGCTCATCGGGCGCTCCAGCCGTTCCACGCTGCTGGTGCACCTGCCCCGGCTGGACGGCTGGGGTGAGCAGCCGGTCGTGAAGAACGGCCCCGCCCTGGGCGGTTACGGCGCTGTCGCGATGAACGCGGCGCTGACCGCGTCGATCACGACGCTGCCTGAGCAGCTGCGCAAGACCCTCACCTGGGACCGCGGGAAAGAGCTCTCCGGGCATGTCCAACTCACGTTCGACACAGGCACGAGAGTGTTCTTCGCCGACCCGCACTCGCCCTGGCAAAGGCCCACGAACGAGAACACCAACGGACTGCTGCGGCAGTACTTCCCGAACGGCACCGATCTGGCGATATGGTCCGCCGAGGATCTCGAAGCCGTCGCCCTTGCGCTCAACAACAGGCCCCGAAAAGTAGTCCTCAGCTGGAAGACGCCAATTCACGCTCACCAGCGACATATCCGCCTGACCACGCCGCGCAACCTCGGCAATCATCCCGTCCATCAGCGCGGCGAACGCCCCGGCATCCCGCCACTGCGTGAACCGGTCGTACACCGTCCCCCAAGCACCGAACTCCTTCGGCATCTACCGCCACTGGCTCCCGGTACGGGAACCGCCAGATCACACCCTCGAACTGCTCACGCAACCGCTGCGGATACGGACCGAACCGCCCGATCGGCAAAAACGGCTCGACCAACGTCCACTCGGTGTCACGCAACTCACGCCGTGTCACATCAGTGTTCTACCAGCCCGACACGAGCCGGTGACGCGAAACCAAACCGATCACAACTCCACCGTCTCCGAGATGCTGCACGGTGGAGTGAGGAACTCCCGGTACGGCCCTGCTCGACTCCACGCAGGTCAAGCACGGGATGAGGAGGGCCGGGGCGGAGGCGGCGTTCGTCCGTCAGACTTCATGTATCGGAGCCGCGAGACGGTTTGCGACTTGCTGTGGCTGCGCTCGTGGCTTGGGAGGGCCGACCATGGATCACCAGGACGCTGCGAACCTCCGTGTGGAGATTCAAGACCTGATTCCCCGGGCGGCGGCGCTGGTCACCGTGACGCCCCTGGCGACCCCGCCGTCCACGCGCGCACCGGCCGGCACCACGGAGCCGGCCGATCTCGACCGGATGATCGAGCAGGTCGCCGAGGTCGAAGCGCGTACGAGCGGCTGCTTCGCGGACGACGACCCGTCGCTCGGAAAGCTGCGGGTGGTGCTGGGCTCGCTGTACGCATCCCGGTGTATGCGGTTCGGACAGGCGGACGGGGACCGGGCAGAAGGCCTGCGCAACTTCCGTGCGGGTCGTGCTGGCGGGCACCTGACCGCCGAGACGGACCCGAGCGCGATGCTGTTGTTCGTGGTGTTGCTTGCGCCTGGCACGATGGCTGTGTTCGATCCAGACGCGACCGGCGTGCTAGGCCAAGTCCTGGCCTTCGGCCGGGAGATCTGGGAACACGGGCAGATCGTCGACGACCTCTACGAGATGCGTGAACTCGTCGACGAAATCGTGGCCGCCCGGCCCGACGACCCGAGCGTCACCCGGTTGATCGCCTTCGCCGGGACGTTGAACAGCATGCTGCCGCTGATGCCGGACCGCTCAAACGGCACGAACACCACGAACGCCACAAGCACCACAAGCACCACAAGCACCACAAGCACCACAAGCACTC
>Ga0105238_10006083_pt1 | contig 11971 bp, 11 predicted proteins | sample KBSC34metaG_FD_81526 | JGI IMG/M metagenome (GOLD analysis project Ga0105238, IMG submission 81526) | Corn rhizosphere microbial communities from Kellogg Biological Station, Michigan, USA - KBS C3-4 metaG | ecosystem: Host-associated > Plants > Roots > Rhizosphere > Soil | place: Michigan, USA... | reverse complement strand
GTCCTTCTCGCTGATGCAGACCGGGCAGTTCGCCGACGCCATGCCGCTGACCCTTGAGCTGCTGTCCAAGGCCACGGCCGACGGCGTGCCGATCAAGGCCCAGGTCTTCCCGCGCGGTGTGGGGGTGATGCTGGGGCTGGACCTGTCGTTCCATCCGTTCCGCTACAACCCGTCCTACCGCGCCATCGAGCATCTGCCGCTGGCCGAGCGGGTCGCGGCCATGCGCGATCCAGGCATGCGGGCGCGGCTGCTGGCCGAAAGCCCCGCCCACGAAAACCCGATCCATGTGTGGTTCGCCTCACAGGATGCCGATCTCTACCCGCTGGGCGATCCGCCGAATTACGAGCCCAACCCCGAGGACACGGTCGGCGCGCGGGCAAAGCGCTTGGGGCTGACGCCGCGCGAGCTTGCCTACCAAATCATGGTCGAGAGCGATGGCAAGGCGATCTTCCTGCTGCCCGCCGCCAACTTCGTCGGCGCGACCCTGGAGCCCGTCCGCCAGATGATCGAGCATCCCGATGCACTGATCGCGCTGGGCGACGGCGGGGCGCATTACGGGATGATCTGCGACTCCAGCTTCCCGACCACGCTGCTGGCCTATTGGACCCGCGACCGGTCGAAGGGGCCGCGGCTGGCCCTGCCGCGCGCCATCCATGCGCTGACCCGTGCAAATGCCGAGGCGGTCGGGCTGACCGATCGCGGCCTGATCGCGGCGGGCATGAAGGCGGATATCAACGTCATCGACTATGACCGCCTGCAGCTCCACCCGCCGCGCGTGGTGGCCGACCTGCCGGCCGGCGGCAAGCGGATGATCCAGGAGGCGGCGGGCTATGCCGTGACCATCGTCAGCGGTGTCGTCACCTATCGCGACGGCGTGCCGACGGGGGCGCTACCGGGACGGTTGGTACGGGGTGGAGGCGCCGCAAAAGCGCTCTGAATCCAGCGTCGCGCAAGCTCATACATTCACCCTCACCCTAACCCTCTCCCATCAAGGGAGAGGGAATCATGTTCATGTCCCTCCCCCTTGATGGGGGAGGCGAGGAGAGGGTGAAAGTCTCTGCTTGGGCTGTGGCGGGAATCGTCCCGTCTATCCCCGCCGCGCGAAATACGGATGCTTCAGTATCCGGTACGAAGCGTCCTTCGGCCCCGGCGTGCCGAACTCGGCATCGCGCGTATCGGGCCGTTCCGGAGCCCACTGGGACGGCCCGGCGGAGAGCCAGTCGACGACGATGGTGCGGCGCTGAAAGCGCCAGGTTTCGCCGGTCTTGCGGTAGTGGTCGATATAGCGCATGCCGTGGGTCAGGTCTTCCTTGCCGCCCTCCTCCAGCCGCAGCCTGGTGTGGCCGCTGACATAGACCTCGCCTTCTGCGGTGGTTGCGCCGGTGAAGACGATCGTGTGGTTATGGACCAGATGGACGCTGTTCTCGACCCGGCCCATCACGACCTGAAGCCAGTCGACATAGCCTTCGGCCGAGCCGCTATAGGCGCCGCCATGGTCGTCCTCGATCGCATCCTCGGTATAGAGCGTGCGCAGGAACGGGAAATCCTGCCGGTCGACCCCGCGCGAGTATGAGTGGACGAGATCGCGGATCTTTTCCTTGTCGATCAGCGTCGTGATGTCGTGCGCCTGGCCGGCCTCGCGGTCGCCCCCTACAAAATGTTGAGACCGTTCTCCATGATCTGGCATGGTCTTCCTCCCTGATATTATGCAGCCATTAATCCGCCCTGCCGGAACGGGCGTCAATCGGGAGGTACAATGAAGTTGCGCTGGGCGCTCACATTCGCCGTTCTGACCCTGTCGGGCTGCAATGGCCTTGGCATCGGCACACGCGTCATCGATCTCGGCAACGGGCGGTACAAGATCATCACCTCCAATGCGGACGACGTCGCCAAGGAGAACGCGGCGGCGGCGCGGGACCAATGCCCGCATGGCTATACGCTGGTCGACAAGGGGCCGACGGCCGAAAGCCTCTATGGCTCCGTCATCCGCGGCAGCGACCTCGGCACCTATTGGGTGGTCAAATGCGTGGAGCCCCAGGGAAAGGCACAGTGAGGTGACCGCCTATGTCGCGCTGTTGCGGGCGGTCAATGTCGGGGGCACCGGCAAGCTGCCGATGAGCGATCTGAAGGCGATGTGCGAAGAGGCCGGCTTCGCCAAGGTGAAGACCTATATCGCCAGCGGCAATGTCGTGTTCGAGAGCGGCATGACCGAAGGCGAGGTGGCCGCCGCCCTGGACGGCAGGCTCAAAGCCTATGCCGGCAAGCCGGTCGGCGTCGTGGTCCGTACCGCGGCTGAGATGAATTCCGTGCTGAAGGCCAATCCTTTCCCGCACGCCAAGCCCAACTACACCGTCGCGATCTTCCTCGACACGCCGCCGCCCAAAGATGCGCTGGAGGCCATGGTGGCGCCGGATGGCGAAGAGGCGCGGCTAGGCAAGCGGGAAATCTATGTCCACTACCCCAACGGCCAGGGACGGTCGAAGCTGAAGCTTCCAGCCGCCAAGGCCGGGACCGCGCGCAACATCAACACGGTGGCAAAGCTCGCCGAAATGGCCGGCGAACTCTAAAGCTGTTACCGCGTCGTGCGCCAGGCGCCGTCCTGGCCCTTGCAGGCCGTGCTCTGGACCGACTGGCCTTGGCTGGCAAACTGCGCCGTCGCCTCGAAGTCGCGGCAGGCGGGACCGGTCTGGTTTTCCGTCGTCTTGACCACACGGAAGGTGATCGGGATGCCGGAAGCGGTTTCCCAACGCACGGTCGTGCCGGTCTGGGCATGTTCCAGCGCCTCGGTGGCGCAGGCCTGGTCGGTCAGATCCAGCCGTGCGCCGATGCGGCCGCCGATCACGTGCTGGACGGGGATGCCGCCCAGCACGGCGCCGGCCTGGAGGCCGGCAGGCTGGGCGCCGGTCAGATTGACCGCATAACGCTGCAGCTCCGGCCGGTTGCAGGTGCCACCCTCGATGCCGAGCTGCCAGGTGTAGAAGCCGCGGCTGTTGTCGGTCGGCAACCCGTCGGGCCCGGTTGCCGGCGGGTAGTAATTCTGATCCCCGGAACCCTCCGGCGGCGGATAGGCGCCGGGCGGCGGCCCGTATTGCAAAGGCGCCGCGGCCTCGGGATAGGGGTCATAGGCATAAGCCCAGAACGGATCGTAGAAACCGCCATAGCCGTACCAGGGGTAGAAGCCGCCATAGAAGCCCCAGCCGCCGTGCCAGCCGTGGCCCCAGCCGCCCCCATGCCAACCACCACCACCGCCATGCCAGCCGCCGCCTCCGCCGTGACCGCCGCCGCCATGGCCACCGCCGCCCATGTGGCCGCCGCCTCCGCCGCCCGCGTGCCCTCCGCCGCCACCGCCGCCACCTCCATGGTGCTGGGCGAAGGCCGGCGCGGACGCGAGGCCAAGCCCCAGCGCAACGGTGGCGACCGGCACTATGGCTTTCAGGCGTGAGACAGTGGACAGGACGGACATGACGGCGCCTCCAAACGGACGCCCGGATGCGCCGGGCATCTCCCTTTTCCGATACCTGTTATATGGTTGCAAACCTGCGGCCCACAACGCGTTTGGCGCGAATTTTAGCCGTCGGCGTCGGCTTCGGCGAGTCGTTTGAGGTTGATCGTCCCGGGAATCATCTTCTTGGTCCAGTCGCGCATCGTCCGTGCGATCTTGAGCGCACCGGCGATGGTGACCGAATCCGAGCCGTTCAGATGGGCCAGATAGGCCCAGTATTCGACCGTCTTGGCCGCCAGCACGTCGGCGCCGCGCAGGACGAAGACCGGCTCATCCGGATGGGCGCGTTTCAAGGTCGAACTCGGCAGGGCGAACTGCTCGTCGGCGGTCTGCACATGCTCGGGCCGCCGGCCGGTCTGCGGCAGGGATTTTTCCGCCCAGTTGATCAGCGCCGATTGCTGGATGCGCGCGCGCTCGATCTTGTCCTTGGCGACGCCGCGATTTTGCGCCAGCCATATCCACCAGCCGACCACCTGGCCCGACAGCATGTCGCGGCCGCGCAGCACGAAAACCGGCTCCTTGGTATCGGCGCCGTGGATCACCGAGTTCGGGTCCGACAGCTCATTCGCGGCCGAGGTATAGTTGAAGCGCAGGCGTAGTTGCCGCGCAAACTCCGCCAGCTGGTCGTCCTTGTCCGCCCCGCTCTTGGATTTGGAGACGTCCGGGATCGCGAGGTCCAGCTCGGTCGCCATCGGAATCTCGGCGATCACCGGCCCATACAGCTGGATCGCCTCGGAAAGCCCCTTCTGGGTGAGCGAAAAAGCGTTCTGCCCACGCGACGCATATGGCTGTATCTCACCGGCCTGCTGCATCTTGTGCGCGATCTCGAGGACGCCTGGCATATCGGGCGGAACCTTCAGGATTCGTCCGAGATGGAGCGACTTCAGCAGTCCCTCGCGGGTTATTCTTGTTGGCGGGGCGGTTATCTCGTTCATGGCCGACTCGGGACACTGTGACTGCAAGTGGAAGTGTCGATTGTTTTTAGTAAATCGGGAAGATGGAAACGGGTTTCCGCGCCAGTTTTGACCGGCCTGGATAATATTGCATTATCGCGACGCGGCGGCCGCACGGGCCACCCTTCGCAACAGGACCTCGCATGGCCTTGCCATCGGACACCACGCGTTCGTCGTCGGCACGCATCCTTCTCGCCAGCCTGATCGGCACCGGGGTCGAGTTCTACGATTTCTACATCTACACCACCGCCGCCTCGCTGGTGTTCGGGCCGCTGTTCTTTCCATCGGTCTCGCCCACGGCGCAGCTGATGAACGCCTATGCCAGCTTTGGCTTGGCCTTCCTGGCGCGGCCGGTCGGCGCAGCTTTCTTCGGCCATTTCGGCGACCGGATCGGGCGAAAATCCACGCTCGTCGCCTCGCTGCTGATCATGGGCGGATCGACCACCGCCATCGCCTTCCTGCCGACTTACCAGACGGTCGGCTGGGTCGCCCCGCTGCTGCTCTGCATCCTGCGCTTCGGCCAGGGCTTCGGGCTGGGCGGCGAATGGGGCGGCGCGGCCCTGCTGGCGGTGGAAAATGCGCCGCCCGGCTGGCGGGCGCGCTGGGGCATGTTCCCGCAGCTGGGCGCCCCAGCAGGCTTTATCGCCGCCAACGGTCTGTTCCTTTTGCTGGGCCTGTGGCTCACCCCGGCCCAGTTCCAGGCCTGGGGCTGGCGCCTGCCCTTCGTGCTCAGCGTCGTGCTGGTATCGCTGGGACTGTGGATCCGGCTCAGGCTGACCGAGACCCCGGCCTTCGCCGCCGCGCTGGCCGAGGGTCCGCCGCCGCGCGTGCCGCTGGTCGAGGTCATCCGCGACTATCCCCGCCAGACGGTGGGCGGCATCTTCGCCGTGGTCGCCTGCTTCGCCATCTTCTACCTGACAACGGCCTTCGCGCTCGGCTACGGCACGACCAGGCTCGGCTATTCCCGGACCGAATTCCTTGAGATCCAGCTCGGTGCGATCCTGTTCCTGGCGATCGGGATCGCAGCGGCCGGCTACTTCTCCGACCGCTTCAATCCGCGCATCGTGCTGATGACCGGCTGCGCCGGCACCATCGTCGCCGGCTTCCTGCTGGCGCCGATGCTGGGCTCGGGCTCGCTCACCGTCATCTTCCTGTTCCTGAGCTTCGCCCTGTTCCTGATGGGCCTCGCCTACGGCCCGCTGGGCGCCTGGTTGCCCGGCCTGTTCCCGGCCCGCGTGCGCTATACCGGCGCCTCGGTCGCCTTCAATCTGGGCGGCATCTTGGGCGGCGCGCTTGCCCCGATCCTGGCGCTGCAATTGTCGGACATGGGCGGGCTGTCATACGTAGGGCTGTATCTGGGCGGCGCGGCGCTGGTGAGCCTGATAGCGCTGGCGCCGTTGCGTCAGCCGACGCCCTCAAAGGCGGAGGCATTCTGACCAGGGCGGATCGCAGCCGGGAAATCCTCCCCGATCACCGCATCCGGGGCGCGCGCGATCCGGCTCTGCAGCTTCAGCTCGGCAAACGGCAGATCCCCCGCCAGCCGGCCAACATCATAGGCAAATGCGTCGGCATAGCCGCTGAACAGCAGGCGCCATGACAACCCCAGCCGCTGGCTGCGGGGCAGGCCGCGATCGATGATGCGGACGATGTTCGAGGTGCAGTTGTTGGTCACGGTATTGTAGAATTCGGGCCGCTCGGCCAGCGCGGTCGCGCGGGCCATATAGCCGCCGAACAGGCGGCGCGTCTCCTCCGGTGCGATGCGAAGCTTGTAGAGGAAGACCCGCTCCTGCCGCACGTCGGTGCGCACGCCGATCAGGTCCCGCTCGTCGGCGATGACGAAAATCAGCTGGTAATGGCGAAAGAAGCCGGCGATGGCCGAATATTCCTGATCCCTCCGCCGCCGCGTCTCGACCGAGACAGCCAAATGCCGCCCGTCGGCGAAGGCGAAGCTGAGGAACACATGCGCGATGGTTGGGCCTGCCCAGTAGGAACAGATGAGGTCGACCCCGGTCAGCGCATCGATGTCATAGATCGCGTCGTACCAGGCCGGGATCGGGTCGGTGACGCTGCGGTAGCGGAAGTTCCGCACATTCGTGACATGCATGCGATTGCCGTCGCGCCGTGCGAGGGGCGCCCGCGCATACTCGGTTTCCCATTGGTGATCGTTGCTGGGCTTCAGGCGCAGGTACCAGACTAGCGTGCCGCCCAGGACCGCGCCTGCCGTGATCGCCGCCGCCGGAATCGACACCAGCAGGGCGAGGAACGGTGCCAGAAGCGACGGCGCCACGGCGAACCATCGACGCCGGTGCGGCCGTGGATCGGCATAATGCCAGGCCAGCGCGCACCAGACCGGCGCCAGCAGCGAGAAGACGATTTCCGCCGTGTACATCCGGTCCTTGTAGCATGGCGCGGGCGGCCGTCATCCGTGAGGCTTGCCGTCCGCGCGCCCGCCGCTATGTTCGCCCGATGCCTCACCTGTCCGCACGCGCATGATCGTCAAGCAAGCCGCCAACGTACTCGACATTCTCGAGTTCTTCGCCCGCATCCGGCGGCCGGCGACGCTGACCGAGATCGCGCAGGAGTTCGGCTGGCCGCGCTCCAGCACCTTCAACATGGTGGGCACGCTGGTGGAGCGCGGCTTCCTCTACGAGCCCAAGCCCCGCAACGGCTATTACCCGACGCCGCGCTGGCTGACGCTGGCCGGCCAGATATCGGAGGCCGAGCCGCTGCCGCCGTCGCTGCACCGGCTGCTGCTGGACGTTGCCAAGGATACCGGGGAGACAGTGCACGTCGCCGCCCCGGCGGGCGACCGGGTCGTGTGCCTGGACGTGATCGAATCGCAATCGGCGATCCGCTATTTCACCGAGGTGGGCAAGCGCTTGCCGATCCACGCCACGGCCACCGGCCGGGCGATCCTGGCGCAATATTCGCCGGCCGAGCGCAGGAGCATCCTGGGCAAGATCCGCTATGAGCGATACCAGCCTGCCTCGCCGATGAGCGCGGCGGCGGTCGAGGCCGAGGTCGAGCGCGGGCTTGCCCTGGGCTGGTTCCAGGGCGCCACGGAATTCACCCCCGACGTGCAGGGTCTGGCCGTGATGCTGCCGCTTTCCGGCAGGCCGCTGTCCGTTGCCGTCGCCGGCCCGACCTTCCGCATGGAGGCGCGCATGGGCGCGCTGGGACCGATGCTGCGCGATGCCGTGAAAACATATCTTGAGAAGTCGGTCGGCTGAGGAGTACTCAACAGCGCCGGTGGTTGACTTGGGTTCACCAAACTGAACATAGATGTCCACCACTGTGAATTTGCTGGATTAGGGCGCGCCCGGCGCGCCATTCGTTCGAAGGGGAGTGTCGAGGGGAATGTCGGACGCAGTTCTGTACGAGATGAAGGGCCATGTCGCGGTCATCACGATCAACCAGCCCGACCGGCGCAATGCGCTCGGCATCGCTGTCCGGCAGGGGCTGTGGGATGCCTGGGACCGCTTCGAGAAGGACCCGGAGGCCCGCGTCGCCATCCTGACCGGCACCGGTGAAAAGGCCTTCTGCGCCGGCATGGACCTGAAGGAAATGAGCTCCACCGCGCTGCGCATCCCGCCACGCGGCCTGGTGCCGGTGATCGGCGACAACGTGCTGGTCACCAAGCCCACCATCGCCGCGGTCAACGGCGTCGCCTTCGCCGGCGGCTTCCTGATCTCGCAGATGTGCGACCTGTGCGTCGCCGCCGACCATGCCACCTTCGGCATCACCGAGGCCAAGGTCGGCCGCGGCTCGCCCTGGGCGACGCCGCTGATCCATATGCTGCCGCAGCGCGTGATGATGGAGATCCTGCTCACCGCCGCGCCGGTCACCGCGCAGCGCCTGTATGAGCTGGGCTATGTCAACAAGGTCGTGCCGCTGGCGGACCTGCTGGACGAGGCGCTGAAGCTGGCGAACCTGATCGCCGCCAATGCGCCGCTGACCGTCCAGGCCTGCCGCCGCGCCGTCTATCTCTCGACCGAGATGGGCCGCTCCGCCGCGCTCGAGGCAGGCCGCGCCGCCTTCGACCAGGCCTATCTCAGCGAGGATGCGCAGGAAGGCCCGCGCGCCTTCGCCGAAAAGCGTGCTCCGGTCTGGAAAGGCCGCTAATCAATCGTTCGTAATACAGGAGGCTGGGGAATGTCCGAAGATCTGTTCCGGAACGAGAAGCTGTTCATCGGTGGCGAGTGGGTTAAGCCCACCGACGGCGAGGTTATCGGCTCGATCAATCCCTCGACCGGCAAGGAGTGGGCGACCGCGGCCTATGCCGGCACGGGCGACATCGACCGCGCCGTGACGGCGGCCAACGAGGCCTTCCGCGGCCCCTGGCGCAAGATGACCGGCACCGACCGGTCCAACATCCTGCGCAAGCTGGGCGATTTGTACGCAGCGAACGCGGGCCGTTTGGCCGAGCTGGAATCCAGCGACAACGGCATGCCGATCCGCGACAGCCGGGCCGGCATCGCCGGGCATCCGCAGTATTACTATTATTACTCCGGCCTGGCGGCGAACATCCGCGGCGCCAACATCCAGGCCGATCCCGGCGTCCATGTCTATACGACGCGCGAGCCTGTCGGCGTCGTCGGCATGATCACGCCGTGGAATGCCCCGCTGCAGACCGTGATGTGGAAGATGGCCCCTGCCCTGGCCGCCGGCTGCACCATGGTCATCAAGCCGGCCGAGCAGACCCCGGTCACCGCCTTCGAGCTTGCCAAGCTGGCCGAGGAAGCCGGCGTGCCCAAGGGGGTCATCAATGTCGTGCCGGGCCTGGGCGCCACCGCCGGTGCGCATCTGGTCGCGCACAAGGGCGTCAACAAGATCTCCTTCACCGGCGAGCACCGCACGGCGATGGAGATCATGAAGGGCGCCTCGGTCAATCTGAAGCGCCTGTCGTTCGAGACCGGCGGCAAGTCCCCGCACATCATCTTCGACGACGCCGATCTGGAGCAGGCGATCAATGCCGCGACCCACAGCGCCTTTGCTCTGTGCGGCCAGAGCTGCGCGCTCGGTTCCCGCCTGCTGGTGCATGAAAGCATCTACGACAAGGTGGTGAACGAGATCGCCCGCCGGTCGCAGAATGTCCGCATCGGCAACGCGCTGGACCCGTCGACCCAGATGGGCCCGCAGGCGCATGACGAGCAGCTGCAGAAGACGCTGCGCTATCTCGATATCGGCAAAAATGAGGGCGCGCGCCTGGTCACCGGCGGTGAGCGCATCAGTTCGATGGGCGACGGCTATTTCGTGAAGCCGACGGTGTTTGCCGACGTGACCAACTCCATGCGGATCGCCCGGGAGGAGATCTTCGGACCGGTCGTCGGCGTCATCAAGTTCAAGACCGAGGAAGAGGCGGTCGCCATCGCCAACGACACCGAATACGGTCTGGTCGCGGGTCTCTGGACCCAGAATGTCGGCCGCGCCCACCGCGTCGCGGCGCAGATCCAGGCGGGCATGGTCTGGGTCAATACCTACCGTTACCTCCGCTACAACATCCCGTATGGCGGCTACAAAATCAGCGGGCTGAATCGCGAGAACGGGTCGGAGGGTCTTGAGCCCTATTTCGAGAACAAGTCCACCATCATCAATCTGGGCGGCGCCTATCCCGACGCCTACGCGCAGTAACGAGGAAGCAGAAATGCGTTTGCAGGGAAAACTGGCGGCGATAACCGCCGGCGCGTCGGGCATGGGCAGGGCCGCGAGCCTGAAGTTCGCCAAGGAAGGCGCCACTGTCGCCATCATCGACATCAATGAGGCGGCGGCGATCGAGGTCAAAGGCCAGATCGAGGCGGCAGGCGGCAAAGCCTATGCCATTCGCGCCGACCTGACCAACGCCCAGGAATGCCGCGGCTCGGTCGCCGACGCGGCTGAGAAACTCGGCGGGCTGGACATCTTCTGGGCCCATGCCGGCATCCCCGGCACCGACGTGGTCGAGGATATCGACCTCGCCGAATACGACCTGTCGATGAACCTCAATGTCCGGTCCTGCTACCTGACGGTGGGCGAGGCGGTGAAGCATATCCGCAAGCGCGGCGGTGGTTCGGTGATCCTGACCGCCTCGATCTCCGGCATCGTCGGCTCGCAGCTGTCGCCGCTCTATTCCGCCGGCAAGTTCGGCGTGGTGGGCCTGGGCAAGTCCCTGTCGCTGCGGTACGGCCCCGAACAGATTCGCGTCAACGTGATCTGCCCAGGCCTGACCGAAACCCCGATGCTGCGCGGCTTCATGGGCCGCAACGCCACCGACGACCAGGCAGCGGAGACCCAGAAGCGCTTCGTCGGCATGATCCCGATGGGCCGCGTCGCCTCGGCCGAGGACATCGCCAACCTGGCGTTGTTCTTAGGATCGGACGAGTCCGCCTACATCACCGGCCAGGCGATTGCAGTCGATGGCGGCTTTACTGCGAAGTGACGGCGACTATTCCGCCGTCATCCCCGCGAAGGCAGGGATCCAGAGCCACAGGCTCGGACGGCAGGGCAAATAGATGAATGGATTCCCGCCTGCGCGGGAATGACGGAGTGAAGAGATGACCGACAAAGTTGTCCGTTTGGGTGGTGCATCCGGCTTCTGGGGCGATACGCCCGAGGGTGCGCGGCAGCTGGTCTATTCCGGCCAGGTCGATTACCTGGTCATGGATTACCTGGCCGAGATCACCATGTCGCTGCTGACGCGCGCCAAGGCCAAAGACCCGGCGTTGGGCTATCCGCCCGATTTCGTCGCCCAGTTCATCGCACCCTACGCCAAGGAATTCGCCGCGCGCGGGATCAAGGTCGTGACCAATGCCGGCGGCGTCAATCCGATCGCCTGCAAGGAGGCGGTCGAGAAGGTGCTGGCCGAACAGGGCGTGAAGCTGCGCGTCGCGGCGATCGTCGGCGACGACATCCACGGCATGGTCGAGGAGCTGCGCGGCGAGGTTAAGGAAGTCCAGTCCGGCGCCCCGATGCCGGCTAAGGTCGTCTCCGCCAATGCCTATATCGGCGCCTTCCCGATCGCGGCCGCGCTGGCCGCGGGCGCCGACATCGTCGTCACCGGCCGCGCCGCCGACAGCGCCCTGGCGCTTGGGCCACTGATCCACGAGTTCGGCTGGAAAGAGACCGATTTCGACAGGCTGGCGGCCGGCACCATGGCCGGGCACGTCATCGAGTGCGGCCCGCAGGCCACCGGCGGCATCTTCACCGACTGGCGGCTGGTCATGGAGGGCTGGCACAATATCGGCTTCCCGATCGCCGAGTGCAAAGCCGACGGCAGCTTCATCGTCACCAAGCCGGATGGCACCGGCGGCCTGGTCTCGCCTCAGACGGTGGCCGAGCAGATCACCTATGAGACCGCCGATCCGGCCAACTACATCCTGCCGGACGTGGTGTGCGATCTGTCGGGCGTGACGGTGACGCAGGTCGGCCCGAACCGGGTTAATGTCACCAACGTGCGCGGCAAGGCGCCGACCCCGACCTACAAGGTGTCGGCCACCTATCCCGAGGGCTTCCGCTCGATCGCCACGCTGATGGTCAACGG
>Ga0105238_10006080_pt1 | contig 11974 bp, 7 predicted proteins | sample KBSC34metaG_FD_81526 | JGI IMG/M metagenome (GOLD analysis project Ga0105238, IMG submission 81526) | Corn rhizosphere microbial communities from Kellogg Biological Station, Michigan, USA - KBS C3-4 metaG | ecosystem: Host-associated > Plants > Roots > Rhizosphere > Soil | place: Michigan, USA... | reverse complement strand
CTTCGCTTTGAAAACACCGCCGAATACCGGCATCTGCGAGTGCGCCATGAACTCGGCCTGGGCCTTGGGCAGGTCGGCGCCCACGTCGGCGGCGAAGGTGGTCGGATCGACGATCACGAAGCCATCGGTGGTCGCCATCAAATGCTCTTTCGCCGACGGCCCGGGCGGATACACGTCGGCGCTCACCTCGCCGATGTCCGGCTGAAGTGCTGCAACATAGACCAGGGCCTTTACTTTGGGATCTTCGCCGGCCACGGTGATGATCTGGCCACCATAGCTGTTGCCGACGAGGACAACCGGGCCATCCTGCCGGTCCAGAACCTGCCTGGTTGCAGCCACGTCTTCTTCGAAACCGGTCAGTGGTTCCTGCACGATGCTGACTCGATAGCCATCCCGGGTCAGGACATCGTAGACGCCGCGCCAACTCGAGCCATCGATAAGCGCGCCGTGCACGAGGACGATGTTCACGTCCGTGCGTGCCGGGGCGGCCTGCACGGCCGGACCGCCAGCGATCGCGATAGCGGTGAGGGCCCAGAGAAGTCCTTGCGTCGTTCTCATGCTGGACTTGTCCATGCTACTTCTGTCCAGGCTGGGCGCTCTTTCCAGCCTCATAGTTCTGCAAAGCCACGCAGCCGCTCTCAAGCAGGGATTTGAGATTGGAAAGGATCTTCGGCCAGCCACCCGACACCGCGGTAATCAATTTCGAGGCCTCGCGCTCGATGGTGTGGGTGATCGAGAGCTTGACCGCGCCGCCAGTCGGCTCCAGTTCCATGGTGCAGAGCGAGTCGCCCTCGGCATTGAGCTCGGGGTTCCACTGGTTGCGCCAACGTATGACCAGGCGCCGCGGTGGCTGGGCTTCGACGATCTCGCCCGAGTCGACGACAGTGCCGTCGGGATACAGCATCTTCCACGGCGAACCCGCCTCCCATTGGCTTTCGCAGTGAACGCCGAACCAGTACTGCTTCATGAACTCGGCATCGTCGGTGAGTGCCGACCACAACCTTTCCGGCGTGGTGCGGATGTAGGTTACGTATACGAACGTCGATCTAGCCATTGGCTTTCTCCAGCTTTCGTTTTATTTCCGCGAGCGCCTTCAGGCGCGGTTTTTCGAACTTGGAAATCCACCGCTCGTAGATCTCCTGCAACGGCACCGGATTGAGGAAGTGCAGTTTTTCGCGGCCTTGGCGCACCGTGACGACCAGATTGGCTCCTTCGAGCAAGTCCAGATGCTGCGTTACGCCCTGCCGCGTCATGTCGAGGTGTTCGCAAAGATCGTTGAGCGTGCGGCCATCGTGCGCATGCAACAGATCCAGCAGCTTGCGCCGGCTCGGGTCGGCCAGAGCCTTGAACAGCACGTCGGTGTCGCGGCGTTCAGCCATGTTCAATACGCAAGTAGATACTTGCGTAAAGTATAGGCAAGTAATTTATTGCATGTCAAGAGAGCGGATATCGAAGGGTCTCCCGTCGCCGATGTATCGCGACGCTGCCGCGCACGTCCGCGTCTGGCCGACGCGGCAGAAGCTCGCTGAACCAGCGCGACTCTTCGTGCGTAAGGAAATCGCCCTGAATGCGTCTAGCAACAAGATGTCAAACCCGATCGTTTGATTCTGCAGGTTCAGAAACGACTGAGAGCGAGCATATGGAAGGTGAAGTCATAGTCCTTGCCGATCGACTCGGCGTCATCCGCTACTGGAGTAGCGGCGCGGCGGCGATGTTTGGCTATGCCGCGGATCAAGCCGTTGGACAGCCTCTTGATCTCATCGTCCCTCCTGAACACCGCGAAGCGCATTGGAAAGGATTCCGGCGAGCGATGGAGTCAGGCAGTGCAGCCGCGGAAGGCCTGGCCGGACCATTTCCTGCGAGGCATGCAGACGGGAGCATTGTTACCCGGACCGGGCGGTTGTCGTTGGTCCGTCAACCGCGAGGAAATGTCGTTGCCGCGCTGGTTGTGTTCGAATAGATCGGGCATGGCGACGCTGATCGCCGCAGCCGGTCAGGGAGGCATGAGCCCATGCCTCATTCGAAATCCGCCGCGAACACCAAGTCGATTGCAATCTCGTCTCGCGCAAGGCGCAACGCCGCTATGACTCGCGACCGCTGTTGGATACACTCCGTGCGTGCTCTCCGGGGGATGGCGGGTGGACGGATTTTTCGGGCGCCTCAAAGAACGCAAGCTCGTGCAGTGGGTGTTGGCGTACGCCGCCGCCGCGTTCGCGTTGCTGCAAGGCGTGGACATCGTCGCCCAGCGCTTCGGTTGGCCGGAGTGGATCGAACGCGGACTGATCGTCGTGCTTGCGGTCGGCTTCTTCGTCGTCATCGTGCTGGCGTGGTTTCATGGCGAACGCGGCGTGCAGCGCGCCACCGGCACCGAGTTGCTGATCCTCGCGCTGCTGCTCGCGATCGGCGGCGGATTGTTGTGGAGGATGTCGAACGCGCCGCAGAAGGCCGCGGCGACAGACAGCGCGAAAGCTGCGGCCACCCTGTCGACGGCAATACCGGACAAATCCATCGCCGTGCTGCCATTTATCGACGAAAGCGGCGAGAAGGATCAGCAATATTTTTCCGATGGCTTGTCGGAGGACCTGATCACCGCACTTTCGCAGTTCGCCGGACTGAAAGTCATCGGCCGCAACTCGTCGTTCCAGTTCCGCGACAGCAAGCTGCCGAGTGCTGCGCTCGGCCAAGCCCTGGGCGTCGCGCATCTGCTTGAAGGCTCGGTGCGCCGCGGCGGCGATCTGGTACGCGTCAGCGCGACGGTGGTCAAAGCCGTCGATGGCAGCACGTTGTGGTCGCAGCATTACGACCGTCCCTACAAGGATCTATTCGCGCTTCAGGACAACATCACGCAATCGGTCGCCGACGCGCTGCGAACGAAACTGCTCGACCGCGGCGGCGCGGTGGTGCAGAGCGATCATCCGCCCAGCGGCAGCATCGATGCATGGAATGCGTACTCGCGCGGCCGTTTCCACGAAGTCATGATCACTCCCGACGACGCACGCGCGGCGATTGGATATTACGAGCAAGCCATCGCGCTCGATCCACGCTATGCGCGAGCGTACGCAAGCATGGCCCTTACGTGGACGTCGCTCGGCGGCACCTTCCTGAGCGGCGATGAACTGCGGCAGGCCTACGCCAAGGCGCGAGTCGCGGTAGAGCAGGCCCTGCGTCTGGATCCGGATGTAGCGGTCGCGCACGCGGCGCGCGGACTGCTGCTGCAGTGGGCGGATTTCGACTGGAGCGGATCGGAAGCCGAATACCGGCGCGCCGTGGAACTCGCACCCACCGACGCCCTGTCGCGCTTCAGCCTCGGCAGGATGCAGGGCACGCTCGGCCATCCGCACCAGGCCATAGCAATGCTGCGGCAAACCATAACGATCGATCCACGCAACGGCGCCGCCTGGAGCTGGCTTGCCTGGGAGCTTGCTGCGGTTGGCCAGTTGGAAGAAGCCGAACAAGCTGCACGCAAAGCCGTCGCATTCGTGCCGGCCAGTTCGTTCATCGCCGCCGGCCTCGTGATCATCCAGATCGAGCGTGGCGAAACCGCCGCTGCACTGACTTCCGCGCAGCAGATCCCGGCGGATATTTGGCGCGACATTGCGCTCGCCTTTGCCACGCAGGGTGGTGACGACCGCGCCGCGGCGGATGCGGCGTTGAAAAACCTGATTGAAAAAAGTGCCGACGGCTCGGCGTATCAGATCGCCGAGATCTACGGTTTGCGCAAAGACCCCGACAGCATGTTCACGTGGCTCGATCGCGCGTGGGCCACTCGCGACTCGGGCGTCGGCCGGCTGCTCACCGACCCCTTCATTTTGCGCTACGGGAACGATCCGCGCTTCGCGACCTACTGCAAGAAAGTGGGATTGCCGGTCACGACGGACGCAAAGCCGATGCAGTGAAGCCGGCTGTCGGTCACGACATCCGCGTCGCGACCATGGTGCTTTCGTGAAGGAGCAGGCCAGGCCGACTGAACGTGTTGGCGACATGGACCTGGGTTTTGCGTTGTCCTCTCGATCGAGCCTGCGACAACGCGCACAGTCACTGATGCGCAATATCCGTTTGCGTGATCGGCAGGCGAATCGTGAAGGTCGTTCCTTTGCCGACCTCGCTGGCAACTTCAAGCGTTCCACTATGCTTTTGAATGATGGTGTACGACACCGATAGACCTAAACCAGTGCCGACGCCCACTGGCTTGGTCGTGAAAAACGGCTCGAAAATACGGTTGAGGTGGCGCGGGTCGATGCCTTTTCCAGTATCGGATATTGTGATCCAGATGCTATCGAGTTCGCGGCCGGTGCGGATCGTGATCGTGCCGCGCTGTTCGATGGCATGCGCTGCATTGACCAGCAGATTCATGAAAACCTGCTTGAGCTGGAACGGCAGGCACTGGATTGGCGGAAGCTCGCCAAACTCCTTGACCACGGCGCCCTTGTACTTGAGTTCATGCGCAACCACGTTGAGCGTGCTGTTGATGCCTTCGTGAATGTCCGCCTGCTGCCACTCGACGTCATCGGCGCGAGAGAAATCCTTGAGGTCCCTGACGATCTTTTCCACCCGCGTGACGCCTTCGACGCTTTCGTTCAGCAGGTTTACTACGTCGTCGCGCACATAGTCGAGCTCGGTACTCCTCTTGATCGCGCGCACGGCCTCCAGTTCCGGTGTCGGCGCGGGAAGAACGTTCTCGAGCTGCTCATACGCCAGCAATACGGAAAAGATGTCCCCCAGGTATCGGGTCAGGCTAGTCAGGTTGGAGCGCACATAGCCGATAGGATTGTTGATTTCGTGTGCGACGCCCGCAGCGAGTTGGCCCACTGAAGCCATTTTTTCGGACTGCAGCAATTGGCTTTGGGTGCCCGCGAGCTTGCTGTTCAACGACTCCAGCTCGCTATTGCGCTGTTGCAATGCGACCTCCGCCAATTGGCGCACCGAGATTTGCTCGCTCAATTGCTGCGTCCGTTCTTCCACGCGCCTTTCGAGTTCGGCATGCGCGACCTGCAGCGCATTGGTGGCGCGCTTTCGCTCCAGGCTGTTGGCAATCTGGTGCGAGACAAATGTCAGCAATTCCTGGTCACGCGACGTGTAGCGCACCTGCGGCGAGTAGCTTTGCACAGTGACCACACCGACCACGCTGTCCGCACACACCAACGGCACACCGAGCCAGGACTGCGGAGGGGGGCCCAAGAGGGTAATTTCGCCGCGCGCACACAGGGTCTCGATATCCGCCATTTCTGCCAGCAACGGCCGTTGCGTGCGTATCACATACTCGGTTGCACCCGATCCGAATGGACGCACCGTCGACGCCTGGACATCCTTCTCATCCACCAGGTACGGAAACTGCAGCTCGCTTCCATCCGGTGATACCAGCGCAATATAGAAATTCGTGGCGTCGATGAGCTCGCCGACGATCTCGTGGATGGCGGCATAAAATGCCTGCATGTCGCCCTGGGCATTCGACAATTCGGCAATTCGAAAAAGCGATTTTTGCAGCTTTTCGCCGCGCTGCTTTTCCAGCACCTCGGCGGTCAGCACGTCGTTGGCTTTGGCCAATTCCTGCGTGCGTTGCTCCACTCGACGCTCAAGTTCTTCCTGCGCTTGCTTGCGTTCCAGCGCGGTCAGAATATGGCTGCCGACAAACGACAGCAGAGCCTGGTCGTGGCCGGTGTAGCGCGGGCGCTCGACATAGCTTTGCACGACCAATGCACCATGGACAACATTGCCTCGAACCATGGGCACGCCGAGCCAATCCAGGCTGGAGGGGCCACGAACGCGCAGTGGACCGGATGCTTGCTCGGTCAACTCCGCGTGAGTTCCGATCAGTGGTTTTCCGTCGCGAATCACATACCACGTCAAGCCGCCCTCGAACCGGGCCATCGAAAACTGTTCTTGCGGGACAGGCTTTTCGTCGTCTGCCACGTCGGCGAAATAGATGAAACGTATCGTATCGGCGACCGCATCGTGCAATGCAATAAAGAAGTTCTCTGCATACATCAAATCGCCCACGATCTTATGCAGGCCGCGCAGCATCTCGGGCATTTCCAGGTCGGAACTGGCCATGTCGGCGATCGCGAAGAGCGCCCGCTGCAGTTTCTCGGACTGCTCCAGTTGTGCAACGGCCTCACGCAGGCACGCCTTCTCCAAGGCGTTGCGCAGATACGGACGCACGAGGTTGAAGAAAGCTTCGCCTTGCGCGCGGTGTTCAACTGCAGAGTCGGCCGCGCGCTCAAAGGTGCACAACAAGACCGCGCGGCCTGCCCCAGCGGCAACGCATTGTGCAAACGACAGGCCGCTTTCGTGGCTCGCGATTTCCGCCCCCGAGGAACTGGTTGCAGCAGCCTGTACTAGCGCCAGTTGCTCAGCAGGAAGCGTCCGCGGCGACGCCTGAGACCACGCACTCAGCCCGTCCAAAGCCCATAGGAGCGTTGCCTCTTTGCAACCGACTTCACGTGCGGCGTGTTCTTCAACAAGAGCGGCGAGCGCTGGAATCTGGTCGGCGCCAAGCAAGGCGGAAGCAAACGACAAAGGCATCTTGGCGCTGAGGGCCTCTAGCGCCGCGCACATAGATCCTTGTGCTGAGCCAACCATAGCGAGCGCAGCATATCACCAACTCCGGGCATGGTTTCCGAGGACCCTACCGATAGCTGCAAGCGGCACGGAATACGTGACACCCCGTATTGGTGGCCGCTGCGCGACACCGTAGACTGGCGCTGTCGTGAACAGACCCCCTGAACACGACGAGCCAAGAATGGCGGCCATCACCCTGGCCGCCATTCGCTCTGACGCAGCCTATCTGGACGGCGCCATTCCGCCGTCGGCGAATCGAAAAACACCAATGCCTCTGGCGCAGTTGCGCCTGCGCCCTGCTGCTCATCGAGCGAGAAGCACACGCGACCGCGATGTCTCGAGAACAACCATTCTGGCGATAACCGCGAAGGCCGGTTAGCATTCGCGCCATGAGGGACCCCACCTTCGTCCGCTTGTGTCGAGCACGCGATGTTCTGCGCGACCCGACTGCAGGAAACCTCACACTGCCGATGATCGCCGCCGTGGCAAACATGTCGACGTTCCATTTTGTGCGTGCGTTCGAAGCATTGTTCGGCAAAACGCCGCATCAGTACCGCACGCATGTGCGCATGCACAGAGCACGCGAATTGCTGGCGCGCGGCGAACACTCCGTTACCGACGCATGCATGGAATTGGGGTACGCAAGCGTGGGTAGTTTCAGCTCGCTGTTTACGAGGGAAATTGGTGTCGCTCCGGCGGCTTTTCGGCGCGCAGCGCGCGCGTCAATCTCGGTTTCGGGCTTCCTGCCTCAGGATTTTTTTCCAGGTTGTCTGAGTCTTCTGTGCCGGCTTCCGCGGGATGCTTTCCGCAATTTTCGAGAAGCAGGTCTTTGACGCATTGGTTACGATGCTGGAACACGCTGGGAGAGACCAATGCGCATCAAGTTGACGAGTGTCATGGTGGACGATCAAGACCGTGCCTTGACGTTCTATACGAAGATTCTCGGTTTCCAGAAGAAGCACGAGTTCCCCGCCGGCGGCTATAAATGGCTCACGGTTGTTTCGCCTGATGCGCCGAATGAAACGCAGTTGTCCCTCGAACCCAACGTCAATCCGGCGGGTCGGGCGTTCCAGGAAGCCATGTTCGCGCAAAGAATCCCGGTGGCCGCGTTCGAGGTCGACAACCTGGAAAGCGAGCATGCTCGCCTTCGAGAGCTGGGCGTAACCTTCACAACGACACCGACGGCAATGGGCCCTGTGTCGATCGCTGTGTTATCGGACACGTGCGGGAATTTGATCCAGCTTTACGAGCATTCGTCGTAAGCCGTGCCGGCGTTTGACGCCCACCTCGACCTGTGAAGGCGTTCAACCCGTCTTTCACCGTCGCCGCTTCGTTCGCAAAAGCGCCAACCCTGCGCTGGACGGCTGCTGCCGACAAATCGCGGTCGCGAACGACGACGCGCAAGTTGCGCTCGATCGTTTGCGCCGCCTGTTCGTGCCCGATCGATTCGGCTCGTATACAATCCCGCCGCACGGGTTGCATTCGCAACCCTCATCGCCTCAGGGGATCGGCTACCTGAGGGTCTCAATAGCCGCATTGCGTGTACGTATGCGAAATCTGTCGTGAGATTGTCGGTCCCAATATCCCCTCGCTGCTGATCCCTGCCGTAGTTCGAAAGCGGAAGTATCCGCATAGACCGCAGGCAAACAAGTTCATGGATCCGGCCAAACCAGGCAAACGGCATATTCTTCGCCGGGACGATCCCGGGGGCGAAGGATACGAGACTGTTCGGGAGTGGCGAGTTTGCGCGGCGTGCGCAAACCTTGCGCCACATCCTTTCATCGAATAGGCGCCGCGTAGCTGTCACTCAGCGGACCGCCGGTGTCGCAGCCGGCGGGCCGCTCGGCTCAACCGACAGCGTGCTGGATATTTGTGCGTCGAAATGCCGTGCATCCAGCCAAACGTGAACCCGCAGGATATCGGACAGCGCCGGCGCACTTTCGCCGATGTCACCTGCATGTGCTCCTTTGCGTGATGTATTGGACCCATGCAACCGCATGTGCCGAATCAACGGAGCGTCCAATGCGCGGATTGAAGCTGAGACCCATCGTGTTCTTCTTGATTGCCGTGACGGGAACGGCGGGAGCGGCGCCACCCATTCGTCATACCGGCACGACGGCACACGTCATGACGAGCGCGCAGAAACTGTCGCTGCGCAATTCGCTGATGGCCTTGAGCCGGCTGCCGTTGCCCAGCTACATGGCGATGTCCGATGCACAAAAGTGGGCGGCATCGCCGCCGATGACATTCGCGCCGGAACAGTTTTCTCCCGTGGGCCGGCACAAGGCGATCCGCTTCGTGCCATTCACGGAAGCCGAGGTGGTGAAGATGGCCAAACAGGCCAAGCGCTACCGCGCCGTCGGCAAGGTGCTCACGACGTCGTCGTCGAAATCACTGCCTGGCGAGGTGCAGGTGCACAAGCACGATTTCAGCAAGGTCGCGGCCAAGGATTGGCAGAGCGCGCCGGAGACCAGCATCTGGGTTGGCGTTGCGAAATACGTCGAGGAAATCAATGCATTCGAAAAATACCTGAATCGATTCGGACGTTCGTTGCGCGAGAAAGGTCCGACGGACATGGGCGTGGTGGCGAAAGCGGCGTATCCGACCTACTCCATTCCATCGACGCACGTGCCGGGATTGGGTGATTTCGGATCCATTCCACCGCGGATACCGGGTGATCCCAACGAAGGCGTCGAACTGCCGGACTGGGAACTGGCCGCCGACGCCGGTGCGTTCTCGTGGTATCTGGCGCAATTGCAGAAGAAAGGCATCGCCCTGCAGGCGAAACTGCTGACCACCAGTGAACTTCGCCGCCTCGTTGCGCTGGGCGTGACGCGCAACGAACTTGCGCAAGCCGGTGTTCCGGCCAGCCGCATGCAGACGCTGAGCGCGGGGCCTGCCGATCTGTGTCCCGTTCCGCAGCCCGTCGCGGACACCACGCCACCGCCACCTCCGCCGCCTCCAGCGAGACCAACGGTACCGTCGTGGGCGACTGCGGATTGGCAGAACCTGGTGAACGCCTACGTCGCCGCCGCGACGGGATTGATCGCCGACGAGCAGGTGATGTACCAAGGAACAAAATATGAAACCGATGCCTTGAATGCTGCGCATCTGCAGTTGGGCGACCCGGTGTCATTCAATATATCAAACGCGCCGAGTGTCATTAATCCGGCCGATCACGCGTTCCGCTGCGACATCGGCGTGTGCATCGAAGTGCTCACCGATCTGCACGGCGGCGGCCTGCTCAATCCGCAAGGCTATTCGATTTCGTACAAGATCTTCGACCACAGCGGATCCTACGATCTCAGTCAGGATGGGGGCGCGCTGAAACTTGGCCCGGATGCGCCGAGCGCGCCTCTCGATGCCGAGCAACAACGCATACTCGGCAACGCGGGCGACATGGAAACCGGCATCGCCCCCACCCCTGACCCGACGCCGCCACCGCCCAAGGTGGTGAAGTGCCTCGACGAGGGCATCCTGCATCATCCCGAACACAGCGTTGCCGGCGGCGGCTACGGCGGCGACATCGGCCCGTTCGGCGCGCATCTGGATTTCGGCTACGGCGTGGCAAGCCAGGTCTGCAATCAAGGCAAGACCTACGACTTCGACGATTCATTCGGTACTTCGCTCGATGTCGTGCTGTTCGGTGCACAGCTTTCGATCTTCAACTTCTCCGAGGATGCGGACTGCTCCAGCCTGCTGTGCCAGCCGGAATTGCAGCAGCCGACATTCACCCTGCTGGGGACGGACGTGAGCGGCAACGTGCAGAAGGAAAAAACCATCCCCGGCCCCGGTGCGGTGATCGCGATCGGCCCGATTCCGTTGACGATCAAGAGCCACATGCACTACCTGATGGGACTCGGCGGCGCGCCGATCACACACACGCCGTGGCCCGCCACGTGCTCGGCCGGCAGCGGCCAACTCGGCGCGGGCTTGCAGCTGCGCGCCGAAGCCGACACCGCCCTCGAAGCCGCACTGGATGTGTTCGTCGCATCCGCAGGCATCGACGCCACTCTGGTTTTCGTCGACGACATGCTCAAGGCCTCGATGACGACCACGGTGACGCCATCGAGCAACACCGTCGACTACACGCCCACCATCGAGAGCGATACCAAGCTGCTCGACGGACACATCGATGCCTTCGTCGAAGTGGACCTGTTGCTGTGGTCGAAGAAATGGTCGATCGAGCTGCTGAACTTCGCCGGCTTCGACGGAACCATCAACGAGACGATCAAGGTACCGTCGGACTACGCGCAGTAGTCGGGAGAGTGGTTGCGGGAGATCAGCCGCGAGACCGCGGCTGATCTCGTCGAAGCTGGAAAAGGCAACCTGCCCTGCCATCACTCAGAGGCCAATGCCAATCACCACCGCGTTGTAGCAGGCATGCAGAACGATGCATGGGATGAGGCTGCGCGTTGCAACGGCCTCAACTACTCAACCTTCCCAATAGCGGTCGTTCGCTCGATCACGTGAACGGACGCTGCGATGCACGTTGTCGCGTGAGTAGTTGTCGAAAGGCTCCGCCTTTGCTTGCGGCTCCGTGCGCGAATGATCAGGACTGCATGTACAGGCCGGCGACCCACCCGATTGGCCGGCGGCGTGAAGCTGAGCCCGCTTCGACAGTGGCAGTTGGATTTGTTGCGCTCGCTGCCGGACCATATCGAAACTCCTCACTGTCCGGCGCTCAGGGAAGCTCCCCGTGCTTTATCTTCGAGCTTGGCTGGTCTTGTGGTGACTGCGCCAGATTTCCGCTAATCTTTTTGCCAAGGAGTTCGCGCGCAACGCACGTACTTCCAAACAGGGGAAAGCCAACATGAAAGCATCCGCTGGGTTTGCGTCTGCACGCGCGTCGCGCGCGCGCAGCTGGCTGCGTCGTATCTGTGCAATCGGCGTCGCTTTTTTTTGCGGCGTAATCGCGCCAGCTGCGTTCGCGGACACCTGGTACGGCGCGGACCCAGGCTCGAATTCGGGCTGCGAGATCGACATTTTTACCGTGCCCAACGGCGCGAACTACGTGCAGGTCACGGTCATCGGCCAAGCCGGAGAACGCGGCTTCGCCCCTGCGGGAGGCGACGGCGGCATCGTCACGGTCGTTGCTGCGGTGGCGCAAGGGCAGAAACTCTATGCTGCGCCGACCTCCGGCATGTTTACGGTTTTTTCGACCTCGTTAAGCACAACAACTGGCGGTCACGGCGGCGTCGGCTCGTTCGTTGCTACCGACGATCCTTCCGCCAACTGCGCTGCGCACCATCCCCCCAGCGCCGCCAGCTTGCTGGTCGTGGCAGCGGGCGGCGGCGGCGGCGGCGGCTCGAGCGCTATCGGGGAGAGCGGTAGCGGCGGCGCGGCAGGCTGGGCTGGCGAGAGTGGTGGCGACAACAATGCCGTCGACGGCGGCGGTGGCGATCGGGGAACCCAG
>Ga0105238_10006079_pt1 | contig 11976 bp, 10 predicted proteins | sample KBSC34metaG_FD_81526 | JGI IMG/M metagenome (GOLD analysis project Ga0105238, IMG submission 81526) | Corn rhizosphere microbial communities from Kellogg Biological Station, Michigan, USA - KBS C3-4 metaG | ecosystem: Host-associated > Plants > Roots > Rhizosphere > Soil | place: Michigan, USA... | reverse complement strand
ACTCTAGTTAAGGTGAATGCGGTCCACATTGTCCGATCGCGACATGTCGGAAAGGATCACCGTATCGCCTTCCTTCAATCCTTCGATCACCTGGATCTCATTCACTGAGGCCCGGCCCACCTTCACTGGCACTCGTGTCGCCCCTTTGCCGTCCGGATCAACCCGGAATAGGCTCAGGGTGGAGTTCTCATTGCCCAGCGCCGGCCGGCCCACGTACAGCACGTCCTGCATGCGTTCCAGATCGATGGTGCCGTCCACGCTCAACTGCGGCACAGCACCCGACGGCAGCGCGCCATCCAGTTCTACGTCTACGGTGCGCGTCCCGTTCACTACGGAGGGGTCAATACGCGTGACGTGGCCCGCGATCACCCCGTTATGTGTGTCGATCGATGCAGGCTGCCCCAGTTGAATGTCGCGCGCCTGCGTCTCTGCAATCTGCAGCGCGGCCTTCAGCTTGTCTCGCTGGATCACCTCGGCCACGCTGGTGCCCGCCGTCACGTGCTCGCCCACCTGGACTGGCGTGGCTAACGGAGCCAGCGTCCCGGCAATGGTGGAGCGCACCTCCAACTGCTGCATTTGCTTCTGGTAAAGGTCGAGCAGCGCCTGCGCCTGATCGATCTTCGTCTTCTGCGAGGCCAGTTGAACCTCAATCGCCTTCTCATTCACTGTCAGCTGCTGCTGGCTTAGATCATGCTGTGCCGTCAGCTGGTCGGCCGTGCTCTTCGATTTCTGATACGCCAACCCCGAGATGACGCCCAGATCGAACAGTGCCTTGTCGGTCTGCGCCTGCAACTGGTCTTGCGCAAAGCTGGCGTTCACCTGCGCCGCTGAGGTCTTCTTGTCCATCAGCGCGCTCTGCAGCTGTGCCTGCAGACTCTTATAATCAGCCTGCGCAGCTTTCAGCCCCAACCGCGCGTTCAGCAACTGCTGCTCCAGTTGCGGATCGTTGAGGTCCATAATGATGGTGTCCGGCGTCACCTGGGCGCCGGGCAGGATGCGAATGCGTACCACGGTCGCATCGGTCTGCGCAGGGATCAGTTCGATCGAGTCCTCGCGCGGCGCAAGAACGCCGGTCGAAGCGCGCACCTGCCGCACCAGCGGACCGCGCTTTACCGTATCGGTCCAGATAGTGGAGCGGTCAACCGTGGGCGCCGCAGGTTTCAGCCGAGTCATGCCAAAGAGCAGCGCGGTTGCAACTACTCCCGCTCCAGTTACCCAGAGAATCAACTGCCGTTTCTTTTTCTGTTTAATGTCGGGACGCGCGATATCCATATTGCTTATGAAATAAGCACGTGGTTTACCTAACGGCTATCGATGCCATTCATTGAAAACAAAGGCCTTCGGACGATAATATCCAGGCCGGCAAACTGACATGCTGGCCATTTCCGCAAATCCCTGTTCGATTTTGAACACTTCTTTTGCGGCGTGCGGGGCTGAGGCGATGGCGCCACATAGCTGCTGTCATCGGTCTCAAGCTTGTTGAAATGTGAGAGCCATGGAGGCATTGACAGCTACGGTCCGCGACTCTTACTGGCAGATTTTTGTGCCCTTTGTGGGAACCAGTAATATCGCCGCCAGCAGTTTGTGCAACGGATAGGGGCCAGGGCAAAGAGCGCTAAAGCTCTGTCCCAAGGACTGAAGTCAGCCACCTGAAATTCAATAGAGCTGCAGAGAGGACAATTTCGGCGCCACCAGAGTATCCGGGGAAATCGAATGAGATAGGTCAACCTGTTATGTCCACCTGGGCAATCCTCTTCGTTTTAGGTAAGGAACTAAGCGCCAACGACCGTGGCCGAATTGGAGTCCAGCCATGAGAGGAGAGCACGGATGCTTCCCGTCGCAAGGGCCATGCAGGAGTCTCCGGCGCCGTAATAGAGATGGATCGTGTCCCCGTCCGCGCCGATGGTCTGCCCGCATGGGAAGACAACATCGTTGACATCTCCTCCTCGCTCGTACGGAGCCTCAGGGCCGAATATCCAGGAGTCTCCCCGCTGGAGGCAGACCTCCGGTCTTTCGAGATCAAACAGCGCGAGGCCCAGCCGGTAGATGCTTCCTGACGCTGTGTGGCGCACGCCGTGGTAGATCACCAGCCACCCCTTGGCGGTTTCAATCGGGGGCGAGCAGAGACCGATCTTGTTGGCGTCCCACCATCCGCCTCGTCGCGCCTCAAGCATCACTTTATGGCTGCCCCAATGGCGCAAATCCGGTGAGTAAGAGATCCACATGTGTGCTCCTAGTGTGGTCATCGGTCGGTGGATCATGGCCCAACGGTTCCCGATCCTGCGTGGCAGCAGAGCGGCGTCTTTGTCTTCAGGCGGCATGATGACTCCATACCGCTCAAATTTCCTGAAGTCTTTGGTCAGGGCGAGGGAAACTCCCGGGCCGCCCCGCGCAAAGGAGGTATATGCAATTGCAAACTGCTCCAGCTCCAGAACATAAGTAATTCGAGGATCTTCGATACCCCAGATTTCTTCTGGAAATTCCACCGGATTTGCCATCAATGTTGGCTCGGGATCGATGCGCCAGCCATCGACGCCATTCGCGGAGCGCGCAGCACAAAGATGGGAGAGGCCACGCCGATCTTCGATGCGACAGAGCAGCAACGTATCTCCGTCGGCGAGTCTCACCGCGCCGGCGTTGAAGACGCTGTTAATGGGGTACGGCCAGTCATTCCGGTTGAGGATTGGATTACACGCGTGGCGGGTGAACAGACTGGCGTTCTCGCCACCGTTTGAATCGACTCGTCTCGTTACGGGGTTCGTGAGCGAGATGGGGGGAGGGGCAATTGAATTCAAGCTGGCACACTCATTTCTTCATTCCTGTGTCCTGCGTTTAGCGATTCCATGCTTTGCATATCCAGGAGTGCCATCAGGAACGACAGCGATGATTCAGCGCCCTGATTTTCATTCGCCCGATCCGGATGAAGCCCGTCTCTGCAGCCGCCAGTTGTGGCGTCATAGAGCGGAACCTGCAGGTCGTTCTCTCCGAGAAACCATCGAAAGGCGCAATGGGCCTCGTCTGACCAATACCGGTCCGAAGTCATCCGATACGCCTGCAGACAGGCGGCAATTGTCGCGCAGGCCTCGACCGGCTGCTGGTCAAAACGCGCCTTTTGCTCGCCCGCGGCAAAGAACCCTCTGGATCCGATGGGAACAAAGACCGCACCATCTCCTCGGTGCTGTTCGGCAACAAGCCACTGAAGTGCTTCGTATCCAGCTTCGACCATAGGTTTGTTGGAACTGTGCCAGCCCGCAATGAGCAATGCCTGCGGCAATCTCGCATTGGAGTAAGAAAGACTTCTCTCAAACCAGTGCCATCCGTTGGAACGAGTCCGCTTGTAGATGCCGAGCAGACGATCTGCCAGCGCGTTGCGCGAGTTTTGAATGGTGCGGTCTCCTGGAAACCAATCGAGATATGCCTGCATCCCCAGGACTGAAAATGCCCACGCGCGTGGGCTGGTAAATGCCAGTGCGGCCGGAGCAGCCGCCTCAAAAAGCCTGCCTGCCGCGCCCCGTAATCCAGCATTGCTGGTATTTCCGAGCACGGTGCCCAACGCCCACAAAGCGCGCCCGTGACTGTCCTCTGAACCTACCTCTTCTTGCCACTTCCGGTCATAACTCAGAAAATTCCTGAATCTCCCGGTCTTCTCATGGAATGCCAGCCATAGAAACGCAAGATAGCGCCGGGACAAATTTATGTGCTCAGGCAGGCGTGAGGCAGAAGAGTCGTCAAGAAGTGTCGCCACGATCAGTGCGCGAGCGTTGTCATCGGTCGTATAGCCCTCATGACAATTCGGCAGGGAGAATATAGCATGCTGCAATATACCCGTATCGTCCGTCATATTGGACAAGTGGGATGTGTTCAGCCTGGGCAAGCGTCCGGATGTTTTGGCGGCGAAGATATCCTGGATGACGGGTCTCGGCCGCAGCATCCTTTCCTCCCGCGCGCGCTGGAAGCTTGCCATGTAGGCCTGCGCGGTCCTCTGCCATGTCGTCCCACGGGAATGCAGATAGGCGCGCTTTCGCATCGCATGCCTCTGTGCGCCATTCTCCAGAAGGAGGATAGCCGCGTCTGCGAGGGCGATGGGATCATCGAACGGAACAATCATGCCCCGCCCATGGGCCAGCAATTCTTTCGCATGCCAGTATGGAGTGGAAATGATTGCCTTCCCAGCTCCCAGAGCGATAGCAAGCGTGCCGGAGACAACCTGCGCCTCGTGGCGATACGGCGTGATGTAGATGTCCGCCGCGCCGACGTGCTCCATCAACTCCTCTGTGCTGACAAACCGGTTATTGAAGATCACTTGTGAAGACACTCCAAGCTCACTTGCAAGCGCTTGCAATCCCTCCCTGTACTTCTCTCCTTCTGATCGCCGGACGTGAGGGTGCGTAGCTCCGGAGACTATGTACATCACATCATCGTGATGCTCCAGAATTCGCGGCAACGCACGAATTACATTCTCGATTCCTTTGTTTGGCGACAGCAGCCCAAAGGTAAGCAGCACCGACTTTCCCTCCGCTCCAAGCGAATCCTTGAAGTAATTGGGATCGGTGAATGGCAGGTCCGGCACTCCGTGGGGAATGACATCTATCTTTCCAGCAGACACACTGTAGACATCCTGCAGGAGGCTTGCGGCCAGTTCACTCATTACAACCAGGCGATCTGAAAGTTTTGCGATCTCGTCCAGCACTCTGCGCTGGTTGGGATCAGGCTCGCGCAGGACCGTATGCAGAGTTGTCACCAGAGGCATCTTCAGCTTGCGGAGCAGCAGAAGAATATGGCTGCCGGCCGCCCCGCCAAAGATGCCGTACTCGTGTTGCAGGCAGACCAGGTCGTTGCCATTGAAATTGAGAAACTCCGCCGCCCGTTCGTATGAACTCTCGTCTTCCTGCGTGATCTCCAGCCTTACCCGTTCTGGATACTCATAGCTGGAGTCGGGATCATTGACCGGAATCGCAAAGAGTCTCTCCTCTCCATATTCCGCTGCAATCGCGGAGCACAGATCGGTAGTAAAGGTCGCAATCCCGCACTGCCGCGGCGAATAGTTTCCGATGAAAGCAATACGCGTCGGCAGCGGCAAAGCGCCGGCGGCCGATTGAACAGTATCCGTCGCCTGTGGGACAGGAATCCCATTGACGTCCATACGTAGCACCAGCCGTCTCATTGCTTATGTCGGAAGAAGGGCTCGTCTGGAGCGGAGCAATGGACAACTGAAGGCGAGAAGAAAACAACCAGTGCCCCGAGCATACCCCACAACCAGGACCTTTGGCTGCAAATCGCGGGGACAGTCGTCCCCGCCGTTATCGCTTACTTATGTCGTCCATGTGTGCAAAATGGAACAGCTTTTCTGTTGGGGCTGCCCTTACCGTTGTGAACATTGCAGCCATACCGTCCTCTCCCCGCGCATCGGGAGAGGACTTTCTTTAAATAGTGGTCTAAATCGCACAGACCGGATCGCTGGCGCCCCATAGTCTGCTGTTATCGGCAGGTAAAGCCAATGGAGGTAGCAGTGTTCGATAAATCCTTTCCACACCGCCATAACGCGGACGGCAGCTATGACTCCATCTGTACCGCCTGCCTCAGAACAGTCGCAACTGCCTGGCAGGAAGCAGTGCTCTCTTTCCGCGAATCGACACATGTCTGTAACACAGCCGGGCTCCGTCTAATCGCATCCAGCCTCCAGCGCACCTCCGCGCTGAAGGATATGTCTCGTCCCACTGAGCAAAATGCCTTAGGCGCAAACGCAGGTCCATCAGCTGACGCCGGAGGCAAAAGAGCGTTCTGGCAATCCGTCCCCTGTAGGATTGTCAAACAGCGAGCGCAGTAGTGAATCGCGAACTGAGCCTTCCATGACGAACGACCGGAAAATCGCAAGCCTTGATGTCAAGGCGTTCCTCGCCACCTCGGGACTCGGGAAGACTATTTTTCAGGTGAAGGCCGGCGAGCCGCTCTTTTCCCAGGGCGATACGGCAGACTCCGTCTTCTATCTGCAAAAAGGACGCGCCAAACTCACCGTCGTTTCCAAGAGCGGGAAAGAAGCCACCATAACGCTTCTCTCCCCGGGCGACTTTGTGGGCGAGGAGTCGCTCGCAGCGGCGGGCGGGCGGCATATGGCGACAGCCACCGCCATTATCCCCTGCACTGCTCTCAGAATCGAGCGGCGCGAGATGCTTCGCGTGATGCACGACGGACATGCATTCTCCGACATCTTTTTCTCATTCCTGCTTGCACGCAGCATGCGGATCCAGGCCGACCTGGTGGATCAACTCTTCAACTCCAGTGAAAAACGTCTGGCCCGCCTGCTGCTGCTGATGGCGGAGTTCGGCAAACCCGGCGAGCCGGAAACGCTGATTCCAAAGATCACGCAGGAGACGCTCGCGGAGATGATCGGCACCACGCGTTCCCGCGTCAGTTTCTTCATGAATCGCTTTCGCAAGCTCGGCTTTATTGAATACAACGGCCGAATCCGTGTGCATAAATCTCTGCTCAACGTCATCTTGCACGACCGGCTGCCGGACCAGAATGCCGCTCCGCCCACCGCAGAGCCGAGGACGGTCCGGCGGCGAAGATAAATCTTCCAGCTGAGCGATTCTGCACAGATTCCGCCAGGCGGGAATGTGAGGATTCGCTATAGGGGCAGCGTCAGATGCGTCCCAGGAGGCGAACGATGCTTTCCAGAAAGCCTAAATTATTGATCGTGGACGATGAGCCGTCCCTGCGCGAGTCGCTCTCGCAAATATTCATCGGTCGCGGCTACAACGTATCCTACGCGCACGATGGGTTCTCCGCTTTGGATGAGATGAAGGCCGAACTCCCGGACATCATCCTCTCAGACCTCAACATGCCGGGCATGTCGGGCTTTGACTTCTTGTCCCTCGTGCATCGCCGGTTTCCGGCAATCCATGCCATCGCCATGAGCGGCGCCTTCACCGGCAGCGAAGTGCCTCTCGGCGTAATGGCCAGTGCCTTTTACGAAAAGGGAACCGGCATGAGCGCCTTGCTGCGTATCGTAGAAAACACAGTCAGCCTGCCGGTGACGTCCATGACAGTGGAGCAGCACACTCTGTAGTAAGACCGCTCCGCGAATGTCAGCGGGAGCCAAAGGCAGACAGGTTGCCTATCTTTAGAGCGCACTCCCGCGCCCGCGCAAAAGGTTAACGACAACAATCACCAGGGCTACAACAAGAAGCAGGTGGATCAGTCCGCCTCCAACATGGAATCCGAAGCCAAGCAGCCACAACACAAAAAGCACAACGACGATCGTCCAAAGCATTTGTCCCACCTCTCCCCGAAACCACATCGGGCGTAGCTCAACAGAATCACATATCTGACCACCCGTCTGAGCCGGAATGCACACAAGCTCGCTGCAGGCACATTCGCGATGTCTGCGGCGAGATGAGTCGATAATCCGTCTCCACAGGGGCCGTCTGAAAAAATCCTCCCAACATGAGCTATATAGCTCAGATATTTGCCTTCTGCACCGGCGATACTGATTCTGGAGAAGAGTCGCTGTTTTTCTTTTCCCTTATGGTTTCTGAGCTAAGTCACTCCCATCTGACATATCTCCCTCTTAGCTACTGAATTCATAAGGACAAACCATGAAAGTTACATCCGTACTGCTCGTCGGCGCACTCGCCCTGGCCAACACCAATCTCTGGGCCTCCGCACACAGCGATTCGATCGAGCGCCTGCAGATGTCCACCGATGTGCTCCACTCCATCGTGCATACCCCGGACAAGGGCATCCCTGAAGAGGTGCTGAGCGATGCCAAGTGCATCGTCGTCATTCCCCACCTGGTGAAAGGCGGCTTTATCGTCGGCGCCGAGCATGGCCGCGGCATCGCCTCGTGCCGCACTTCCAATGGATGGAGCGCACCCGCATTCGTTTCCATCGGCGGCGGCAGCTGGGGATTGCAGATTGGCGTTGAAGGCGTAGATCTTGTGATGGTCGTGATGAATAACCAGGGCCTGCAGCACCTGCTCTCCAGCAAGTTTCAGCTCAGCGGCGATGCATCCGCCTCCGCCGGGCCAGTCGGCCGCCATGCCTCCGCCGGCACTGACTGGACAATGAGCACAGAGATCCTCACCTACTCGCGTTCGCATGGCATCTTCGCAGGCATCACGCTGAACGGAGCTGTAGTTCAGCAGGACAACGACTCGACCGAGGCCATCTATGGGCGCAGCCGCTCCTTCCGTAACATTCTGTCCGGTCAGGTCAGCGCGCCCGCTTCGACCCGAGCATTCATGAGCTCCATCCGCGAGACTGCACGCGTCAGCAAAGCCGACGACGACAAGTCAGACAGCCGCTAATTTAGAGCGGGCTAAGTCACAGCCAGGCCACCCCAACTTCTGCATTTCCCACCGTTATAAGCATCGCGGCAGACCGAGTCTGCCGAGGAGTCATCGTGAAAACCAGTTATTTGATAGCTACCGCTGCATCGCTTTTCCTGGGTTTATTTGCTCAGGCCCATCTGCAGGCCTCGCAATCCGCTCCCGCGCGGGAGGCTGCCATGTTCCAGATCCCCCTGACCAGCCGCACGGTTCAGGCAGTGAACTACGAGCATCGCCGTGGGTCCACCAAGGTCGACTTCGTCGGCACAGACATGATGCCGCAGGCCACCGGCCATGCCAAAGTTGAGAGCGGGCGCGGAACCATGGAGATTGGCGCGGAGTTCGCCAATCTGGAGAGACCGTCAAAGTTTGGTAGCGAGTACCTGACTTATGTCATGTGGGCGATCTCTCCTGAAGGCCACGCGGTCAATCTGGGTGAGGTGCTGATCGGCGACAACCATCGCAGCAAGCTGGACGCAACCACCAACCTTCAATCCTTCGCGCTGATCGTCACTGCTGAGCCTTACTACGCTGTGCACCAGCCCAGCGATGCTGTGGTGCTTGAGAACTCCGTGCGCGAGGACACAAAGGGTACGACCGTTGCGATTCACGCAAAGTATGAGCTGATGGGCCGCGGCGGCTATCTTCCTACCGGCTATCAGTTTGACCCCGTCGTCATCAATGCAAATCTTCCGCTGGAGTTCTTCGAGGCTCGCAACGCTCTGCGCATCGCCAAGTCCGAAGGAGCGGAACAGTACGCGGGTGACAGCTACCGCCATGCGACGGAGCTGATGGACAAGGCCGATCAGAATGCCATCGCCAAGCCAATCGATAAGAAGTCTCTGATCGCCGCCTCCAGAGATGCCGTCCAGACCGCAGAGGACGCCCGCGCCATCTCGGTCAAGAAGATGGATGAGGCGCGTTTGGCGCAGGAGCATCAAGCCTCGGAAGATGCGCAGGCTAGTGCCAGGGCACAAGCTGAAGCCGCAACCCGCAGCAAGGAGCGCGCCGACGCACGGGCCGGTGAGGCGATGCAGCAGAAAGCTCGGGCGGAGTCCGATGCCGCCAAGGCCCAAACTGATGCGGCCAAAGCCCAGGCTGACATGGTCTCCAACCAGGTCGCCTCCGCGGCGGCAATCAGCGCCGCACAGCGCGAGACAGAACAGGCACACTTTGCCGTACTTCGCGCAGAAAACGACAAGACCATCCTGCGGACGCAGTTGGCGCAACAGTTGAACTCCATCCTGCAGACACGCGATACCGCCCGCGGATTGATCATCAGCATGTCGGACGTGCTTTTCGCCAGCGGCCAGTATTCGTTGATGCCGGGCACCAGGGAGAAGCTGGCGAAGGTCGCGGGAATCCTGCTTGCCTACCCAAGCCTCAACATTGAGGTCGGCGGCTATACCGATAACGTCGGCGGCGATGCCATGAATCAGACGTTGTCGGAGAATCGCGCAGGGTCTGTGCGCGACTACCTGGTGCAACAGGGCGTCGCGTCAGCATCGGTCAGCGCAAAGGGTTTTGGCAATACTATGCCGATCGTCCCCAATGACACCTCCGCGGGTCGCCAGCAGAACCGACGCGTGGAGTTGCTGGTTTCCGGTGATGCCATCGGCACCTCAGCCAACACAACAACCGGAAGCCTGCGCTAACTCGCGGACGGAGACAAATCGATGAAAGCCACCACAATCACCACAGCCGCACTTTCTTTCCTGCTTGGAATCGCCGTTCCCGTCGCCTTCGGGCAGGGGCAGCGCGACGACCGGCAGAACCGCTCCGCACCGCAGCAGCAGCAAGCCGGCCCGCAGCAGGGACGGCCATCCCAGCAGAGCGGCCAGCAACAACCAGGCGCCCAGCCGCAGCAGCAGCCGTCGCCGCAGCAGGGCAGTCAGCAGCAGCGATCGCAACAGCAGCAGCCATCTCCGCAGCAGAGCAATCAGCGGGACGGGAGGGGATGGCAGGGCTCGCCTCAGTCGGAGTCCCGTGGCTATCAGCAACCGCAGCAGAGGCGAGACCAGCAGGAGCAGTCGCGGGATTATCGGCGGTCCGGTCAGGGCAGGGCATGGGAGGAGCACCGCGCTCGCAACTGGGAGTCTGACCATCGCAATTGGCAGCAACGTGGCGGATACACCGGATATCGCATTCCCAATAATCGCTTCAACGGATACTTCGGCCCAAGCCACCCCTTTCGCATCAGAGGCCTTCCCTTCTCCGTCGTGGGCGGATATCCGCGCTTCCGCTATAGCGGCTATTGGCTCACCCTGGTAGACCCGTGGCCCGGTCAGTGGGCGGATGATTGGTATGAATCCGATGACGTTTACGTGGCCTTCGACGGCGGCGGCTACTACCTCTACAACCGCAGATATCCAGGTGTCGGGCTTGCGATACGAGTCTCGTTCTAAGCGAAGCTCGCTGATCGCCTCTCCGGGCGGCGCAGCCAATGTGCTGCCCGGAGAGATTATTTCAAGAATGGGCTCTCTCGGCTCTCTGCCGACGGCTGTCAGACTCCTTCAACTGCGGGAGAACAGTGCCAAATCTTTGAAAATAATGGTCGGGGCGATTGATTTGAACCAACGACCCCTGCTCCCGACATTCGGCCTTTTAGCATTTGACATACAAGCAAAAAATATTGATTGTCAGTTAAGAGGCTTCTGTCCCTTTGGGTCGCGAAAAGAAGGCTACACCGCAGGTCCGGAAGAAGATCTCGCTTACGGAAGCGAATACGATTCAGGAATCGCTTCGCCCGTATGCGATTGCGGACAAGCTGCGCACGCTACGACTGCGCCGCAGTATGGGGCTGGCCCAGCTTGCCGAGCACACGGGTTTCTCCCCCGCCATGTTGTCGCGGCTGGAGAATGGGCGCCTGGTGCCTACTCTGCCAACGCTCACGCGGATTGCACTGGTGTTCAGCGTTGGGCTGGACTATTTCTTCAGCGATCCCAGGAAGCGGCATATTGTGGCTGTGGTTCGGCGGAAGGAGCGCAGGCTATTCCCCGCCGATCCGAAATCCGACACTATTCCCTGGCATTTTGAAAGCCTCGACTTTCGAGTCAATCAACGAAAGCTAAACAGCTATCTGGCGCACTTTCACCCTTTACCGAAGGATAAGGTCGTGCCCCACTACCATCCCGGAGTGGAGCTGCTTTATTTGATCGAAGGACGCCTGGAGATGGTGATCGGTATCGAGACCTTTCAACTCGCTGCAGGGGACGCGATCTATTTTGACGGGCTGCAAAAGCACTCCTATCGCAGCCTTGTGAAAGGCCGCTGCACTGCCATCGTGACCACAACCGGCACTCAATCCTGAGTACAAATCTTTTGCAAGTATTCGAGTTTCGCGCAGTGTCATCTCCGGTAGATTGCGCCCTACGCAAGAAATGTGTGTCGTTTTGCGCGCCGGACAATCCATTCGCGATCTGGACCATGATGCCTCCAATTTAGCGCGTGTCGAGCCATAGCGTGAGTATATGGCCGTTAGCCGACAGGAAAAGAGAAACATCATCATCGTGGGAGCAGGTCCGGGCGGCCTTGCTGCTGCGATGCTTTTAGCGCAGCGCGGATTTCAGGTACAGGTCTTCGAGAAGCAGGACGTGATTGGCGGACGCAGCGCTGAGGTCCGTCTTGGAGAGTACCGGTTTGATTT
>Ga0105238_10006078_pt1 | contig 11976 bp, 8 predicted proteins | sample KBSC34metaG_FD_81526 | JGI IMG/M metagenome (GOLD analysis project Ga0105238, IMG submission 81526) | Corn rhizosphere microbial communities from Kellogg Biological Station, Michigan, USA - KBS C3-4 metaG | ecosystem: Host-associated > Plants > Roots > Rhizosphere > Soil | place: Michigan, USA... | reverse complement strand
CCCGTCGACGGACGCGGTGGGCGCGACCGTCACCGCCTTCGACGCGAGCCCGAACGCCGCGGTGACGAGCCCTCCGGCGACCACGAGCGCCGCCGACGACGGTAGCTTCCGGCTGCCCGTCGATCCCGGGCGAAGCTACGAGCTGGTCATTCAGCCGGCCGCAGGAAAGAGCGTGGCGCGCGCGATCGTGGCGCCGACCGCCGTGTCCACCGCCGACGTGAACATCGGAACGGTCCCGCTGCCGCACGGGCGATCCCTGACGGTGATGGTCCAGGGCAACGGCGGAAACTCCGTCGATCGCGCCTTCGTTCAGATCTTCTGCCAGGCTTCGTCCGCGACGTGCGTCGATCCGGCCATGCCGCTCGCGGAAGGGGTGACGACCAGCGACGGCCGGCTCGACGTCGTGCTGCCGGACACCGCCGCCGCGCCCTGAGCGCGAAGGCGACCGCTACGGCGACGCCTCGGGCGGGCGGCTCCGCGCCACGGCGCGCGTGCCGAGCGCCAAACCGATCCAGACAGGCGCGAGGGCCAGGATCAACGGAGCGTTGCTCTGGTGAGGGAGTCCGGGGAGCTTGAGCACGCACGCGACGGCGGTCGAAGCGAGGGCCGCCAGCGCGAGGATCCACAGCGCGCGGACCGCGGCGCGGCTGCCCGCCGCGACGGCAGGGCCAAGGGCCAGCGCCGCCAGCGCGAAGGGCGCGAACAGCAAGACGTTCTGGTTGCGGTGAGCGTCGGTGTGCGGCGTGATGAACCACGCGTACAGAAGAAACGTCCCCACGCCGCCCACGACGGCGCCAAGCAAGGCCACGACCCCGCCAAACGCGACGCGGGCGACGAGCCAGCGCGCGGCGGCCTTGCCGAGCCCCAGCAGCGCCAGCCCGAGCGCCGCCCCGAAGGCCAGGAACGCGAGCGCCCACCGCGGCGGCGCCGCGCGGGGCGGCGGTCGGCGCGCGGCGAAGAGGATCGTTTCGTTCTCGGCCAGCGGGCGATCGGGGCTGTCCAGTCGCACGTCACGCAGGGTCGCCTGCAGCATCTCGGGCAAGAACGCCTCGCCCCACCGATCGAGGGGCTGGTCCGTCGACGGGCCGAGCACGATGAGGAGCGCCAGGTAGAGCGGCACGTTGTCGGCGGCCATGCGCAGGGCGTGCGCGCGCAGGGAGAGCCTCCCGGGCTGCCGCCCGACGGCGTGCAGGCGCCCCCCGATGACGCCGTCGATGACGTCGCGCACACGCGTCGAGCAGTTGTCGTGGAAATAGTCGTAGCGATAATCGCGGTTGGCCGGCAGCGCGTTCTCCGCCAGCCGGCGCGCCAGCTCGCGCCGCTGCGCCGGATCGAGCGACAGGCGCTGGATGACGATGCTGCGGTTCTCGCGCTCGTATTCGGCCAGCACCCGCCCCGTCGGGCCGCGCGACAACCAGTAACGCAGACGGGCCTTCAAGAAGTCCGAGATCATGTGGGGCGCGCGGATGTCGAAGGTGCCGAAGTTGTAGATCACGTCGGCGCCCGTCATCGGATCCAGGATGCGAATCGCGTCGTGGCCGAAGCGCGTGAACGGGTGATCGCCGGGGCCGAACGTCACCACCTGGACCAGGGGCGCGGGCGCGTCGTCGGCTCCGGTGACGGCAGGGACCGCCGGCACGGACGGCGGGGGTGACGTCGCCGACGGTGGCAGCGGCAGCGCCCGGGGCGCCGCCCAGGCCGGCTCTCCCACGGCGAGCGCCGCCAGGACGACGCCGGCGGCCACCACCGGAATGACGGACATACCGGGAACGACGGCCCCGGCCGCCCGCCGAGGCGGCGCCGTCAACGCACGCGCCTCAGCACGGCGGCGTAGAAGCCGTCGGTGTCGTGACGGAGTGGATCGAGGCGGAGCGCCCCGTCGGCGGCGGCCGAAGGCTGCCCCTGCGATTGCGTGGGGGCTCCCTCGGCTCCTTGCCTGACTTCTTGGCCCAGCGCCTCGGCCCGCGCCCGGCCCCAGATCTCCTTGACGGGGACGCGCACGAAGTCATCGCGCTCGTCGAGGAACCGCTCGATCACGCGTTCGTTCTCGTCACCGAGGATCGAGCACGTCGCGTAGATCAGGCGTCCGCCCACCGCCACGAGCGGCGCGTACGTCACGAGCAGCGCCACCTGGCGCGGCGGGAAGGCCCGGACCTCGGCCGAGGACAAGCGCCAGCGCGCCTCCGGGTTGCGGCGCAGGACACCCAGGCCCGAGCAGGGCGCGTCGACGAGGACGCGGTCCCAGGCGCCGGGGCGCGCCTCGGACGGCAATTGCGCCTCCGAACGCTCGATCGCCCGCGCGGCGACGTTGTTCAGACCGGCGCGGCGGGCCCGCCGCCGCAGCTCCTCCAGCTTCTTGCCATCGACGTCGAGGGCCAGCACGCGCCCCTTTCCGCCGAGCGCCGAGGCGAGCGCCAGGGTCTTGCCCCCCGCCCCCGCGCAGGCGTCGAGGATCCGGCCCCCCGGCGGCGGCGCCACCAGCTCGGCGACGAGCTGGCTCCCCTCGTCCATCACCTCGAACAGCCCGCGCCGGAACGCGGACGATCCGAAGGCGTTCACGCGGGTCTCGAGGACCGCGGCCGTGGACGACCAGCGCCCGGGACGCGCGGTGATCCCCTCCTCGGCGAGCGCCCGGATCAGGCCCTCCCGATCGACGACCGCGGTGTTCACGCGGACCGCGAGCGGCGCGCGCTGGTTCATGGCGCCGAGCAAACCGAGGCCCGCCTCGACCCCGCGTTCGGCCGTCACCTTCTCGACCAGCCAGGTGGGCATCGACGCGCGCAGGGCCTCGCGCTCGAGCCCGGCGGCGGCGCCGAGGCCGGCGTCCGGATCGACCACGCCCTCGAGCGGCAGGTCGGATCTGACCAACCGCTTGGCGTCGGCGCGCGCGGCCTCGACGGGCAGGCCCTCCCGCAGCTCGAGCGCGATCAGCTTCAGCTCGTCACGGCTGACCGGCGACGGCCGCTCCCCGGCCCGCAGCGCCGGCACCAGGAGCTCGTCGACGATGGCCGCCAGGCGGCGGTCGTGACGAATCAACCCGTAGACGGTCTCCGAGATCCGCCGCCGCTCCGAGCTGCCGAGCTCGCGGTGGGTGCGAAACGCCCTCCCGATCACGTCGCTGGCGTAGCCCCACTCGGCACGCGCCTCGGCCGCCAGCTCCAGCGCCAGGGCCCGCGCCCGCCCGGCGAGGCGCGGGGATGCCTCCGAGCGGGGTCTCTCGCCCCGTGGCGGGTTGTCGGCCGGAGGTGCTGCTTGGGGGATGGCTTGTTTCGTCGAGGTCATGGGCAGGCGCGGTCACGATCTGCCCCGGGGGGTGGTCGCGGTCAAGCGCGCAGACGTTCGAGGCCGGGTCCCCGACCAGCTGGCATGCTCGCCTCAAGCACCGCAGACTTTCTGCCGTTTTCCGTTTCGCAGGCATAGGATCGAGGGTGACCACGGAAGGTGACCATGACTGATCAGAAGCCGAACCCCTACAAGATCGCCCAGGACCAGCTCGCCCGCGGCGCCGAGATCTGCGGCCTCGCGCCGGCCATCGCGAACATCCTGTCGCAGCCGAAGAACGAGCTGATCGTGAACTTTCCCGTGCGCATGGACAACGGCGAGCACCGCCTGTTCAAGGGCTACCGCGTCCAGCACAACAACATCCTCGGGCCCTACAAGGGCGGTATCCGGTACCACGAGATGGTGTCGCTCGACGAGGTGAAGGCCCTCGCGTCGTGGATGACCTACAAATGCGCGCTGCACGACGTCCCCTTCGGGGGCGGCAAGGGCGGCATCAAGTTCAATCCGCGCGAGCACTCGCCGGGCGAGCTCGAGCGCATCACCCGCCGCTTCACGCACGCGCTGGGCGAGAACATCGGCCCCGAGTACGACATCCCCGCGCCCGACGTGGGGACCAACGGCCAGATCATGGTCTGGATGATGGACACGTACATGAACGGCGTCGGCTCCACCAACAAGAACGCGAACCGCGGGGTGGTCACCGGCAAGACGTTGGCCTCGGGCGGCTCGCACGGGCGCGAGCAGGCGACCGGCCAGGGCATCGTCCACTGCATCACCGAGTGGGCGCGCGACCGGCGCTTCGACCTCAACGGGTCCACGTTCTCGGTGCAGGGCTTCGGCAACGTCGGCTCGAACGCCAGCAAGATCCTGGCGCGGACCGGCGCGTCCCTGATCGCGACCGGCGACTGGAAGGGCTACATCTTCAACGGCGACGGGCTGAACCCGCACAAGCTGCAGGAATACGTGACCCGCACCGGCTCGGTGGTCGGGTACCCGTCGGCCAAGGGCATCACGCGGGACGAGTTCTTCGCGACCGCGGTCGACATCTTCGTCCCGGCGGCGCTCGAGCTGGAGATCGGGATCCCCGAGGCCAAGGCGCTCAACTGCAAGCTGATCGTCGAGGGTGCCAATGGCCCGACCGACAGCGCGGCCGAGCCCTACATCCACGAGAAGGGCATCTCGCTCGTCCCCGACATCCTGGCGAACTCGGGCGGGGTCGTCGTCAGCTACTTCGAGTGGTTGCAGAACAAGCGCTCCGAGCGTTGGGATCTGGAAGAGGTCGAGGAGCGGCTGCAAAAGCGCATGAAGCGCACCTATCTGGCCGTCGACGAGTATGCGTCGACCAAGAAGGTCAGCTGGCGGGACGCAGCCATGGCGATCGCCGTCGAGCGCATCGGCAAGGCCTACGCCGAGCGCGGAATCTTTCCGTAGGACGGACGATCGTCGGTCAGGGGGTGCTGCAGATCGCGGCGCAGACGGGGAGGTTGGCGGTGATCGCCGGAACCGCGGCCGCGATCGACCCCGACTGCACGGCCGTGGCGATGTTGGCGCTGATCGTCTCGCACTTCTGCCCGTTGAACTCGTTCTTGCAAGCGAGCGCTTGATCCGGGTGGTAAGTCATGCCCGCCCCGCAGTGGAAGGCGGTCGAGCCGCAGTTCGCCAGGATGGTCGTCTCGCAGGCCGGCTCGCCCATCAAAATCCCCTGGATCAGCTTGCTCGTGGCGTCCTGACAGCCGTAGATCTTCTGGCAGAAGGTCGCCGCGGCCTGCTGACAGGCTTGGTCTTCGGGGATTCCGCCCGACGAGACGCCCCCTCCCCCACCGCAGGAAAGCAGGAACGATCCGAGCACGACGAACGCGAACAGTTTCATGGGGGCTCCTTCACAGGGCTTAGAGGAATCTACCAGCGCCGTCTGGGCATCCGCCCGAAGGCGGCCTCGCGCTCGTCCATCAACCGGCGGTTCACGAAGAGCTTGATGAGGACCACCCCGGCGGCGAAGCCGCCGATGTGGGCCCAGACCGCCACGCCCGCCGAGACATCGGGCCGCACCGACGAGAGCTGGGGCAGCCCCGAGAGGACCTGCAGGCCGATCCACCACAGCAACATCATCCAGGCCGGAACCTGAAAGACCTTCACGAAGATGATGATGAAGAACAGGACGTTGACCCGGACGCGGGGATAAAGAAGCAAGTAGGCGCCGAGGACGCCCGAGATGGCGCCCGACGCGCCGACCATCGGCACCGGTGAGGCCGGGTTGATCGCGATCTGCGCGCCCGCCGCCGCCAGCCCGCACAGCAAATAGAACACGATGAAGCGGCCGCGCCCCATGCTGTCCTCGACGTTGTTGCCGAAGACCCACAGGAACAGCCCGTTGCCCAGCAGGTGCCCCCACCCGCCGTGCAAGAACATCGAGGTCACCGGCGTCAGGATGTTGCGCGGATCGTCGTCAACCACGCACGCGAGCCCGTTGCCGAGCGGGATGCCGAGCCCGACGCGCGCGCGGTGGGTGAGCTCGCCCGGCACCAGCCCCCAGTTGCACGTGCTGGCCGCCAGCGCGACCGGATCGAAGCCGGCGTGCTGCACGAAGATCCAGACCGCGCCCAGCGCGACGAGCAACGCCACTGTCACGAGCGGGAAGCGCAGAGTCGGATTTTCGTCGCTGATGGGGATCATCGGGTCGGATTCATCGGGCGGTCGCGCCCGACGCTGCTGCAAATGCCAAGCCTACGGCCTCCGCCGCGCTCGAGGCGCGCGGGACCCCGGGGACCACGCCCTCGATCTCGAAGCGCCAGGACCCGATCAGGACCACGGGCTTTTGAGCCTTCAGGGCGAGCGCGATCTCGGAGAGCGTTCCGAACCCACCGCCGATGGCGATGATCGCGTCGCTGGCGCAGACGTTGATCCAGTTGCGCGCCTCACCGAGGCCGGTGAAGATGGCCAGCTCGATGTGCGGATTCGGGGGCGAGTCCTTGGCGCTGATCCCGGGCAGGATGCCGAGCGTGAGGCCCCCGGCCGTTCGGGCTCCCTCTGCGGCCGCCTCCATGACGCCCCCCCGTCCTCCGCACAGGAGGACCCCTCCCCGTTCGGCCACCCCGCGCCCGACGGCCCGGGCCAGCACCCCGGTGTCGGGATCGCAGGCGGCCGGGCCCATGACCCCGATGACGATCCTGTGCGTCCGCGCCGGCATTTCTCGCCCCGGACGGCAGCATACCAGCCCGCCGCGGAACACAGCAGTCGGCTGTCCCGGGTCGTTTCGGCTCCATACCCCCCGTCTGGCCGCCGCTTTCGACGCGCCGGCCGCCGGCGCGAACCATGACGAGGGGCGTCGTCGTCGTCCGACCGGGGCCGCCCTCCGGCGCCGCCAGCGGTCCCGCACCCGAAAAAGAATCAACGGTCCCGGACCTCTCTCGGCACTATGAGGGGGATGCCTTGGAGACGCCATTCGGGGTCGAAAATCCCTCGCCCGGGCCGGCCCCATCGGGCATCATGCGTGTTCGTCGGTCGCGCCGGAGGTTTCTGATGCCATCCGCCCGAGCTCATCTCACGCTGGCCGCATCCGCGCTCGCCCTCTTCGTGGCGGGTTGCGGGGGGGGAAACGGCGGCGCTGGCAATCCGGGAAACGGCAGCGGAGGCAGCAACAAGGGCTCCGGCGGGAGCTCCTCCTCCTCGGGCTCCGGAGGCTCAGGGGGTTCGTCCTCCTCGGGCTCCTGGGGCGGCGGAGGTCCAAGTGGCAGCGGCGGCAGCTCGGGCCAGAGCAGCGGCGGGTCGACCGGCTCGGGCGGAGATCCCGGCAAGGTGGCGGCGTGCCCGACCACCGTCATCACCCCTACGCCCTTGCGCCGGTTGACGAAAGCCGAATACGCCAACGCCGTCAGGGACCTGCTGAAGGTCGACGCTGCACCGGCCGCGGATCTGCCGGCCGACGAGGAGACCAACGGCTTCGACAACAACGCGGGGGTGCTGACGGTCTCGCCGCTGCACGCCGAAAAGTACGTGCTCGTCTCCGAGACGCTGGCCAAGGCCGCGGTCCAGGAGCTGTCCAAGCTGACGACCTGTGACACCGCCGCCAAGGGCGAAGCGGCCTGCGCGCTCGAATTCGCGCGGTCGTTCGGCCGGCGCGCCTTTCGACGCCCGACCACCTCCGACGACGAGAAGCTCTTGATGACGGCGTACAACGCCGGCAAGGACGGCGGCAGCCACACCGAAGGCATCGAGGTCATGATCCGGGCGGCGCTCCAGTCGACGGACTTCCTCTACCGGCTCGAGGTCACCCCGCCGAGCAACACCTCCGCGACGCTGGTTCCGCTCAGCCCGTACGAGCTGGCCACGCGGCTTTCTTTCATGCTGTGGGGCTCGGGCCCCGACGATTCCCTGCTGGACGCGGCCGCGCGCGGCGACCTGTCGAGCAAGGACGCGGTGGCCGCCAAGGCGCGCGCGATGCTGAAGGACGATCGGGCGCGCGTGGCGGTCGACCATTTCTACGATCAGTGGATGAGCACCAGCCGGCTGGACATCATCACGAAGGATCACAACCTCTTCCCGAAGTACTCCGCCGACGTGCAGGTCGCGATGGCGGCCGAGGGGCCGGCCTTCATCAACTACCTGCTGTGGAACGGCGGGGACCGTTCGCTGACGTCGCTCCTCACGTCGCAGAATGCGTTCGTGAACGCGGCGCTGGCGCCCATCTACGGCGTCAGCGCTCCCAGCGGGAGCGGCGCCGACCTGAAGATGGTCACCCTGCCAGCGAACCAGGGACGCGCCGGAATTCTGACCCTGGCGGGCTTTCTGGCGGTTCAAGCGCACCCGGACCAGACGTCGCCGGTCCTGCGAGGCAAGTTCGTGCGCACGCGCCTGCTGTGCAACGACGTGCCACCGCCTCCCGACAACGTGAACATCACGGTGCCCAACGTGAGCTCGGCCGGCACCGCGCGCGAGCGCTTCTCCGCCCACCTCACGGCAGCCTCGAGCTGCGCGCAGTGTCACCAGCTGATGGACCCGATCGGCCTCACGTTCGAGCACTTCGACGCGGTCGGGTCGTACCGCGACAAGGAAAACGGGCGCGACCTCGATACGTCGGGAATGATCGCGGGCGCCCAGGAGTCCGCCTTGCAGGGCGGCTTCGACGGTGTGCGCGCGCTGGCCGACAAGCTGGCCGCCAGCCGTCAGGTCAGCGATTGCATGGCGACCCAGTGGTTCCGTTACGCGGCCGGGCGCGCGGAGGAGACGCCGGACGGCTGCTCGCTGACCACGCTTCACGACGCCTTCGCCGCGTCGAAAGGCGATCTGGTCGAGATGATGGTGGCGACCACCCAAACCGACGCCTTCTGGTATCGCGCGCCGATCACGCCGTAACGCGAGAGAGACGGAAGACATGACGTCCATGGATCCCCTTCGCTTCACCAGACGAAATTTGCTCCGCGGCTCGCTGGCGGCCACAGCGGCCGTTCCCCTGCTCGACGCGCAGCGCGCGTTCGCGGCGACGGCGGCGCCCACCCGGTTGGTGGTCTTCCTGACCCCCAACGGCACGCGCAACAGCCTGTTCTGGCCGACCGGCACCGAGACCAGCTTCAAGGTGAACACCCTCACCCAGGCCATGGATCCCTGGAAGAGCAAGCTGACCTTCCTGAAGGGGATCAAGTTGAACCCCGCGCTGCAGATGGGCGAGCTGGGGCAGACACTCGGCTCCGAGCACGCGCGGGGAACGGGGGGCCTGTTGACGGCGCGTCCCCTGAAGGCGGGCACGCAGTTCAAGAGCTTCGGGAACACGACCTCGGGATGGGGAAGCGGACAGTCCATCGACCAGTATCTGGCGATGAAGCTGGCGCCCCCGACGGCCTACAAGACGTTCCAGATGGGTGTCCACGTGCGGGACACCGAGGTGCGCGCGCGCATCTCCTACGCGGCGGCCGATCAGCCCATCCCCCCGCGCGAGGATCCCAAGGACGTCTTCAACGCCCTGTTCGGCGGCGCCAGCAGCGGCGGCGGCGGCGCGGGCAATGAACGTTTGTGGGCCCAGCGCAAGAGCATCTTCGACGCGAACAACGCCGAGACCGAGCGCCTGAAGAAGCTGGTGGGCGCCGAGGATCGCAAGAAGCTGGACGCCCACCTGACCGCCATGCGGGACGTCGAGACGCGCTTGGTGGGCATGAAGGGCACCTCGACCGGCACGGTCCCGACCTGCAGCACGAAGCCGGCGCTGGTGGACGTCGATTTGAAGAGCGACGACCAGTACGAGAAGGCGGGACAGCTGCAAATGGATCTGGCGGTGGCGGCGCTGGCCTGCGACCTGACGCGCATCCTGACGTTCCAGTGGTCCTACTCGGAGAGCGAGCACCTGTTCGGGTTCCTCAACATCACCGGAAACCACCACGCCATCTCCCACGACTTCTCGTCGAGCGGAGCGAACTACGACGCGTACAACAAGATCGCGATCTGGTATCAGCAGCAGTTCGCCTATTTCCTGTCGAAGCTCGACGCCTACAAAGAAGGCGACAAGACGCTCCTCGACAACTGCGTGGTGCTGTTCGCGACCGAGATTGGCGAGTCGACCCAGCACGATTTGAAGATCATGCCGTACGTGCTGGCCGGCAGCGCGGGCGGGAAGCTCCGCGCCGGCCGCCTCATCGATTACGGAAGCAAGCCTTGCGACAACAACCAGCTCCTGGTCTCGCTCGCGAACCTCATGGGCGCGACCGACCTGACCTCGTTCGGTGACGCGTCCGGCGCGACGGGGCCGCTCCCCAACCTGACCTGACCGCGCCCCCGCCATCCCCGTGACGGTCAAGAAGCCTCCGCGGGCCCGTACGGTTCGTCGCGCCGCCGAGAACGACGTGCGCAAGCTGGGCCGGAGGCTCGATCGGCTGGAGATGGAGCTGCCCGGTGGTTCGCCCGGGCGGCCCCTCACCGTGACGTCGGCGTCGGTCGTCGAGGTCCGCGCCCGTGCCGAGCGTTGCCTCGCCTGCGAAGGCGAGCTGAAGATCCGCGCCCACGAGGCCGAAGCGGCACCGGCGGCCCCCGGTCAGCTCAGGCGCGTGGACCTGACCTGCGCTTCGTGCCGCCGGCCTCGCCGCCTCTGGCTGCGGATCGAACCACCCTCGCCAAACTGAGGCAGCTCCCACGGCCACGCTTGGGGGTTGAGGGCCCATTTCTAGGAACCGCGTCGACGGCGAACAACGAAGGCGCTCACGGCGAGCGTGAGCAGGGCCAGCGTCGCCGACACCGAGTGGGACGCGGTGGCAACGGCGCAGCCACCGCCGCCCCCGCCGCCACCCGACGGAGCGTCGGGGCCACCGTCGGTGGACGGCGATCCACCGCTCCCCGCCGCGTCGCCGCCGCTGCCGGTCACCGTGCTACCCCCGTTCGCCGTCATCTCGCCGCCGTTCCCGCCGCCCGAGACGCCCCCACTTCCGGTCATTCCCATTCCCCCGGCCCCCGAGACCATCCTGTTCGAGCAGTCCGGGTAGCAAGGAACGCCCTCCGCTCCGTTGTCAGCTCCGTAATCGCAGGCCTCACCCGGGTCCATCCTTCCGTTTCCGCAGACGGTGTGCCAGCCCATGTCACGGAAGGCGGCCAGCTCCATCCGCATGTCTTGGGTGGCCTTGCTCGCGATCTCCGGCTCCATCAGCAGATCGGGGCGAACCAGAGGATCCCAGTGGGCCAAGGTCGACAGGCCCTGCACCGGCGAAGACGCGAACAGATCGGTGCGGCCGTTCGGATCCATGCCCACGCCCTGGCCGGCCATCGCCGAGAGCGTGACCGCGGTACCGGCCGCTGCCGTCATCAGCAGGCCTCCGTCGTGCATGGACAGTCCGACCACCGGGATGTGCACGGGGAAAAGGTCCTTCAAAGAGGGGAGCATGCTGATCGAGTACGGCGGATCGGCGCCGATCCGATCCACCACCAGCGCCCCGACGGCGCCCATCTTCTCGGCGTAATGGGCCACCGCCACGCCGGGACAATTGTCGTCCATGACCAGGACCATCGCGCCCGTGACCTTCTCGCTGATGTCGCAGTACACCGAATCGGGGGTGACGACCTTGACCGGCCCGGTGACCGTCTTCGCCGAGACGTAGGGACCGAACTCGGCCTCGCTCACGCGGCCGAAGAGACCGTCGAGCACCGGAGAGGTCGTCATGGACGGAGATCCGCTGGCCAGGATGTGCGGCGCTTCACGCGCGACGTTCATGCCGTCCCAGACCAGGTGGCGGGCGTTCTGCGCCGAGGCCAGCCGCTCGGCGTCGGTCATGGCCGCCCACCCCTTGTTGGTGCCGTTGTCGTAGACGTGCTGGATGAACACGTCCGGATAGGCGTCAATCAGCCCGTTCCGTGGATCGATGGTGCTCGTGAACCCGAGGCCGTGCCCGAATTCGTGCAGGACGACCGAGAGGAGATCGATGTCGTCACCCGCGTTGCCGTCGACGCCGTAGTACCACTTCTGATTGCCCGTACAGGCAGAGAGTCCTCCGTTGAACTCCGCATGGATCTCGGCGATCGAGCCGTTCAGGTCCATCCCGGCCATTGCGTTCGCGAGCGCGATGGGGACGAACACGTCCGGGGGAGCGCCGCTGAAGTTGGCCCGGAAGGCGGTCGGGCCTGCCTGACCGAGCACGATCTGCTGCGGGCTGCAGTCGAGCGGGGCGAAGCTCGCATCCACGACGACGGGAGGAACGCTCTCGAGCGCGTCGCCCCAAAGCT
>Ga0105238_10006076_pt1 | contig 11977 bp, 10 predicted proteins | sample KBSC34metaG_FD_81526 | JGI IMG/M metagenome (GOLD analysis project Ga0105238, IMG submission 81526) | Corn rhizosphere microbial communities from Kellogg Biological Station, Michigan, USA - KBS C3-4 metaG | ecosystem: Host-associated > Plants > Roots > Rhizosphere > Soil | place: Michigan, USA... | reverse complement strand
TCCGGATATTGATGATGCCTGCATTACCCGCCGCGTCATACCTCGCCGTGGGATTGGCGATCAGCTCGATCTGCGCCACCTGCGAGGAATTCATGCTGCTCAGCAGATTGTTGAGGTCATCACCCGAAAGATAGGTGGGCTTGTCGTCGATCATCACGAGCACTCCCGCCTTCCCGTTCAACGCGATCCCCCCATTCCTGTCGACCGTCACCCCCGGCGACTTTTCCAGCACTTCCAAAACCGTCGACCCGGTGTTGGTCACCGAAGCCTCCACATTGATGATCGTCTTCCCCTGCCTCCGCTCGACCGGCATTTTCCGCCCAGCAACCGTCACAGCCGTAAGCGAATCTACCTTCGCCAGCGCGGAATCGCTTTCCTTCCCCCTCGGTTGACACAGCACCCAGGCCGGCAGCAGCAGCAATATCAAATAAAGCGTAGAATTCTTCATGGTCATTTACAAAGATCGACCACCACCCCCAAATTTCGCAGCCGCTGAACCCGCCCCGCCGCCGCTCACCCCTTCCCCAGCCTTACCCCCACACCGACGGCAAAATATAACCCGCTCATCGAACCATTGTTATCCAGCGGCACACCGCCCACATAATTGCCGTTGCCTGCCCCATCCCGCTGATCCAGCTTCAAAAAACAGCTCTGGCCCAATTCCTGCATCCACCCCGCTTCCACACTCAGACAAAGCCGATCGAGCTGCTTAGCCACGATCACCGATGGCTTGACCGCAAAATCATGTCTTGTATAATTGACGTCCAGATGGTCCGCATAGTACGTATCCGTCTCCGTCACATTCCCATCTTCATCGGTAACATCCTTCGTCCATTCCGACGTCGCCGTAAATCCCATCATAGTCAGGTCCTGATTGCGGTTGTCAATGCTGCCCATCTTAGTGCTGCCGCCGCTGAAATAATATAGGTCGAGCGCCGGCTTTATCTGAAAGCCCCCAAACGAGAATATTTTCCTGTACCCCCCTTTAAAATATACACTGGTGCTGGTGCCGATCTCATTGGCGATACCCACGCCAAGATCGATACTGTGCTGCCCCCTGACAAATTCCAGGTTAGCCAGATCGATCGGATTCACCGTCCTCAGAAAACCCTGCCCCAGCGACCCCCTGAACGTCCCAAAGGCCGACACCCCCGTCGACAGATCCGTCGCCGTATAGGAGAACGACGAGCTCACGTCCCTGCCCGGATCATTTACCGACATTCTGCCGGCGCCAAAAGAAAAGATAGTATAACTGGAAGGCTGTGCAGTCGTCTGCCCGGCAACCAAACAGCCGGCGATCAGTAGTAGGTTTAGGGGTTTCATAATTAGCAGTTTTGCCCCTATGACCCCGCCTCCAAAGCATCGTTTAGCCACACCGGCAGCTTTCATCACCTTTTAATCTGTACTACCTATTTTATCCGATCTGTAGTACAACACATCCCCCATCCAGCCGTAGATTTGTGTGACAACATCAAATCACAATGGGATCCACCCTATGGGACCACGTCTTCGGCACCAGGTTCGACACTACAACAAAAGAAGAAACAAAATGAAAACCCGCATAGCTCTCGGGCAGATCGTCCTCCGCATCGGCCTGGGCACCGGATTTATCCTCCCCGTCATGGACCGCCTGGGCTGGCTGGGAGCGCCCGGCTCCGGCGTCGCCTGGGGCAACTGGGCCAACTTCGTCGCCTACACCAACAAACTCCTCCCCTTCCTTCCGGCAGGAGGGGCCAGCCTGATGGGCGCAGTCGCCACTATCGCCGAAGCGGTCTTCGGCGTCTGTCTGATCATCGGCTACAGGACCTGGCAGGCCGCCCTGGGCTCGGCCATTTTAACTCTTATCTTCGGCGTTTGTATGGCCATATTCGTAAACATCGCGGCGCCCTTCAAATATCCGGTATTCGTATTTACCGGCGCAGGCCTGCTGCTGTCCTGCATCACCGAATATAAGTGGAGCGTCGACAGGCTAATCAAGCCCCATAGCCCTTCTTAATATCCGAAAAACGCCGGCCATCTCCTGCGCATCCAGCGACGCAAAACCCATCCTCAGTCCATTCAGATCCCTGTCAGGCGGGTTGTAAAATGACCCGTCTGACATCCACAATCCACCGGCAGCCGCCCGCTCCGCAATCTTCGGCAGCGCGAAGGGCTTGTCGAACTTCGTCCACACCGCCATCCCGCCGTCCGGGACGCGGTAGCTAACGGCGCCGCCCAGCTGCCCCCCCAGCAAGTCGCAAAACAGATCCCGCCGTTCCTGGTACAGCTTCAGCGACCGGCGGATATGCCGTTGCATAGTGCCGTTGTTATACAGCACAGCCATCGCATTCTCCAATAACAAATCGCCCCGCAGGTCAAAAAGCCGCTTGTACGCGGCGCCATCCCTGATCGTCCTGGCAGGCGCAATGAGATACCCCAGCCGCAGCGAAGGAAGCAGGTTCTTGGTGATAGAACCCGCATACCAGACATTACCCCCATGATCCGCGCTCGCAAGCGGAAGTATCGGCGCATGCTGGTAGTGAAATTCATAGTCGTAGTCGTCTTCGATGACAGTGAGACGGTGTTCACGTATCAGTGACAACAACTTCATCCTCCTCGCCGCGCTCAGCGTGACCGTCGTCGGGTGGTGATGGTGCGGTATCACGTATAATAGTTTCGGCTTACGCCTGCAAACACGCTCCACCTGGTCTACGTCGATACCTTCTTCGTCTACCGGTATCCTCACCAGCTTCGCTCCCAGCTGCTCGAACGTCCTGTTCACAGTAAAATATCCCGGATCTCCCACCATTACAAGGTCCCCGGGTTTGATCGAAAGGGCCGCGGCAATATACATGGCCATCTGAGCCCCCCGCGTGATCAGGATATTGTCATAGCCGGCCGGGATCCCTCTCGTCTCCCCCACATACTTCGCCAGCGCAGTCCTCAGCGCCGGACTCCCCGCCCCGTCAATCACCATCGAAGCCTTTTCCGTATATCCGTCATAAAATCCGTCCCTGTACAGACGCAGCAACTGCGCCACCGGCGCCAGCCGGTAATCCGGGAAGCCGTCATTGATCACATATTTATACCGCTTCTCCTCTGCCGGAGCCCCTTCGCCTTCATATCCTCCCTTCTTAATTTGTTGAAACGTCCTCGGCTTCAGCTCGGGCAGTTCCTCCGACACGATCATCCCCGACCTCGGCTTGCTGTATACCCAGTCCTGCGCAACCATCTCTTCATAAGCAGCCACCACCGTCTTTGGATGAATTTCCAGCAGACCCGCCATTTCCCGAACTGACGGCAGCTTCGTACCCGGTCTGAGCATCCCGCTCCGGATCAACTGGATAAGACCATTCGCCAGCTGCACATAAACGGCCTGCGGTGAGTCGGCGTCCAGCGATAGTAAATTTCTGAAAGGGATCATTGGCGTAATTTTTTTGTCCCCGGAACACGCAATATCTGCCTTATCTTCTTCTCATAAGCGTCGGCATAGGCCACCATCCCGATATCGGTCGGATGGGTCCCCTCCACCGTACAATTCTCGTCGAAATTTATCTCATCTTCCGTCAGCAGATAGAGGCCTTTAGTGCCTCCGGCGACCAGCCCATGATAGACCGACCGCATCAGCAGACTCGCCATATGATACCTGTTCACCGCGGCCGTATCCATATTGAATGGATTATGCCCGTCCGCGTGCTCCACCAGCAGGATAGGTATACCGGGATGCGCCGCCCTCAGCACCGAGATCCCCGTCCCGATCCGCCTGCTGATCGTGTCGTCCTGCAGATGATTCCCATACGCCAGATTCGGCATGCAGTCGAGTATGTACAGCGCCGCGTCCGCCTTCGCCATCAATTCGAAGATGGGCCGCTCGAATCTACCGTTGCCCGAAAATCCCAGATTGATCACCTCCCTGTCCAGGCGACGCGCGAGAATATTGGTCCAGGCCAACCCCGGCCGCGAAGCGACCGCCCCCTGCAGAATAGAAGTCCCATAGGCCACTATGGGCGCCCCCGGCAAAGGGGCCGCGAACGTTAGACTATCAGGAGAAGCACAGCCTATCTCCAGCCTTTCGATCGTGTTGTACAAAGGCAGATACAGGTAAAGATCCGCCATCCCCCCCGGGACCGCATCCACACCCAGATGACTATACGTATATACGCAGGTGTCGCCAAACTTATATTTTGGCGAAGCCCATCTCCACCTCCCATTGCGGTCCACACCATAAAGATCGAGTCCGCTGACCCCCGTCTCGGGCATATGCGGAAAAGCCCGCGCCCCCGGAGCAAGACGATACCGCACCACAAGACTTCGCGCCGTCGTCCTGAAATGAATATATTCTCCGGCCGTGTTCAGCGACAGATCCCAGACATCGGGACGCACCTGCGCCTGCATATACGCAGGGAGACGACGATAGATATGCCCGCTGTCTCTGACACAAACACCTTCTGCATGGCCAGGCGTCCACCAGCGGAACTCCGGCTGGGCAAAAGCGTTAAGCCCGATGACCAGCGCCGCAAAGACAAAAATTTTCTTCTTCATTGACCCGCAATATAGGGGTTGCCAGAAAAACCACCCGGCATCGCTTGTAGAAAATTTTCTACTCGTTTATAAATAATATTCTATATCTTTTACATATACAACGCTGATAATGAATCGCTCTGATCGGTAGCTGCCAAAGTCAATTCAATTTTTCAAATGACTGAGAAACAGCAACTAACGATCCTGCTTACGGCAATCGTCACGACTATGCTTCTGGGCCTGGCCTGGCTCCTGCTTCGGCTAAAAAGGCGTAAAAACGCCACAGCAGCACAGGCACTGCTGGCCGGCGAAGACCGCCTCGGACTTCTCGTCGACAGCATACAGGACTATGCCATTTTCCTGCTGGACGCCGAAGGACGGATAATGACCTGGAACAAAGGGGCTGAGTCCATCAAAGGCTACCGGGCCGAAGAAGCCATCGGTCAGCCGATCTCCATTTTTTATACCGTAGATGACAACCGAAAAGGCGAGCCATCCCTCAACCTCGAACAGGCAAAGGTCCACGGCCGCCATAGCAGCGAAGGCTGGAGAGTACGAAAGGACGGCGCCCTGTTCTGGGCCGATAGCCTGCTGACCGCCATTTACGACGCCCACCACCGGGTGAAAGGCTATGTGAAGGTTACGAGGGACGTCTCAGAGCGCCGCAAGATCGAGGAACAGCTATCCAGCGACATCACCCGCACCAACGAAGAGCTCCGGCAGCTGGCTTCACATTTGCAAAATGTCCGTGAGGAAGAAAGAGCCTCCATTGCCCGGGAGATACACGACGAACTGGGACAACAGCTGACGGGAATAAAAATGGACCTCTCCTGGATATCGAGAAAATGGAACCAGCCGCCGGAAGAACCCCTCCAGCAAAAGATAACCGGCACCCTCGCAATGCTGGACAACACGATCCGGACGGTACGGCGCATAGCCACACAGCTTCGGCCCAGCATTCTGGACGACCTCGGCCTTGTCGCCGCCATCGAATGGCAGAGCCAGGAATTTGCCGCGCGATCGGGTATCAATGCTCAATTCCAATCCACGCTGCCCGAGCTCGATTTCGACCCACGCGCCTCGATCGGCCTCTTCCGCATCTGTCAGGAATCCCTCACCAACGTCGCCCGTCACTCCGGAGCAAAAAATGTATGGATCAGCCTGGACTGCATCGGCGAAGACCTCCATCTATCCGTCATGGACGACGGCAGAGGATTCAACAGGAACATGCGGACGAACACCCTCGGCCTGCTGGGAATGGAGGAAAGAGCCACGATGATGGGCGGCTCGCTGGAAATAAAGAACAGCCCTTTCGGCGGAGTAGCCGTCGAAGCAACCATTCCTTTAACCAAAACCATACACTGATCAAACCCCGTCACATGTTAAAGATACTCATAGCTGACGACCACACCGTAGTTCGAAAGGGCCTCAAACAAATACTGCTCGAAGAGTTCCTCTCCGCCGAGATCGAAGAGGCCGTCGACGCGGAAGAGCTGATGAAAAAAGTAATGAAGAAAGAATGGGATATCGTCGTATCCGATATCTCCATGCCGGGCAGAAGCGGCCTTGAAGTGCTGCAGCAGATCAAACAACACTATCCAAGACTGCCCGTACTGATCCTCAGCATCCATCCGGAAGACCAGTACGCCGTCCGCGTACTGAAGGCGGGCGCCTCGGGCTATCTGAACAAAGACTCGGCCCCGGACGAACTGGTAAAAGCCGTCCGGCAGGTCCTGCTGGGCAAAAAATATATCACCCCGTCCCTCGCCGAACGCCTGGCCTCCCTCCTCGACCAGGACCCCGGCAAACTGCCACACGAAAACCTCTCCGACCGCGAGTTCGAAGTGCTCAGACTCCTGTCCGCCGGCAGCCCGGTGTCAGAGATCGCGGAAAAACTATCGCTCAGCGTTACAACGGTCAGTACCTACAGGGCCCGCATTCTTGCAAAAATGAACCTGAAGAACAACGCCGACCTGACCCTTTACGCGATAAAAAACAACCTGCTGTAGTACTCCTACTACACCAAACAGGCTTTACCCTCTACCACCGGCGGCCCGCAAAAGATTTAATTTTGCGTCCTATGTCAGGCAAGGGCAAAACACTGTTGATCATCGACGATTCTCCATTCATCATTACGGGACTCTTACACCAGCTGGAGGGACTCCCCGCCATACAAAAAGTGTATACGGCAGAAAGCTATACCGATGCCCAGCCCATCCTGAAGTCATCTCCCCCCGATATCCTTCTGCTCGACATACACCTCCCCGACGTCAACGGCATCGAGATCCTCCGCCGCGTCAAACAGCTCTATCCGTCGGTCGTCGTGATCATGATCAGCAACCAGGAAGGAGACGTCTACCGCAGCCGCTGCAAGGCGCTAGGAGCAGCCCACTATATCGACAAATCAACGGAATTCCACCTCGTTTCCCAGATAGTCTCCTCCTTCCTCTAAAAAAAACCCGCTAAGTAGTGTAGAGCATCTACTACAAGTTTGCCTGAAGATCGAGGACGTATTTTCCCTATGAAGCTCTATTGGCCCCCACCCGACAGGTTTGTTACTTTGTGGGATAAACGCGTATTAGCTGGTCCATGCCTCATCGAAACCACCAATATCAAATAAACCGTCTCACGTCATCTACGATGAGACATCCCCCTTCCTCGATCCATCCACGTCCGTCAAAACCTTCGCCCAGCTGATAAAGAACCTCAACAACGGAATTCTCATGGAAGACGCCAACCGGAAGATCGTCCTGGTCAATCACCTGTTCTGCCAGATGATGAACCTTTCCCTGGACCCGGACCGTATGATCGGCATGGACTGCGGAGCAGCCGTTAACTCGCTCAAACCATTGTTCAGGAACTCAGATGCCATTCTGCAGCGCGTCGACGAGCTGATCGCAAAAAGAGAACTGGTCACCGGGGACGAGCTCTATATGGTGGACGGTAAAGTACTGGTCCGGGACTATATACCGATCTACGTCGAAAACGAATTCAAAGGCAACCTCTGGAAATTCCAGGACATTACCCTCATCAAACAGGAAGAACTGGCCCTGCACGAAGCCAAAGAACAGGCCGAAGAGTCATCTCGCGCAAAGGAAATGTTTCTCGCCAATATGAGCCACGAGATCCGTACCCCCATGAACGCCATCATGGGTATGTGCCAGCAGCTCAAAAAAACCCTGCTCGACAACCAGCAGCGCTCGTGGCTGGATACGATCGACTCCGCAGCGGAGAACCTCCTCGTCGTCATCAACGATATTCTCGATATTACCAAGATCGAAGCAGGCAAGCTCGACATCGAAGCCATCGGTTTTCAGATGAAAGACATCCTCAGCCGCGCGACAAAGGTCATGCAGCACAAGGCCGAAGAAAAAGGCATCCATCTCTCCTGGTTGCTGGATGGCAATATATCACCCGTGCTGATCGGCGATCCATACCGGCTCAACCAGATCCTGCTGAACCTCATCGGCAACGCGATCAAGTTTACCCCGAAAGGTTCCGTATCCGTCACCTGCAGCGCCGGAGGACCGCTGAATATCGGCGAGATCCAGTGTATCCGGATTGTCGTGAAAGACACGGGCATCGGCATGGACGAGCCGTTCCTGAACAGACTATTCGACAAGTTCAGCCAGGAAGACCGGACAGTAACACGCAAATACGGCGGCACCGGCCTCGGCATGAGCATCTGCAAACAGCTGGTCGAACTGATGAACGGGCATATCCACGTGAAAAGCCAAAAAGGCGAAGGCACCGAAGTGATCCTGACCATCCCCTTTCTCCGCGGTCGCGAATGCGACCTCCGGCAGGAAGAGACAACCGCCAAAGACCCGGTAACATTCAAGGGTAAAAAGATACTGCTCGTGGAGGACAACGAGATAAACCGCCTCGTAGCCCGCACCGTCCTCAACAACTACGGCGCCGACATCCGCGAAGCCGTCAACGGACTGGAAGGGGTAGAGACGCTGCGACGGGAACACTTCGACCTCGTCCTGATGGACGTCCAGATGCCCGAAATGGATGGGCTGGAAGCGACGCGCAAGATACGCCTGGAGATAGACCCAGCCATCCCCATCATCGCCTTCACCGCCAACGCGATCAAAGGCGACACCGACAAATGCCTCGCCGCCGGAATGAACGACTATGTATCCAAACCCTTCGAAGAAGCCAGACTGATCCGAACCATCGCCTGCTGGCTGGAGACTCCCCGCTGCGCCCCGCCATCTGCCAACCCTTTATTCGACCTCACCCGACTCAATACCATCAGCAAAGGCAACCAAACCTTCGTCAACAAAATGATAAACCTCTTCCTCGACGAAGTCCCCCACTTTACCGAAGAAATGCTCACCGCCTATACCAGCGGCAATTTCGACTTCATCAAAAAAACAGCCCACCGGATAAAACCCACTCTGGGTAACCTCGGCATCAACGCCCTCAAAGACGATATCCAGACCATCGAAGACCTGGCAGCCGGCCAGAACCCCTCCGGCCATCTCCTCGAACTGCTCCGGCGGACCAACGGCGTAGTCATCAACGTCGCCGGCGAGCTGAGAACCTATCTGGCAAGCGCCGTGTAACTCCCCCTAACTCCTCCTCTTCCCATGGATCATCCGGCGGGTGGCCTGGTCTACACAGGCTGCTGCGGCAATCCGACAGTAAAACTCGTTCCTTCTCCCAGGCTCGACTCCACAGCGATCGTCCCATGGTGCAGGACTACGATCTTCTGCGTCAGCGACAACCCGATCCCATTCCCCGGAGCATGCTTTTTATTTTGCCCCCTATAGAACGGCGTAAAAACATATTCGACATCCGCTTCAGGTATCCCAATACCATCGTCCGAGAAGCGCAGAACGGTCATCCCGCCGCCAAAACAAATCGTGACCCTGCACCGGTGATCCTCCGAAAATTTACAGGCATTCTCCATCAGATTGACAAACGCAACCTTCAGCAGGTATTCATTACCCCGGACAACGATACCGTCGCCTTCTTCGGGCTCTTCCTCAAACCGGATATCCACCCCATAGGCCGGGTTCATCCTCAGTATACTCTGCCGGGCATCCAGCAATACCTCATCGGGACGAACCGGTCTGAAATGGATGCTGGACTGGTCGTAGCTGGCCCTGGCAAGATCCAGCAGATCATTCGATAGCCTCGAGAGCCGCCGGGCATCCTGCAGGATCAGCCGGATGGTCTCCTGGTATTCGTCAACCGTCCGGCCTTTAAAGGCGGAGATCTCCAGCTCGGCGATGATCGCAGCCAGCGGAGTCCGCAGCTCGTGTGATATATTTGAAACGAACTGTTTTTGGCCCTCGAATGAACTCTCAAGCCGGTCCAGCATTTGATTGAAAGTCCGCGCCAGCTCCGCGATCTCATCCCTGCTCCTGCCCGTATCGATCCGCAGATCGAGCCTGTTCGCCGAGATCTCCCCTACCTTTTCCACCATTTTCGAAACCGGCGCAAGCGCCTTCCTGGAAAAAAGTATGCCGGCCAGCAGGGTCAGCAGGATCGCTGCCGCAAACCCGATAGTTAGATTATATCGCAGATGCCGCAGCTTCGAAAGACCTGCATCGTCCTTGGCAGCGGCGGTGATCACATAGGTCCTACCCCTGAATGGATATATAAAACCGATCGCCTGAAGATCGTCCACATAAAAATGGATCTCCTTCAGGGCGATGATACTGTCGATCATTCCCCGCGTCTCCTTCACCTTATCGATCTTCCCCGCATCATGATACAACAGGTTGAAGGCCGTATCGAAAACCGCCACCTCCTCCTGGGGCAGCGTATTCAGGGAGTTCTCATAGATCAGCTGCAGCACCGCAGGCTGAACTTTTGCTTCCAGCAATAAATGCGTCTTGGTAATGGCCAGCTGCCGCAGCCGTTTGAAATATTCCTCTTCCCGCTGGCCCGCATTGGAGAAATAGATCACCAGCGAGAAGACCAGCAGCAGCGCGGCGAACAATCCGGCAAACAGCAGGGTGAGCTTGAGTCTTATCTTCACGGCTGTTCTTTAAAAATGAACCCGATCCCCGGTCGGGTCTGGATCAGCTTAATTTCCTGATCCTTGTCGATCTTCTTCCGGAGGTAGTTGATGTATACGTCTATAAAATTGGTTCCCGTATCGAAAGACGTTTCCCAAACCTTTTCCGCTATCTCCGCCCTCGACAATACCCGGCCCTGGTTGGTCATCATGTATTCGAGCAACCTGAACTCCTTGCGCGTGAGGTTGATCTCTTTATTATTGCGCAGGACGATACCCGTTCGGAGATTCATCTCCAGATCACCCGCCCTGAGGATCATCTTTCCCGGGGCGCCGCCCGGCGGGACGCGCTTCAGCAGCTCGCGGATACGTACATATAGCTCCCGGATATCAAATGGCTTTACGAGATAGTCATTGGCGCCCGCGTCAAACCCCTCTACCTTGTCATCCGTAGTACCCAGCGCTGTCAGCATAATGATCGGCAGTTCGGGCAGTTGCTGCCGGATTTGCTTACAGACCTCGATGCCGCCGATATCCGGCAACAAAATATCCGTGATAACAAGGTCGAACGCCTCGCTCAGAGCCAGCAGCTGTCCCATCCTTCCCTCACCGGCAATGGTAGCAGAAAATCCCATCTCCTCAAGCCCCTTCTTTATCAGGGAACCCACACGTTCTTCGTCTTCGATGATAAGTATCTTTGCCGCCATTGCATTTTTACGGTTTCATTGCCCGTAAAATTAAGCTTTTCCCTTATTTCCATATGAGAAACCAACCAGGCCCGCGTTATACCCATTACCTGATCCATCCTATCAAAAAAGCCTGCTAAACGGCAGGCTTTTCCTTTTGTTATGAAAAATCGCACGCTGTTAGCGACCTAATGACTGGCCTTGCCCGCCGCCTTCTCACCACAGGTCGTTCCTCCCCGGATACCGGCGATGCATTGATGGCGGCTCTTAATCGCTGTTTTTCCCGTATCCACTCCTGTAGTACGGCCTGCAAAAAAGGCTTCGCCCCCTGACCGGTCGCAAAAAGAAAATTTGGGTCCTGCAGCATATTTATTCTCAATGCCACATCCCGATAGTTGGTCAGCAGGCTGAGTTGCGACTGTATGGCCTGACGCTCCGTCATCGCAACGGGCCGGAGAAGACCGACAGCCCTCTTGTCCAGAAGATGCCAGATATGCAGAAGTTCCCTCATCGCCTCCTCTGTGTCACAAAGCTGTGCATCCGAAAGTTCCTCAACACTCACCTCAACTGACATAGCCTTCATTCTATCCCTGACAAAAGCCTTCGACAACTTCGACAGGTCGGCGTGATGCAGGGCAGGCCAGCTACCCGGCTCCCTAAGGCATAACGGGCGAAATGCCAAATCCATGGAGACAAGTCGTGAAGCCATCGACAGCAGCCCGTCGACAACCGCCAAACAGGACTCCGGAACCCCGACTTTTTTCTGTTTCGCATAGGCGATCAGTTCCCATCTGAGCCGCTGAAGATCGTGAAT
>Ga0105238_10006074_pt1 | contig 11978 bp, 14 predicted proteins | sample KBSC34metaG_FD_81526 | JGI IMG/M metagenome (GOLD analysis project Ga0105238, IMG submission 81526) | Corn rhizosphere microbial communities from Kellogg Biological Station, Michigan, USA - KBS C3-4 metaG | ecosystem: Host-associated > Plants > Roots > Rhizosphere > Soil | place: Michigan, USA... | reverse complement strand
TTCACAGCTACGTCACCGAGCAACGTCCCGCGCCGTTCGAGGCCCGGGAGCGCCTGGTCGTTGCCGCGACGCTTCCCGCGGAGGTCGAACTGCGCGCTGTGCCTGACGACTGGGGTCCCGCGGTCACCAAGTATCGCTATGTCTATTCGAACGATCGCGTTGTCCTGGTCGAGCCCTCGACCCGGCGCGTCATCCATATTGTCGAGTAGTTCATCGGTCTTGCGTGCGCAGCACGCGCCGATGCGGAAGGGCCGTCTCAATCGGCGAGGCGGCCCTTTCCATGTCTGGAGCGCAGCGCGAGCGAAGGCGGCTTCTGCAGTCCGGTCGCGTCCACACGCTGGAAAGAGCCGAAGCGCCGACCTCGATCGGTGTGGTCGCCGCCCCGGGTCGGCGAAGCCGCCGCATCGCGACTTGGTTCCGTCCTGGCCCATGCCGCGGTCGATGGGATCGTGCGACGAGCCGCCTGGCAGCGAGCAGAATGGCGGACATTCGATACTCGAGGTGCGCCACTCACGGCCGACGACGTCCGGCGCCAGCCGTGATCTTATCGTCGCCAGGCCATCGCGTCAGTCAGCGATGTTTTCCAGGAAGCGTTCGTTGACGTTGCCCTTGTAGTCGAGGCTGACCTCGACGCGGGTGCGACTCTTGATTGCCTTGGCGCGCCAGACACCGTCGTCGCTCTTCTTCAGCTCGGATATGCCGTTATAGCCGGCCTTCTCCATGCGTTCCTTGGCCTGACCTTCGGTGAAGCTGTTGGCGCCGCGTTGGGGCGTATCGGATGTTTTCGGGGCGGTCGTGTTCACGGCCTTGTTTGGGGTCTGCGTCGGGTCGGGTGGACGCGTCTGCGCGAGGCCGTCTCCGGTAAGGAGAAGACCGAGAGCGCCAACAACCAGGATCAATCGAGCCGTCATCGATCATGCAACGGTCGGTACGCAGCGCGGTTCCGACCGTCGGCGCTCCGATTTCCGTGACCGGTCAGGCATGGGCAAAAGTCCCTCCGCCCTTTCAGGCCAAAAGCCGATCCCCGCCGCGGGCGGCAAGGTGAAACGCTGGGGCGTTCAGTCCGGAGGCGTGAGCTCGGCTTCCCGTGAAGCAGCCCCGGGCGTTAGCGCGCAGCTATGTCTCCAGCCCGCCAGCACGGGCGGTCAGCACTCTTGGTCAGGATTCCCGGGAAGGACACGCGCCATGTCGGACTACGATCGGAATGCGGGAGCGCCAGATTTCTCCGCAACCAGCGCTGTTGCGATCGATGCCGGCCTCCGCGCCTACATGCTGCGCGTCTACAACTACATGGCTGCCGGCGTCGCCTTGACCGGCGTCGCCGCGTATCTGACCTTCCAGCTCACCGGGCCTGAACTGCTCACGAGTCCGCTGATGTGGGTGTTCATGCTGGCGCCGCTCGGACTGGTGTTCTACATCGGCGCCCGCATCAACACGTTGTCGGCGGAAGCGGCACGCGCGTTGTTTTTTCTGTACGCGGCGCTGGTCGGCGTTTCACTATCGACGATCTTCCACGTTTACACGCAGTCCTCGATCACGCGGGTGTTCTTCATCTCGGCGGCGGCGTTCGGCGCGCTCAGCCTCTGGGGTTACACGACGCGGCAGAGTTTGTCGGGGCTCGGCTCGTTCCTGTTGATGGGCGTGATCGGCATCGTGATCGCCAGCCTGGTCAACCTGTTCATGCGATCGAGCGGGCTGGACTGGCTGGTCTCCGTCATCGGCGTCGGCGTGTTTGCCGGCCTCACCGCCTACGATACCCAGCGCATCAAGGAAACCTACGACGACAGCGACGACGCCACCTCGAGCGGCCGCAAGGCCGTGATGGGCGCGCTGTCGCTCTATCTCGACTTCATCAACCTGTTCATGATGCTGCTGCGCCTAATGGGCGGCCGACGTTAGGCATCGACAGACGGCCGCGAAAAACGCCGCAACAGCCGCTCTCCCAGCACGGCAAACGAGGCAGCGCCAAGATGACCAACGAACAACGGATGTTGATCCGGCGAAACAAAATGGTCGGCATGTGGGCTGCCGAGAAACTGGGGCTCGCGGACGCCGACGCCGAAGCCTACTCGGAAGCGCTCGCCATGGACGCGGTCGATCCCCAGCGCGCCAACATCCTTCAGACGCTGCGCAAGGATTTTCACGACAAGGGCGTCGCTCAATCGGACGAACAGATTCTTGCCGTCATGAACGAGCTCCTCCTCAAGGCCGCGGGACAGGTCGGCACGAAGAAAGGCGACAGCGGGGACGCTGCAGCGGTCATGATCGCACGCAACCTCACGCAGCGATGAGGTCCGGATTCCCTGGTATCGCGACTGGCGCGGCCGTGATGCTCTACATCGCGAGCATCGCTCCACTTGCCGCGCTGCCATTGACGCCGTTTCGCTACGAGACGCAGGCGCAAGACCATTGTCCCCACGACAAGGTGGTGTGGCTCGATTTCAGGAAGCGCATCTATTACGCCCGGGGCCAGGCGCAGTATGGGCAGGGGTTCGACGGCAGCTTTGTCTGCCGCGACGAAGCGCGCGGCAGCGGTTATCGCCGATCGCTGCTGGGACTGCGCTGATCGGCGCGTCATTCTGAGCGCGCAAGGAGCACCGTACGACGCATCTCCGTGCAGCAGCGACGCCGCGAACCTTCTTTATTGATGGCGTGCTGAACTAGCCCGAGCGCCGCCACGTTGCGGGCGCAGTTCCAAATGACTTCTTGAACGCCCGCGAGAAGGCCGCCTCTGATTGGTAGCCCACCATGACCGCAATCTGGGCAAGCGTCGCGTTCGTATGCGTAAGCTTCTGAGCTGCGACCTGCATACGCCAGTTGGTGAGGTAATTCATCGGCGGCGTACCGATCAAATGGATGAAATGGTCGGCCAAAGCCGAGCGTGACAGGCCCACCTCGCGGCTGAGGTCATCAAGATTCCACGGCCGGGCGATGTCGCCGTGGAGCAACGTCAGCGCGCGCGCGACGTAGGGATCCCGCAATCCGGCCAGCCAGCCGAGCTGTCCTTGCGGCAACGTCTCCGCATATCGCTGCACGGCTTCGACAAACAACAGCTCGGAGAGCTTGGCGAGCACCGTCTCCGACCCCGGACGACCCGCGGCGACCTCTGCCGCGGCATATTGAAACGTCGAGCGAATCCACTCGGCGGCTCCGCCCGACTCGACGGTGAGTTTGATCATCGACGGCAGGGTGGAGATGACCGGATTGCCCTTGGCTCCGTCGCAGCCAAGATACCCGCAAATCACCTGCGTGCGACTGCCGCCTCCGCCATGGCGAATGGAAAACAGGCCGCCGTCTTTCGGTGGTTGAATGATGTCCTTTCCCAACGCCGGTGTCAGACTGAGATCACTTCCCATAAGGTGGAAGTCGTTGCGCGGCAGCAGCACGACATCGCCCGCGCGAAGCACGAGCTCTTGTCCGTCATCGACCCGGACATGAAACTCGCCTTCGACAACGTAGTGATAGAGGATGATGTCCGACGTCGGCCCAAGCGCAGGCGAGCAATGCTCGGGGCCGACGCGGGCCGCGATGCACCAGGGCGCGAAGAAGTCGGCGTGCAGAAAAACTCCGCCCGTCAAACGCGCAGCCCTCAAGACATCAGACAATGCATCCATCCGGGCTTCCTAGCAGGATCCGGTGTTCAGGTCATATCTGGCGGTAAGCCGATCATAGACCATCAGGCGGGCACAAACCTACATATCGACCCATCGGCCGATCAAACCTTTCGCACGATCGGCACACAGGTCTCAGAAAGGAACGCAAGATGGGTGCGATCAACGTGATCGACGAGAGCGAACGCTATGCACGATGCATTCAATCGTCCAAGAAGGTGAGATGGGACATCGACAAGGATGTCATCCGGGAGCGTGTGTTCGACACCGCGACCAAGTTTCTCCCGGATGGCCTTTCTCTAGCCACGGAATTCACCACGCTGTCGCCAAATGAGCGGCGCTTCGTGAGCCAGATCCAGGGCCGTACCTACGCCAATATCTTCGGCCTGGTCGAGCGCTTCATCAATGCAAAGGTTCTCGAACTGAGCAACGATCACCGGCTCGGCGATCAGGTTGCGCTCGAGGCCCTGATCCGGTTCAGCGACGAGGAGCTGAAACATCAGGCGCTGTTCCGGCTCGTCGACGCGATGATCGGCGATGTCCTGCCCGCTGGATACCGTTTCGATGTCGATGCCAACAATGTCGCCCGCGCGGTGTTGGGCAAGAGCACCTGGGCGGTCCTGGCGCTGACGCTCGATATCGAGCTGTTCACGCAGGTCCACTATCGCCAGAGCATCGATTCCGATGCCGGACTGTCCGAGCTGTTCAAGGATGTCTTCTTCTTTCACTGGAAGGAGGAAAGCCAGCACGCGATCCTCGACGAACTCGAATGGACGCGTCATGACATCACACTGACCCCGGAGCAGCGCGACCGCGCCGTCGATGAGTTCATCGAATTGGTCGGCGCAGTGGACGGGATCCTGCAAGCCCAGGCAGCGGCCGACGCGTGTTATTTCGTGGCGAATTGCCATCGCGAAATCGACGAGGCGGAGGCCAGCGCGATCGAGACTGCCTTCCTCAAGGCCTATCGCTGGCAATACATCCACTCCGGCGCCCAACACCCGCACTTCATCAAGGTGTTGTCCGGTCTCATCACCGAAGCACAGGGCCAACGCATCCAGCACGCGCTGGCGACGCTTCAGTAATCCCAATTGCCACTCAACAGTCACCCACAAGGACACTTTGCCATGCTTACCCCAGCCAACACACTAAAGCCCCTGGTCATCAACGGCATCAACGTCAATGACGTTCATGCGCTGATCGACGGTGTCAAACGAGACGCCGCAAACGGCCAGACAAACTGGCACGTCACCACAACCTGGCAGGGCCAGGCGCGGAGCCGCGCGCGCGTCGATGGCTTCGAGATCGGCGGAAAATGGGTGCCGCGGGAGTTCTCATTCGACATCGATGAACCGCGCGAGCTGGGCGGTTCGAACGCTTCCGCCAATCCGCAGGAGCATCTGATCGCGGCACTCAATGCGTGCATGGTGGTCGGCTATGTCGCTCAATGTGCGGTTCGCGGAATCACGCTGGACAGCCTGACGATCGAGACCGACGGCGAAATCGATCTGCGCGGCTTCCTCGGGATCGATCCTGCCGTGCCATCCGGCTACGAGAAGCTGAGCTACGTCGTCCGCATCAAGGGCAGCGGCACCGACGAACAGTTCGCCGAGGTTCATGAAGCCGTTATGGCGACCTCTCCGAATTTCTACAACCTCTCCCGGCCCGTGGCTCTCAAGCCGACGCTGCTCATCGAGTGAGCGCATCGCCGGCACAGCCGGATCGCCTTGCGATGTCCTGCCATTGGCCAGTTCGGTAAACAGCCACGACCTGAATACGAAACCTGCATAGCCGTTCGCCCCTGGCGTTTTGCGGCGGACAAGGAGAAATATGATGGGATGTCTTGTCGAAGCTCGCGGCGGCGCCGCAAGCAGCCGTGTCGAGAGGCAGGCCACTGAAGAGCAATTCCTGGAACAGTTCGCGGCGATCGAGGACGGGCTCACCGTTCTGCAGATCCAGATGCGCGCGATCGCGGAGAGCGCCCGACGTTTCGGCGAACTCGCCGAGCGTATTCGCGCATCAACTCATGGTGCAAAGGTGCAAACTCAATGAACCCGAACCAGGCACTGTGGGAAAAAGGCGACTTCACGCGCATCGCCGCCAGTATGCGCGAGAGCGGACGGATGTTCGTCAACAAGCTGGGAGTAAAAGTTGGACAAAACATCCTGGACCTTGGATGCGGCGACGGCACGACGGCCGTGCCAAGCGCGAGGCTCGGCGCCGACGTGCTGGGCGTGGACATCGCACGAAATCTTGTCGACGCCGGCAATCGCCGTGCCCGTCAATGCGGCCTCACGAACCTCCGGTTTCAGCACGGCGATGCGACAAATCTGTCGGAATTGTCGGATGAGACATTCGATCTGGTGATCAGCATGTTCGGAGCGATGTTTGCGCCGCGGCCTTTCGATGTGGCCCGGGAGATGGTGCGGGTCACCCGATCCGGAGGACGAATCGTGATGGGAAACTGGATCCCGAATGATCCGACTCTGGTCGCGCAGATCCTCAGGGTCAGCGCGGCCTACACACCGCCGCCGCCAGAGGGCTTCATCAGCCCGATGACCTGGGGCGTGGAGGCAAACGTCGTCGAGCGGTTCGCGAGCGCCGGCGTGCCGAAAGATAAGGTCACGTTCAGCCGCGACACCTACCAGTTCGAGTACGATGGACCGCCCTCCGCGCTGGTGGATCATTTCCTCGCCTATTACGGACCGACAATGAACGCATTGGAAGCGGCGGAGAAAGACGGTCGAGGCGATGCTCTCAGGAAGGAGCTTTACTCGATGTTCGAAAGCAAGAACGCGAGCACCAACAAAAACGTCACGTCAATCCCCGCAACCTATTTGCGGGTAACGGTCAGCCTGACCTAGGGTACGGGAGAAGGTCCTTTCCGGAGTACCGCGTCGAACGCTGTCCGCCAGAGGCGGCCAAGGCGCGGCTGAAGATGATTGGCAAGGGAGAAGGCTCCAAGTGCTGCGGGATCGATATGGCAACGCATTGACGACAAGCTCGGCGGCGGCGCGCGATGCGTATGTCGTCGGTGTTGATCGACTGCTCAGCGCCGATGCGGGGATCGAGGATGTATTCCGCACGGCGATCGCAGCAGACGACGGATTCGCGCTGGCTCACATCGCACTGGCCCGGTCGTTTCAAGTGCTAGGCCGCGGCGCGGAGGTCAAAGCTCCGCTCGAACGTGCGCGCACCCTTGCCGCTGGCACGTCTGAACGCGAGCAAAGCCATATCGCGATCCTCGCCAGGATCCTGACCGGACAAGGCGCAGCGGCCATTCCCCTGATCTTTGAACACACCAAATCGTGGCCGCGAGATGTGATGGTGCTGTCTCCCATCACCGGTGTATTCGGACTTATCGGATTTTCGGGCAAAGCCGGCCGCGAAGTCGAACAGCTTGCCGCTCTGAAACCGTTCGCGTCCGCCTATGGCGAGGACTGGTGGTACCGCACGGCTCTGGCGTTTGCCGAAATCGAACTCCACGACTTCGAGAACGGCCTTCGCAACATCGACACAGCAACGCGCGGCAACCCGCGCAATGCCCACGCCGCTCATATTCGTGGTCATCTCTACTACGAGCTCGGCGAACGACAGGAAGGCCTGAACTTTCTGAACGAATGGGCCAGCAACTATCCGAAGAACGGCCTGATGCATTGCCACGTGAGTTGGCATCAGGCGATTTGGTCGCTCGAAACCGGACGATCCGAGGAGGCATGGCGCATCTACGCCGCGGACCTGCACCCCGGGGGATCGTGGGGACCTCAGCTCAATGTGCTCACTGATTGCGCTTCTTTCCTTGCTCGAGCAGAGATGGCTGGCGAGACGGTCAATCCGGACCACTGGCAGACCATCAGCCGATACGCATCACAGTGGTTTCCTAATTCAGGAATGATCTTCGCGGACATGCACAGCGCACTGGCGTTTGCGATGGCGGGCGACAGTGACGCGCTTCGCCGGCTTGTCGACAGTCCCAAAGGTCCGGCCGCCGATCTGGTTGCGCCAATTGCTCGCGGATTCGACGCCTTCGCCCGTCAGAACTGGAGTGATGCCGTGAGCGAACTGCGGCCGATCCTGACAACGCACGAGCGCGTCGGTGGCAGCCGGGCGCAACGCGATCTCCTCGAGTACACGGTCGCCAGCGCCTTGCTTCGAAACGGACAAGTTGATGAGGCTCGCAGCCTGATCGCGACGCGCCGTCCCGAGAACGGTCGCGGCGGATTTCCGATCGCGGGACTGGCGGGCTGAACACGATTTTTCCAGCGAGGAAGTGGCCGACTCTTCCGGGTCGGCGTCCTAAACCGCCGCCGGCCTGACGCCGCCAAAGCGCGCGACGATGCGCGCCAGCAAACCATCGCGCACGCTGCGATAGGCATCGAGCCGCTGCTCGCGCGAACCTTCGACAGCGACCGGATCCGGCGTCGGCCAATATTCGACATCGGCGGCGAGCGTGCGGGTGAGCTCGAGCGCCTTGTGGTGCGCCTCGGGCGACAGCGTCACGATCAGGTCGAAGTTGAGACCTTCCCAGTCCTCGAGCTCCTCGAACGTCATCGGCTTGTGCTTCCTGATGTCGTGGCCGATCTCCGCCATCACCTGAATCGCGAACGGATCGAGCTCGCCCTTGCGCACCCCGGCCGAGCCGACATAAATCGCGCGCGGAAACATCTCGTGCAGCAGCGACGCCGCCATCGGCGAGCGCACGCTGTTCATGCCGCACGCGAACAGCACGGCCTGCGGATTTTTTGTGAGCGGCTCGGCCATGAGCCTACGCGGCCGTCATTCCCGGAATGACGAAGCTCATCACGTGTCCCAGCCCTTCCAGTGCAGCACGGTGATCAGCGTGAACAGGCGGCGTGAGGTTTCGAAATCGAGCCGCACCTTGCCGTCGAGCCGCTCCATCAGCGTGCGCGAGCCTTCGTCGTGAATGCCGCGGCGGCCCATGTCGATCGCCTCGATCTTGTCGGGGGTCGCGGTGCGGATCGCCTGGTAGTAGCTGTCGCAGATCATGAAGTAGTCCTTCACGATGCGGCGAAACGGCGTCAGCGACAACAGGTGTGCAACGATCGGCGTGCCGTCTTCCTTGCGGATATCGAACGCCAGCCGATTGCCGGTGATGCCGATATGCAGCGCGAACGGTCCCTTGTGATCGCCCGCCGGCGCGAACACGTTGCTCTCGACGAGGTCGTAGATCGCAACCGCGCGCTCGTGCTCGATGTCGGGACCGGAGCGGCCGATCGACTCCTCATCCAGCGTCACCGCGCAGATGCGATTAGTGGCATCGGGATTTTGCGGCTTTTTCATTTGAGGTTGAGCCGGATCGCAACCGAGCGCGCATGCGCCGCGAGCCCTTCGGCGTTGCCGAGCGTGATGGCGGCCGGCCCGAGCGCGCGCAGCTGATCGGGCCCGCATTTCAGGATCGAGGTGCGCTTCATGAAGTCGAGCACGCCGAGGCCGGACGAGAAGCGTGCGGAGCGCGCGGTCGGCAGCACGTGGTTGGAGCCGCCGACATAATCGCCGATCGCCTCCGGGGTGTGGGGCCCAAGGAAGATCGCGCCGGCGTTGCGGATTTTCTTCGCCAGCGCTTCGGCATCGCGGGTCATGATTTCGAGATGCTCGGCGGCGATGGCATCGGCCAGGGCGACGGAGTCGTCGAGCGACTTCACCTTGATGATGGCGCCGAACGTGTCCCACGACTCGCGGGCGATGCTTTCGCGCGGCAGGGTCTTGAGCTGCGAGTCGACCGCCGCGATCACGTCGGCCGCGAGACGGTCGCTGTCGGTGATCAGGATCGCCTGCGCCGCGGTGTCATGCTCGGCCTGCGCCAGCAGATCGGCGGCAACCCACGACGCGTCGGCGCTGTCGTCGGCGATAACAAGCACTTCCGACGGTCCCGCGATCATGTCGATGCCGACCTTGCCGAACACCAGCCGCTTGGCCGCGGCGACGTAGGCATTGCCCGGACCGACGATCTTGGCCACCGGCTTGATGGTCTGCGTGCCATGAGCGAGGGCGGCGATCGCCTGCGCGCCGCCGATGCGATAGATCTCGCTGACGCCGCCCAAGTGCGCGGCCGCCAGCACCAGCGGGTTGAGCACGTTGTCGGGCGCCGGCACCACCATGACGACGCGCGGCACACCGGCGACTTTCGCCGGCACGGAATTCATCAGCACCGACGACGGATAGGCGGCGGTGCCGCCGGGCACGTAGAGGCCGACCGCCTCGATTGCGCTCCAGCGCGCGCCGAGTTCGACACCGAGCGCGTCGGTGAAGCGGTCGTCCTTCGGCAGCTGCCGCGCATGAAACGACTCGATGCGATCGCGCGCGAGTTTCAGGGCGTCGAGCGTCGCGGAGTCGCAGGCCCCGACCGCGGCATCGATCTCGGAAGCGGTGATGCGGAGATTGCCGGCGTTGAGATCGAAGCGGTCATATTTCCTGGTCGCCTCGAACAGCGCGGCGTCACCGCGCGCGACCACGTCACCAATGATCTGCCGCGCCGCCTGCTCGACGTCAGCCGACGCCTCGCGCTTCTGGCCGAGAAAGGCCGCGAAGGCAGGCGCAAAGTCGGCGGCTATGCTGTCGATCCGGATCGGCATCGCTGGGTCCCGGCGGAAACCTGAGGCATCCGCCCGATAATACGGTGATTCAAGGTCAATGGCTTGGCGATGGGCGAACGTCAACCCTTGGAGTCGTGGGCTAGTCATCCTCACGGGCAACTTCTTCTTTATCCTCCCCTGCGCAGCGGGGGAGGGGGACCATGCGAAGCATGGTGGTGGGGGCAAGTCGCGGGGAAATTACGCGATCGAGCTAGACAACAAGCGCCGCGCGCCCCCTCCACCACCCACGCAAGTCGGGCCTGCCCGACTTGCGAATTGTGATGCGTATCCGGGGCAAGCCCCGGATACGTGGGCGGTCCCCCTCCCCCGCTTTGCGGGGGAGGATAAAAATCGAGAGTTCGTCGCTAGCCGCGCTCGCCGAGATCGGCGAGTTCGCACTCGAGGCATTCGACCTCGATCTGCATGGCGCCTCGACCGGAGAACAATAGCGTAACGGTGCCGCTCGGGGCGTCGGTCGCGGTGAAATCGAGGCCGATCAGCTCGATCGACGCATCCGGCTTGTCCATCGCGACATTGCGCGACTTGACCGACAGCACCCGGTCAAAGCGCAGCGCCGACACCAGCTGGCTCGGTTGTTGGCCGTCGAGTTCCTGGTCGAGATCGAGCCGCTCGAGCCCGATCACGACGCGCTTCTCGCTCTTCCGCCACAGGATGTCGCCGGTCCGCACGCGCGCGTCCTGGACGTGCGCGGAGATCACGGCGAGATCGTCTTCATCGAGGGCAATCAGCTTGCGCGGGGTCATCGGTCGACCATCATGGCAGAATGTCATCACCGGGCTCGACCCGGTGATCCATTATTTTTCAAGAGCGATGGATGCGCGGGTCAAGCCCGCGCATGACGGTACGTATTGTGGCAGCGTCCCGATCTCAAGGGTGATCAACTGCTCAAACGCTCGATCGCGGCGCCACAGGCCGACAGCTTTTCCTCGAGCCGCTCGAAGCCGCGGTCGAGATGGTAGACGCGGTTGACGATGGTCTCGCCTTCGGCGGCAAGGCCGGCGATGACCAGCGACACCGAGGCGCGCAGATCGGTCGCCATGACCGGCGCACCGCGCAGCGCGTCGGTGCCCTGGATCGTCGCGGTCTCGCCGTCGAGCTGGATGCGTGCACCAAAGCGTGCCAGCTCCTGCACGTGCATGAAGCGGTTCTCGAAAATCGTCTCGGTGATCTGCGACTGGCCTTTGGCGCGGGTCATCAGCGCCATCAGCTGGGCCTGGAGGTCGGTCGGGAAGCCGGGGAACGGCGCGGTCGTCACCGAGACCGGGCCGATGCCGGCGCCGTTGCGGGCGACGCGGATGCCGTCATTGTTCGGCGTGATCACGGTGCCGGCCTGCACCAGCACGTCGAGCGCCGACTGCAACAGCTCGGGCCGCGCGCCCGACAACTGCACGTCGCCGCCGGCCATCGCGACTGCCATGGCGTAGGTGCCGGCCTCGATCCGATCCGGCAAAACAGCATGGCGCGCGCCATTGAGGCGGGCGACGCCGTCGATGACGATGCGCGGCGTACCGGCGCCGGAGATTTTCGCGCCCATCTTGTTGAGGCAATCGGCGACATCAGCGACCTCAGGCTCGCAGGCCGCGTTGGTGATGACGGTCGTGCCCCTGGCGAGCGAGGCCGCAATCACGGCCACGTGCGTGCCGCTGACGGTGACCTTCGGAAAATCGATGTCGGCGCCCTTGAGGCCGCCGGGCGCCTTGCAGATGACATAGCCACCGTTGATCTCGATCGCGGCGCCGAGCTTCTCCAGCGC
>Ga0105238_10006073_pt1 | contig 11978 bp, 10 predicted proteins | sample KBSC34metaG_FD_81526 | JGI IMG/M metagenome (GOLD analysis project Ga0105238, IMG submission 81526) | Corn rhizosphere microbial communities from Kellogg Biological Station, Michigan, USA - KBS C3-4 metaG | ecosystem: Host-associated > Plants > Roots > Rhizosphere > Soil | place: Michigan, USA... | reverse complement strand
CCTTATCGACCGGACGCCCGTTCTGTTGTCGCGCGCGGAGGTAGCTCCCGGGGAGCCGAATCCGCGGAGCCTTTCAGAGATCCGTGATGGCCTTCCGCTCGACGGGCGCGGCGTGACGCGGCCAGGGCGCCAGCGCGCCGGCGGGGGGCGCGGGCCGCGCGGGTGCCGGCCGCGCGGGACGCGGCGCGGCCGAGGCCGGGCGAGGTGGAGATGGAGATGGCTTCGCTGCCGTCTTCGCTCCTTCGGGCGCCATGACCAGCTCGACGACGCGATCGCGGGTGCCGTCGATCTCGATCGTTCGTTCGGCGCCGCGCGGGGGGCGCAGGGTGAAGCGATGCAGCTCCGGACCACGCGGAACCCGCGTCGGCAGCGTGACCGGCTGGTCGTCGACCAGCACCGTCGTATCCGCCGAGAGTCCCTGGATGTCGATCGAGACGGTGGCTGCGCGGGGGAGCTCTGCCACGGGAGATGGAGGCGGCTCGGGGGGAGGCGCGGGAGGCGGAGGGGGCGGCTCGACTGCCACCTCTGGATCGGCCGCCCTGACCTTCCGGCCTGCCGGCGGCGAGCCGCCCGCCAGCAGTCGCACCATCACGATCGCCAGCGCCACCACGGCGATCGCGCCCAGCGCCACCAGCCCGGCCCGACCGGTGACGATCGGCAGCAGCCGGGCCATCAGGCCCTCCTCGCCCACCGGCACGCGCATGGTGTGCTCGCCGGCGGGGCGCGCGGTCGGTGGTTCGTCCGCCGCCTCGTCGTCGTCCGCCTCGGGTTCCTCGGGCTCCTCCCCCGGAGGGCTCGACTGCTCCATGATCCGCGTGCCGCCCACCTGGGGCCGGATCTTCTGTTCGGCCGCCCTGGGCGCCGGTCGCGCCGGCTCCGCCGGTCGCTCGGGCTGTAGCACCATCGTGCCGCCCGCAAAGGCTTCGATCGGCGATTCGGCGGGCGCTCCGCCGGGAGCTGCCGGCAGCCGCCCTTCCGCCACGGCCTGGCGCTCGGCGGCGCCCGCGATCAGGGTTCGGGGAAACGCGCGCGCCCCCGGCGACGCCACCGCCGGCCCAGCCGCGGGGGTCACCGCCACCGCGGACGATGGCCCCCTCTCGGGCGCAACCTGGGTCTTCGCCACCGGGCGCGCCGGCCGCTGCACCGCCGGCGCGTGGACAGGTGACGGGGCGACCGGCTCGGGAGAGGCCACAGCCGGGGGCGCAACCACCGGGCCCGGCGTCGCGAGCCGGGGAGGCAGCGGCGCGGGCAACGGCGCGACGGACGCGACCGGCTTCGGCGCCACCCCCGCCAGCGCCGCGCCCAGCAGGGCAGTCGGCCGCTCGGCGGGGACCAGCGGCAACAGCTGTCCCTCGACGTCGATCCCCAGCGCGCGCGCGCAATCACGCAAGGTCGTCACCACCTGCTCCATCGACTGGGGTCGTTCCTCGGGCTTCTTCGCCAGCATGCGCAGGATCAGCGCGTTCAGCTTGGGCGACAGGTCGGGCAGGTCCTTCACCGGGGGCTTCGGCGGCTGGGTCAGATGAGCCAGCATCAGGTCCGCGATGGCCGGCGCCTCGAACGGCGGGCGCCCGCACAACGCCCGATAGAACACGCACCCCAGCGAATAGACGTCCGAGCGCGCGTCGGGTCGCCCCACGCCCCGGCACTGCTCGGGCGACATGTACGTGGGCGAGGCCAGCCACAGTCCCGTCTTCGTCTGCGACGGTCCCCCGTCCTCGCGCGACAGCTTGGCGATGCCGAAATCGAGCACCTTCACCGTCACCGCCGGGTCGGCCGGGTTCGGCAGGTGCAGGTAGACATTCTCGGGCTTGAGGTCGCGGTGCATGATGCCCGCCCGGTGCGCCGCCTCGACCGCGCCGGCCACGGCGACGATCACGCCCAGAAGGAAAGCGAGATCGGTGTCCAGGGTCCCCACCCGGGTCAGATACGTGCCCAGGCTCTCACCCTCGAGGAACTCGGTGATGACGAACGGCTGACCGTCCAGCAGATCGCAGTCGAGGATCTCGACGATGCCGGGATGCCGGATCAGCGAGGTGTTGCGCGCCTCCTTGAAGAACTGCTCCAGCACCGAGGCCTTCTGCGCCAGCTCGGGCAGCAGCACCTTCACGGCCGCGCGCCGGTTGACCCGCCGGTGCTGGGCCAGGAACACCTCGCCAAGACCACCCCCACTGATCCGTTTGATGATCGTGTAGCCGCCGAGCTCCTGACCAGCGCCAATCATCGGGGTTGCCCCGTCCAGTATCCCGGGAACGGATCGGCGGCGTCAAGGAAGCGATCGCCGGGCCGCCCCGACCTGCCACAGAGCCAGTGCTAGACTGGCCGCGGCGATGGGGCATCCCGAGGTCGAGAACAGCACGCCGTTCGCGTTCGAGGCCCTGTACCTGGTGGACGAGGCGTTCCGGCCCCTGGTCGTCCCGCTGGTCAAGGCGACCTTTGCCATCGGCGCGGACGGTCGCTGCCGGCCGGCCGACGAGCAGGTTCCCCCGAACCTGGAGGGCGAGTGCTGGGGCGACGACCCGGAGACGTCTTCTTACAAGTACGAGCCGGAGGTGGCCTTCACGAAGCCCGCCACCGACGTCGTGCTGATCGGTCACGCGTACGCACCGGACAGCCGCACCACCGAGATGCGGGTGGGTCTGCGGGTGGGCCAGCTCTCGAAGCAGCTGCTGATCACCGGCGATCGGGCCTGGTTTCGCACGGCAGGGATCGTCTCGGCGACGAGGCCGCGGCCGTTCGAGAAGGTGCCGCTGGTCTACGAGCGGGCCTTCGGCGGCTGGGACCGCGGTCACGCCGACGCCGCCAAGCACACCTGCGAGCCGCGCAACCCCGTCGGTACGGGGTATCGCCGGGCCGGCGGCTTCGCAGAGGACCTTCGTCTGCCCAACATCGAAGATCCGCGCGCGCCGATCACGGCGTTCGGCGATCGCCCCGCGCCGGCCGGGTTCGGCTTCGTGTCGCCGCACTGGCAACCGCGCGCGCAGCTGGCTGGCACCTACGACGCTGCCTGGCAGAAGTCCCGCGCGCCGCTGCTGCCCGTGGACTTCGATCGCCGGCACCTGAACGCCGCCTCGCCGGGGCTGGTGGCCGAGGGCTACCTGCGCGGCGACGAGACGGTGGCCGGCGTCGGTCTTACCCCCGACGGGCGCCTGCACTTCGCGCTACCCGGCGTGCCGCCACCGCCCGTCCAGCTCGAGCTGCTCGACGGACGCACCGAGGCGGTGCCCCTGAACCTGGACACCGTCGTCATCGAGCCCGACGAGCGGCGCGTGACGCTGTTGTGGCGCGGCCACCGGGCGCTGCGCACGGGACCGCACGACGTGAGGCGGATCGACGTCGGCACGCGGCCGGTGCAAGCCGGGGCGTCACGCGAGGTTCGGGCCGGGGCGGATCAGTTCGTCGAGTAAGCCGAACAGTAGGTGGCGCTGCAGCTCACCAGTTGATCCCAGATCGGCCCCGACTTCGTCGACGAGCAGGTGCTGTCCGCGATACAGGCCCCGTACAGCGAGCAGCACTTGTGCAGCGAACAGCTCTGGAAAGGGGTCGGGTTCGCGATGGAAGGGCAGGTCGAGGGGGGCACGCAGTTGTCGGCCACGCAATCGGCCACCATGTTCGCCGACTGGCAGGAGTAGGTCGTGGTCCCGCAGCTGACGATGGTGGAACAGACCGTGGTCGACGGGAAGCAACCGCCGCTGGCGTCACCCAGGGCGGGGCACATCAGGGGATAGCCCGGATCGGTGCAGGTCGTGGCGGGGACACAGCGCATGCCCGCCGGCTGGGTGCAATCGATCTGCAAGCTGGCGCTGGTGCACGCGGCGTAGGTACCGCTGCAGCTCCTGACCGTCGAGCAGATGGTCCCGGACGACCAGCAGCTCGCCGGGACGTCCCCCAGCGCTGGACAGGCCGTGGGAAAAGAGGGATCGCTGCATCCGGTGCCGCCGCCGCTGCCCCCCGACCCCGAGGTACCGCCCGAGGCCCGGAGCCCGCCGCTGCCCAGCACTCCTCCGCTGCCCAGCACGCCGCCGCTGCCCAGCACGCCGCCCGAACCGCTGAGGCCGCCCGAACCGATGTGCCCGCCCGGGGCGGAGCCACCGTTCGCCGTCGCCCCTCCCGTCGCCACGCCGCCGCTGCCCGGAGCGCCGCCCAGCGCCGGTCCTCCACCGGCGGGGCCGCCCCCGTTCGCCGGCACGCCGCCCGTCGCCACCCCGCCGCCGTTCGCGCCGCCCGCGGGGGGCGCGCTGCCGCCGGCAGGGCCAATCCCACCGGTGGTTCCCCCCTTCGCGCCCGTGCCGCCCCCGAGGTCGGGACCCAGCTCGTGCGTGTCGTTCCCCACCAGGCTGTTGCAGCCGAGCCCCAGCACCCCCGCCAGCAACACCAGCCGCGCGCCTACCTTCGCCGCCTGGAACGCCGGCCGCATCACCACGACCCCCGCAGACCGAGGGTCCCCGGACCCAGCGTCACCTGCGTCGGCGGCGCGCCCGTCTCGTTCCTGCCCGTCAACCAGAGCACGGCGCCGCCCGCCAGGGCCACGCCGCCCGCGATGAACGCGACGGTCGAGATCGTGCCTGCCGTGTGGGCCGAGTTCCACAGATCGACACCATGCTGATCGGCGCAAGCGTGCGGACACACCTTCTGGGCGTCGTCGTGACGGGACATGGCCGCCAGACCGAAGCCCGCGCCCACCCCGATGCCGGCCACGCCGGCCGCCGCCAGCACCACTGCTCCGATGCGGCGTCCCGTCCAGTACGACGGGGCGGGCGCCGGGGCCAGCGGCGCCTGCGCGACCACCACGGGCGCCGCCGCCGGCGCCGCCGCGAGCGCGACCGGGCCCATCACCACCCGTTCGCGACGATCCTTCTCGCCCTCGCGAATGACGAACACCTTCTGCAGCGGCGGATCGCCGGCGTGCATGAACGAGAACGTGTGCTCGCCAGGATCGATCGACAGCGCCGTCCCCTCAAGATGCTCGGCCAGGACGCCACCGTCCATGTCGACGCGCACGCCGGTCAGATCGTTGCCGGCGGAGTCCTTCATCTCGAACACGACGGTGGGGATGGCGGCGTTGACCTCGGCCACCCGGCGCACGCACTCGCTGCGAATGTCGGCGGGACAGGTCGCCGCCGAGCAGATCAGCAGCTGCGCGCGCGCGTCGCGCAGCTTGTGCTGGTTGCGCAGGTTCAGCGAGCTCTCGGTCGCGCTCAGGCAGTCGGCGGTGGTGGGATCCGCCGCGTGCGCGACGCCGCCGGCCGCCGTCGCCGCCAGCACCGTCGTGAACAAGATCGTCTTCATCAGTCTGGCCTCATGGGGTGTGGGTCGCGTCCAGGAAGCACTCGGGCTTGAAGTGCTTCTCGCCCTGGGCGTCCAGGAAGAAGTTCGGATCGCAGTTCGGCTTCTTCGGCCGGGCCACGCTGGCCGGCGCGGGCGACGGCGTGGGCTTGCCGATGGCGGGCTTGCCCGCCCCGGACGGTGCCGGGACGCGGGTGCGTGGCTTCGCCGCCGAGGGGGGCGCCTCGGGACGGAGCAGGCGCTCGAGCTGGATCTCGGCCGGCGGCGGATCGTTGCCGTGGAACTCGACGACCTTCGATACGTAGCCCGGCGCGGAGACCCGCAGCACGTGCGACGGTCCCGCCAGCGGCAGCACGAGCTCGAGGCGGCCCGACGCGGGCGCGCGATCGTCGAGCGCGATCTGGGCGTCGTCGGGGACGGCGCGAATCTCGAACGGCGTCGACGGTTGCATGGCATTCGCGGGACTGTCGCCGGGGGCCGGCGCGACGGGGGGAGCAGCAACGGCGGGCGCGCGCTGGGGCGAAGGTGTGCGCAGCAGCAGCTTGCCCGCCACCACGGCCCCCACCACGGCGACGACGGCGACGACCACCCCGAAGGTCCGCTTCGGCTTCGGGGGCGGCGGCGCCGGCGCCACCCCCGCCGACACCGGGCGCGCCTCGCCCGTGGCGTGCCGCAAGGTTGTGTCGAGGGGCAGGGACGGCGTCGACTGAGCCGAGAGCGATCCGGCCCGTCGCGGCCCGCTGAGGGGATCCGTCTTGGGCGAGGGGGCCACCGGGGACGAGACCGCGCTCGCCGGGGCGGAGGCGATCGCCGAGGTGCTGACCGGAGACGTCTCTCCCGTCACGGGCTCGGGCCGGAAGGCGTTCGCCATCGCGGCCCGGGTTCGCGGGTCGGCGAACGGCAGCAGCGCCCGCCCACACTCGTGCAGCGAACGAAAGCGATCGGCGGGTTGCCCCGCCAGCATGCGCCCCAGCACCGCGTCCAGCGCGGCAGGCAGGTCGGGAAGAAGCTCGCGCGCGGGGCGGATGGTCATGCTGGCCACGTTGTGCAGGATCTCGAGCGGATGCTCGCCCGCGTGCGCGCGCTGGCCGGTCAGCATCTCGTACAGGATCAGGCCCAGCGCATACTGATCGCTCGCGAACTCGACCCGCTTGGCCCCCCGCGCCTGCTCCGGCGACATGTACGGGGCCGTGCCCAGCACCGACATCGTCTGCGTGATCGCCGCCGAGCGGTCCTCGCGGGTGAACTTCGACACGCCGAAGTCCAGCACCTTCGGCGTCACCTCGCCGAAGCGTCCCCGGCAAAGGAAGATGTTCTGCGGCTTCAGATCGCGGTGAATGACCCCGGCGTCGTGACCCGTCGCCGCCGCCGCCACGACGGGGAGCAGCAGCCCCACCGCCTCCTCGATCCCCAGGACACGCTGGACCGCCAGCAGGTCGCCCAGCACCTGCCCCTCGAGGTACTCCATCACCAGGTAGGGAACACCCGCCTCGGTCCCCACGTCGGTGACCGCCACGACGTTGGGATGGTTGATGGTGGCGGCCGCCTCCCCCTCGCGCAGGAACCGCAGCCGCGCCTCCTCGGACTGGGCCACGGAGGGCAGCAGCGCCTTGATGGCGAACCGCTTCTTCAGGCCCAGGTGCACCGCCTCGTAGACGGCGCCCATGCCACCTTCGCCGATCAAGCGGACGATCTGGTAGCGGCCAAACGCCTGGCCATCTTTAAGCCGATCTTGCCGATCCGCCCCGCTCATACCCATGCCCTCGAGGCCTTCCAAGCTATCAACTCGGGGAGGGCATTGCCAGCCAATGCAGGGCGGCCATCCGACCTGGCCAATAGCGTCCGGCCAAAACGCGTGGAGAGGCGTCCTTCCACCGGCTCCCAAAGGTGGATAGACTTGCCCCGTGCCAGTCACGGTCGGCGTCAACAACATGAGCGTCGTGCACGCCGGCAGCAACGGCATCAGCATCGCCTTCCCCGACGTCTGCAAGACCCCGGCGCCGCCGGCGCCGCCCATCCCCATCCCCTATCCCAACATCGCCAAGTCGAGCGACACGGCGCAGGGCGCCAAGACGGTCAACTGCGACGGCAACCCGGTGTGCGTGAAGGACTCCAACTTCATGGTCAGCACCGGCGACGAGGCGGGCTCGCTGTTCGGGGTGGCCTCGAACAAGGTGAAGGGCAAGGCCGAGTTCGTGAACTTCTCGTTCGACGTCCAGATCGAGGGCAAAAACGTGCCGCGGGCGATGGACATGATGCTTCACAACGACAAGAACACGCCGCCCGTGCCGGTGATGCAGGGGCCGGTGATCGCGATGGGGGCGGACGAGGAGAAGGCCGTCTGTCTCATCTGCGACAAGGACATGTGAGGGCATGGCAGCGAAGAAGAGCAAGCCCAACAACGAGCACATCCTCGACACGGAGACGGGCGAGCACGTCAAGGAGTCGAGCGGCGACAGCGGTGCCTGCCTCACCCGGCACGTCGCCCCCTGCACGGAGGGAGACTCGTGCAGCCACCGCTGGCAGGCCTACCGCCACGCCACCGAGTCGGACGCTACCAAGAACATGTACAACTATCCGGCCTACAAGAAAGTCTGCGACGACCAGGCGGCCAAGGGCAACAAGACCGCCGTGCAGAAGGAACAGTGGGATCTCGGCAAGTCGTCGACCATCTACCGGCACGACAAGAAGGTAGGCGCCACCGTCCAGAAGACGGTCCCGAACTTCCTGTCCCGGGCCGACGTTCCTTACCCGCACAACGGCCACCACATGATCCCCAACAGCGTCCTCAACGGCTGTCTCCTCTCCGCCGCCAAGAACGACATGTCGTTGCACTACCTGGCCCGCGTCGGGCTGCTGCAGGCCAAGTACAACCTGAACGACAAGCTGAACATGATCATCTTGCCGATGCGGCGGTACGTCTCGGTGGCGATCGGGTTGCCCCGACACATCTCCGGCATCGACCGCCTCCCCGGTGACAGCCCCGAGAAGCGCAATCACACGGGCTACAACAGGCGCGTCAGGGTGCAGGTCGAGCCGATCATCGAGAAATACGCCTCGCAGATAGACACCAAGCAGCACAACGTGACGCTGCCGGCGATGACCAAGGAGGATCTGGAGAGGATCTCCAAGACGATCTTCGCCTCCTTGCAGGGCTGGAACGCCATGGGCCGCGCCCTGAACGCGATGCCGGCCTCGCTCTTCGTGCCCAAGGCGTCGTCGTGAAGTTCTTCTTCGTGGACGCGGCGGGCGATCTCGACGACGAGCAGCTCTGCTTCCTGGAGGACGCGCCCGACGGGATCGGGGTCGCGTACAGCTGTCTCTGTGTGGGACGCTCCATCGTCGATCGATGGCCGGCCAACGCCACCATCACCATGACGCCGGAGAACCCCGGCATAAAGCTGTGCTCGCTGGTCGGCAATCCGAAGCACTTCTTGCTGGTCCACCGCGACGTCAAGGAGGTCATCGAAGGCGAGCACGCTCGCCGGGGGAAGGACTGGCCCATCGAGTACCTGCCGGTCACCATCATCAATCACAAGGGTCGCCCCCACAGCCGGGACTATTTCTTCATCAACCCGTTGAGCCTCCTCGACGTGATGAACACCGGCGCCAGCAAGGTCGAGTACTACAAGAGCAACCCCACCCAGATCATGGCCATCGACAAGCTGGTGCTGGACTCCAACAAGCTGGCGGATGTTCCGCCGATCTTTCGCCTGCAGCAGGATCCCGACGAATACGTCGTCGACGAGAACCTGCACCGGTTGTTCCAGGAACGTGAGTTCACGAACCTGCGCATGCGAGAGATCGAGCAGCAGCCCCAGCGGACCGTGTAGGTCAGCGCCGGACAGCGATCGCGATGCCATCCAGGAGAACGGTCATCACCGGGCTAGGCCTGGCGTCATCACTCGGAGGAGCGGTCACCGGCGCGGCCGCGGCGCGGGCGCGCCTCACCCGTCCCCGGAAGCTGGAGAGCCAGCAGCTGGAGCCGGACAATCCCATCCCAGTCGCCGTCATGGGATACCCCGTCGCCGGGATGACGGAGGGGACGTACCTGGTGGGCCGCTGGATCCGTCTGGCGTCCGCGGCGCTGCAAGACCTCCGGGACTACGCGCAGCTTCCCGGCCCCGAGGACGTCGCCTGGTGGGGCCGCACCGGCCTGGTGGTCGCCGCGCCGGACGACCTCGACGATCGCTACCTGGTCCCCGAGCCCGTCGACGATCTGTTCCTGATGAACAGGTTCGTCGACAAGCTGCTGGCGCTCAGCCACGCGCCCATCGCGCCCGCGGCGCGGCGGCTGTCCCGCAAGGGTCACGCGGGGGTCATTCACGGCCTCGAGCAGGCCCGCCGCGACATCGAAGAGGGGGCGCTCGATCGCGTGATCGTGCTGGGCACCGACTCCTTCGTCGAATCGAGCTCGCTGCAGTGGCTGCAGACGCAGAACCTCCTCAAGACCGCGAGCTGGCCGGTGGGGCTGATCCCGGGAGAGGCGGCGGCCTGCGTGCTGCTGGAAGCGGAGTCGGCGGCCAGCGCGCGCGGGGCGCGCCCGGAGGCGGTGGTGGCCTCGGCGGTCACGCTGCAAGCAGACGAACAGCAGAGTGACTCGCTGCCTGGCTGGGGGCGAGCCATGGCCAGCGTGGCGGAGAGCGCGTTGCGCGGCGCCCGCGCTCCCCTCCCCTTCTCGGGCGATCTTTTTTGCGACCTCAACGGGCTGGAGAGCCGGTCCTTCGACGTGGGCTCGATGCTGGGATTCCTGCATCCGGGCGTCGTGGCGCCCGATGCCCCCCTGCAGGTCCCCGCGCTCAGCGTGGGAGAGCTCGGGGCCGCCAGCGGAGGCGTGGCGGTCGCGTTCGCGGTGCGGTCCTTCGTGCGCGGTTACGCGCGCCGCGACCTCACGCTCATCACGTCGCGCAGCGCCGACGGACATGTGGGCGCTGCCTGTCTGGGGCGCCTCGAACCCAGGTCAGGGAGGTCTCGATGAGCGAGTTCCTGTCCGTGCATCGCGAGAACGCCGATGACCTGCTGGCAGAGAGTCTCCCCCTGCTCTTCAACAAGACCATCGACTACCAGGGCCTGCTTGGCATCTGCGAGAACTACCGCATCAAGGGCATCGTTCACCTGCTGCTGGACGCGGAGCCGGAGCGGTTGCATCGCGAGCTGTACCACAGCGGCCGGGCCTTTCTGCACGGTCTCTCGACGGTGAACCCGGCGACCGTTGTGATCAGCCAGGCGGTGCCGCTGTTCGACGCCCTGGCCTGCAACGACTGGGAGGGAGGGGGGCGGATCGCCCGGGCGCTGAACTGGACCTGGTCGCCCGATTTCGAATACGAGGACGACTACCTGTACGTCGAGCTCCTCTGTCGGCGGTTCCTGCTGGGCCTGGACGACGCCGCGACGGCGGCGCGCTGGGCTCGCTACGACGAGGTCGCTCCCTCCGACGACTTCCGCGGCCAGGTGCTGCGTGCGCTCGAGGCCAGGGACGCGGAGCAGTTCGGGGCCGGCCTGGAGGAGCTCCTGACCGCACACCAGAAGCGCTATCAGCTCCTGGTCGACGCGGGACGGCTGGCCGACGAGCAGGCCGAGACGTTGCCGTATTTCTGCGCCGAGGGCCTGGCCCTGTTGCGCCTGGCCGAGCGGGCCGGGATCGCCGTACTGGACGAATATCCTCTCATTCCGTCGCTGGCCCGGGGCGACTTCAGCGCGGGCTTCACGGAAGGCTCGTGGCCGGAGCGAAGGAGCCCCTGACCGCCGCTCAGGCGCGCTGCCGGTAGGCCCAGGTCCGAGCGTCGACGCCTGTCTGCCCGGACAGCGCCCAGATACGCCTGCGCCACGTCGGGCCCGACGACAGGGCCGAGCGCAGGGCGTCGGGCGTCAGGGGCTGCCCATAGAGGTACCGGCCATCGGCCGCGAAGCGTGCGCTGGCCTTGTTCCACCATCCCATCAGCCGATCGGCATCGGGCTCGGGCAGGTTGTGCTCGGGCAGGACGTCCGGCAGGGACTCGTCATCGTCCCCGGCTTCGGGCGGCGACTCGTTGTCAGGCTGACCCACCTTGGCCAGCGCGCCGGCGACGCGAGCACCGGTGATGGTGGCAAAGGCTTCCCCCGCAACCTGGTTCACCTCTTCGTCCGCGGTCCAGGCCAGCGCTGCCTCCGCCGCCTGCGCCGTCCCCGCGAACCCCAGCGCCCACAGCGCGTCCCGGCGCATGGACGCGACGTCGAGCTTGCGGATGACGCTGGCGACGTCGATCGGTTCGCCGCCGCTGGCCAGGACGGCGAGAGGGAACCGCGTGCCGGTCGCGTTACGCGCCACCAGCTTGCTGCACCCGACCCGCGCCGCCCGCATGCCCAGGCGAAGCCCCGCCTCGATGGCGACGTCTCGGACCGCCACGTAGGGAGACGCCAGCGGCTGCTCGACGAAGCGCTGGTAGGTTGGATCTGGCGCCCGGCAGAGGGCCCGCAACGCCGCGACCAGCAGCTCCTGATGGCGGCTCTCGAGGAACGGCTCGATCGCGAAGCCCCAGGGCGGTGGTTGCCCCGGCTCCCAGCGCGGCAATCGCGCGCTCAGCACACCCAGGATCGCGGCCTGCACCGGCGGGGCGCTCCGCTCCAGGAGCGGGCGCAGGCGCGCCGCGAGGTCCGGGCGCTCGGCCAGCTCGAAGGCGCGGGACAGCGCCGCCCGCGACTCCTTCTTCTGG
>Ga0105238_10006071_pt1 | contig 11981 bp, 8 predicted proteins | sample KBSC34metaG_FD_81526 | JGI IMG/M metagenome (GOLD analysis project Ga0105238, IMG submission 81526) | Corn rhizosphere microbial communities from Kellogg Biological Station, Michigan, USA - KBS C3-4 metaG | ecosystem: Host-associated > Plants > Roots > Rhizosphere > Soil | place: Michigan, USA... | reverse complement strand
TCGGTCGGCGACTATCTGCTGTGGAACGAGCTGCCCACCACGCTCGGCAACATGCTGGGCGGGTTGCCGTTCACGGGCCTCACTCTCTATATGACCCATCGCCGGACCGCGCCCTCGCGGCGGCCGGTGCTGTCGGCGGGAATCGCGCCGTCGTCGGTCCGGGAGCCCACGATGCCGGTGGGGGCTCCCCTGGGCGCCGATCTGATGGCGCGCGGCTCGGTCGCCGGTTCCGCCTCCAGCCCCAGGCCATAGCGGATCGCGGTGAGGATCAGCTGGACGAGTCGAGGGCGGCCAGGATCTCCCCCAACGACGCCGTCTTGGGCAGACATCGGGCGAACTGATATGCCTGCCTGAGCTCTCGGCAGTCTCCGCCCGCCGTCAGGACCACCACCGGGATCACGGCCAGGCGAGGATCGGCGGCGCGCCGGGCCAGAAAGGCTTTGCCGTCCATCACTGGCATCATGATGTCGAGGAGGATGACCAAGGCGTCGTGAGCGGGGTGCGCGGCGAGCCACTCGACCGCCTCCTGACCGTTGCGCACGGAATGGACCCTGCGCCCTTCGAAACACAGGGCGTCCACCAGCGTGTGCCGGAACTCTTCGTCGTCGTCCACCACGAGAATCGAGGCAGGGATCCCCATCCGTGTCACAGACCACTCGTCCCGACCAGAGGTCCCGCGTCGTCCTGGTCGGCGGCCGTCTCGCCGGCGGGGATCCGGAACCAGAACCGGCTGCCCTTGCCGAGCGTGCTCTCCACACCGACGGTCCCTCCGTGAGCCTCGATGATCTCACGCACGATGAGCAGCCCGAGCCCGGTGCCGCCCGCATTGCCGAGGTCGGTGGGGCCGCGCGTGTACCGCTGGAACAGCACCGGCAGCACGTCGGCCGGAATGCCCGGGCCGTCGTCCTCCACGCGCACCTCGCAAGAATCGCCCGCGCCGCGGGCCCGCAGGACGACCAGCCCGCGCGGGGGCGCGAACTTGATGGCATTGGCGACCAGGTTGGTGAGCACCTGCTGGAGCCGCCCCTTGTCGCCGAGCACCACCAGCCGCGCGCTGCCGCTCACCTCGATCTGGATCTGCTGGTGGGTGCTCTCGATGAGCGGCCGGAATTCTTCGACGACGTCGTTCATCAGGTCGCCGAGATCGACGCGGGTGCGCGCCAGCTTGTGGGCGGCGTCCTCCATCCGGGCGAAGTCGAGGAAGTCATTGATGAGCGCCACCAGCCGGCGCATGTTGCCGTCCATCTTGCGCAGGTCGGCGATGACCTCCGCGGAGAGGACGCCGCGGTGACCGCGCAACATCAGATCCGTGCGCATCAGCATGGCGCCGAGGGGGGAGCGGAGGTCGTGGGCGATGATCGAATAGAAGTCGAGCCGCCGCGACTCCTTCTTTCGGCGCGCCGTCACGTCCCGCATCGCGATGGTCAAGCTGGCGTCGCCGGTGCTCGGCAAGGAACGCACGCTGGGTGAGAACAGCTGATCGCCGATGGTGATATCGCCGAGAGGCCGCGAAGAGCGGGCGGCGTCCGCGAGCTGAGCCAGGTCGAGCGAGGGCAGGATCTCGCCGAGCGCCCGGCCGACCAGGGCCGCCGCGCTCTGCCCCAGCACCCGCTGGGCCTCGGCGTTGACGTAGGAGATCCGGCTCCGCCTATCGATCGTGATCAGGGGATCGGGCGCATGCTCGAGCAACTGCAGGACGCTGGCCTCGGCCTTCTGCGCCCGCTCGAGCAGCCCGTTCCAGCGCACCAGCGCGTCGACCCGCGCGCGCAGCTCGGGATCGGCGTAGGGCTTGACCAGATAGTCGTTCGCGCCGGCCGCCAGGCCCTCCACGATGTCGTCGGTCCGCATCTGCATCGTGAGCAGGAGGATGGCCAGCTGGCGCCGCCCAGGGCTGCCCGAGCGCAGAAACCGGCAGACCTCGATCCCCGAAATGCCAGGCATGACCCAATCGAGCAGCAGCACGTCGGGCCCAGGATGGCTGGCCAGGTGTTCGAGCATGGCCGAGCCGTCTGAGAACACCTCGACCTCGTAGGCCGCCTGCAGAACCCGGCGCGCCCGCTCGGCATCGAGGGGACTGTCGTCTACGACCCACACCACGGGCCGCGCCATGTCCCCCTCTTGCACGCCCGGAACGCTAAGAAGCGGTCTTCGAGGTGTCAAAGGTTTTCGGCCGACTGCCGCTCGACCAACCACGGGAAGGCGGCGAAACGCGGTTCGTTGCGAATTCGAACCATGAGCCCTTTACACGGGCGCGCGCGGATCCAGCTTCAACCGACTCCCCGTAGCCACATGCCGGAAGCCCTGATCGTCGACGACAGCAAAGTGATGCGTGAGATGGAGATGGCCTGCTTGCGGGCCATCGAGGGGGTCGTGTTTACCCAAGCCGCGAGCGGTCTCGAGGCGCTGGAGCGCCTGTCCCTGAAGCCGTTCGACTTCGTGGTTCTGGACCTCAACATGCCCGACATCAGCGGCTACGAGGTCATCGAGTTCATCCGAGGGCAGGACAAGCTCCGGGCGTTGCCCATCCTGGTCGTCACCACGCGCGGCGACGAAGGCTCGCGCGCGCGGGCGATGTCCGCCGGTGCGACCCGCTTCATGACGAAGCCCTTCTCCCCCGAATCGCTCCTGGGCGAGGTCCGAGCCTTGACGGCCGCGCGTCCAGGGGCCACGCCGTGACGAGCGGCCAGTCCGGTTCCCAGGGCGGCGGGTTCGATTCCGCCGACTTCGTCGCCGGCTTCATTACCGAGGCGGAAGAGCACCTGGCGCTCGCGAACGCGAACCTGCTATCCGTGGAGGACGCCGCGGCGAAGGGGCAGTCCACGCCCCGTCAGGTGCGGGAGCTGTTTCGGTCGCTACACACCATCAAGGGGCTGGCCGCCATGGTCGGCGTGGAGCCGATCGTGGAGGTGGCCCACGCCATGGAGTCGGTCTTGCGCGAGGCCGACGCCTCGGCCGGCCGGTTGCCCGTCGGCGCCGTGGAGCTGCTCCTCAACGGGGTACGCGCCATCGAGCATCGGGTCAAGGCTCTCGAAAAGCGGCAGGCGGTGCCGGCCGCCCCCACCAAGTTGATAGACGCGCTGTCGACCCTTCGTCCGAGCGCGCCCCGGGACGGCGCAGGGGACGGAGAGCAGACCACGCTGGCGCCCGAGATCTGGTCGAAGCTCAGCGGCGCCGAGCGCTCCCAGCTGGTCCAGGGATTGTCAGCGGGTCGCCGGGGCCTGGCGTTCGAGTTCATCCCTACGCCCGCCCTGGCGGCGGCCGGCCTCAGCATCACGGCGGTGCGCGAGCGGGTGGCCGAGCGGGCCGAGATCGTCAAGGTGGTCCCCCGATCGCTGCCCACCAGCGAGCGCTCGCCGGGGGGGCTCGCCTTCGTCCTCGTCCTGCTCACCGACGGCGCGGACGCCGCCCTCGCCGAGGTCACCGCCGCCACGCCCGACGCGTTCACGCCGGTGACGCTGGTGGCCCGGCACGCCCCGGCGGCGGCCCCTGTGGTCGAGGGTGGCGCGGTCGAGGACGAGCTGCCGGAGGACGCCCTCCGCCATCGGGGGGTCGTGCGCGTCGAGATCACGCGCCTCGACGAGGCCCTCGAGCGCTTGTCCGCCCTGGTGGTGACTCAGTTTCGCCTGGGCCGCGCCGTCGCGGCCATGCGCGTGGCGGGGGGGGACGTTCGCGCGCTCGCCCCCATCGTGACCGAGAACGGCCGCCAGCTGCGTGATCTGCGCGCGTCGATCATGCGCGCCCGCATGGTCTCGGTCTCCGAGCTGCTCGAGCGCATCCCCCTCATCGTGCGGGGACTCGGCCGGTCGACGGGGAAGGTGGCGCGCCTTGCGCTGGAGACCAGCCGGGCCGAGCTCGACAAGGCGGTCGCCGAGCGCATCTTCCCGGCGCTCGTTCACCTGGTGCGCAACGCGGTCGATCACGCCCTCGAGCCGCCCGCCGAGCGGCGGGCCGCCGGCAAGCCCGAGACCGGCTTGCTGACGATCTCCTGCCGGGAGCTCTCCGACAGCCAGCTCGAGCTGACGGTGAGCGACGACGGGGCGGGCGTCGACGCGGCCGCCGTGGCGCGACGGGCCGGCGCCCCCATCCCCACCACGGATGAGGCCCTGCTCGAGCTGCTGACGCGGCCGGGGCTGTCGACCAAGGAAGAGGTCTCGACGACGAGCGGGCGTGGCGTCGGCATGGACGTGGTCAAGCGCATCGCCGTCGACGAGCTGCGCGGCGAGCTGACCATGCGCACGAAGAGGGGCCAGGGGACCACCTTCTCGCTGCGCATCCCCCTCAGCATCACCATCGTGGACGCGTTCTCGTTCGTGTGCGGCGACGAGACGTTCGTCGTGCCGGTGGCCATGGTCGAGGAGATCCAGGAGATCGATCTGGGCCTGACCACGCGCGGACCCGATCGTCGGCGCGCGCCTCGGCCTGGCGGCGATCGGCGCCGCACCGCTCGCGCCACGGAGATGATCCAGCGCCGCGGGCAAGCCGTGCCGGTCCTGCGCCTCGAGGAGGTGCTGGGCCTGACCAGCGCCGCCGAGGACAGGAGCGCCGTCGAGAGCGGGGGCGGCGGCAGCGCGCGCCGGAAGGCCATCGTGGTGCGCCGCCACGGCGAGGCCTTCGCCTTTGCCGTCGATCGGATGCTCGGGCAGCAGGAGGTGGTCGTTCGCCCGCTGGAGGATCGCCTGGTGCGCGTGCATGGGATCTCGGGCACCACCGACCTCGGCGACGGCCGCCCGACGCTGGTGCTCGATCTGGCCGCGCTGGGCGGCCGCTTGGTGCGCGACTCGACGGGGGCGCCGCCGCCATGAGCGAGCTTCACGTGCTGTGCAAGATCGCCGACGCCGAGTACGTGCTGCCGGCCGCGGACGTCCTGCAGATGGAGTCCTTCACCGGCGCCACCAAGGTCCCCGGCGCGGACGAACAGGTGGCCGGCCTGGTGCAGATTCGCGGGCGGGTGGTCCCGGTGCTGGATCTTCGCGTGGTCTTCGGCCTGCCGACCATCTCGCCGACCATCGACTCACGGGTGGTGGTGATGAAGCGGGGCGATCGTACGGTGGGGCTGTTGGTCGACTATGCGCGAGAGGTGCTGAAGATCCCGCCGGCAGACTTCCAGCCACCCCCTGCGGTGGTCACGCAGCAGACCGAGGGTCTGGTCAAGGCCGTGGTTCAGGCGGGCAACCGTCTTCTGATGTTGATCGACTTCACGAAGGTCATCGGCGAGGAGCGCGAGCATGCGGAGTAGCACCAAGAAGATGAACGGCAACGGGCGACCATCGAGCCTGGACGAGCTCCTTTTGCAGACCAAGGCGGTGGCGCGCGCGCTTCGCGAGTCAGTGGCTCAGTTGACGTCGACCGAGGAGGTCGCCCTTCGCCTGACCGCCGGGGGCAACGAGCAGGCGGCTGCCGCCGAGCAGACCCGGGCGTCGCTCGAATCTCTGGCGGCCGGGATCGAGCAGACCGCGACCTCGGTGCAGAGTCTGGCCCGCTCGCAGGGGCACGCCGCCGAGACGGCCAAGGAGCTGCAGCTCGGCCACGAGACCGTCAGCGCGGCCCTGCGCGAGGTCGCCGCCTCGGTGGCCGCCGTGAAGAAGGACGGCGAGATCCTGGCCTCCTCGGCGGAGTCCACCGCGGCGACCCTCGAGGAGATGGCGCGTTCCAACAAGGGCGTCGCCGTCAACGCGGAGGATCTGGCTGCCTCGAGCGAGGAGCTGTCGGCGGCGGCCACCGAGTCCGCGCTCAGCATCAAGGAGCTGGCGGAACGCGGCGAGAGCTCGGTCGCCGGGATCGAGGAGGTGGCCAACACGATCGTCGGGATGGTCAAGGGAGTCACCCGCCTGGCCGCTGAGGCGGAGGGCGTGGGGGCGCGCGTGGCGGAGATGGCGAGCTCCACCAGCAGCACCGCCTCCATCGCCGATCGCGTGTTGAAGGACGGCCTGGAGATGGCCACGTCGGTCGACGAGACCTCCGCCATCGCCGAGGAGATGTCGCGCTCGGCGCGCGGCATCGCCGATCAGGTGAAGGAGCTGGAGGGGGCGGTCCTGTCCTCGTCGAGCACGCTCACCCAACTGGCCGCTTCCGTCGAAGAGGTGGCCGCCACCGCCGAGAAGAACGCGGCCGTCATCGACGCCAACGCGGCCAGCATCGAGCAGCTCACGCGCTCGGCGCACGCCACCGCCCGCTCGGCGGAGCAGATCAATTCGCTGGCCGCCGCCAGCGCGACCGCCTCGAGCCAGGCCGAGGATACCTCGCGCCGCATCGTCGAGGTCATCGGCACGACCCGACGCACGACGGACGAGGTGAGCGCCGCGGCCCGCGAGGGCGGCACCGTGGTCGGACGTTCCATCGCCGGGATGTCGGACATCCGCACGGCGATGCAGGGCTCCTCTTCGGTCATCCGCGAGATGGGCAAGCGCTCGGAGGAGATCGGCGACATCGTCCAGACCATCAACCTGATCGCCGACCGGACCAACCTGCTGTCGCTGAACGCCAGCATCGAGGCCGCCCGGGCCGGCGAGCACGGCCGCGGGTTCGCCGTGGTGGCGGAGGAGATCCGGGCTTTGTCGGATCGCGCGGCGGCGGCCAGCGCCGACATCGCCAAGATCGTCCGAGGCCTGCAGAATACGGCCCGGGAGGCGGTGACCGCGTCCAGCGACGGCCTGAAGGTCGCCGACGACGGCGTCCGCCTGGCGGCTGACGCCGAGAAGGCCCTCGGATCGATCCTGCAAGGGGTCGAGGTGGTGAGCCGAGGCGTCGCCGACATCGAGCGCCAGAACAGCGACCAGGCCCGGATTATCCAGGGCCTCGCCCAGAGCACCAGCCGCGTGTCGGAGGAGGGCAAGATGGTGGCGCGCGCGGCCGCCGAGCAGGTGGCGGCCAGCCAGGGTATGGCCAAGGCCGCCGCCGAGATGAAGAGGATGGCGAAGCAGACCAAGGACGCGACCGCCGAGCAGGCGCTCGCCATCCGCTCGACGGTGAAGACCGCCTCACAGCTCGGAAGTAGCGTGCAGAAGGTGGCGCGCGCGGCTGACGAGCAGGCGACCGGCGCCGGCCAGCTGGCGAAATCGGCGGCCCGCATGCGAACCGTCGCGCAACAGACCACCGCGGCCATCACCGAGCAGACCCGGTCGCTGGGGACGCTGGCCACGCTGGCCGCGGAGCTGACGGCGTCCAGCCAGCGGACGGTGACCGCCCTGGCCGAACAGGCGCGCGGCGCCAGCGAGATCTCGACGACCGTCGAGGGGGTGCGGCGCGACTCCGCCCAGAGCGCCAAGGCGGTCTCCGAGCAGGCGCGCGCCATGGGCCAGATGGAGATGGCGACCCGCCAGGTGGCTAAGCTGGCCGCCGAGGTAACCCGCGCCACCTCCGAGCAGGGCAAGGCCGCCGAGAGCATGGCTCGGGCCGCCGACGAGGTCCGTCGCGTGGCGCGGCAGACGGCGCGCGCCGTCGCGGAGCAGGCGGACGCCCTGGCCAACATCTCGGGCACGTCCGCCAAGCAGAGCGCCGGCCTGGGGACCATCGCACGCATCGCCGGAGAACAGGCGGCCGCGAGCGATCAGATCGCGAAGGCGGTCGTCGTCATGCGGGTCAACTCCAAGGAGATCCTGAGCGCGGTGGGACAGCAGGCGAAGGCCGCCGCGGTCACCGCGTCCGACGTCGGCGCCGTGGTGGCCGGAATGGCGCGCGTCCGGACCGCCAGCGTCCAGCAGATAGAGGCCATCGACGGCCTCACGGCCGGCTTCGGCGCGATCCGCGAGGCGCCGCCCGCGCCGCCTTCCACGAGCGAGCCGGCATGAGCGCCCCTTCGAGCCGCGCCGCCTTCTCCGGCGATGATTCGCGTCGCATGGAGGAGGTCGAACGGCTGTCGCGAGGCCGCCGGATCGACGGGCTGGTGGCCATGCTCGACGATCCGAGCTGGCCGGTGCGACGCGCGGTGGTGGCGGCGTTGGGCGCCGCCGGGCCCGCCGCGGTGGGCCCGCTGTGCGAGGCGCTCCGCCACCAGCGTTCGAGCGAAGGTCGGGTGGCGGCCACCGTCGATGCGCTGGCGACCATTGCGTGCGACGCCGACGCCGCTCTGGCCGCCATGGCCGACAGCGCCGAGCCGCCGGTGCTGGCCGACATAGCCCAGATCCTCGGGCGCCGGCGGACCGTCTCGGCGCTGTCCACGGTCGTCGCCCTGAGTCGCCACGCCGACGACAACGTGGCGGTGGCGGCCATCGAGGCGCTGGGACGCATCGGAGGTCGGACTGCCATTGATTCGCTGGTCGAGGCGGTGCGCAGCGCCAGCTTCTTTCGCGCTTTCCCGGCCATCGACGTCCTCGGGCGCAGCGGAGATCCCCGCGCCGTCGCCCCGCTCGCCCAGCTGCTCGAACAGCCCGTCTATACGGCCGAGGCCGCGCGGGCTCTGGGCCGGACCGGTGACGCGGCGGCGGTGGCGCCGCTCATGGCGCTCGTCGCACGCTCGTCCAACGTCACCCTGGTCCGGTTGGTGGCCGTCGCGCTGGCCGAGCTGCACGAGCGGTACGGCGAGCGGGTCGGCAACAGCCAGGCCGTGAACGCCGGTATCAAGAACGATCCGGCCGGCGCGGGGCTGACCCGCCAGCTGATCCGGGCGCTCGCCGACGGCGACACCAACGAGCGCACGGCGATCTGCTTCTTGCTCGGCGTGCTGGGTGGTCCCCTGGCGGGGCCGCCGCTCACCGGCCTGCTCGACGGCCCGCCCCCGGTGGCGCAGGCGGCGGCGGCGGCGATGAAGGCCCTCGGGCCCAGCGTCGAGGAGGACGTCCTGCAGAGCATTCGCGGGGGCGGGTCGTCTCAGCGGCGGGCGCTGCTGCCGTTCATCTCGAGCGCGGCCGGCAGCCCCGAGGCGACGGCGTGCCTGGCCGACGAGGATCCCGACGTGCGCGTGCTGGCCTGCGAAGCCCTCGGACGCATCGGGGCGGTGGCGTCGGCCGCGGCGCTGTTCCCGCTGCTCGCCGATCCCGATCCCCGGGTGACCTACGCGGCCATCGCGGCGATCCAGTCCCTCGGCAGCGTCGAGACCGAGCGCCGGGCCATCGCGGCGGCAGGGTCGTCCGACGTGCGCGTGCGGCGCGCCGCCATGCGCATCCTGGCCTACTTCGGAACGCCCGCCGCCCTGGACGTGTTCCTGACCGCCCTGAATGATCCCGACGAGCGAGTCCGTGAGAGCGCGGTGCAGGGGCTGCCCATGATGGACGACCCGCGCGCGTTCGAGGCGTTGCTGACCGCCGCGCGCGACGACGCCGAGCGCACGCGCGCCGCCGCCATGCGCAGCCTCGGCCAGTGCGTGGGCGACCTGAGGGCCAGCGCGTATTTGCTGAAGGGGCTCGCCGATCCCGACGGGTGGGTGCGCTACTACGCTTGCCAGGCGCTGGGCAAGATGGCCTTCGAACCGGCGGCCGACGCCATCGTTCGGCTGCTGGCCGACGGGGTGGGCCAGGTGCGCGTGGCCGCTGTCGAGGCGCTGTCGTGTCTGCGCGGCGAGCGTGCCGTGAAGGCCCTCGAGACGGCTGCCGGCGACGACGACGGCGACATTCGCCGCGCCGCCATCCTGGGGTTGGGGGTGGCCCGACGCCAGGAGGCGCTGCCGCTGATCCTCGAGGCGGCCCGGGCCCCCGATACGGCCACCCGCCTGGTCGCGCTGTCGGCGCTGGCCAGCTTTCGGTCGCCCGAGGTGGTGGAGGCGTTCCGCCGCGCGGCCGTCGACACCGACGAGAGCGTCCGCACCGCCGCCATCGGCTTCTTGGCCGCGATGACCGGTTCGACCGCGACGCGCGTGCTGGCCGAGCTGCTGCGAGTGCAGGCGCCCGAGCCGGTCCTGGCCGCCCTGTCCCTGCACGTGGACGGACGCATCCCCGGGCTGGCCGGCGCCCTGGAGGGCGCCGACGAGCAGCTGGCGCCACCCATCGCCTCGGCGCTCACGCGGCTGCGCCGGCCCGACGCCACGGCCGTCTTGATCGCGGCCATGGATCTGCCCAACGTCGCCGCGCGCAAGGCGGCCGCCAGCGCACTGGCCGTCATTTCGGGCAAGGACGCGCTGGCGGTGCTGGCCCGCGCCGCGCGCGAGGATCCCGAGCTGGAAGTGCGCCAGATCTGTTCGCTGCTGCTGGCGCGTTGAGCGCGAAGCATGCCTCGCCTACCCATGTCCCCCCAGGTCTTCTCTATCGTGAGCGCGATCGTGCGCGAGCGCGCGGGACTCCACTTCGACATCTCGCACGCGCCCATCTTCGCGGAGAAGACCGCCGCGCGCGCCGCGGAAGCCGGCTTCGAGTCGCTGCTCGACTACTACTACTTCCTGCGCTACGACCCGGCCGGGACCGCCGAGACCGATTGCCTGATCGAGGCGCTCGTCGTCAACGAGACGTATCTGTTCCGTGAGCTGCCTCAGCTCGAGGTGGCGGTGGCGGGGCTGTCGGCCATCCTGGCCGCCGGGCGGCGGCCTCGGATCTGGTGCGCCGCGTGCGCCACCGGCGAGGAGCCCCTGACGCTGGCCATGCTCCTGGCCGACCGGGGATGGCTCGACCAGGTGGATCTGGTGGCGAGCGACATCAGCGCGAGCGTTCTGGCCCGGGCGCGGGAGGGGAGGCTCGGGCGGCGCGCGCTGCGCGGCGAGACCCCTTCGTTCGCGGCGCCCTGGCTGCGCGTCTGCGAGCGCGAGGTGACCGTCGATGCGCGGTTGCGCGACGCGATCGACTGGCGGCGCGTGAATCTGGTCGACGACTCGGCGTTCCCGACCCTGGGGCTGTTCGATCTGGTGTTCTGCCGGAACGTCCTCATCTATTTCAACGACGAGACCGCACGCCAGGTGGTGGATCGCCTGGCCAGCACCCTCCGTCCGGACGGGATCCTCTTCGTCGGCATCTCGGAGTCGCTCCTGCGCCTGGGTACGGGCTTGCGGTGCGAGGAAGAGAACGGGGTATTCTGCTACCGGAAGGCCCCATGATCCTCGAGAAGCCGATCCGTGTTCTGGTCGTCGACGACTCGGCCTTCGCGCGCAAGGTTCTGCGCGAGACGCTGACCCTCAGCCCGGCCCTCGAGGTCGTCGGCGTTGCGCGCGACGGCCTGGAGGCGCTCGAGAAGATCGCCGAGCTGAAGCCGGACGTCGTGACGTTGGACCTGATCATGCCGAACCTCGACGGGTTCGGCGTGTTGCGTGCGTTGCCAACCGTGGGCGCGCCCCGCGTGGTGATCGTCAGCATCTCCGACGGTGACAGCGCGCTCGGGATCGAGGCCCTCCAGATCGGCGCCGTCGAGCTGGTGCAAAAGCCGACAGCGCTCGCCACCGATCGTCTGTACGAGCTCTCCGCCGAGCTGGTGGCCAAGGTGGTGGCGGCCGGGCGGTCACGGCCCAGAGCGGTCTCGCAGATCGCCGCCGGTGCGCCCGCCGCGGCAAACAACTCGCCCGGCGTGGCGGGCGGAGAGCGTCACGTTCTCGCTGCGGCGACCTCGTCGGTGGAGCTCATCGTCATCGGCACGTCGACAGGCGGCCCCCAGGCGCTCACGCGCTTGATCTCGGCGCTGCCCGCCGGTCTGCCCTGCCCGGTGGCCGTCGCCTTGCACATCCCAGCCGGATACACCGAGACGTTGGCCAAGCGGCTCGACGACGCCAGCGCCGTGCAGGTATTCGAAGCCTCGGAGGGCGCGCCGCTTCTTCCTGGCACCGTGGCCATCGCGCGCGGGGGAATGAACCTGCGCGTTCGAGGCGTGCCCGGTGCCCTGACAGGCCACCTCGACCGGACGCCGACCGGCTCGCCCTTCTCGCCTTCGGTCGATGCGCTGTTCGAGAGCGCCGCGGCCACCGTCGGCTCGCGGGTGCTGGGGGTCGTGCTCACCGGGATGGGCAACGATGGCACGGAGGGCGCGCGCGCGCTGATCGGTCGAGGCGCGCGCGTCCTGACCGAAGCCGAATCTTCCTGCGTGGTGTACGGGATGCCGCGGGCGGTGGTCGAGGCAGGGCTGTCGACGGGCAC
>Ga0105238_10006070_pt1 | contig 11983 bp, 13 predicted proteins | sample KBSC34metaG_FD_81526 | JGI IMG/M metagenome (GOLD analysis project Ga0105238, IMG submission 81526) | Corn rhizosphere microbial communities from Kellogg Biological Station, Michigan, USA - KBS C3-4 metaG | ecosystem: Host-associated > Plants > Roots > Rhizosphere > Soil | place: Michigan, USA... | reverse complement strand
GAGGTCTAAAATATGCTGCTTCTATTATTGCTTTCCTAAGTAAGACTAAAGCAAAAGAAGGTGATGCACAAGATGGTGAAATGATTGGTGCTAAGATTACTGTAAAGATTGATAAATCACGTTTTACTCGTGAGGAAAAGAAAGTTGCTACAGTGTTAAATCATTCTAGAGGACTAGATAGATATTATGGATTACTTGATATTGCTCTAGAAACTGGTGTTTGTGTTAATGTATCAACCAAGATAAAATTCCCGGATGGAACGACAGCATTCAAATCTACAATCAACAAAAATCCTACAAAATATTTCACACAACCTGTTCTAGATTCCATTGAAAAAGAAGTTGGAAAAGTTTTCAAGTATGGAGAAGGTGAAGAGGTTCCTAAAGATGAATCTGAAGAACAATCTGAGTAATTTTCTATTCTGGTTAGACAGAAAGTATTATGCGCAAGACAAATATTACAAAATTTATCAATCTAAAACAGATAGTTTACATTTTGATGGTGTGGATCATTCTGAATATGGATTACCATTTGAAATTATCAAAGGTGAATTTAAGGGAGTCGTATTTTGTTTCAAAAAGCTTGCGTTCCATGAAAATGGAGAGATTACGTTTGATTACCACATCATAAAACGTTCTTCCAGATTTCGAGATAAACAATTCCAAAAAATTTCTCGAAAAATCATGCTTAATATACTACATAAAGTAATAGTTGGTAATGGAGGCTTACAATTAGGATTGAGGCCTGGTGAGGAATATGAAGACAGAAACAATTATCCTGAAGAATCTTATTCTGAACGAACCATACAGCAGAAAAGTTCTTCCTTATCTGAAAAGTGATCTCTTTCAAGAAACCAATGAAAAGCTCATTTTTGAAGAAATTCATAGTTACATTCTAAAATACAATCAATTACCAACCAAAGAAGCTCTTAAGGTAATCCTCAGTAACAAAGATAATATCACTGAAGATTCATTTAATGAAACTCTAGAATTAGTAGATGAACTTGTAAAACCAAGTGAAACGCCAGATATTAATTGGTTGGTTAATACTACAGAAACTTTTTGTCAAGAAAGAGCTCTTCATAATGCCATTCTTGAATCTATTCATATTCTAGATGGTTCTAATAAGAATATGGGGAAAGGAGCAATTCCTAAGCTCCTTTCTGATGCGTTAGCTATTTCTTTTGATCCTAACATTGGTCATGATTACTTAGTCAATGCAGAGGATCGTTTTGATTATTATCATAAGATAGAAAAACGAATCCCCTTTGATCTATCTATGCTCAATAAGATCACCAAGGGTGGTCTTCCTCCTAAGACTTTGAATGTTATTCTTGCTGGTGTTAATACTGGTAAGAGTATGTTCATGTGCCACCATGCAGCATGTTGTTTAGCGCAGAACTTCAACGTGTTGTATATTACTCTAGAAATGGCAGAAGAAAAGATTGCAGAGCGCATTGATGCTAATCTATTCAATGTCAGTCTAGATGAAATTGAAGGACTGAGTAAAGACATATTCACAAGAAAAATAGAAAGACTTAGAACTAACATAAAGGGAAAACTTTTCATTAAAGAGTTCCCTACAGCATCAGCTGGTTCTTCACATTTCAAAGCTCTTGTTAATGAATTGTCTTTGAAGAAAAAATTCAAACCAGATATCATCTTCATTGATTATATTAATATCTGTTGCTCTTCGCGCATTAAACCTGGTTCTAACATAAATTCATACAGTTATATTAAAGCAATCTCAGAAGAGTTAAGAGGTTTAGCTGTAGAATTGAATCTTCCTATTGTAACAGCTACCCAACTTACACGTGAAGGATTTGGTAGTTCAGATCCAGATATGACAGATACTGCTGAAAGCTTTGGTCTACCAGCAACAGCAGATTTTATGTTTGTAATGATAACCAATGAAGAATTAGATTCTCTTGATCAAATGTTAATGAAACAAATCAAGAATCGTTACGGAGATGTTACCAAGAATAAACGATTCACTGTGGGTGTAGATAGAGCAAAACAACGATTCTATGATGTGGAAGAAAAACAACAAAAGAATATCACAAACAGCAACCAGGATCATAATGATAATAGACCTATTCCTGCTACAACAAAACCAGGTTTACCAAAAACTTCTCCAAGAGTTGAAATGTCTGAAAAGATGAAACAAGAAGAATTCAATGAGGTTTCTGATACCATTCAAAAAATGGTGAAAGATTCTCGTCGAAAAAACTATGATGATATTAAGGTTTAACATGAATAGATTACAAAAATTTATACAGTTGGCAATCAATAAAGAGTATGTTGAACCTAGAAAACATGAAATAAGAGTTGGAGAATGGCTTTTCGAAGCAGGATTCAATAAGAAACATATCGTAGAACAACCCAATGGAACAAAAAACCCTCCAGATTGGGTTGTTTATTTTAAAGGAGAATGGCGTTCTATAGAATGTAAAACCCAAAAAAGTAATACTATTTCATTTTTCAATACATATCCGAATCCTGAAACATTATATGTTTTAACCAATATAAAATTCAATGACACTACAGTTTTCTTTGGTTATGATTTTTATGATCGTAGGGACAAAAACAAAGAATTGATTAATCATGCAATATCTTGTCAAAATGAGATACAAGGTGTAATTTCTAAATACAAGTCAATATTCAAGAATCATAAGTACAATCCAAATGGGTTGGCATGTTTTGGTAGACCAGATTGGAAACAAGTTGGTGGTAAGGATATAACAAACATGTTCATTCCCGAGAAAAGAACAAGAAATGAATATAGAGCAAAGATAAGAGCAGGAAATTTGAAATGAGAAACACTAGAACTCTTGGGATAATTTTGGCTGGTGGTAGATCAACAAGACTTTATCCTGCTACTCTATCTGTGACTAAACAACTTCTTCCAATCTATGATAAACCTCTAATTTATTATCCTCTATCACTTCTTATGTTAGCAGGAATCAAAGATATCATTACTATCACAACATCAAAAGAACTTAAATCTTTTGAAACTCTTTATAGAAAATCTAATTTTTTATACGCTCTAAATTGTCCAGTTATTCCTCAATTTCGTGCAAATGGTATTCCAGAAGCTTTCAATCTAGTTTCTGAAGAATTCAGCAAAAATTGGATTGATAAATTTGATCGTATAGTGTTGATTCTAGGGGATAATATATTTCATGGAGCCACTATTACTGGAACCCTTAAAAAAGGATTGGTAATGGAGAATTGTGTAATTTTTGGTCAAAGAGTTCCTGATTTACATAGATTTGGTGTTGCTACATTGAAAGATGATAAGATCAAAACTATTGTGGAAAAGCCAAGTAAGATAGAAGATGTAAAGAATTCCTATGCTGTTACAGGACTCTATGTTTTTCCTAAATCTGTTTTTCAACAAGTTAAGACATTAAAACCTTCTGAAAGAGGAGAAACAGAAATTGTTGATCTAATCAACATCTATCATCAACAAAATGAACTTGATATTGAAATCTTGAAACGTGGTGTTAGTTGGTTTGATACAGGAACACCAGATTCTCTTTTAGATGCTGCTCATTATGTGAAGACCATTCAAACCAATCAAGGCTTCCTTGTTGGATCTCCACATGAAGTTGCTTATAACAATGGTTGGTTAAACAAAGAACAAATTCTAAAATATGCAGATTTGAGTGAAAAATCAAGTTACTCTCAAAAACTTCTACAATTGATTGAGGAAAATAATGACTAATATGATGACTCGTGATGAGATGATTTCTGAATTGGCCAAAGAACTCCCTAGATACGCATACAATTGTAGAGAATTTGTTCCAGGAGAAACACAAGTCTTATATTCTGGTCCATATTGGGATCATAAAGAATTAGAAATGGCGATGACTGCATTGTTAACTGGAAAGTGGTTAACAACTGGAGAGTATGTATTCAGATTTCAAAATAAATTTGCTAGAATCTTTAAAACTAGACATGCGCATATGGTCAATTCAGGATCCAGTGCCAACTTAGTCTTAATTACAGCTCTTAAGAAGCATCTAAAATGGAAAGACGGAGACGAAATAATTGTTTCTCCTGTTGGATTTCCTACGACTATTGCTCCCATTTCTCAGAATAACTTAAAGCCAAAATTTGCTGACATTGAACCTGAAACTCTTAATTTCGATTTGAACAAAGTAGAAGAATCAATTACCAAGAAAACTAAAGCAATTTTTGTCTCTCCAGTTCTTGGTAATCCTCCTGATATGGACCACTTGACTGATCTCTGTAAACACTATAATCTTACATTGATTGGAGACAATTGTGATAGTCTTGGATCTAAATGGAAAGGAAATTATCTAAATGAGTTGTATTATGCATGGACAACTTCCTTCTATCCTGCCCATCATATTACCACTGGTGAAGGTGGGATGGTTTGTTCCGATGATCCTGAACTCATGAAGACAGTTAGAAGTGTATCTTGGTGGGGAAGAGACTGTTATTGTGTTGGTCAAGCTAATCTGGTGTCTTGTGGTACATGTGGAAAACGTTTTTCTAATTGGTTATCAGATGAGGGAATTGATACTGTAATTGATCACAAATATCTATTCTCTAACATGGGTTACAATTTAAAACCTTTAGATTTACAAGGAGCAATCGGGTTGGCTCAACTGGAAAAACTTGAAGAAATAGAAAGTAAACGTAGAATAAATTATAATATTCTTTCAGAAATGTTTGATAATCTAAAAGGGATCAGAGTTGTTAAATCTCTTCCACAAGGAAATCCTTGTTGGTTTGGTGTCCCATTGGTTTGTGATACATCAGAAATTAAAGTTTCTTTGGTCAATCATCTAGAAAAGAACAAGATTCAAACTCGCAATTACTTTGCAGGAAATATTCTTCTTCATCCAGGATATAAACATTTGGCAGATGCTAAGGACTATCCTTTATCTAATAAGGCATTGTCTGATGTGTTTTTTATTGGTTGTCCACCACATTATGGTGAAGAAATATTCAAATATATCAATGAGGTTTTGAATAATTGGAAACTGTAAATAACATGTTTCAGATCTTTGGTGGTAGAGGATTTGTAGGTTCTAGATATCGTTCTCTCTATCCTAATAGAATTATCTTTGCCAATGATAGAGATGATAGAAGTATCGTGCATCAAGATATCTTATACATGATTAGTACGGTTCATAATTACAATGTTTTTGAAGATCCTCATTTAGATATCAATACCAATTTGAATGTATTGGTTGATGTTCTCGATAATTGGAAACTTTATCAAAGAACATTCAACAAACAAGGAACTTTCAATTTCATCTCTAGTTGGTTTGTTTATGGAGATCAGAAAGATCTTGGTGTTAAAGAGGATTCTTATTGCAACCCCAAGGGGTTTTACTCTATTACGAAAAGAGCAGCCGAACAGCTTCTAATTTCCTATTGTGAGACTTTCGGACTGAATTATCGCATTCTTAGACTTGGGAATGTGATTGGACCAGGAGATAGTAAGGTTTCTAGCAAAAAGAATGCTCTTCAATATCTTGTAAATAAACTGAAGAATAATGAAGACATTGAAATCTACGATGATGGGAGATTCCACAGAGATTATATCTCTGTGGATGATTGTTGTGATGCTATCAATCTAGTTATCACAAAAGGGAACCAAGATGAAATTTATAACATTGGTAATGGTAAATCTTGGCAATTTAAAGACATTTTATATTACACTCGTAGGCTATTGAATTCTAAGAGTAAAATTAACTTTGTTCCAGCTAAACCATTTCATGATATCGTTCAAGTGAAATCTTTCTACATGGATAATTCTAAAATACAAAATCTTGGATATAAACCAAATCATACAAATGAAAAACTCTTTGATCTTCTTTTGATCTAATCATAAATATTTGATCTAACAAAGAGAATTGATATGAGTTTTAAGAAGTTCATTTCAGAAGAAGCAGAAAAATTTGGTAAACTGAATCATTTGGAGCACGTAGAAGATCATGTTTTCAATGGAGAAGATTCATACAATAAAGCTGTTGAATCCCTTAAAGCTGCTCATGATCGTATTACCGGAAAACCTACAAAATCTAAATTGACCATCAAATATGATGGGAGTCCTTCTATCGTTTTTGGACATGATTCAAAAACTCAGAAATTCTTTGTAGGCACTAAATCCGTTTTCAATGAAAAACCAAAACTAAACTTTTCTGAAAAAGATATTAGAAAAAATCATGACGATTCTGATCTTAGAAGAAAGCTACATCATGCTTTAGAACATCTACCTAAGATAACTCCTCAAAAAGGAATTTATCAGGGTGATATGATGTATACCAAAGACAGAGTTCATGAAGATTCTCGTCATTATCATTTTACTCCGAATACTATCATGTATTCTGTTAAAAAGACAGATCCAGAAGGAGAAAAGATTCGTCAAGCCAAATTGGGAATTGTGATACATACCAAATATCATGGTAAAGATTTAAAAACAATGCATGCTGGATTTGACCCAGGATTGCATGAATTCAGAAACCATAAAGATGTTCATGTAATTGATCCTGAACTTAAATTACAGAAATCAATTAATGATGAAGATATGAATAATCAATTTTTGAAGCACATGAATGATGCTGAAAATGAATTGAATAATGCTCATCCGGATACATTTGATGATGTTGCAGTTCACACTCAACATTTAAAGAAATACATCAATAAGACAGTAAAGAATAATGAGAAACCTACAGCTGTTGGATTTAAAGCTCATTTAACAGATCAATATAAAAATGAAGCTGAAAAATTAAAGACTCCTGCTGGTAAATTGAGAAAGAAAGAACAACTTTTAAATCATCTATCTCATGTAGATGAGAATCATGACAAATATCAAAGCATTTTAGCTATCCATCATCATCTACAGCAAGCTAAGAATGTATTGATTGATAGTCTCAAAGATAGCAATCCTTTCGAATCTTCTATAGATGGAAAAGAATCAAAGGGAGAAGGATATGTTGTAACTCACAATGGTTATCCTAGTAAACTAGTAGATCGTCAAGATTTCTCCAAAAAGAACTTTCAACATTCTCAAAATAAGAAGCAAAATCAATAAATAACATCATTGCACACAGAGTTGCTTTAGATGAAGAAAAATCCAAAAGAAGAAAGAAAAGACCATATTGTTGCAACATTTGGTCGCTTCAATCCCCCTACTGTAGGTCATTTAAAACTTATTGATCATATCAAAAAACTAGCCAAACATCATGGCGCGGATCATATAGTATTTGCTTCGGCTTCTCAAGATAAAAACAAAAATCCTCTTTCTCATCATGAGAAAGTTAAATTCATGAAACAAATGTTTCCTGATACTAACATTCAAAAGGAATCTAATGTTAAAAACATGTTGGATATGATGAAGCATCTGCATAAACAAGGATATAAGAAAGCAACGATAGTAGTTGGTGGGGATAGACTACAAGAAATCAATAATCTCTTACATAAATACAACGGAAAAGAATATGATTTTGATCATATTTCTGTTGTAAGTGCTGGACATAGAGATCCAGATTCTGATGGAGATGAAGGGATATCTGCATCAAAGATGAGAGACTATGCTACAAAGAACAACTTTAAAGAATTTCGTAAAGGTGTACCACAAAAACAACATGCTAAGGAACTGTTTAATGCAGTTAGGAAACGTATGAAAGTAGAAAACCATAATTGTTTGTTCTTAGTTGGAGGACCAGGTTCCGGAAAAGATTTTCTAATCAGAACTCTTTTCTTAGAAGCTAAGATTCATGAAATCAATCTTGATAAGCTTCATAAAGCTATCATGGATAAAAAGGACATTTCTGAAATCAATGAAGGCATTTCATTGATCGTCAATGGTAATGCAGATGACGAACAAAAGGTATTTTTGACAAAACAAGTTCTCGAAGCAGTTGGATATAAGACTGCCATGGTTTATGTATTCACTTCAGATGATGTTTCTAAAGAACGTAATGATGTTAGAATACAATCAGGTGCACGTACTTTCAATGAATCTATAAGACAAGAAAAATATTCTAAATCTATCAATAACTTGCATAAATTTGAACAAGGTTTTGATGGGTTTGCTATTTTCAATAACTCATATGATCTGCAAAAGATAAATGAAGAAAAGAAAGAAGAAGTTTTGGGTTGGATGGAAGAATTGCAATCTTTGCTTGAATCCTTCTTCTCAAGCAATAAATCATCTAAAGAAAAATCTTTAGATGAAGAAGTTCAAGAATTACTTGAGGATCGAGAATCCGAATTTTCCGCACACATGGGATTAAGTAGAACACATCGAATCAATATTGTAAAACAACATGTAAAGGGTAATGATTATTTTGCTTATAATGCTAACAAAGCAAATAAGACAACTACCAATGCAGCTAAAAAACCTATTGAAGTTCCTCTGAAACCTAATATCACAAGACCCACTGCTCATTTAGCAAGAGAAGAAGTAAAACCAAAAAGCTTTAGAGATTTCAAAACAAATCATAAGCACACAATAGCAGCTAAACCTCCTATCGTTCAGAGCGATATTCGTGCTGGAGATGGTATGAGTGCAACTGCTACTTTAGCAGCAGAAGGTATTAAGAAGTCCCTTTCAGAGATAAAGGAAAACATTCTACCTAAATCTCCTGATGGTGAATATTCTACTCCAGAAATCTATGAAGATTGGGGTGTAGAAGGACTACAAGGAATCTATGAAGGTAGATCAATCACAGTAAACAAACCATTCAAGACAACAAAGGGATATGCTGTTTATGTTAAGGATGGAGACAATGTTAAGTGCTTGAATTTCAATAAAGGCAAAAGAATAACTCTACAAGAGAAATTGTCAACTAACGATGTACGTTTTTGGGAGTCACTATAAATGAGCATTTTCAGTAATCATAATAAAGTTTCAGAATCAATGCAGAAAGCTATCAAGCAAGTTTCTGAAAAATCCTCAATTCAAGAAAATGAAGTAGTTTCCCAAAACGTACATATTCCTGGTTATGGTGTTGTAACCCATGATAGAGCAAAAAAGGAAGCACATAGTTCTTCAGAATTAGCTTCTCATCATGCAGCAGCTGGAAATCACGCCGCTGCTGCATATCAATATGAAAGAGCTGCTATGTTTCACAAAGCATTGCATGCTCATAATGCTCCAATTCCACCAAAAATGAATGAAAATGTAGATCCGGATAGAGATTTCAAAACCAGAAATCCAAGTCATGGTTATCATGGTGAAGTTGCTGCAAAACATGGTTCAGATGGGGCAGCTCATCTATATGCTAAAATGCATAGAGTTGTAAGTGATGTAGTTAAAGAACATCCCTCTGTTATTAGAGATTATTTAGATTCTGTTCATGGTAGGCATTTACATGATGTTAAAACACAAGGTAATGGTGAAGAAGAATCTCCTCATGTAAAAGCTTATATTAGAAAGGATTTTACTAAATTCAAGAAAACATACAAACCTGAACATTTTAATGAACAAGTAGTTAAAGAAGATTCGGAACAAACTGAAAGAAAAGAACAAGATCTTTCTCAATTTCGTGTTATGAATAAGTATAAGAGAAATCAAGCTCGTCAGATGAAGAAAAAGGATAACGAAAAGAAAGAAAAACAAGAAGACAAGTGGAAATAAAGATATGAAGACACTTAAAGAAATAAGAAATGTGGATGAAAAGTTTCTTCAAGGAAGACCATCTGAAGCTAATTGGGTTGGAAAAAAAATTATAGATAAACAAGGCCATCATGCTGTTGTTAAATCAGAACATTCTCAACATATAATTGTTGATGGTGGGACCAAGATTATGAAACATGATGTTAAGGGATTTCATACTAATGAAGAAGTCATTACAGAAGTAAAACGTAAGAAATTCTTGGGTCAATTTAGAGGCAGGACAGCTACTGGACAAAAAGCCAATGCTATTGACACAGAACCAAGTTTGAAATTGAGCAACGTTAATCCAAAGAGAAAGAAATCTAAATTGAAGTGATATAGATTATATGATGAATACTATTTTTTTAGACATGGATGGAGTTCTGGTGAATTTCTTAGGAGGAACTAAAATGCTCCTGGGAAGATCCTGGGACAGTTTTAAGACACCAGAAGAAAAGAAAGTCCGTAACATGGCAGTCTTTGAGTCTCCATTCTTCTGGCAAAATCTTCCTCCTCAAAATGATTTCTATGATCTTTGGAACTTCACAAAAACATATGAACCTCATATTTTAACTGCAGTTCCTCATGGAGAAAATGGTCTTCCTCCTAGCGAGAGTTCTCAAAAATTTGCTAGAGAAGGTAAATGGATATGGAATCAAATTCACACAAATATCAGTAGAAATAGATTCCATGCTGTGTTTAGAGAACATAAACAAAACTATGCAACTAGCATTGCAAATGGGCATGTTGTTAGTAACATATTAGTTGATGATTTTCATCAAAATATTGTTGAATGGGAAAAGAACAGAGGAATTGGTATTTTACATAAAAATGCATCAGATACTATTGCCAGATTAAAAGAACTTGGATTTAAATCAACAGAACAAAACAATGAATAAAGATAAAATTGATGAAATCAATTCTGAATTAGATACAATCACAGAACCATTATTTGATTCAGCTGAAGATGCTATTAAATCTGTATCATTATCTTTAGAATCATATGGTTTAAATCTTCCAGAACTTCCAAGTATTGATGATGAAATGGTATTTCATCTTTTCACTGATGAAAAAGATCAAGAACCCTATTATCTCTTCCTTACATTGGATTATTACGATGGTAAATATGAGATATACGCAAGTATTGTAAATCAAGATGAATTGAACATTCTAGATGCTTATCTTGGAGATGATGAAGATCCTGATGATGGGCATCATGTGAAGAGGAATAGAAAAACAGAAGATGTTTGAAGATTTAAATGATGCTAATTTTTTACTCTATGCTTCAAAGGCTTACGATAAACCCAACGCAGTAACCTCTGAATTTGAAGAGGACTTGAATAGAATCCAGTACATAAAAAGACTGTTAACGAAATACTATTCAACAAAAATATTAAAGGAAAGATTAATCCTCAATCATATCATTATCTTCTACAATGTTTTTGGAGTAGAACCTGCCACTAGAATGATGTTCTACAAATTAGAAAGTAGAGACTTAGAAGTTTTAAAACCATTCTTGATTATGTTGAATTTCTTACCTCCTATTGTTAAAGGAGTTAATGGGAAAGATATCTTAACGGATATAATCAAATTAGATAAGAGCGCTGTAGAATGTCTAAGAAATCTCAAGTAAAAGAAGAAGTCCCATCAATGTCTGTAGGTGGAGGATCTATCCCTTCTCTAACCTCACCAGAAGTTCAATATGCTTCTCAAATTAAGAAAAAGATCAAAAAGAAAATCTTAAGCAGAGCTAAACCTCCAGGACAACCAGGAGCAATGATCAGTGACAATAACTAAAGAACAATTAATACAAATTTATGCAGATGTGATCAAATCTCCTTTTTCGGTTGGGGATATCACAAACGCATTGAATGCTGCTTTTTATAAACTTGGAGATGGTAAGTATAGAGTACCAATGTTCCTGGCTCAAACTGGTGTTGAATCAGCTCATTATGTTCGTTTTATTGAAAATCTAAATTATTCTTCAGATGGTTTGTTAAAAGTATTTCCACATTATTTTAGAACCAAAGAAGATGCTCTACAATATCATCGTAAACCGGAAAAAATTGCTAATAGAGTCTATTCTAATAGATTAGGCAACGGAGATGAATCTAGTGGTGATGGTTGGAAATTTAGAGGCAGAGGTTTTATACAAATTACAGGGAAACATAATTATCAAGAATGTAGTAAATTTCTTGGAGTGGATCTAATTAAACATCCTGAATATCTAGAAACCCTTCAAGGTGCTGTTGATTCTGCTGTTTGGTTTTGGATAGAAAACAACATAAATACAGCAGCTGATGAAGAATCTGTTATATTATGCACCAAAATTATTAATGG
>Ga0105238_10006069_pt1 | contig 11983 bp, 8 predicted proteins | sample KBSC34metaG_FD_81526 | JGI IMG/M metagenome (GOLD analysis project Ga0105238, IMG submission 81526) | Corn rhizosphere microbial communities from Kellogg Biological Station, Michigan, USA - KBS C3-4 metaG | ecosystem: Host-associated > Plants > Roots > Rhizosphere > Soil | place: Michigan, USA... | reverse complement strand
GATCACGATCGACGGGAGAGACTTTTACTCCGCCACTGCGAACCATCCTCCAGGTTCCAGCCCGCTGCAAGCTTCGGCCCTGATCGGCTTGCATCCACATCCGGTCTCATTTACTCTGGCTGGCGGGTTCGGTAGGTTCGTGCCTCACTCGCGACGCCATTGGTCTTTTCCAGCTGAATTCGGTGTGGTTTTCATGGGGAAACCAACACTGGACCTGAACACGACAGGTTGGGTTTGCCTGGACAAGCAGCAAACGCAATGCAGTGATGTTTCCAACCTGACAGACCCGGTATCACAGGACTTCAACGCGGCTGTCCAAGATCAGCTCACGAAATGGCGGCGAGGATTGGGGCACTTCACCATTTACCCAATGTTTTCGTACAGCGTGGTGTACAGCTTTGATATTCGGTGAAGCCACACAGTTATTCCAGCGCTTCAGGATGGAGCGCGATGTTCTTCTCGCCGGCGGCCTTCTTTTCGTTGTAGGCCTTCACCCAGTCTTCCCAATGCTTGCCGGCGGCGCGGTCCTTGCCACTGAATTCGAGGCGTGCGATATCGGAGTAGCTTACCTTACGCTTTTCGGTCGCGTTGGACGCGAAATATTGGACCCAAGAGTCAGACAATGATCCACCGGTGTGCCGGTTGAAGATGTACGCCTCAATCTTCTCGCCGCTTTTGAGCGTAAGGGTCACATCGCCGCGATAATCGAATGCCTTCTCAAGGCCTTTGCGAACCTCTTCATCGCTGGCCATCTCCGGAATCCAGCCTTCGAGTTTCTCATGCTCAGTGCCGGGAGCCAGTTCCAGCGCTTCTACCTGTTCGCGAGTGTACTTCAGTACTTCCGCTGTCATGCCCGCGTCTCCTCAAGTGTGCGATCGGACTTTTCGATCTGCACAAGCGAAGCGGGGCCGTGCGGCGCCGGTTCGTTCAGCAGGTTCAACGCGTGCTGGTCGCGATAGCTGCTGAAAGTGCCGCGAATCATGGCAAGGAAACCCTTCAATGAACCGAAGCCATCGATCACCGCGGGCGCTTCATATCCGCAACTCACCATGCAGTTAGCGCATTTGGGATTTCCGCTGGGAACGCCGTAATCATCCCAGTTCGTTGTTTCGAGGAGTTCTTTGTAGGTTTCGGTATAACCGTCCTGCAGCAGGTAGCATGGTTTTTGCCACCCGAAGATGTTGTATGCCGGCATGCCCCACGGGATGCAATCGTAATTCCTATCACCCATCAGGAACTCAAGGAACAGCGGCGACATATTGAATTTCCAGTTTGGCTTCCGGTTCGACAAGATGGCGCGGAACAGTTTGCGCACGCGGGCGCGGCCCATGAAGTGCGTCTGATCGGGAGCCTTCTCGTAGCTGTAGCCCGGTGACAGCACAATCCCTTCAACGCCCATCCCCATCACTTCATCAAAGAAGGCGCGCACGCTGTTGGGATCGGTGCCGTCGAAGAAGGTGGCGTTTGTGGTCACGCGAAAACCGCGCTTTACCGCTTCCTTGATGCCTTCTACTGCGATATCCCATCCTCCTTCGCGGCAAACGGAATAGTCGTGGTGCTCGCGCTGACCGTCAAGATGCACTGAGAACGTGAGGTACTTGGACGGCGTAAACTCCGGCAGCCTGCGCTTGAGTTCAAGCGCGTTGGTGCAGAGATAGATGTACTTCTTGCGCGCGATGAGACCGTTGACGATCTCCACAATCTGCGGGTGCAGCAACGGCTCACCGCCTGGGATCGACACCATCGGTGCGCCGCATTCATCCACGGCCTTGAAGCATTCCTCGGGGGTCAACTGCTTTTTCAGAATATGCGGCGGATACTGAACCTTACCGCAGCCGGCGCATGCCAGGTTGCAGCGAAAGAGCGGCTCAAGCATAAGCACAAGCGGGTAACGCTTGGTGCCTGAAAGCTGCTTCTTCAGCACATAAGTCGACACCGTCCACATCTGTGAGATAGGAATTGCCATCCTGGGTTAACCTCCAGCGCCGTTAGCGGCGCGCTCCATTGCCCGGTGATAGCCCGTAAGCGCCATCAGCGGAAAGTATTGACGATACATTGTGTAGGCCAGGTAAAAAACCTTGGGAAAACCAGTGCCCGTGATGATGCTTTGGCGCGTTGCGCCTTCACCCATTGACTCGTCCCAGCTTCCGTCGGGTAGTTGACGCTCGAGTAGCCAGCGCACACCCTTGGCGATCGAATCCGACCGGTCATCTCCGGCAGCGAGCAAACCGAGCAGCGCCCATGCTGTCTGCGAAGGCGTACTGGTGCCAATCCCGCGTGTATTCGGGTCGTCGTACGTACCGCAAGACTCGCCCCACCCGCCATCGGGATTCTGCACCATCCGTATCCACTCAGCGGCCTGCTGCACCTGCGGCTCCAGGTGGTCGATGCCGATGGCCTCAAGCCCGCGCAGCACCAGAAACGTGCCATACAGGTAATTCACGCCCCAACGGCCGAACCAGCTTCCGTCCGGCTCCTGCTGTTTGAAGATGAACTTGACCGCTTTCTCTACACGCTTATCCGCGCGGGTGTAGCCATACGCGGCCAGCATCTCAAGCATCCGTCCGGTAATGTCCACCGTAGGCGGATCGAGCATGGCGTTGTGATCCGCGAACGGAATGTACTGGAAGATCATCTTCGTGTTGTCTTTGTCGAAGCTGCCCCAGCCGCCGTTGCGGCACTGCATTGCGAACTCCCACTCGATTGCGCGTTGGCAAACCTGATGCTGGTAGCGCTCGCGGGGATTGTCCACTTTATTCAGCGCCATCAAAACCTGCGCGGTGTCATCCGTATCCGGATAGAACTCATTGTTGAACTCGAAGTACCAGCCGCCCGGATGGGTGTTGGGTACCTTCACGGCCCAGTCGCCCTTGTGACGCACTTCCTTCGAAAGCAGCCAGTCTGCTGCTTTGAGCATGCGCGGATCAGTCCGCGAGACGCCTGACTCGCCCAGCGCATATACCGCCTGCGCTGTGTCCCACACTGGCGACATGCAAGGCTGCATTCGAAATGTCGGCTCCGGCATGTCTTCGCTGGCCGGCTCCTCGATTCCCAGCTTTTCAAACTCGTCGCGGGCACGAATTACGTGCGGGTCGTCCTCAGAGTAGCCAAGGCACCGCAGCGCAATGATCGCGTTCAACATGGCCGGATAAATGGCTCCAAGGCCATCCGTCAGTTCCACCCGCTCCAACAGCCACTTTTCGGCCTTGCGCAATGCGATAGTGCGCACCGGGCGCAAATGGACCGCTTCAGCCCAGTGCATCATCCGGTCAAGCACGATGAAGAAATTCCGCCACGAAAAGAACCGGTTGCGATCGCGGCGCAGGCGCAAAATTGAATTCGCGCGGCCACCCACAAACAACTCATCGATTCCCTGCTCCGGCGGAATCTTCTTGTAGGGCTTCTTGGCGTAGATAATCGCCAGCGGCACAAGAATCGAGCGCGACCATGAAGAAATCTCGTAGATGTTGAAGTAGAACCAGTTCGGAAAGAGAACGATTTCGGGTGGAATAGCCGGCACCGCATCGTAGTCGTATTGACCAAGGGCGCACAGGTACATCTTTGTGAAGGTGTTGCAAGCCACCACGCCGCCGTTTTCCAAAATCCACTCGCGGCACTTCACCATCCGAATGTCGTCGGCCGAAAGGCCCATCAGCTTGGCTGAGAAGTAGCACTTCACTGAAAGCGAAATATTGCCCGGACCACCAGGATAGAGGCTCCAGCTTCCATCCTCGTTTTGATAACGCATCATCTCGGCGTATGCGCGTTTCAGCCTTCCGGGATCGCCGCTCTCAAGCAGAGTATGCAGAAAGATGTAGTCGGCTTCGAGCATCGCATCGGCTTCGAGCTCACCAGACCAATAGCCCTCGGGATGCTGCAATGAGAATAGATAATCGCGTGCGCGGGCCGTGGCAGATTCAACATCAGCCAGGTCCGCGTCGATCCTGCCAAATCTGGGCGCCGCGGTTTGCGTCTTAACCTGTAGACTCATTCGCTTCAAAACGCCTCAGTTCTTTGCAAAAACTAAAATAGTTTCTAGTGCACCCAAAGTGGCGCGAGCGCCGTACTCTTTTGGTGTTTCCCAGGAAAACCCCGGCTAAACGGGTATAGCGCCGCCGCCAGTGCTGCCGATTGCCTGCACAATCTCAGCAGGCAGCCCAAAGCGCACATTTTCCGGCATTACTTCTACTTCCTCGACGCTTGCAAAGCCATTCCGACGCAAATAATCCACCACGTCTTCCACCAGCACCTCGGGAGCCGAAGCGCCTGCGGTCACCGCTACTGTTTTGACTCCTTCAAGCCACTCCGGGTTTATCGCCTGTGAGTTGTCGATCAGGTGCCCAATAGTTCCGAGATTGCGCGAAACCTCAACCAATCGATTGGAGTTGGAACTGTTTGTCGATCCTACTACCAGCACAAGCCCTGCGTCATGCGCCACATTGCGCACCGCAACCTGTCGGTTTTCAGTGGCATAACAAATATCTTGGGAGTGCGGACCCACAATGTTTGGAAATTTCTGTTTGAGGGCATGAATAATGTCGCGCGCCTCATCCAGCGAGAGTGTCGTCTGCGTCAGGTAAGCCACGCGGTTCGGGTCAGGAACCTCAAGAGCGCCCACTTCAGCCACGTTTGATACTACCTGGGTAACCTCCGGGGCCTCCCCCAGCGTTCCCTCGATTTCGTCGTGATCGCGGTGACCGATCAGGACCAGCGAATAGCCCTGCTTGGCAAACTTAACGGCTTCGATGTGGACTTTGGTGACCAGCGGGCAGGTGGCGTCAATTACCCTCAAATTCCGCCTCTTGCTCATCTCGCGAACAGCCGGCGATACGCCGTGTGCGCTGTAGATGACGCGCTGTCCGTCAGGAACATCATCGATATCATGAACAAAGATCGCACCCTTTTCCGCCAACTCATTAACAACATAGCGGTTGTGGACAATCTCCCGACGCACATAGATGGGTGCGCCAAAGGTATCAAGAGCGATCTTCACGATGTCGATCGCGCGCACCACTCCGGCACAAAAGCCTCTCGGCTTGAGCAACAATACCCTTTTTTGGCTGGGGGACGTCCCGGCGGTGTTACCGTTTGGGATGGATTCAACGACAGATGTGGTCACATCTTTAAGTATACCAATGGCTGGCTTCAAACGGCAGAATAGAACCTGCTTGTTCCCGCCCAGGAATAGAGCTTGGCAACAATCGACGCCGAGGTACCACGCCCTCCTATTTCTTGAGGAAAGACTCGATTGCGTCGGGATCCTGCGGTTCAATCTGTTCCGGTAGAAACACTTCACTGGAGCGGTGCCACTGGGTCTGCTGTCCGCCTTTGGGAGTGATCTGGTATGCGGGTGGTCCGCTGTTGTCGCCCATGGCCCTGGCTGTTATATAGCCATCGTAGGCGACGCCCTTCTCGGTGATGACAAGTATTGACTGGCCAATATCGAACATGATCTCCATGCCTCCGCCGGATGTGACTTTGCAGCAAGTCTAGACCTTCTTTTCCTCAGCCGGTACAAATTCGAACCTTCTCAGGACCTCCTCTGGAAACTGCTGAAAGCTTAAAATTATGTCAATCATGTCCGAATTTACCCACCTGCATCTGCATACTGAGTATTCCCTGCTCGACGGAGCTTGTGACATCAAGAAGCTGGTCGACCGCGTTGCGGCCGTGGGGCAAAAATCCGTCGCCATGACGGACCACGGCAATATCTATGGAGCGGTGCATTTTTTTGATGCTGCGAAAGAAAAGGGCGTCAAGCCGATCCTCGGCTGTGAACTCTACATTTCGAAAAATGCAGACCACCGCGCCCCGGGCGAAGGTGACGATAACAACCACCTGCTGGTGCTGGCTCAGGATGAAGAAGGATATCGCAATCTCATCCGCATCACCTCTGAAGCCTCTCTCCATGGTTTCTATCGCAAGCCCCGCGTAAGCAAGAAATTTCTCGCCGAGAATTCCAAAGGCTTGATCGGTTTTTCCGGATGCCTCAGCGGAGAACTCTGTGAGCACCTCGTCGCCAATGAATATGAAAAGGCCAAAGCGACGGCCGCCCAATATCAGGACATCTTCGGCCGCGATAATTTCTTCCTCGAAATCCAGGATCAGGGTCTGGAGCAGGAGAAAAAGATTCACGAGGCACTCTTCCGGCTGGAACGCGAACTCGATATTCCCATGGTCCTCACCAACGACTCGCACTACCTCTGCGGTGAGGATTCGCACGCGCATGACGTGATGCTCTGTGTGCAAACCGGCGCGAAGGTGCATGACGCCGAGCGCTTCCGCTTTGATAGCGACCAGTTCTTCGTCAAGAGTGCCGACGAAATGAGTCGCATCTTCCCCGAAAACCCTGCCGTGGTGCAGCGGACGATGGAGATCGCCGAACGCTGCAATCTGAAGCTCAGCAAGGTCGACAATCCGTTTCCTGAATTCGCCGTTCCTGAAGGCCACAGCATCGATAGCTATTTTGAAGAAGTATGCCGCCAAGGCCTCAAGAGGCGACTTGAGACACACGTCCGTCAGCTTGAGTTGCGTGGGGTTCTGCGCAATTCACTCGACAAGTACGAGGCTCGGCTCAATTTTGAGATTGGCATCATCAAGCAGATGAAGTACTCAGGCTACTTCCTCATTGTCTGGGACTTCATCAAGTATGCGCGGGATCATGGAATTCCTGTCGGCCCCGGTCGCGGATCGGGCGCTGGTTCGCTCGTTGCCTATTGCATGGAAATTACGAATGTGGATCCGCTGCAGAATGCATTGCTCTTCGAGCGCTTTCTCAATCCGGAGCGCGTGTCCATGCCTGACATCGACGTGGATTTCTGCATGAATCGTCGCGGCGAAGTGATCGACTACGTCACTCGCAAGTATGGCCGTGACCAGGTAGCCCAGATCATCACGTTCAATACGATGGCTGCCAAGGCGTCCATTAAAGATTGCGGGCGTGCTCTCGACATGCCCTATGGAGATGTGGATCGTATTGCCAAGCTGGTACCGGCAACTGTGGGCATGACGCTCGACAAGGCTATCGAGGAAGTGCCCGAACTTCGAAAGGCCTACGACACAGACCCGACCGTTCGCGAACTGCTCGACACCGCCAAGAAGCTTGAGGGCCTCGTGCGCGGCTCCGGCGTGCATGCTTCCGCTGTGGTGATTGCGCCGCGCCCCCTTATTGACCTCGTCCCAATCGCGAAGACCAAGAACGACGAAATCGTTACAGCGTATGACATGAAGGCAGTCGACAAGATGGGCCTTCTCAAGATGGACTTCCTCGGCCTGACGACGCTGACTGTCATCGACGACTGCTTGAAGTTAATCAAGCAGACACATGGCGAAACCGTGGACCTTGAAACCATTCCGCCCGCCGACGAAGAGACATTCCGCAAGGTCTTCCATTCGGCGCTCACTTCGGGTGTGTTCCAGTTCGAATCAGGCGGCATGCGCGACGTACTTCGCCGCTATAAACCCGATACCGTTGAAGACCTGACGGCTTTGAACGCGCTGTATCGTCCCGGCCCGATCCAGGGCGGCATGATTGACGACTTTATCGAGCGCAAGCTCGGCCGCAGAAAAGTCGAATACATGCTTCCCGAGATTGAAGGCATTCTCAAGGAAACTCTCGGCGTCATTGTCTATCAGGAACAGGTAATGCAGATCTCCAACATCGTCGCCAGCTATTCGCTGGGCGAAGCCGATCTGCTGCGCCGCGCCATGGGCAAAAAGAAGCCCGAGGAAATGGCCAAGCAGCGCGATCGATTTATGAGCGGCGCCGCGGCTCTCGGCCATCCCAAAGCTGTTGCGGGCGAACTGTTTGATCAGATGGAGAAATTCGCCGGGTATGGTTTCAACAAGTCGCACTCGGCCGCGTATGCGCTGCTGGCATATCAGAGCGCTTATCTCAAGACGCACTTCCCCGTCGAATTCATGGCCGCGCTGCTTACGTCGGAAACATCAAAACCTGAAAGTGTGGTCAAGTACATTGGCGAGTGCCGCGAGCTGGGCATCAGCGTGGAGCCGCCAGATGTGCAGATTTCAGGAGCGCAGTTCACGCCGCACGGCGAAAATATTCGCTTCGGCCTGGCTGCGGTAAAAAACGTCGGCGGCAATGCCATCGAATCCATCATCAAGGCGCGCGAGGAAGCGGGCGGCCGCTTCAAAAGCCTTTGGGAGTTCTGCGAGAAAGTCGACCTGCGTGTGATGAACAAGCGCGTGATCGAATCGCTCATAAAAGCCGGCGCGCTTGATGCATTAGGCAAGCGCGGCCCGCTGATGGCTGCAGTGGACAAGGCAATGGATCGCGCGCAGAAGGCGCAGAAGGATGCTGCGCATGGACAGGTTGGCCTCTTCGGATTATTTAACGAGTCGCCCACTCAGGGTCGCGATGCAGATGACTTGCCCAACGTACCCGATTGGGAAGAGAGTGCCCGCCTAGCTAACGAGAAAGAAGTGCTCGGCTTCTATGTTTCTGGTCATCCGCTAGACAAGTACGCCGATAAGTTGCGCAACCTTGCCAATGTCATTTCAGTTGCGGATGCGCTGGAACGCAAGCCACCGGAGCGTCGCTGGGGTCAACCGGCGGATCCCGCAGATGAGCTGCTGGTTGCTGGTAACATCGTCGGCTTGCGCGTGCAAAAAAGCCGCCGGGATCAAAAGCTCTATGCTCAGGCCGCGCTTGAAGATGCCACCGGCAAGATCGAACTCATTTGTTTCTCCCGTGATTACGAGCGCATGCAGGAGCAGCTGAAAATTGAAGCCCCGGTTTTGGTGCGCGGGACGCTGATGGGAGACGAAGATGCAGCTCCCAAAATCTCAATCAACCTGGTGCAGTCTCTCGATGATGTTCAGGTGAAGATGCCGGCTGGTGTTCGTATTCGAATCAACCTCGACCGCGCAACCGAGGAGATGTTTGCCGGGCTGAAATCGGCCGCGGCTGCTGCACCCGGACCAAGTAAGGTAATGCTGTGCCTCGACAAAAAGGGCGAGTACTCGGTGGTCCTGGAGCCCGAAGGACTAAACGTAGCAGCCGACCGCACCTGGGTGGCGCGTATCGAAGAAATTGTCGGTAAGGGCACAGTGCAGGCCATCGGGTAAATTGATGATCCCAACCCAGGCTGACTTATCGCGGACCATCAACTCATTTCGAAGAGAATGCATCTAATCGAAGCCAGCAGCTAGAAGCTGACAAGGAAACTCCATGCAATATCGCCGCCTCGGCAATGGGCCATTGGAAGTATCGGAGTTGAGCTTTGGCACCTGGCTTACCATCGCCGGCGGTATCGCGCAGGACCAGGCAATCCGCTGCATCCACGCCGCACTCGATCACGGGATAACCCTGTTCGATACTGCCAATCAATACGGCGCAGGCAGCGCGGAGCAGATTCTTGGCGAAGCCTTACGTACCCATCCGCGTGACCGATACCTCATCGCCACCAAGCTGTACTTTCCTGTCGGAGACGAGACCGGCCACGGTCTCTCCGCTGCGCAAATTGAAAAGCAACTCGACCGCTCCCTGCAGCGTTTGAATGTCGATTTCATCGATCTATATCAGTGTCACCGCTTTGACAAGGAAACGCCGTTAGAAGAGACGCTCACGGCGCTCGACCGGGCCGTTAAGTCCGGCAAGGTTCGCGCCATCGGCTTCAGCGAGTGGATCGCCGACGAAATCGAAGCTGCGGTCGACCTCTGTAAAAGCAACAACCTGACTGAATTCTCTTCAAGCCAGCCGCAATATTCCATACTGTGGCGCAAACCAGAAGCTGGCGTGTTCACAGCATGCGCGCGCCACGGAATTGGAAATCTAGCCTTTTCGCCCTTAGCTCACGGTGTACTGACCGGAAAATATGCTCCGGGCCAGCCACCACCACCCGGAACCCGCGCCGCCAGCGAAGAAATGAACGGCTTCATGGAATCTGCAGGTCGCCATTTTCGCTCAGACTATCTGCTCGAAGCGGTTGCGCAGTTGAAGCCAATTGCCGCCGATCTTGGCATCTCAATGCCGCAACTCGCACTAGCCTGGGTGCTACGCCGTCCAGAGGTCTCATCCGCAATCATCGGCGCATCACGTCCCGAGCAGATCGCCGAGAATGTCCGCTCCATCGGAATTAAGCTTTCGGACGACGTCCTTCACCGCGTCGACGAAGCAGTCGGCAAGGTCGCTGTTTACGCATAGCAACCGCTAACCCCTAAGTTGCCGCTTAGAAATACGTCTGCACGATATCCACGACCCGATATTCGCCGTCCAACACGGGCAACACCCGCCACTTATCGAATGTCAGGCACGGGTGCAAAATATCGAAGCCGATCATGTCTCCAACGCACAGGTTGTCATCGGCCGAGACCTCCATGTAAGCATGCTGGTCCATCATCCTGGTCAGTGCCCAGTGCTGTGGTGCCGCAGTTGGCGCACCATCGTTCGGCCTGTAATGCAACGCCGGCGTCGGAAGGCCGGAATCGAAAGCTGCGTCGCGTTTGCCGAGCCCGATGATAGCCCGACCCGGCTCTGGAACAGACTGTACGTAAGCCCATACATGGATTGCGGGAAGAAGGCCGCCGCTAATGCTTCGTGCAATAGAATTGTTCGCGAGGATCCGAGCCTGCGCTTTCTTGTATGCGCCCATGTCGTGCGTCAGATAACAGCCCGGTCGCAGCACAATCTCAATCGGATCGCTGAAGCGCGCAGCAGAAAACTCCTCGGCGACTACGTCGTACCATGCCGAGCCCGCGCCGGAGAGCAGAATCGGTGAGCGGTCGAACCGTTCTTCCGTCGCGATGTCGCGAGCTGTATCGAGCGTCCGTTTCAAGAAAGAGCGAATCTCCGGCTCATCATGGAGCACGCCTTCGTACAATTCCACACCGCAGAGCGCAACCGAGTGCCAACGCGCTAGGGCCAATAACACCGATTCCAGTTGCGCTTCATTACGAACGCCGCTGCGGCCGCCCATCACGCCGATTTCAAGCAGCACATTCACACGCAATCCACGTTCAGTGAAAAAGCTGCCCAACTGCTCAACTCCCTGCACCGAATCAACGAGGCAGTAGAACTGAAAGTCTGGATCTTCGAGCATATGCGCGATGATTGCCATATTCTGCTTGCCGACAAGTTGATTGGCCATCAGTACCCGCCGCACTCCGTGTTTCCAGGCAACCATGGTCTGTTGCGCCGTGGCCAGCGTAATGCCCCATGCCCCCGCCTCCAACTGCATATGAAACAGCTTGGGAGCCATCGTTGTTTTCCCGTGCGGTGCAAGCCTCATGCCGTATGCCTTTACGAACTGCCGCATAAAGTCCAAATTGCTTTGAAGCTTTTCCTGATAGAGAACAGCACACGGCAAACTCAGATCCTCTTTCAGCAGATTCCAGCCCAGTTCCGCAATCGCTTCAGGTTCAAGCGATCCATAAAGGAGGCCAAGCCCTTTGTTCAGAGGCGAAATCGCACTCAATTCTGTTGCACGTGCAAATCCGTGTTCACTCATCTGCCTGACCTCCGAAGAACTCCGTGGCTCAACCTCGCTTGGTGCATATAGCCTATATCCTTACAGAATCTGATGACGATTTGCGATCTGCACATTCGTAACGCGAGCGTAGTTGATGGCAACGATGCCGAACCGGAGTTGATGGATGTGGCCATCAAACATGGTCGTGTCTACGATCTCGGCCCGGATCTACAATGCAGCGCTGTCGCAACTTGGGATGCCGAGGGACTGACTCTTTCGCCGGGATTCATCGATGTTCATACCCACGACGACATTGCTGTCCTGCGCTCTCCCGCCATGCTCCCCAAACTATCGCAGGGAGTCACAACGGTCATTGTTGGCAACTGCGGCATCTCGGCTTCTCCAGTTACGCCGCGAGCTGATCTACCTGACCCGATGAGCCTGCTGGGTGAGCACGGTGATTTCCGTTATCCCACTTTCGCTGCTTACGTCGAAGCAATCCGTGAGGCTCAACCCTCGGTGAATGTCGGCGCGCTAGTGGGCCACACGGCGCT
>Ga0105238_10006068_pt1 | contig 11983 bp, 11 predicted proteins | sample KBSC34metaG_FD_81526 | JGI IMG/M metagenome (GOLD analysis project Ga0105238, IMG submission 81526) | Corn rhizosphere microbial communities from Kellogg Biological Station, Michigan, USA - KBS C3-4 metaG | ecosystem: Host-associated > Plants > Roots > Rhizosphere > Soil | place: Michigan, USA... | reverse complement strand
GTCCTCGCTCGGCGGCACCAACCATGTCTGGGCGTCCTATTACATGGAAACCATGGGGCTCGACGATAAGGTGACCTGGATCGGCACCGGCAATGTCGACACCATGCTGGGTTCGCTGAAGTCGAAGCAGGTCGATATCCTCGTCAGCTCACTGTCGTTGCTGAACGAGGCGCGAGAGCAGGGCTGGGGCGAGCTGCTGTTCGACGGCACGGACGAAGCGATCTGGAATAAATACATCGGCGGCAAGGTGCCGGTCACGGCCCATTTCACCTTGCAATCGACCATCGATAGGGACCCTGCCAAAATGCAGGCCTATGTCACCGCGCTTTGGCGGGCGACGCAGTGGATCAAGTCGCATTCGCCGGAACAGATTTACGAAGCCATCGAGCCCTATGTCGGGAGCACGTCGAAAGCAGCCAATCTACTGGAAATCACGGCGCTGCAGAAGGTCGCTGACTATGATGCGACGATCAACGCGGCCGACTTCGCGAGAGGTGAGAAGGTATGGTTCCGCGAGATGACCGGCATCAAGCCGCTCACCATTTCTGAGGTCGTCAGCCCAACCTTCATCGAGGCGGCACGAAAGGCAAATCCGGGTTGAACGTTCAGCCGACGACTGCAGGGCCGTTGTCTCGATCGTCCGATATCCAGCGGATCGAGGTCAGGCGATTGAGCAAGTCGTTTCAGCTCGCCGGGACGGCTATCGAAGCCGTTCGGGAGGTGTCTTTCGGCGTGCGTCGTGGCGAGTTCGTTGCGTTACTCGGCCCCTCCGGTTCCGGCAAAAGCACCGTGCTGAACATGATCGCTACGCTGGTCCGGTCGAGCGGCGGCGAGATCCTCATCGATGGAAAGCCGGTGACGGCCGGCAAGGCGACACCGAATGTCGGATATGTATTTCAGCGCGATACCCTGTTTCCCTGGCTAACCGTGGCCGACAATATCGGCTACGGCCTGCAATTGGCCGGCGTGCCGGAAAGTCAGCGCAAGGAGCGCATCATGGCGTGTGTCGCGCAGGCCGGCCTGAAAGGCTTCGAGGATGCTTATCCCTCGGCCTTGTCGGGTGGCATGCGCCAGCGCGCGGCCTTGATGAGGACGCTCATCGTCGAACCGCAAATATTGCTGATGGACGAGCCGTTCGGCGCGCTTGATACGCATACCAAGATCGACATGCATGACGTGTTGCTGCGGATATGGGAGCGCGAGCAACAGACGGTGCTGTTCGTGACGCATGATCTCGGTGAGGCCCTGACGCTGGCCGATCGCATCATCCTGTTCTCCGCCCGACCGGGCCGGATCAAGGATATGTTCGAGGTGGATTTCCCCAGACCGCGCGATGCGGTCAAGGTGCGCGAAACACCGCGTTATGCCGAGCTGTTCCAGCACATCTGGCATTCGCTCGGCGAGGAATTCGTCAAGGGCCGCAGCGCATGAGGAAGCGGCGCGGGCTCGGCACGTTCGCCTGGCAGGTCGCGATCTGCGTCGTGGTGTTGTCGATCTGGCAGTGGGGATATGATTTGCATCCGCGATTGCCCTGGCTGGTGCCGGACCTGCTAGACCCCTATTTCATCTCCAAGCCATCGCAGATTTTCGACAACTTTCTGATCCTGAGCTGCTTGAAATCAAAGCTAGGCGTATTCAACGGCTGGCTAAACGGCGATTTCACAAGGTGTCTGGCGCGTAACCAGAACAACCTCTGGATTGCGACGGCCGTTACACTCGAGAATACCTTCTTCGGCTTCGTGACCGGTGTCGTCAGCGGGTTCGTGCTCGGATTGATCCTCGGGCGCTCGGACCGGCTCAGTGCGATCTTCCAACCTTTCATAACGGCGGTGAACTCGATCCCTCGGATCGCGTTGGCTCCGATCATCGTTCTCGCCTTCGGCATCGGCGACATGTCCAAGATCGTGACGTCGTGGATCGTCGTGGTGTTCCTCGTGTTCTTCAACACGTTCGAAGGCGCCCGCTCAATCGACGAGGGCTTTGTCAATGCAGCACGGCTGTTGGGGGCCAGCGAATGGCAGATTACGCGGACGGTGGTCATTCCTTCAACCATGGCCTGGGTCTTTGCCTCGCTCACGCCGGCGATCTCCTTTGCCTTGATAGGCGTGATCGTTGGTGAATTCATTGGGGCGGAACGCGGCATCGGCCGGCTGATCATCGAGTCGGAGGCGCGGGGCGAGGCCTCGGGCATGATGGTTGCCGTCATCGTGTTGATGGTCGTCGGTGTCATATTGTCGGCGATTATCTGGCAATTGCAGGCTTATCTGTTGCGCTGGCAGCAACACAACATGGTAGAATAGCTGGGACCAGCGCGTCGAAACGAGGCCTGTAATGGGTATTCAGATCTATGGATTTTGGCGGTCCCTTGCGACTTTTCGGGTAAGGGTGGCACTCAGGCTCAAGGGCCTGCCATTCGAGGAAACCCCGATCGATATTCTCTCCGGCGAGCAATTCGAGCCGGGATACGAGCAGGTCAACGCCGAACGCGTCGTGCCGACCTTCATCCACGACGGTCATTCCGTATTCCAGTCGATGGCGATCATCGAATATATCGAGGAGCTCAAGCCCGAACCTCGGCTGATTCCAGCTGACCCAAAGGAACGCGCCTATGCGCGCGCCCTTGCGTTGATGAATGTCGCTGACTCGCACCCACTTGTCACGCCAAGGGTACGCAATCACCTCGCCAAGAGCTTCGGCGCTGATGCCCATTCGATCGAGCAATGGGGCAAGCATTGGTCGACAGAAGGGCTTGCGACCTATGAACGGCTCCTGTCGCGGCGTCCCCCCGCGCCGTTCGCCTTAGGAGCAGATCCCAGCATCGCCGACATCTGCATCGCGACCCAGGTGGTCGGCGCACAGTACGTCAAGCTCGATCTGGCCGCTTTTCCGATCGTGGCAAAGCTCGCCGAACGATGCTTTGCACTACCGGCTTTCGCAAGCTCGCATCCCTTCGAGCAGCCGAGCTACAAGAAGGCGGCTGCCGCGAGCTGAGGACGCTGAAGTCAGGTGTCGATGCCGAGGATACGCGCGGCATTGCCACCGGCGATCTGTGCCAGCGTCACTTCGTCCATGCCCGCAACGCCTGCGACGTGGCCGATGGGATTGTATTCGGCCATGTCGAAGGGGTAGTCGGTGCCCATGACGATGCGATCAGGCCCGAACACGTCGATCAGATAGGCCAACTGATGATAGCTGAAGACGACGGTGTCGAGATAGACCTGCCGCAGATAAGTCGTCGGGGGCAGTGGAAGATCGGCGTGACAATCACGCCGCGCGCCCCAGGCATGGTCGATACGACCTGAGTAACTCGGCAGATAGCCGCCACCGTGGACCGCCATCAGTTTGAGCTCGGGAAAGCGCGCGAGCGTCCCCGAAAAGATGAGGTTATGCAGAGCGAGTGCGGTATCCAGCGGATTGCCCAGCACGTTACTGAGATAATAGTGGGTCAGGCGTTCGCCATGGGTGAAGCCGTTCGGATGCATCATGATGAATGCGCCGAGCTGCTCGGCCCGCGCAAAGAACGGCCGAAATTTCGGATCGGATAGTTCCTGACCGTCGACATTGGTGAGGATTTCGACGCCCTTGAGTTTCAGCGTTCCCATGACGTAGTCGAGTTCACGAACCGCGAGCTCCGGCTCCTGCAGGGTGACGACACCAAGTCCGACGAAGCGGTCGGGCCTGCGTGAGCAATATTCGGCGACGCCGTCATTGGCGAGGCGATGCGCCTTTTCGGCGATCTTGGGATCGACGGTGTAGTAGCACTGGCCCGGCGCTGGAGCTACGACCTGGATGTCGATGCCCATCTGGTCGAGATGGGTCAATCGGCGATCCATCGTGGTCATCACCTCGCGGACATCCTTCTCCTGCTGCGCGTTGACGTCCTTGGTTGCGTCGTCGGCGAAGTGAGCACGGGGGATACGGCTCATGTCGACATGCGGCCGCGCCACGGCTGCCGCCTGGGGAACGACGATATGAGCGTGGATGTCGATCGTCGTTGAGGATGGGCGCCGGGCGAGGCCGTCGGCATCGTGGATGCGGGCGGCGGTACGGCCATAGCGGTTCTTGCTGTCAATCATTTGGGAGACCTGCGAGGTTAGTAGACTGGATGTGTTGTGGCGTTACGATTTGGCTTTGGCCGGTCGCTGCGGCCAGCGAGTCGAAATGGCGGTGGCGTCGGCATCGCCGAGGCCCGCGGCCTCCGCTTCCTCGAAGCAGGCGAGGGCGCTTGCTGCAACGGGCAGTTCGGTGTGGAGCGAACGCGCGTATTGCACCGCCGTCGCGAGATCCTTTTTGGCAGCGTTGAGGCCGAAGGCGGTTGGCCCCAGCGGTTCACCTGCCAACACCTTGGCAATGACCGCGCCTCGACCTTTCATCGCGGTCGGCGTACCTGCCGTATCGGACATGATGTCGATCAGACGATCGGCCGGCAGATTGAGCGGCTTGCAGATGGTCAGGGATTCGCCTAGCGCCTGCCAGTAGACCAGGAGCGGCAGGTTGATCGCAAGCTTGACCGCCGATCCCGCGCCAAGCGCGCCGACATGTTCGATACGCCGGCACATCTGTTCAAGTAGCGGCATCGCGCGAGCGACATCGGCCTTTTCGCCCCCGACCAATGCAAACAGCTTGCCTTCCTTCGCGGGAGCCGTGCTGCCGCCGACCGGGCTCTCGACGAATGCCGCTCCTTGCTGGGCCACCGATGCGCCGATTGTCTGCATGGTGTCCGGACGAACCGTGCTCATGTCGATCACGAGCTTGCCGGTCAATTTCCCCTTGAGCAATCCGTCCGGACCGCGATAGACGGCTTCGCTTGCCGCGTCGTTCAGCAGCATGACCACGATCACCTCGCAGCCTTCGACCAGAGCGGCCGGCGTGGGAGCTGCCTTCGCACCCGCCTCCGTCAGCGCCTTGGTCTTGGCTGCATTGCGATTCCAGACGGAAACATCATGTCCCACGGCCATCAATCGCTGAGCGATTGCCGTTCCCATCCTTCCCGTTCCGCATACGCCGATCTTCATTATTGTGACCTCAGTTCTGGATTGGTGGACTAGTGTGAATGATAGACGCCGAGATTTTGGACGATTAGCTCTTCGTTTCTCGCGAGCTCTGCGGCCGAGCCGGCAAAAACGCAGCGTCCGGTGTTGAGGATGACGGCTGAATCGGCAACGTCGAGTGCGAGTTTCAGATTCTGTTCGACCAGGACGATGGACTGCCTTTCTGCCTTCAGCCGGCTGATGGTCCGGCCGACCTCGGCCACGATCAGCGGAGCAAGCCCTTCGGATGGCTCGTCCAGCAGGAGCACACGCGGATTTCCCATCAATGCTCGGCCGATCGCAAGCATCTGTTGCTCGCCGCCGGAAAGCGTACCTGCGAGCTGCGCGTGCCTCTCTTTGAGTCGCGGAAATAGATCGTAAAGGCGATCCAGCGTCCAGGACGTCGTCCCGGCCTCGCGCCGTTGCGCCGCCACGACAAGGTTTTCGCGTACCGTGAGAAACGAGAAGATGCGGCGCCCCTGGGGAACGAGACCGATTCCGAGGCGCGCGATGCGTTCGGGGCTCAGGCCGCCGATCATTTCACCGTGCAGTCGAATCTCTCCATCGCGCGGCGGCAGCAGGCCGATGATGCTGGAGATGCAGGTGGTCTTGCCCGCACCGTTCCGGCCGAGCAGGGCAAGTACCGTCCCCGGGGCCAGCGAAAAGCTCACACCATGCAGAATATGGCTGTCGCCATAGAATGCGTGCACATTGGACAGGCTCAGCGCGTCAGGTGCCAAGGTACACCTCGCGGGTTCGTTCATCGGCAATCACGGAGTCTCGCTCACCGTCGACGATGACCCGGCCGTAGTTGAGCAAGGTCACGGTTTCGGCGAGGTCAAGCGCGGTATCCATGTCGTGCTCGATCATGATGACGGTTGTGTCGCGCGAGATCGACGCAATCAGCGATTTCACCGCCGCGCGCTCAGTATTGGACAGTCCGGCGAGAGGCTCGTCTAGAAGCAGCACCCGCGGCCTTTGTGCAAGCGCCACCGCAAGTTCGACTCGGCGCTTCTCGCCATAGGCAATCTCGGAGATCGGGTGGTCGGCGAGGTGCAGGAGCCCGACTGAATCGAGGGCGCGCCGAGCCTCGGTCGCGAGGTCGCGATAGAACGACATCGGACGCCACATCTGCCAGCGCGTCGGCCGCAATCCCAGAAGGCCAAGCGAGACATTGTGCTCGAGCGTATCTCCGGAAAACAGCGTGATGATCTGATAGGTGCGTGACAATCCGCGATGGGCGCGCCGATAAGGTGGAAGATGGGTAATGTCTGTCCCGAACAGGCGGATAGATCCGAAATTCGGTCTGAGATCGCCGCTGATCTGATTAAACAACGTGGTCTTGCCGGCTCCGTTCGGGCCGATGATCAGGCGCCGTTCGCCGGGGCGAATCTTGAGCGAAACATCCTGGGTGACCGTCAGGCCGCCAAAGGCCTTCTTCAGATTGAGCACCTCGAGCGCATGGCCGGACGACGTGCTCATCTCGGACCTCTGCGCAATCCAGCCATCAATTTGCTGAAGCCGGGAACAATGCCGGCCGGCATGACCAGAACGATGAAGAGGAACACCAGGCCCAGCAGCATGTTCCAGCGCTCGATATAGGCTGACGCGTAATTCTTCAGCAGTAGCACCAAGGCCGCTCCGACCGCTGGTCCGCCCAAGGTGCCGGAACCTCCGGCTATCACGCCGAGCAAGGCTTCGGCCGAACTTGTCGTCGAGAGCGAGCTTGGATGAATGTATTTGTGATAGTAGACATAGAGCAGGCCCGCTATGGCGCCCCAGAAGCCGGCATAGACGAAGGTGATCCAGCGGATCAGCCACGGGTTGAAGCCGAGCGCGGCCATGCGGCGCGATTGGTCGCGTACACCCTTCAGAGACGATCCGAACACAGACGACACGAACACCATCATCATCGCGAAGGCGATCACGGTGACGACAAGCACGAACCAATAAAATGCGACCGGATTGTCCAGCGAAATGCCGAACGGTGCAGGCCGCGTGAGCCCGGTGATTCCGTTGTCGCCATTGGTGACGTTGGACATGCGGTAGGCGAGACCCCAGAGCACCTGGGACAGCGCCAATGTGATCATGAGAAAGCCGAGGCCCGTGGCGCGGAGTGCGATTACGCCGAAGAACGCTGCCATCGCGACGGTGCCCGAGATCGAAATCAGCGCGGCGGAACCATGGCCCAAACCATATCGGCTTGTCAGCAAGGCGGAGACATAGGCGGCGACGCCGAGATAGGACGCATGTCCCAGCGACGTCATGCCGCCGAAGCCGACCAGCAGATTGAGGCTCAGCGCAAAGATCGCGGCGATCAGAATCTGGCTTGCCAGATTGATATAGAAATCCCCGGCGAGGAATGGCGGCAGAAGTAACGATCCGCCGAGCAGGGCTGCACCGAGCCATTTCATGCACCGACACGCCCGAACAAGCCCTGTGGCCGAAACGCGATGACGACGATCATCGGCAGGAACAGGATGATGTAGGCGAGCTCGGGAAACAGCGCCGTGCCGAACGTGTAGATGAAGCCAATCACGAAGCTGCCGACGAATGCACCGAGCAGGCTGCCGATTCCGCCCAGGATGACCACAATCAGTGCGAGCGGCAGCATGTCGGCATCGAGACCGGGATAGGCTGAGAGGATCGGGCCGCCGAGCGCGCCGGCCGCGCCCGCAATGCCGGCGCCGAGGCAAAACACGATCGTGAAGAGGTTCGACACGGGAATGCCTACTGCGCGCGCCATCTGCCGGTCATCGACACCGGCCCGGATCATGGCACCGAGCCGCGTCCGCTCCAGCAGATAGTACAGCGCGATGGCCACGACGATGGCGAGGCCTACCAGCACCAAACGATAGGTCGGGAAGACGAAGCCAAAAAGCCGCGTGGGCGCCTGCAGGTCTTGCGGCGTCGGCACCGGAATGGAATCGCCGCCCCAGATCATCAGGCAGGCGTCGGCGATGATGAATGACATGCCCAGTGTCACCAGCACCTGCCCAAGCGGGTTGGCCTTCAACCGCGTCAGAACGAGCCGCTCGAATAGCCCTCCAAGGACTGCGACGATGATGCCGGCACCGATTGCGACGACCCAGAGATTCAGGCCGTCGAACGAGCGAAGTGCGATCGCGGCAAAATAGGTGCCGAGCATGAAGAAGGCGCCGTGCGTCAGGTTGGCAAGGCGCATCAGACCGAAGATCAGCGAAAATCCGGACGACAGCAGGAACAGCAAACCGCCGAGCGAGAGGCTGTTGAGACCCTGGATGATCCAAAACTGCATCGGCGGCCGATCTTGATTTCGATGACCAGCAGGAGTGCGTCCTGCAGGCCAGCAGTCACTGCTCCAGGTTCTTGGCCGGCGGATAGTCGCGCGAATAGACCGGATTCTTCAGAAATGCGGCCTTGTCGTAGGTCCAGAACTGGGTGACGTCGGGGTAGGTCTTGATCACGGAATTGACCAACCTACCGTCGCTCTTCGTCACCTTGCGGATATAGACGTTGCCGATCGCGTTGCCGAATTCATCGAACTTGACAACGCCGCGGACGGTGTCGGCGTTGCTGCCGCGAATGGCCGACATCAGCGCCTTCTTGTCCTCGACATTGCCTTTGATCGCCCTCAGAGCGGCTTCCAGCACTTCTCCGGAAACGTAGGTGATGCCGGCATAGTAACCCGGATCGTACTTGAACTGCTTGCGGAAGGAGGGCGCAAAGGACTTGTTGAGTGGATTGTCCAATTCGGCGGAATACCAGCTCGTCGTGAGGATCCCCAGTGCCTCATCGCCCATGTTGCGCAACACGGACTCATCGAGGGCCGTCATGCCTCCGATGACGGCCATTTTGTCTTTCAGACCGTATTCGATGAATTGCCGCAGGAAGCGAAAGCCGTTCGAACCGGCGGTGCCGAGGAAAATGGCGTCGGCTGATTTCACCTGGGCCACATAGCTTCCATAGTCGGGCGTCGCCAGGGGCGTGAAGATCTTCTGAATGATCTTCCCGCCATTGTCTTCGAAGACGCGCTGGAAACCAGCACACATTTCGTGGCCGTAAGCGAAATCGTCCGCGATCGTGACGATCTTCTTGTACTTCAGTTCCTTGGCCGAATATTCGGCGAGCGGATAGGCGCATTGCGCCGAGGTGGAGGTCAGGCGTACGAACCAGGGGCTTGGATGGCGCTGCGTCATGTCTTCGGCAGCGGCTACCCCAAGCGTGGGCATTTCCTTCTCGGTGAGATAATCGGCGATCGCGAGCGCCTCGAATGCGGCGAGCGGGCCGATGATGCAATGCACGTTATTCTTTTCGACCAGCTCCTGCGCCTTCGTCCGCGCAGTCGCGGGGACGCCGGCGGTGTCGGCAACGATCAATTCCACCTTGCGACCGGCCAGCGTGTTGTTGCGTTCCTTGAGGAACATCGTCAACGCGAGATCCATGTCGATGCCGCCCGAGGCGAGGGGGCCGGTCTTGGCGGCCAGAAGTCCGATGCGGATCGGTTCGCCGCTCTGGCCAAAAGCGAGGTGGGGGCCTGCCAGGCTGGCAACTCCCGCGCCGGCTACGCCCCTGACGAATTGTCGTCGCGATATCGTCATCAAAATCCTCCCGGGAACGCTACGAACGCCGATCGGCCTTGTTCTTATTGCTTGGGCGATTTATCCGATGGATGCGCTAAATGATCAAGTGATAACTACGAGCCGTCCCACTGAGGCGCCTGTCTCAGCGCAATCCGATGGGCGAGGTTGCTGTTTGGTGCAGTGCGATACCGAGCCGTAGAAGAAGCGCGCCTTAGGATTTTGCGGGTTTTACGATTGTCTTCTTGAGGACCTCGAACACTGACGCAGTGTCCTGGTCGCCAAGACCCATCGCCATCGCTTCCGTGTAAACCGGCTGCGTCAGGCTGAACAACGGCGTGTCGCAGCCGACGTCATCGGCGAACTCGGCGATGATCGCCATGTCTTTCTTCCAGATCGAGACCTTCATGGTCGCCGGCTCATAGTGCCGTTCGACCATCATTGGGGCGCGCATCTGGAACATCCGTGAACCGCCGGCGCCCGGACCGACCATGTCGACCACCATCTTCGGATCGAGGCCGGCGCGCTCGGCAAGCAGCATGGCTTCAGCCGTGGCGACATTGTTGATCGCGACCAGATGGTTGGCGACGAACTTCATCCGGCTGCCGTTGCCATATCGGCCGAGATCGGCGCTCTGCTTGGCAAAATCCGCAAACAGACCCATGCACCGCTTGATGGCCTCGCTGTCGCCGCTGGCGTAGACGACGAGGTCGCGAACCTTCGCCTGCGCGCCGGTTCCGCTGAGCGGACAATCCAGCGCGATGTGTCCAGCTTTCTTCAGGATGGCTTCGAAGCGGAGCTTGTCTGCAAGGCTCAGAGTGCTGAGCTCGATGACGACGCGCGATGGCTGTCGTGACGCAGCGATATTCTCCGCCACTTTCGCCACGGCTGCAGGCGTCGGAAGGCTCGTCATGATGATGGGAGCGCTGCTTGCCACCGCGGCTACATCGTCGGCGATCGTCACCCCGGCCTGCGCGAGGTCCCGGTTCTTCGCAGGATCGATGTCAAAACCGACCACCCGCCACCCGCGCTCGACGAGATTGCGCGCGATTGCGCTGCCCATGATGCCGAGGCCGATAATCCCTACAGTCTTGTCCATGTTGGCTGTTTCCACCCGCTCATTTTTCATTGACGGGCAACGCCGGCCACGCCTTAATTGGTGATCACGCGATAAACAATCGCGAAGTAAGTTCGGCCGGTCAAGCAGGTTTCAGGCCTGACCGGGAGCGAGCAGCGAGGGACGCACATGGCTGCTGTAGGTCAGAAGCCCGTTGAGGGCCAGCACGCTTCAGGGGAAGCGGACGATCGCGCCTACACCGCGATGACCACCCGCGCGAGAGCGCTCATTCCGCAACTTCGCGACAGGGCCGCCCGCACGGAAGAATTGCGTCGGCTTCCCCCGGAGACGGAACGAGACCTGCACGAGGCGGGGTTGTTCAGGATCGTTCAGCCCAAACGGGTCGGCGGCTCCGAATTCGACTATGTCTCACTGGTCGATTGCGCCGACCTGCTCGCCAAGGGCGATGCATCGGTGGCCTGGAATTTCGCGAACCTGGCAAGCCATCACTGGATGCTTGGTCTGTTCGACAAGCGCGCGCAGGATCTGGTGTGGGGCCAGGACCCGAACACGCTGATTGCATCGTCCTTCATTTTTCCGGCGGGCCGTGCGCGCAAGGCCGACGGCGGGTATCGCCTGCGCGGCAGCTGGCCGTTTTCATCCGGTGTAGCGTCCTGCGAGTGGAATATGCTTGCAAGCGTGGTCTCGTCCGAGGACGAAGCCGACGGCATCGAGTATCGGATCTTCCTGGTTCACAAGGATGACTATCAGATCGTCGACACCTGGAATTCGGTGGGATTGGGAGGGACGGGCTCCAATGACGTCGAAGTGCACGATGCCTTCGTGCCGGAGGTACTTACGATTGCCGTGAGCGACCTCGCCGGCGGGCCGACGCCGGGCAGTTCGGTCAACCCGAATGCGCTGTATGCGCTCCCTGTATTTTCGCTGTTTCCCTATGTGTTGTCCGGCGTGGCCCTTGGCAACGCGCAAGCCTGTCTCGACGACTATGTCGACGTCGCCCGGCACCGCGCGTCGACCTATAACCGAGCCAAACTTGCCGATATGCAGAGCACGCAGATCAAGATTGCAGAAGCATCCGCCAAGGTTGATGCCGCCCGAAGGATCATGCGGTCGAACTGCATCGAGGCGATGGCGGACGCGCGGCGTGGCCATATCCCTGATATGGCCGCCAAAACCCGCCTGCGCCGCGACGGGGCATTTTCCGTCAACCTCTGCACCGAGGCCGTGTCCTTGTTGTTTTCGGCAAGCGGGGCGCGTGGATTGTTTACGACGGGCGTGTTACAGCGTCAATTCCGTGACGCCCATGCCATCAATTC
>Ga0105238_10006065_pt1 | contig 11992 bp, 8 predicted proteins | sample KBSC34metaG_FD_81526 | JGI IMG/M metagenome (GOLD analysis project Ga0105238, IMG submission 81526) | Corn rhizosphere microbial communities from Kellogg Biological Station, Michigan, USA - KBS C3-4 metaG | ecosystem: Host-associated > Plants > Roots > Rhizosphere > Soil | place: Michigan, USA... | reverse complement strand
CGACGTGAACCGCATCCGCCTCCTTTCCGAACAGGTCGCCAACCAGATCGCCGCCGGCGAAGTGGTGGAACGGCCCGCCAGCGTGGTGAAGGAGCTGGTCGAAAACTCCATCGACGCCGAGGCGGGAAAGATCACCGTGGAGATCGGCGCGGGCGGGCGCAGTCTCATCCGCATCACCGATGATGGCTTTGGCATGAGCCGCGATGACGCGCTGCTCTCGCTTGAGCGCCATGCCACCAGCAAGATCCAGCGGGCCGAGGACCTGGCCTCCATTTTCACGATGGGTTTTCGTGGCGAAGCCCTGCCCAGCATCGCCAGTGTCAGCCGCTTCACCCTGGCGACGCGTGAACGGGAAAGCGCCTCGCCGGAAGGGACGCAGATCATCGTCAATGGCGGCACGATTGCCGAGGTCCGGGCCGCCGGCAGTGCGCCGGGTACGAGCATCGAAGTGCGGCAGCTTTTTTACAACCTGCCGGCACGGCGGAAATTTCTCCGCACGGAGGAAACCGAGGCGGCGCACATCCAGCATTACCTGACGCTGGCCGCGCTCGCGCATCCGGAGGTTGCCATTACCTTTGTCAAAGACGGGCGCAATGTGTGGCAGTTGCCCGCCCAAAAATCCGGCGCCGCCGTCTCCAGCCGGATTGATGCCCTGCGCGAACGGCTTCGCGCGCTGATGGGCGGGGAAAAATTGCTGCCAGTGAATTTTTCCATCTCGCTCGAGGATGACGGACACCATGCGCCGCCGGACGAGACGGATATTTTCGAGACTGCCTCGCCGGAAAAGCCGCCGGTGGCGGAAGCCCGGTCGCAGCTCCGGGTGTGGGGTTTGATCGGGTCGCCCGGGGTTTCGCGCGCGACGCGGGAGAGCCAGTTCACCTTTGTCAACCGCCGCCCCGTGGAAAATCGCGGCATCAATTACGCGCTGATCGAGGGTTATCACAATTCGTTGATGAAGGGCCGTTACCCGGTCTGCTGCCTGTTTCTCGAGATCGACCCGTCGGCCGTGGATGTGAACATTCACCCCGCCAAGCGCGAGGTGAAATTTCATCGCGAGTTTGAGATCCGCAAGTACGTTGCCCAGGCGGTCAAGGAAACCTTGCTGGCATATCATGGCGAACCGTCCCGGCCGCAAGTCAATGCGCAGGTCGCACCGCCCGCTGCACCTGCCGAATTAAAATTTGCACCGGAAATCAGCACGCCGGCATTGCCGCAATTTCCGGAAAAACTGAAGCCGGCAGTGGAAGCGCAGCCAGATCCAGCGCAGCAAACTCCTTTAAATATGGGCTTTGCGACGCCAGCTACACCCGTGGTAACAGCGCAAAAAGCGCCATCCTCCATCGTCCATCCACCATCCTCGTCCCCGGCCGCGCCCCCGGCTCACGAACCGCGGCCATCGACCGGTGTCACACCTTTGCTGGAAGTGCCGCTGCGCATGGTGGGAGTCATCGGGCGGTTGTATGTCGTGCTGGAATCAGATCGCGGGCTGGTGCTGCTGGACCAGCACGCGGCGCACGAACGGATTTTGTACGAGCAGATGATGACGCGCATCGAGTCCAACGCGTCCGCGCCATCACAAAAGTTGCTGCTGCCGGAGACGATCGAACTGCCGCCGCGCGATGCGCAGTTTTTACGCGAACAACTCGCGGCGCTCACGCGACTGGGCGTCGGCCTGAGTGAATTTGGCGAGCGCACGTTTCTGCTGGATGCGCTGCCGCCGTTCGTGAAGGTGCCGGATTCCCGCCGGTTTGTGTTCGATCTCGTGGACGAGTTGCGCGCCGCCGGGCGCGAGGTGAACCTGGCCCGGCTGGGGGAACACACCGTGGCCAAGACCGTCTGCCGCCATGCGGTGAAGGCCAACGACCCGCTCGGCGGCCCGGAACTGGAAAATCTCGTGGCGGATTTGCGCCGCTGTGCCATGCCCTACACCTGTCCGCACGGCCGTCCGACGCTGATCGAGATGAATTATCGCGAGCTGGAGAAAAAATTTGGGAGGTCGCAATGAACCCGCCCCACCCCAAAACCGGCGCCAATGATGATGCGTCCTGCCCCTTGTCGGCTCCGGAGAACTCTGGTGAGCACTGGCGGTATTGTCTGCAATGTGGTCATGAGTTGATCAACGAAAAATGCAAGCTGCGTTGCCCGAACTGCCATTATTTCATGAGCTGCTCGGATTTTGATTTTGCGGGTTAGCTTTCGTCCGGATGTCGTGGTCCGGGCTGATAATGCCCAATTTTCTTCGTGTTCATCCGGGCAATTCGTGGTTATATTCCTGCGCCCATGAATGAGTGGAACATCCAGTCCCGTGCGCACGTCTGCGAGGCGTGCGGGCAGCCGTTTGCCGACAAGCAGCCGTATCGCACCGTGCTGTTTGAGGAGGCGAAGGAGTTGCGCCGTTCGGACATCTGCGAACCTTGCGCGCAAAAGGCGGCGGATGCCCGCAGCCGCAGCGGTTTTATTTCCCAGTGGAACGGCACCTACGAGGCGCCGCCCGCGCAACCCGTCGACGCGATCCAGAAGGACACCGCCGAGACCATCTTGCGCAAGCTCGTGGAGCAGAACGACCCGCGTTACGCCGCCGCCGGCTATATTCTGGCGGTCATGCTCGAACGCAAGCGTATCCTCAAGGTGAAGGAACAGATCAAGCGCGACGGCCAGCGGATCTTTATTTATGAGCATCCGAAGACCGGTGACATCTTCACAATTGCCGACCCGGCCCTGCATCTGGACCAGTTGGAGCAGGTTCAGCACGATGTGGCATCGTTGCTGGAACATGGTTTAAATCCGCCCGCACCGGCAGCGGAAACTCCCCCGGCAGAACCTGAACCCGCGCCGCAACCCGCCGAGGAAACAGCCCCAGCCAGTTAAATCCCGTGTCTGCCCTCGCCGAACTCCATACCCGTCTCGGCCATCGGTTTCGTGATGAAGGACTGCTGCGGCTCGCGCTGACGCATCCGTCCATCGCGCACGAGCAAAACACGCCAGCACCGCACAACCAACGGCTGGAATTTTTGGGCGATGCCGTGCTGGGCATGGTGCTCTCGCGCGAACTTTACGAAAAATTTCCCGGGGCGGACGAGGGGCTGCTGACGAAGTCGCGCGCCAAGCTGGTCAATTCCGCCTCGCTCGCCGCGCACGGACGTTCGCTCGGGCTCGGGGTGCATCTGGCGCTGAGCCGGGGCGAGGAGAACACCGGTGGCCGCGAGCGCGCCTCGGCGTTGACGGACGCATTTGAAGCCTTGATCGGGGCGATATTTCTCGATGGCGGGCTGGAGGCGGCCCGTGAATTTATTCTGCGTGAATTCACCAATGATTTCAGCGATCTGGCCGGTCCGGAAGGCATAGCGAATCCGAAGGGCGAATTGCAGGAGTTCTTGCAGGCGAAGTCACCGGTGGCGCCAAGCTATGAATTGATTTCCACCGAGGGTCCGGATCATGACCGGCAGTTCATCTGCGCGGTGCGGCATGGCGACGTGGAACTGGCGCGCGGCTCGGGCAAAAGCAAGCGCGCGGCCGAAAGCGAGGCTGCCCTTGCGGCACTGCGACAATTGCGCGGGGAAACACCCTAGAATCCAGCCACGATGTGCCGGGCGATTTCCGGGATGATGCCTTTTTCATCCGGTCGCGTGGTGAAAATGACCAGCACGAATTTTTTCCCGGACGCCAGCTCTACAATCGCCGCATCATGCCGCGCGGTGCTCATGTCGCCGGCTTTTGACCACAGCTTCGCTGTCGGTGGCAGGCCGGCGCCGATGAATTCGCGACCCTGATGATCGGTGGAATGGGGATTCGCAAAATCACGTTCCATCAAGGCCAGCATCCCGGCGCTACGTGCGGTGGAAACGCAGTTGCCCGTGGCGATTTCGACCAGCAAGCGCGCAGCCGCATTGGTCGTCAGAGAGTTTCGCGCCAGCGTGAATTCTTCCACGGCCTGTTTGTCGCGGCCATAAGGACCTTCGTTCCAGGTCTTGCGGTTGGCGTTGATATCCGTGTAGCCGAGCGAGCGGAACCAACGGTTTACAGCATCGCGTTTATCGTGCCATGCGGCGAGTGCGGTGGGAGGAAGCTCGGGGCCGCTGGTGGTGTCCGTCAACACATCGAGCACGTAACCGGTGGCCTCATTGCCGGAATCCACGATCATGTCGCGCAACGCCCGGCGCAGTTCCGGGGTGTCGGCGATTTTTTTATCCTCCAGCCAGCGGTGCGCGGCAGCGAGGTAAAACATCTTGATGACACTCGCGGGATAGATGGGCGCATTGCCACGATGATCGGCGCGCGGGAAATTTCCAGTGCCCAAATCCACGAGCGTCACCGCGAGCTCTTCGGCGCGCAATCCGACCGGCGCGAATTTTTCCAGCGCCGTTTTAATGGTGTCGTCCACGAGTTTTTGCAGGCCGGTCACGGGCAGATTTTGCCCGGATTTTTTATGGAAGAAAATGAATTAAATCATTTTCAAAAACCGTGAAAAGTGCTTGAATTTGCAGGTGAAATTGATCGCGCGTCCGTGCGGGCTTCTGCTCGCGAACCCCTGGAAAATCGCCAGCAGCAAAGGTTCCGGTACCCACCGGACCGTCATCGTGGAACTCACCGATGATGACGGGATCCATGCCATCGGCGAAGCGGCGCCATCCTCCTTGTACCGCGAGTCGGTGGAGACCGTTTTGCCGGTTTTGGAAGGACTTGATCTCGCCCGGCTTTCTTTCGCGGACGTGGCCGGTAGCATGGCTTACCTGGAGACGATCCCGGTAATCCCGCTCGCGGCGAAGTGCATGCTGAACCTTGCGCTGCTCGATGGCGCGGCGAAGCGCGCAGGCAAATCGCTCTACGATCATCTTGGGCTTGGCTTCCGCGAGCGGCATCACGTCACCTCGTTCAGCATCGGTATCGATGCGCCGGACATCATCCGCAAAAAGGTCCTGGAAGCGGCGGAATATCCGCTCATTAAACTCAAGGTCGGCGACCCGCGCGACAAGGAAAATTTCGCCGCGCTCCGCAGCGTGGCACCCACCAAGCCGGTGCGGGTGGATGCCAATGAAGGCTGGAAGACCAAAGAAGAGGCACTGCGCATGATCGAATGGCTGATGGCGACGGACAAACACCTTGAGTTCATTGAGCAACCGATGCCGCGCGATGCGAGCGATGCCGACCTGAAATGGCTCAAGGAACGGTCACCGCTGCCGATATTCGCCGATGAATCCTGCCACACCGTGAAGGACATCCCGCGTTGCGCCGAATGTTTTCATGGCGTGAATGTCAAACTGGTGAAGACCGGCGGTGTGAGCATGGCTTACGACACGCTGCAAGCCGCGCGCAAAGCGGGTTTGAAGACGATGATCGGCTGCATGATCGAGACGAGCGTGCTCATCAGCGCCGCCGCCCATCTCGCGGAACTCGCCGACCACCTGGATATCGATGGCAACCTGCTCATCACCAACGATCCCTATGCCGGCGTGACGGCCAAGAATGGAATCCTCTCCTTCGCCTCCACCAAAGAAAAACGCGGACTTTGTGTGAGTCCGCGTTAATTGACCATTAATCGCAGGACGGCTTCATTGGATTGGCCACGTGCTGGGAAATTCGTCGGTACCGTGGATGTAGCTCCTGACATAATTTTTCTGCGTCACCCATTCGGCATGGCCGTCGCAGAGAACGACATTGCCACCGGCGGCACCATGGTTGTCGCCACGATCGGGATAATTGTCATTCAGGCGGGTGGGGTCGCTGGCGTGCCGATCGTCGGCATCATACATAAGCCAGATGTCTGAAGGACCGACCCGGTCGCCGGCACTGGAATAAGGCGGTAAGTTGATCGTGATGGTGTAGCCGGAGCAGGTGTTTTGAGTTTTGCGTTTATTGTTTAGATTGTTTCCGGCGATGGTGTAGCTGTTCAAATAGCCGGAGACTTCATAGCTGGTCCCGTAAGCCTGCTCCTTGCCGCCTGCATTGGTCACCAGATCGGTCATGTATACGCCGTCGATGTGACAACGCTCCGCGTAGGAACTGACGGAACTCTGATCGCCCAGCCCTTGAAAAGGAGAATTCAGGGGAAATCTCAAACCAACGAGCAAGGTTTGCGTATTGGTCCGTATCTCGTTTTTTGTTGAAGGGCAACTGTAGGCTTTCAGCGCGGGCACATAGGCTGGATAGAGCCAGTTGAGGTCGTCATCGGCGTAATTATAAGTGCCACTGTAAGCGTGCCGGGCATCCTCATCGGCAAACATCTGGCCGCCGAGCCCCATCTGTTTTTCATTGTTCAGGCAGGAAATGCGTTTGGCCCGCTCCTTGGCGCTGGCCAGTGCCGGCAACAGCATCGCCGCGAGAATGGCGATGATCGCAATGACTACGAGAAGCTCAATGAGGGTGAAACCTCCTGGAACCGCACCGCCAAGGCGGGCGTGGGGCACGGAGCCGGCCGGTTTAATTATGGGCCGTGGCATGAGTGGTGAACCAGATCCAGTCGAGATTTAGTTTGTTTACAGCCAGCGGCAGCTGGCCTCCGGTGTTATAACCCTTTCCAAAGACAGTTGGAATTCTCAGGGCTGCAGTCTGCCACTTGTGGGCTTCGGCATGACCATCTGCGAAGGAAAAACCACAAGTAGTCACGGCATGGTAGGCGCCCGGAACATCAGGGAAAAATCCCGATGTGCCGCCTGCATCGATTTGCAAGTAACCATCGTTCAGTGTGCTCATGCTTTCCTCGCACCAGATAAAAGCCTCCGTTGGTGCCAAAGTGGTCAGCGAGTATTGGGAGACTTTGGTAAAAGCCACGTAATTTGGATTGTCCCGTGTGGTGAGAGATTTCGGGCTGCCAACCTGTCCGTTCATGGAATAACTGCGCAATCTGGGGCCGTTGGCGGATTCAATGACGTCACCGGGGCAATGATAGACATCCACCTGTCCGCTCATATAGGGCGCCAGGATGGAGGTCAGATAAATTGCCCGGTTGGTGTTTTCAGGTGAAAGCTGCCAGTTTTCCCCGATGGTGGACGGCGCCCAGGTGGTCGTGGACCCGGCGCCCAACGGAGCATTCGGCACCACATAATCATTGAAGTCGCCGGCATACATGTGCCACCCGATCTGCATTTGCTTCAGATTGCTGACGCATTTGATGGTTTGGGCCCGCACTTTCGCGCTGGCCAGGGCGGGGAGCAGCATCGCCGCCAGAATGGCGATGATCGCGATGACCACCAGCAGTTCGATCAGTGTGAAGGCGGACCAGCTTGTCGGCGAAGGTTGCGACCGGCCTGGCTGAAGTCTTTTTATCATCATATTGTCCGGTTTTAAAATGGCCGGGACGCCCGCCGCCAAAAAAGGCGGGCGCCCCGGTCCGGCTGATTATTGCAAACGTACCCTAAAGTAGCCCTGATTGCCACTGACGTTATTGGTTACGCTGATGGCGCCTCCGGTGCCGGCATTGGTTGAGAGCGGCAGCCAGGACGCTTGCAGCAGGTTGGTCTTGGATTCCACCACATACGCCGGGCCAAATTCCGTGTTCAGGCCCAAGCTGAATTGGGTGCCGTTGGCCAGGACTGCCGGCGATGTGATCGTCTGGGGCACGGCCAGCGTGAGGGTCACGGGTGGCGAACTGGTCAGGACAGTCGTTCCGTCAGTGACCCGCACCGTGTACAGCGAGCCGAAGTTGCCGCTCTGGACATTGGTCAGCGTCAGGACATTGGTGATGGAGCCCGCGATGCTCACGCTGTTGGACAACCATTGGAAGTTGGTCAGCCCGGAGAATGTCGAGGCGACCACTGTGAACGTCGGCGAACTGCCGATCACCGCCGCCCGGGTGCTGGGCAGCACGCTGACAATGCTCGGTGCCGGCGGCGTGATGACCGCCACGCTGCTCGTGTAGAAGTTCCAGTTGTCATTGATGATGACCCGGAACGTGCCGTAATTCGTCGGCCCGGAGATGAAGTTATAGATACGGTTCGTCGCCGCCGGGATGTTGACGTTGTTTATCTGCCACTGGAAGTTCGTGGCCCCGGAGAAGGAGTTTGCCGCACTGGTCAGGTTCGTTGAAATGCCCGCCGCCACCACAAAGCCCGCCACCGGGTTGGTGAAGACACTGAATACCGGCGGCCGCAACGTGACTATGGCGCTGGACACCACATAGGTTCCGTCATTGATCGTCCAGTTGTAACTTCCGTAGTTGGTCTTCCCCACCGTGAAGCTCAAGGTCTGGTTGGTCTGCGAGGGGATGGGGCTCACGCCATTCAAATACCACTGGCCATTGGTGATGGTCTCCGTGGGATCAAAGGTCGCCACCACCGTGAAGGTCGCGTTGCTGCCGAAGCCAACGATGATGTTCGTCGGCTGTTGCACGATCACCGGGGCCGGCACGCCAACCACCTTGAGATTGGAGAAATAAGCCGCGGCATCCGGATAACCCACGGAAGTTCCCCCTGCGCCGCCAAACGGATCGGCATAGCCCAACATCACATAACCGTTGGTCCATACCGTGTTGTTGGTATAGGTGAACACGTTGTAATTGTTGATCGACATGGTTGTGATATACCCGGTCGCGGTCGCCTTGTACTGCTTGATCTCAACGTTGGACCAGTTCGTGTTGGCCAGACTGTTGAAGGTCGAACCGTTTGCCGGCACACCGCTCCGTTGCGGGTTGCCTTCCTGCGAGGTGAAGATGGTCGGAATCTTATAGACGCCCGCAAAACTGCTGTACGGCTTCGCGCCGGGCTGCTGCCAGCCCGCGTTGCCATTCGTGCCGCCCGCCCCGGTGAATTCCAGGAAATCTCCCGCGCCTGCACCGCCCGGGTCGGCGGAAACCCAATACCAAAGACCGTCGCTGCCCCAGGTTTGCGGGGCTATCGGGCCGCTGCCATACCACCAGTTGCTCTGGCTGCCCGTATGATTGACGCCGAACAAGACACCTTCGGTCGAGAACGACAGGTTGGCTCCTTCAATGACGTTCATGTCGAAGTGAACGGCAAAGTTGCCGCTGAACATCTGGTTGGTCAAATAGACGTTCACGCCGCCCGCCGCGCCCGGGTTGTTCAGCTTGTTGCACGTGATGCGCAGGGCGGTGGTGGCGCCGTTCGGCGGCAGCCCGATGGTGCCGTGCGTGGTGGTGGGATCCGTGGTCAGGTCATAGCCGAAATCCACGTTATAATTGGCGGAATTGTTGGTGGGATCGCCGGTGCCGTAGGTGATGACCCAGTTCGTGGCATCAGCCGCATTGGTGAGCGGATTTGAAAACAGCACATTCGTGAACGTGCTGGCGTTGTCGATCAAGGTCAACGCGGCCGTATTAGGTCCGGCCGTGTACGTCCCCCCGCCGGAGCCCAGTCCGACGATGATGGATTTGTTGCCGACGTAGATTCCTGTGGGCGGAATTTCGGTCCGCAGGACCCGGTTGGTCACCAAAACCACACCCGGATCCATCGAAATGGAACCTGCTCCGTAATAGTCGGAGTTGATGGTGGCGGTGCCGGCGTAAGTGTAATTGGCAACGCTGTAGCTTGAAACCGTGGTATCGCCCCAGCGCGTGATGACGAATGAAGCGTAGTCATTGGAGTAGCCACGGTACATGGTCGAAGCATCCACCCCGGATACGAAAAGGTACTGCGGACCGGAGTTGGCGATGAATACGGTGTCCTTCACCGGCGGGGCGGGGGTGTAATTGCCGCCGCCCTTTACGGTCAAAGCCACGGCGGTCGTCGGCCGCGATACCGGCAGCGTGTCGGGAACGATCGTTATGTTGGTCGTATTGATGCCGGGCAGGAACGTCACGTTGGCGGTGATGGCGTAATTGGTGGTGATCACCGAGTTCGTGACCGTGGCGGGATAAATGGACTGGGTGACGACCGAGTTGGTGACGTAGGTTATGTTCGTGGCCGTGGAGACCACGCTGCCATCCCGGAATTCGTAGATGATGTTGGTGCCGGTGCCGCTCAGGGTGAAGCTGACCGTCAGGGCCACATTGGTTTCATCAGAAACCGTGCTGGAACGGACGATGGTGAAAACACCCGGCACCGGGCCGGTCTGCGAAGCCTGCGGCGTGGTTGCCACGACACTGACCTTGGTGGCTGGACTGGTCAGTACAAAGGTACCATTCGTGGCGGTCGAATCGTTATGGGTAAAGGCCGTGGTCGTAGCTCCAATGGACCAGATGCGGGCGTTGGTCTGGCCTCTGCTGATCGCATAAATGTTGTCCGCCGCATCGAACGCGATCTGTGCGCCGGTGTTGGCGGTGCTGGTCGAGTTCGGCGCGTTCGCAATGGTGAAGAGTGATGACGCATCCGGCACCCCGTTGGTCAGGCGCATCACCGAGAAATGGCTGTCCGTATGCATCACCGCCATCCACTGGTCGTCCGGCGAAACCGCGATGCTGCGGCCATCCAGCAGGATGTCCGGTCCGACAAATAATTGGTTCCCCGGACCGGTGATGGAGTCCCACAGCGGTGTCACGCCATCGGCGGCAAAGACCACCACGCTGGGCACGTCATAACCCACATTGTTGCGGTTGATCACCCCGAAGAATTTCCCATCCGCCCCCAATGCCATGTCGGTGTTCAGTTCCGGAATGCCACCCAGGCCGATGTTACCAAGCTGGACCGGCGCGTTGGAATAAGGCACGGGACCCGCGCCGATGGTATATTGATTGATCGAGTTAAAAACTGGTCCAAGCGCCGCATCGTCCGTATAGAGCACCAGGTTGCTTGTGGCGAGCGAGCCGGTCACGCATGGCTTGCCGCTGATGTCCTGGTGGATGCTATTGCCGCTGATTTCTCCGATGGGTGCCAGAAGATTTGTCCAGGTTGACTTGTTTGCCACTTCCGGATCGAATTTCCATACCGTCGCCGCCGCCGTGGAGAAGTCACCCACGTACACGGTGCCATCCGGCCCGACATTGGCCCGAAAGGGACTGCTGGAGGAGGCGGTGCTGAACACTCCGCCCGAAACATTGGTGCCGCGGCCAAAAACGTCCGAGGTGTCGGCATCCATGACATAAAGCCCGCGATATTTTGCCAGGGTTGCCGACGCCGTATTGCCGGGTGACGAATTGGCCACGTAAATCAGCCCAAAATGCCAGTCTTTGGGATTGGCGTTGACGGCCAGGCCGCGCGGGGTTGGAAAGTTCAGCGTGCTTGTGCCTTCAACACTGATTTGTGTGGGCGTTCCGGAGCCGATCTTGAAAGTTGCGATGGTGTAATTCACATGCGACCCCAGCGCAAAGGACTGGGGCCCCCGGGACAGCGCCCCGAGATTGTTGCTGACGGCGCCATTGTCAAACAGGACATAGGCATTGTCGCAACTTTCGTTGAGGATGAACTGGATTGTGCCCGCATTGTTGGTCACGTGCGACGCATATGGGGCGGCGCCCGCCTGATTGACGGCAAAAAATGCCAACACGGTCAGGATGATCGCCCGGGCTGCGGTTGATATGAGGTTTCGAGTGGACATAATTCGTTAAGGGGTTTGGGGTTCAGGGCGTGGGATTTGGCGGTCGATGCTCCAGGTTTTTTGGGTTTCTGTGGCGGCGGGATTTTTATCTGCGATGACATTTGAAGACACCATGCAGTCTGCTTGTCTTGGGCCCCGGCAACAAACCGGGGCTGCGGACCTCATTAGACAAATAAAGGCCGCCTCTGCTGTCTGTTCTCATAATTCTCCTTCTCGGGTTTTTAAAAAAGGAATGGAGTCACACTGTTGGGTGTGCCGTGGTTTTGTTTTAATCCTTAATTAAAAGCTGATTCGTTTTTACGCCTCATGTCACAAGATTGCAACAAAAAATTATTAATAATATGTTTCAAAGGATCGTCTGTTACAAAAGCTGAACTCATGTTACAAAAACACAATTGAGATTTTGTCTACGTCGCACTTTTTTAGCGTTTGTTTCCGCCTCCTGCCGATGAAAAATCAACATCTGCCAATGCTTCCGCCGCCAGCGTGCCGAGCTGGTGACGCAACAAAATCACATTGCCCGCTTCGGTCGGATGATTGCGGTTTGACAAAAAAATCACGAACGTTT
>Ga0105238_10006064_pt1 | contig 11992 bp, 10 predicted proteins | sample KBSC34metaG_FD_81526 | JGI IMG/M metagenome (GOLD analysis project Ga0105238, IMG submission 81526) | Corn rhizosphere microbial communities from Kellogg Biological Station, Michigan, USA - KBS C3-4 metaG | ecosystem: Host-associated > Plants > Roots > Rhizosphere > Soil | place: Michigan, USA... | reverse complement strand
GGAAGGCGGCGCTCACGTTCGCCGCGCAGAACGATCTGCCAGTGATCTTTGTGCTGCTGCCGTTGGCCGCGAGGTCGAAGGCGTCAAGGTCTAAGGCCAGCTCAGCCAAGGAACCTAAGCTTCGAGCTATAGCGCACCGCGCCGGTGTTCCCGCCATTCCGGTGGATGCAGCCGATCCGGTCGCGCTTTATCGCGTGGCGCAGGAATCGATCGGCCATGCGCGCATCGGCGGTGGGCCTGCGTTGATTGAGTGCGTTGCCTTTCCTGCGGCTCGGTCACGGAAACCTGCGGCCATCGCCCACATCGAGGAGTACATCTTCTCACGAGGCATTGCCACACGCGCCTGGATGGACCGTGAAGCTGCATCATTCACCGCGCAGTTGATCAGGTCAAAATCGGCATCCAAATAATTACCAATGCCATATCAGAGCCTGTTCGCTGCCACACAATCTGATCTGCGACATGCACGTACACTGGAAGCAACAATGTCTTCCAGTCCCATGCTGCGTGTGTACGCCAGGCCCCTGATGCCGATGCTACTGCTTTCGTCGCTGATGCTTCCGCAGGCACGTGCACAGTCCCAGACATCGCAGGCCTCGACTCCCGCGCCGACGTCAACAGCGCCGGATTCAGTTCCTGCGCTTCCGGCCTATCGCCATAAAGCATCTTCGCCCCAAGGGGAGGCGCAGCCCACAGAGCCCGCACCCGCGCAAGAGACCGCACCCGCAAGCACAACTGCTGCTCCGACCCCCAGATCCCAAACCCCGCAGTCCCTTCCCGTCCCACAGAAGGCTCCGCCGCCCGTCGTCACCAACGCGCCGCCCACGCAAGAGGTTCCCTTCACCGCCGAACCCGCGTACGGGAAGGTCGTTGTCGGGCAGCGCCATGGCCGCACGGCGCTCGACGCACTCGGCAGCGCTTACATCCCAGTGGACAGCTGGGTCTACCCGGCGATGATGCGGTTGTACTCCATGGGCTATCTGGACAGCATGTTTCTATCCGCGCGGCCTTACACGCGGCGAAGTGCGCTGCACATTCTTCAGAAGAGCGAAGACGCGATCCTCTCGAGCAACGATACAGAGGCAGAAGATATTCTCTCCGCCCTGCTGAACGAGTTGACCGATGAAGGGATCGTCAACCACGACATTGCTGGCGGCGAACGCGGCAGAGTCTACGGCATGCAGTCGGTTTACACGCGCGTGCAGGGAATCTCGGGGGCAATCCTGCAGGACAGCTATCACCTCGGCCAGAGCTTCTTCAACGACTATGGCCGTCCGCATAACCCTGGCTTCAACAACATCACCGGCTTCTCCACGCTGGCCGAACAGGAACGCTGGTCGCTCTACGTGCGCGGGGAATATCAGCACGCGCCGAGCGGCCCCGGCTATTCCCATTCGCTTGCTGCGCTGCTTTCGGAGGGTGATCCGTTGGATCCGCTGCACCAGCAGAGCGGCGATGGGATTCCATACAGCGGTTACAACGCCCGACAAGACACAATTCCTGAAGGGCCAGTCGTCGCACAAAATCCATTCCGCATCGTCGAAGCAACGCTATCCTTTCATCTGCTGGGGCATGAGATCTCCGGCGGCAAGTCCGATGCGTGGCTTGGCCCCGCATTCGGCGGCGGCATGGCATGGTCCAACAATGCGGAGAACATCTACTCCTTCCGCATCAACCGCGTCGAACCCTTGCGCATCCCGTTCCTGTCGCGCATCACCGGCCCTGTCCGCTATGACTTCTTCTACGGCTCACTCAAAGGCCACACGTATCCCAACAACGACTGGACCCACTCCGACACCGTCACCTTCTCACCCACCCGCGACTTCCAGTTCTCCTTCCAGCGCACTATCGTCTTCGGCGGCCGCGGCCACGAGCCCGTAACCATTCATACCTTCCTCAAGGGCTTCTTTGACATCAGCGACACCACCGTCACCGAGAAATACTCCCGCGATGACCCCGGCGCCCGCTTCTCATCCTTCACCTTCTCCTACCGCCTCCCCTTCGCAGGCCGTTCCATCACCCTCTATTCCGACTCCGAGACCCACGACGACCTCTTCCCCATCTCTGCTCCGCACCGCGCCGGCTGGCGCCCCGGCCTCTACTTCTCGCGTCTCCCTGGCGCTCCACATCTCGACCTCCGCGTCGAGGCCACCTACACCGACTGCGACAACCGGATATGCAACAACGGCAATGCACAGTACTACGAGACCATCCAGCGCCAGGCCTACACCAACAAGGGCTATCTCTTCGGCGACTGGATCGGTCGCGAGGCCAAAGGCGGCCAGGCATGGCTGACGTATCACCTCTCCGGCAATGAGTCGGTGCAGCTCTCGTATCTGAACAAGAAGACCGCCACTGACTTCATCCCCGGCGGTACCACACAAAACCAGTTTGCGCTGGAAGTCGTGAAGCGGCTTCGTCCGGACATTGAATTGAATGCTTCCTACAGGCACGAAGGTTGGAAGGCGCCCGTCTATCTAGCCGGTGCACAGTCCAACAATACCTTTACATTTCAGGTCACGTTCTTTCCGAAGCTCAAAACCACTGCTCCTTGACATTCACTCCGGTCGGACGCTGCAAACATGCGTTACGGTAGTTCCAGCGCTGAACCACCGCACGTGAATATATCTATGGCCGACAGCTAAGGACGCTAAAAGAGCCTAATACATAACGGCTCGCCGTCGTTTATTTGACGGGAGAGTTTCGCCTCATGGACTTAGGGACCACGCCGATATAGAGGAGAGCCTATGCCTGATCGCATCTTTTCGGCTACTCTTCGCAAAATCAGGTCAGACGAAGGGCAGATATTCGTCCTGGCTGCCTTTTCGTTAACCGTCCTGCTCGGTTTTATTGCCTTCGCAACAGACCTCGGCATCATGCTGCATGAAAGGCGCGTCCTCCAGACAGCTGCGGACAGCGCCGCGATCGCCGGCGCGGCCCAACTTGCGAACACGGCCAGCAGACCCGGGGGAGGAGCAACCCCCTGCAACATAAGTAACGACAACTGCTGGTACTATGCCGCGATCGCCGATGCTGAGCAGAACGGTATACCGACCTCCGGCGTTACTCCCAGCAACCCACCGGCATCAGGCCCAAATTCAGGCAGCAGCAGCTATGTTCAGGTAGTCGTCACGCACTCGCAGCCGACCTTTTTCATGAAGCTGTTCAATATCTCATCCATGAATGTCTCTGCCCGCGCAGTGGCTACGAATACGCCGCAAGCTACGTGCCTCTATACGCTTAAGACATCTGGCGTAGATATTTCGTCCGGCGGTGGAACTTCGCTGAGCCTGCCTTCCTGCAGCATCATGGATGCGTCCACCAGCAGCCCTTCCATAACCACCAATGGAGGAGGATCTGTTTCAGCGCCAGCTATCTACCTTCCAGCCGGCGGAGGAGTAAGCGGCACGGTGACAGCCCCCACTCATGTAAGTACGCCAATTACAGATCCGCTGGCGGGTACTTTTACTGCGCCCAGGGGATATACCTGCGGAACCATGCCAGGCAGCAGCACCATCGGCCCATCTACATCTACGGGCGTGGTCTGCTACACCGGCATGACATTTAGCAGCAGCGGCAACATCACGCTTAATCCGGGAATTTATGTCGTCAACGGCAATTTCAAAACCACCGGCAGTGTCAACATAACCGGAACGGGCGTCACGCTTTACTTATTGAACGGATCTTTCAGCCTGGGCGGGAGTGGCACTGTTACTCTCAGCCCGCCCGGCGTTGGAAGTGCATACAACAATGTCGTAATCTACCAGCCGCCTTCCAACACAAATACCATTTCGTTCGGAGGTACGGGGAACGCAAACGTGAGCGGCATCATCTATGCAACAAAGGCCTCCGTAAGTCTTGGGGGCTCCGGTGGTGGCAATCTGCAAGTCGACTTCATCATTGATTCGCTGTCCCTGAGTGGCAACTCAACCATTAATCCGTATGTGCCGATTTATGGCGGACCATTAACCGACGCGCGGCTGGTCGAGTAGGCACATGAACTCATATCTGACTACATTCGTCCATCCCAGCCGTCTCACCGCCGCGCTGCGCCCGACCGACGGCGGTGCTCTGGTGGAGCTTGCAGCGGTTATTGCGCTCATGGCAACCCTCCTGGCCGGTGCAGCCGAGTTCGCCATGCTCGCCTACGACAGTATTGAGGTCTCCGATGCCGCTCGGGTCGGCGCAAGCTACGCGGCACAGTCGGCTACGACTGCCAACAACACAGCTACTATTCGGAACTTAGCAGCTGCTTCGGCAAATGACATCTCGGGGCTAACCACAACCTCTACCGTCTTCTATTCCTGCTCTAGCACGCCCTCCGTTCACAGTTCCAGCAGCCCTCCCAGTCCTCCGTGCGCGTCCAGCGATACCATCCTCACTTACATCCAGATTTCAACCAGCGCTACGGTCACCATGCCCATTCATCTTCCTGGCCTAACCAATTATGAGCTGACCGGCCAGGCCGTCATGAGGGTCCAGTGACGCGCCGCTTTTTCACCCTTATCCACAAGTCCATCGGAAGGAACCTTCTGCGTCTCGCCGATACCACAGGCGCTACGATCGTCGAGTTCAGTATTTCGGCAGCGCTCTTTTTCACCATGCTCTTTGGCGTTATGGTGATGTCCATCGCGTTCTATTCCTACCATTACATCTCTGAAGCCTCACGCGAAGGGGCCCGCTTCGCTGCAGTGCACGGCTCGACTGCCGCAACATATGGACACCTCACTGTAGCTACCGCAGGCACGATCCAGGCTTACGTTCAGAGTCTTGGCTTTCCTGGCATCCAATCGTCCAACATGACTGTGACTACATATTGGTCAATCGATGGCAGCAATTGGAGCACCACGTCCGCGAACAAAAATCTCACCGGCGATTATGTAAAGGTGAACGTCAGCTACCAGCTTCCTGTCAGCATACCGTTCCTGCTGTCCAATACTCTGACCATGAATAGCAGCGCCGTCGGGATTATCTCGGATTAGTCGGCCTTCCTTCGACAGCTCCGCTCAATCCTGCTCCGGGATAAGATCAACCACCAGAAGGTCTGCCGTATTGGTTGCAGGCGGGTATTCATGCAGTGATCTGGAGTTGCCGATAAATCTACAGAAGGGTCGGCCGTGAGCGGACCCTAAGTAGGTTTCTCGATGAACAAACGAGTACAGATGGTTCTCGTAATCGCTTTCGTAGCGGCAGCGGCATGCAGCTACTTCGTCTATAAGGCGATGTTGAGCCACGTGGCCGCTTCGCAGCCGAAGACGACTACCGTGGTGATAGCAACCAACGACATCAAATTGGGCAGCATGCTGAAAGATACCGACCTCAGCACTATGCAGATTGCCGGACCGCTGCCCGAAGGCGCTATTACCAGCCCGCAGCAGGCCATCGGGCGCGGTGTCGTATCGGACATCTACCGCGGCGAACCCATCGTGCAGAACAGGTTGGCGGCGTCTGGCGCCGGTGGAGGTCTCGCTGCAACCATTCCTCCTGGTATGCGAGCTTGCGCAGTGCACGTCGACGAGGTGGTTGGTGTCGCCGGCTTCGTTACTCCCGGCATGCGAGTGGATGTGTTGATCTCCGGCAATCCTCCCGCGGGCGACATGAATCAGGGACCGCGCGTGAAGACCCTGTTGCAAAACATCGCAGTTCTCTCCGCCGGTTCAGACATCCAGAGGGACGGCGAAGGTAAGCCGCAGGCGGTACCCGTCGTCAATCTGCTTGTAACTCCGCAGGAGGCCGAACAGCTTTCGCTAGCCAGCAACCAGACCCACATTCAGCTTGTCCTGAGGAATCCACTCGATACACAGGTCGCCCAGACTAGCGGCACTGCCGTCAGCAATCTTTATGGCAATATCTCCGCTCCGGCTCCAAAGCCCATCCAGACAGCATCCCGACAAATCGCGAAGCCGCAGGATCAGCCCTACGTCATCCAGGTCTACAACGGCTCCAGGCAGAGTGAACAGAAATTCGATTCACGTCAGGAGAAAAAGTGAGAACGAGAATCGCAGCTTCAGTTATTGTCTGCGCATCATTGATCGCGGTTGGCGCGCCACTTTACGCCATTGCACAAGCCGCAACCGCCCCCGCGAAGAACCAGATGCAGGACCAGGCAAATGATCTTGTCGTTGAGACTGGAAAGGCCGTGCTGGTAGATACAACCAGCGCCATCCAGCGCGTTGCCATCGGTTCGTCGGATGTCGCGGAAGCTACTGCCGTTTCGCCAACAGAGATCATGCTGAATGGCAAGACTGCAGGCGAAACAAGCCTCATCGTGTGGCAGAAGGGCGGAGCTCGCCAGTTCTTCAACGTCCAGGTGCATCCCAGCAATTTTGCCGCCAGCGACAAATTGGACGGAGTGCGGCGTGAGCTGCACACGGAACTTCCGGGCCAAAGCGTACGCATCACCGCAGAGAACGGCAACGTCTTCCTGCGCGGCACCGTGAAGGACCTTACCAGCTCGGATCGTGCAGTGCAGATCGCCTCCACCGCTGGCAAGGTCGTCAACCTGCTCTACGTCAACGTCCCTCCACCGGATCCACAGATTCTGCTCAAAGTTCGTTTTGCCAGCCTCGACCGCACACGCGGCAGTCAACTCGGCATGAACCTCATCAGCACCGGCGCAGGCAATAGCATTGGAACCGTCAGCACGCAGCAGTTCTCACCTGCCCAACTGATAGACGGCGGCGTAAGTAGCAACGGCAAAGCCGCTGGCAGCTTCGGGCTCTCTAACCTTCTTAACCTGTTTATCTTCCGCCCGGACATCAATCTCGGTGCCACGATACAGGCCCTGGAAACCAAAGGTATTGTGCAGGTATTGGCAGAGCCTAATGTGCTGACCATGAGCGGCAAGCAAGGCACCATCCTGGCTGGCGGCCAATATCCGTACCCCGTTGTCCAGGGCAGCAGCGGCAGCACCAACGCCGTAACCATTCAATTTAAAGAGTTTGGCGTACGCCTTAACGTCATCCCTACGATTACGCCACGCGGCACCATTCGGCTGCAGGTTGCGCCTGAAGTTAGCTCACTGGATACGGCAAACGGCGTTTCTATCTCCGGTTTCACTGTCCCCGGCCTCGATGTTCGCCGCGTCAAGACAGAAGTTGAATTGGGCCAGGGTGAGAGCTTTGCTCTAGGCGGCCTGATGGACAATCGCGAAACAGAGACCTTCGAGAAGATCCCCTTCATCGGCGATGTTCCCATTCTCGGCAAATTCTTCCAGTCCAAATCCAAAGCCAAAAACGACACCGAGCTTATCGTCATCGTCACTCCGGAGATCGTCAACCCGATTCCCGCAGGTACGCCACTGCCGGCCATCAAGTATCCGGTGCCGTTCCTTTCCTCTGCATCCGGAATTGTCATGACAACACCGGAGGATGAGCCTGCGCCCGCCGCTTTAACACAAACCATGCCGGTTGAAAAGCTGCTGGAGAGCATGAAGCCCGAACAGCCCTTGGTTATTGACCAAAGCATGACATCATCTGGAATGTCCGCTGGGACCGGTGCGACAATCATGCAGTAGGATCCGCAAGCACTTAAGGACAGCTATGCACGCGTCTGTATCGGACCAGACAAGCAAGGGAAACTCGACCTCTGCGCCTGCGCCAACGCAACTGCAAAAGCTCGTCGAGTTTCTTGTCGTCGCCTCCTGTACTCTCGCATTCGCATTCACCTCGCTGGGCGTCCTTCATTCCCTGTTGCAAAAAGACGCTGCCGGCAAGCGCGACTTCGTTGAATATTGGGCTGCAGGCCTGCAGCTCGCACACCACGCAAATCCTTACGATGCGCAGGCGCTGCTTGCCATTGAGCACTCGGCCGGCTTTCCGCCGGACATCCCCGTTATGCTCGTTCGCAATCCGCCTTTCGTACTGCCGCTGCTGGCCCCGCTCGGTTATCTTTCGCCGCTTGCTGCGGAACTCATCTGGTGTTCCTTCCTATTAATTCTGCTTCTGGCGTCTGTCTGGATGCTGCGACGGTTGCACGGCCGCTCCGGCAGCGCCGCGGATCTGCTCGCGCTCTTCTTCGCGCCGGCGCTCTGTTGCCTCCTCACCGGCCAGGTCTCCATGCTGATGCTGGCGGGCGTTACCCTTTTCCTCTATTTCCATCGCGATAAACCAATGCTTGCAGGCGCAGGCCTCGCACTCTGCATCGTCAAGCCACATCTCCTGCTGCCGTTTGCGCTTGTGCTTTTGATCTGGATTGTCGACCGCAAGCGATACCGTATCCTGCTGGGCGCTGGTCTCATGCTTGCCATCGCCGCAGCCATCGCATATCTGCTGGATCCACACGCATGGGCGGAGTGCGCTGCCCTTGCGCGTGAATCGCGCGCAGAGACCGTCGTCCTGCCCTGCCTCAGCTATATGCTTCGGCAAAAACTGGCGCCCGGAGCAGTGTGGCTTCAGTATTTGCTGCCCGCCCTTGGCTCGCTATGGGCTGTGGCTTACTACCGCCGCCATCGCGCTGAATGGGACTGGATGACGCACGGCGCGCTCCTCACCATCGTCTCGCTCACCATCGCCCCCTATAGCTGGTTCACCGATCAGGTGATGCTCATCCCGGCTCTGCTCTCTGCCCTCTACGCCACCCGCTCACGCGCATTGACCGCCGTCTTTGCCCTCGTCAGCGCCGGGGTGCAGTTGACGATCTTTGGCGGGGGCTCGCGCATGCTCCACTCGCCCTGGCTGGTGTGGACGGCCCCTTTCTGGCTCGGCTGGTATCTGCTCGCCACAAGAAAAGAGCGCGATGTGCTCGTCAATCTCGATGCGGTTCCAACGCCAGCCGCCTGATTTCAAATCACCTGTCTCACTTCTCAGCCATACTCTAGGCGCAACCATCGCTGCCTGATACACTAGCTTGGTTGGCGAATCGGCCTCTTACCTCTCACCGCTCGGTGCATGAGTGAGCAGATGCTGGTTGGCCTGGTGGGGGGCTGTAGCTCAGCTGGGAGAGCGCCTCGTTCGCAACGAGGAGGTCAGCGGTTCGATCCCGCTCAGCTCCACCAATAACTTTCAATTCACAATTGCCATCACTACCTCAGCGGCTTGTCGTGCCGCGGCACTTTTCTCGTCTCCATTCTGTCACCGCACAGCATCACACCATGTAAGACCGTATCTTGGAAGAGAGGCTGACTTCCAAACCGTCACCCTCCTTCTAAGGTCCCTAATTCATGCGCATTGCTTCCGTAGGAACTGCTCTCCCCGAACACCGCTTCTCTCAGGGCCAGATCACCGAGACCCTCCTCGCGCGCTGGCAGCACAAACTACCTGAACCGCGCCTCCTCTCCCGGCTCCATGCCAACTGCGGCGTTGACACACGCCACTTCGTCCTGCCGCTCGAGGCTTATCCTGCACTCGACTCCTTCACCGCTACCAACAATAAATGGATCGCCAACGCCGTTCGCCTCGGTGAGTGTGCGATCCTACGTGCGCTGAATCCGCTCGGCCTTACACCAGCCGATGTCTCCGCCATCTTCTTCGCCTCCGTCACCGGCATCGCCAGTCCCACCATTGACGCCCGTCTCATCAACCGTCTTCCCTTTCCCGACTCCGTCAAGCGCACTCCCATCTTCGGCCTCGGCTGCGTCGCCGGCGCGGCAGGCATCGCACGCGCTGCCGACTACGTTCGTGCCTTCCCGAATCAGATCGCCCTACTGCTCTCAGTTGAACTCTGCTCTCTTACCTGGCAGGACGACGACCAGTCTGTCGCCCACCTCATCTCCTGCGGCCTCTTTGGCGATGGCGCCGCCGCAGTCGTCATCGCAGGCGACGAAGTGGCACTTCCCGTAGAAGCTGCTGCGAAAATCGGCCCGCGCATTCTCGCCACACGCTCCGTCTTCTACCGCGACACAGAACAGGTGATGGGCTGGGACATCGGCGCATTCGGTTTCAAAATCGTCCTCTCGCCCGACGTGCCCAAGGTTGTCCTCAAAAATCTTCGCGGCAATGCCGACGCTTTTCTCGCCGAGCACTCCCTCACTCTCGCCGATATCTCCTCATGGGTCTTCCACTCCGGCGGCCCTAAAGTCCTCGAGGCGGCCGAGCAGGCGCTCAACCTGCCCAAAGATGCCCTCGCCCTCTCCTGGAAGAGTCTGCGCGAGGTCGGCAATCTCTCCGCCGCCTCAGTCCTCTTCGTCCTCGAAGAAACCTTGCGCTCGCATCGCGGCGCGCCTGGCACCTACTCCATCCTCGCCGCTATGGGCCCAGGCTTCTGCCTTGAACTTGTTCTGCTCCAGTGGTGACGCTGCGTATCGCCCTGCGATAATGGACACGAATGCTTCCCATTCCCCCAAAAGAACTTTCTCTTCTCGCATCGCTCTTCGGCGCCTGCGCGGTCCTTATCTGGCGTGTGCATGAGGGCCGATCCGTCATCACGGCGCGCAAGATCCTGATCCCACCTCTCGGAATGTCAACCGGCTTCTGCATGTTCTTTGCTCCGCAGTGCCGCATCCCGCTTAGTTGGGCCTTCGGCGCATTCTTTCTCGGCGCAATCGTCCTCGCTTACCCTTTGCTGCGCACCTCGCGCCTCACCCGCGTCGGCCCGGACGTCATGATGCAACGGTCAAATTCCTTTTTTCTGGTCATCATCGTGCTGGCCATCGTGCGCATCGCCGCGCACAGCTACTTTGACCGCTTCCTCTCCATCACCCAGACTGGAGCCATCTTCTTTGTCCTCGCATTTGGCATGATCGTGCACTGGCGCGCCCAGATGTACCGCCAGTACCTCGAGATCACATCGACCCCACCCGCCTCCACGCTCTCCTGAAAAGAAAAGCCCCGCATCGCGGGGCCTTCCCATCCGAACTTCATGGCACGTGCCGGCTACCTATTTAACTCCCGCAGCCAACGCCTCCGGCGTCTCAATCTTCGCCGCCCAGAAGACAAAGTTTTTGCCCGGCTCCAGCACCGTCCAGTGCGGTGTATTCGGCTGGATGTGGATGATATCGCCCTTGTGCATCAGGTGATGCACCCCGCCCTCGCTGCTCGATCCACGTGACTCGCCGCCGTTCTGGTCCTTGCGGTCCACCAGCGTGCCGCCGGTAATCACGTCAGCCTCGCCGTCAATGCAGACCAGAATATCCGACCAGTTGGCGTGCATCTCCCCAATGCCCGTCCGCACGCGCACCATCAGGTTCAGGTAGTTGCCTGGATAACGGTGCATCACAATGCTCGCCGTTCCGTCAGAGGTTGTCTTCGCCTTCTCCAGCAACGCCGGAACATTCTGCAGCATATATTCCGTGGTGAACTGGTCTCCAACGCCCACCGCCGGCTGTGCTACTGGAGCAGCCGTTGCTGCCTGTGTCACACCGTTCTGCGCCTTCACCGTCATCCCTAACAGCGCCACTGCCGCCAGTGCCGCGCCTACCGCTTGCCGTTTCATCAATTGCCTCCAAAAAGTAACGCCCCACGATACGAATTCGCGGACAGTACCGTCAAGCTCATCCATTCAACCTTATCAAGCGAACCCAAGCACGCATCTCCCCGCATCACACGCAACTCTATGATTTGCGCTGTGCTTCACCCTCGCCTAAACTGGTACTTGCCGCGCAACAAGCGGGCGGATAGCTCAGTTGGTTAGAGCGCCTGCCTTACAAGCAGGATGTCGGGGGTTCGAGTCCCTCTCTGCCCACCACAACATTGTTTTAGGACATCCAAGAACATCCTAAGAAATACATAAATCCCCTGCTAATGCAGGGGATTTCGTGTTTTTGCGTCCAGCGGCTTACTATTGAAGCCAACGATTCCTGGTGGTATATCTGGGGAATCCTGACACCCAAATGGTGGTATTTAGGGATTTGGAAGATTCGGAGGGGTTATGGCACTGACAGACACAGAGATTCGGAAGTCAAGACCAGACAACAAACCGTACCGACTCCCCGATGGCAAGGGCCTCTTTTTGTTCGTCACCCCAACCGGCGGAAGATTGTGGCGCTACAAGTACCGGCACAACGACAAGCAAAAGCTCATGGCGCTGGGCCAGTATCCAGATGTCCCACTGGCGT
>Ga0105238_10006057_pt1 | contig 11996 bp, 8 predicted proteins | sample KBSC34metaG_FD_81526 | JGI IMG/M metagenome (GOLD analysis project Ga0105238, IMG submission 81526) | Corn rhizosphere microbial communities from Kellogg Biological Station, Michigan, USA - KBS C3-4 metaG | ecosystem: Host-associated > Plants > Roots > Rhizosphere > Soil | place: Michigan, USA... | reverse complement strand
TCGTAGCTAGTTCTCCGCAACCCACGGCCAATGATCTGCTCTGTGAGAAGAGGAGAGCCAAACGCTCTGATACCTAGTATGTGCGTAACGCTCTTCACGTCCCAACCTTCTGAGAGCATGTTCACGCTCACTATGCAACGTACTGGCTCTCCGGCCTTACCCTTTTTTCCAACTGTGTTAACGATCTCACGCAGGACAGCTTCGTTGCCTTTCTCTGCGTCGAAAACTTTTGAATCGATTCGAATAGTTGGCCACTTGAGTGGGTTGTCCGCAGCCGGGTTTTGAAGAAGCGGGTAATCGCGACTGAGGTGTTCAAAGAGCCACTGGGCTCGTTCTGCCTTATCAGCGACAACAAGTATCACCGGAGAAGGCCCCGGTCTTAACTCGGGTAGCATTCTCGACCAATCGTCATAATCCTCGCTCCATGAGGAATAGATACTGGCAATCGCACCTTTGCATTGAGATAGATATTCTTCCTTGCTCCTGGCGCCTTGGACCATGCTCCAAAGATCAAGATATTGAGATCCCTGATCATCTGGATCCGGCAAGCGAACCACTTTAACTAGACCTGACTCGAAAGCGTCATAAACGGAAAAATCGGAAACGAGCCATTCAAAAAGAGTTCCTTCAGGTTTTGCCGACCCTGATCCGTACCAAGGAGTAGCGGACAGATCTACGACAAGGCTAATTCGCGCTGCCTGTCTGATTCGCTCAAGGATGCGACTCCATTTGAGATATTCTGCGTCCTCACCCTTCTTGGTTTTCTTCTCGCCATACACGTGATGCGCTTCATCATTCAGGATTACCAAGTCGCGCCACCCACCGAGCACTCTTCTCATGGCTCGGGCAGGATCTTGCTTATGACGGCGTTGGAGTGCCCAAATTACGGACGCCGGCACGAAACGGCCTTCGCCAATGAGATCACTTTCCGGAACCCAATCATCCCGCTTTGTCTCGAGTGGTATCGATTGCCAATTTCGGACGGCCACCTTCGGATGAAACTCAGACCGGTACTCTGGCGGAACAATTTCAAATTCATCGTAGAGATTTTCTGGGCTACTCGGATCGAGTCCTGATCCCGTCGGTTGCTTCGTGAACTCGTCCACTCCGCGAACTCGGTCGCGCACGGTTAGGTTCGGAACGAGAACAAGGAAATTTGAAGATAGACTCGAGCCGCTTACTTTCTGTTTGTGTAGTGTGGACCAAACTACGAGAAGAGCCATTACTAGAGTCTTCCCGGTCCCCGTGGCAAGCTTGAGAGCGTAACGAATCAGATCGCCCGTTTCGGGCATTTTCCTTTGTCGCTGAACCTCATAAAGGTAAATGAGCGTCTCGATCGCCTCCTGCTGACAAAAGAAAAACCGTTGTGCTTCTTTGAGTCGCTCCTCGTCTCGTTCGAACCACCATTCCAAGCATCGACGAGTCACTAACGCAGTCCCCGGATAACCCGCATCACGCCAATTACGAATCTCATCCCTTAGTCGATTGACGAATTCGTTTTGTTCCTCGTCACCGGCGGTCAACTCCTCAAATAACGCCTCTTCTTTTCCGACTATGCTTGCTAGACCACCTCGACTGTCCTTGGCGGCGGCGCGGTAGCGCATAGAAGGACGACGACCGTCAGTCAACTTTGATCTGCCGCCAGCGAGCAGCCGATAGTGCCTTGTAGGTTCCTTAAACGCATCGCAAATAACGACACGATCTACGACGTAACCTGTGGCAACTGGGTTTTCAGACAAGGTCTTTCACCACTGTCGATTCGTTTCCGTAAATATCTACTACTTTAACGGCTATGCGCTTGTATCCGCGGATGGGAAAGGGCTGAGAAGTTGTTTGCAGCTTGAACTCTTCTGGGTCTACGTCCATTTTCAAAGTAGCTTTAAGATTTGGCGCCTTCTTGAAATCAAAGAACATCTGATAATCAACAAAGCAATCCCCATCGTAATCCTCATCCAAATACCAAGCGGCGACGTAACCCGATCCAGCAGATTTATAGTCTGTACCTCTAGTCTTACGATCAAAGATGGCCACACCTCGGAGAGAAGCAGTGACTGACTGATCACCATTTTTTTTGATCAGCGTTATGTCCACGTCAGGTAGTGCGAGCGGAGAAAAAAGCATTTCAGGCTGGGTAGCTTTAAGACCTTCGGCCAACGTGTCTGGTCGGATCATTATCAAGTGAATCTTCACCTTGCCGCGCTTTTCGAGTTGTGACTTTATCTCTCCAACGTTCGACTCGAATGCCCAACCGAGCACGTGCAGTTCAAGAATCCCGGTGGAAAGCGCATCTTGGACCGCATCGTTTATCTGCTTTGCCGTTACACGACCTGATAATGGGCCTACGGAAATTGCTATTTTCTCAGTAGAAGCTTCGAAGACAGCGTGGACCAATCCAGTAGCACCCTGTATCGCAGCGTCCTTTCGGTAAAGGCGACTTATGACTTCAATATAATTTTCAAGTTTAGCGGGGCCCCCCGCTTCACCTTCGCGAACAACGTATCCTTTCCAATCTTCAACTGAGTATCTTCCTAACGTCATCAATTCCATAGGTCCTGCTACACGAATGCTATTAGCATCTTCCGTTGGTTTGTCACGGAGCTCGATTTCAGAGGGCTCCAAGTTGTTAGCCAGACTAGAAAGCGTGATCCGTTTCACCCGCCTGTATTCGAAACCTGAAGATACAGTGCCGCTTCGTGTTTTGTAGGCTTTAAAGACTTTGGATAATAAGTATCTCCGCGCAACGTTAATCGCCACACGTGAAGTGTCGCAGGTAATCCATCGTCTTCCCCAAGCCTCCGCGACAGCGGCCGTCGTTCCAGCGCCACAGGTCGGATCCAAAACAAGATCTCCTGGATCAGTCGTCATAAGCATGCATCTCTTTACAATTTCAGAGTTAGTTTGCACCACATATCTCTTGTCGTCGGCTCCAACGGTATCTATCCATGGTGCGGTTAGGCGGGTAAAAAGACTTTCGTCGGCATACATGATAAATGTAAGTCGATTGCCTTCAGGCTGAAGGCGTTTTAGATCACTAAGGCGATCCATACCCGCTGGAGGAGTGCCGTAACCATTCTTAGGGGGAGGATAATCTTTCCCTTCAAAAGCATAGGTGAACTTTCCCGAATCCATCGGTCCTGAAGGTTCCAAAGACTTTAACCGGTAGACGCGAGCTTTTGGGGGGAGAAGTGCGTGATTAGACAACTGTTCTGGCGTCATTCGATGCCTAGTTCCATCCGGCATCTCATACCAGGAATAGTGAAACTCGCCCTCGACATCTTGCGGCAAGAAGAAGGGATAGAATTTGGTATTAGCGGTACCTTGGTCCGAGACTTTTCTCTTGCCATACCAAAGCAGGAAGTCAGCCATCTGCTCTAAAAAAGTCGTTCCAAACGGCATTGTTTTCTTCCGAAAGGGAATCAAGGAAATAAAATTTGAGGCCCCAAACACTTCATCCAGAACGTTGCGGACAAGATGGACGTTGTCGTCCGAGATTTGAACGAATACGGACCCAGTTTCAGTTAATAGGTCCCGTATCAGATACAACCGTTCTTGAAGGTGAGAGAGGTAGGAATGAACGCCTAAAGACCATGTATCCCGAAACGCTTTTATAGTAACTATATCGTCCGCCTTATCTTGCTCGTCGTTCCGGATGGAGTCGACCCGCTGTTGAAAATTTGAATCGTATTTGATCGCATACGGCGGGTCCATGAACACCATTTGAACCTTACCCCGCAGCTGTTCATAATGAAGCAACGATTCGATAGCAGCTAGAGAGTCACCGCAAATAAGCTTGTTTTTCCATCCTTCGTCATGAGTGTAAAATTCAACGCGTTTGGTACGCTCGCTCTCTCGCAAACTCTTTTCCAGATCGGCGTAAAGATGTCCCTGTCGAGCCACGCCAGATTCATCAGCAGCTGCGTTTCTTGCTCTTTCGATGATCTGTGCGATGCGCGACTCTGAAACGACCTCGTTACGTTGAAGCGGTAGAACTGGTACGTCGCGTTTATTTCTTTTACCCGCCCACATAAGAACTGGATCAACAACCGGATCCATGTCGACAACCACCGGACGCTCGTTCTCCACAATCTGGCCGAGTTTGAGAGCCTTACTCCAACCGTTATCCATTGGCAGAGTGACCACTTGCTCATCCGAGGGAAGCAAGGACGTGTGTCCCGTCTCAGGAGTGCGCGGTTCCTTAATATTCTCGTATGTGTAGCGCGTAATTTTTTTGGAAACCGCTTTGGGACTTTTTGCCTTAGACGTCTTTTTCGCCAAAACTTACCTCCGGTTAATTCGAAAGGACTTCTCGATTGCGACAGATACCAGCGAGGTCACAGGTCGAACAAGGCCGGCACCACGAATCATGCCGAGTGAGTTGATTCTCTCGTATAGAACTGCCGGCATGACGTATCGCCTCGGTCGTCTCGCGCAACATTTTGCTGTCCACTAGCTCGCGAACATTTCGTCCCGCTTCGTCCAGATTCAATACTTCAACTAGATCAGCATTCTCCCCAGTGAGTTGTTGATACCCAATCGCATAAGTATGTAATTGTGCGCGAGTAACTTCTTCGGCCTGTGCTAGCTCGGACGACTTGAAATCTATAATCGCAACCTCGTTGGTGTCGAGGCGTTTGATAAGATCAATGCGGCCATTGACAGTGATTCCAGGAGCGACCTGTATTTCTACTTGTTTCTCAGAATGTATTGTTTGAGAAAGCGTTGGACGATGTTGTTTCATATACCGTTCTAGCGATTCGATAGCAGCTTTCCGAAGTTGTTCTCTTAACGCTGGATACGCGAAGGGCGTATGCAGATGGCTATCGACGAGTGACACAACTTCTGTCTCATCGACAAGATCTCCAGAGATCGCACGCTTATGAATCTCTGCCAGTGCGTCGTGAAGCGACTTACCGAAACCAAGCGCCTCATGGAGGGGCGGGTTAAATCCATATAAGAAGCGGAGCTTGAATGAGTACGGGCATTCGAAAAAATACTTTAGCTCACTAAAACTCAACACAACGTTCGGTGTTTCTCTCTTTGCGCGGGGATCGATCTTAGCTGCGGGTGACGCGCTGGGCTCTGCCGTTAAGATATTCGATACCTGCGTAAACTCCTGCAGGAATTGTGATGGCTTTTGGTAGCGCCGATTGCCATCAACGGGAGCAAATGAACAATAAAGGTATTTCTTGCTGCGCGTAAGTGCGACGTAGAAAAGCCTACGTTCATCTTCGGTTGAACCATCATAGCGATCCGCGTCGGCTACCGCGGCTTTCGGCAAGATGTGCCATTTACTCCTGCCTCCAACACCGCCTGATGGGAAGCGATTCTTTTGAAGGGCAGGAATAAACACTGCCGGCCATTCCATTCCCTTCGCCTGATGCACTGTCATAATCTGGACGGCATCCGGCTGCGCGAAACCAACGTCTTCACCGCCCTCCTCGTAGTAGTCAGGAGCTTCGTTTAGCAGCCAATAGACAAAGGTCTTGTATTTCTCTTGAGGCTTGGATTGAAAATAGATTTGTTCGTAATCGGAAATTACCTGACTAAACTTGCCGAGGTTGTAATAAACAATTTCACCGCGTGGAGCGCCAGTAATTGCACTTACTGGAATTCGTTCTTCTCGCAGACTTATTGCTTCCAGGAAATCGAGATATGCGCGCTGTATGTTGTATGCAGCCCAGCGTTCACCCTCTTCCCAAGATTTTGCTCTGTCCAATACGGACAAGCCTTTATTCAAGTCGTCATCATCCAAACCAAGTTCTGCGTTCACCCATGCATCGCGGACATCGGCTGCCGATACATCACCTGTAATGTATTGGCAAAGTGCGACGCAGGCTTGAACTTCAGGTGTGTCGAATAGATTAGCGAGACCGGCAATTATGTAAGGTATACCCTCAGCTTTGAGGACATTGACTATCTCTTCTCCACTCTTTCTCACGCTGCGCAGCAAGATCGCGCAATCTGACCAACTCAATCCTCTCGGTTCGGCATCAGGCTCATCGAGAAAGGATGTACCTCGTAGAGCGAGTATCTTTTCTGCAATCCACTTCGCTTCCGCTGCAGGAGAATCAAAAGTTAGGGCAAGGAGATCGCCACGCTCAAAGGTCTGATGACTCGCAGATACCATACTCTTAGCAAGCCGATTTGGGTTATTGTTCTCAGCAATCTTTCGCCCACTATCAACTACGCCAGGGCTTGATCGAAAATTTTCAGCCAATGTCACTGGTTGTACATTTGGATACCGACTTGCGAAATTGAGAATGTTGCCAATCTCAGATCCGCGCCATTGATAAATTGTTTGATCGTCGTCGCCAACCACGCACACACTTGCACCTAATTGGTGTAAGCGACTGACCAAGGCCTCTTGTAAGGGATTGACGTCCTGATACTCATCTACAAAAAGGTACTTGATTCGATCACCGAGAGCTTTTTGTAAGTTGCTACTTGAATAGGATTCATCGAATAGCGCGGCGACAGCGTCGACCATGATTCTCGAGTAGTCCAAGTATCGATGTTGGTCAAGTAGATCGGTATAGCAGTCCACACCGATCTTGAGACTCGTCGGGATTAGCTTTGGGTTGACGGTGTCTTCTCTGATCACATTAAGTGCTTCAAGATATACGGAAACATCTCGACGAGTTCGCGCAAGGTATTGTCCCCGGCTAGGACCTGCAATCACCTCGACACCCTTCAAACCTGATTTGATGCTGTTCTTACCTATAAGTAGCTTCGTCTGTACATCGTTTAGAACACCATACTTGAGATACTCAAAGAGATAGGTCTGAAGCAATTCCAAGCAGAAGCCGTGGATCGTACCAACGTACATCTGAGCCAATCCCGGCACATCGCCAAATTCTCTTCGAACCAATGTGGCGATGCGGTCTTTAAGCTCAGCAGCAGCTTTGTCGGTGAAGGTAAAAGCAACGATGTTTTCGGGCTTGATTCCGTCGGCTTGTTTGCGCTTCAGAATTTCCACGACACGAGCGGACACAACTTGAGTCTTACCTGAACCAGCACATGCAATGATCTGCAGATTGCCGTCAAGCGTCTCAATAGCACGGATCTGTTCGCCCGTAAGATTCATGCTTTGGCGTTCTAAATGTCGGAAATTGCAACTGACTGTCGTTACACGCGTTGAGGTCGGATACTTGGACTCATTTCATTCAGCGCCGGGAGTAGGTCGGAGAACCCTGTTCGCCCTAACTGGAGATTCGGAGGCGGCGATTCCCAGGCCAGAGAAACGTGTAAGACTCGGCTGCATTATAGGCAAGAGCTATCGCTTTTGAAAAGACTGTTCGGACATAGGCTTGTTTCTTCCCGTCAGGCTGACCAGTATTTCCGTTGTAGACGGAGAGTTATACCAATCCTACTACAAACATGTGAGGGAGTAGGGTAATGTTGGAGGTCTTTCGTTGAGAGTAATCCTCAGCTCCTCAGGAGAAAACATTGGTAGGATCATCCAATAGCAATCTATGATCGTCGTCACACCTAGAGCACTCGAGCAGCCGAGTGTGGCGTCACTCAAACGGTGAAACGTGACATCCTGAGCCATTCATCATCAACGATGACGGGTGTCTACCCTCACTCCACTCCAGCATCTCAAGTTGCAGCAATGGAGTTGGTGGGAACCCATGGTGATCGAATCCCCGACAAGATCTCGACAAAACAGCGTCTGAGGAAAATCGGTTCCGTACAGTTACTGGTCCTCTTCTAGTCCCCCACTGCAATTTATTCAAGTTTTCTGAATGGACATTCAGTTTTGCAGATCACAAGCCTACAGAAAGATCTATTTTCCTTATAGCTTTCTCCGTCAGTGAAAGTGCGATCTTCGCATCATAGTACGCTGCTTCATTGATGAATACCGGATAAGCCACCTGGTCTTCCTCAAACCGGATAATCCCTCCATCAAGCTTCATGAAAAGCGGATCACCCTTTCTCAATTCAGTAAAATCTCTGTCTTGTAAATTTCGATGCACTATGCCGTAAATATTTCCCGCAGCGTCGAGCGGAAAGTGCACCACAGCCTTGTGGACAAAAACTTCTATGTCATGCGCCGGCTCAGGCTCGGATCCGACATTTAGGAGATGGACATAATCTAGGGCCAATTGCACGACCTGGTTCGCTCGTTGAAAAATATCGTGCCTTAGTACTCCATGTGGAACTGGACCGATCTCGAGCGCAAGCCGTCGAGGGGCGATTGAGACCAAGTATGGTAGATCTTCCCTGTGGTCTTTGAAGAAATACAGATTCACGGCGGGCATGTGGGACTTAATGAACGCGGCCAGACGGAAGTCATATTCATCACAACCGTCAAATAAGACAAGGGTCACTCCCATGTTACTAGTAGTCGTGTGAATATCGATCAAGAAGTCAACAGCAGGTTTCTCCTTAGGTCCCAAACATTCATTGATCGCCTTTGCCCGCTGCCCTTCGTACGTATGAATTGTTTCATCATTAAGTTCTTTGAGTAGAAAACTTCTGTTGAGATCGACGTCGACAAATCTCTTATTCTCAGAAAATGCCCTCGGGTTTGCCCAGAGAGGACTCGTTGTAAAACTGTCTCTGCTAATTTCGGCAGGGTTCTCGGCCCAGCGTCTCAACAGATACGTGCCGGTTACTTCATTACCGTGGGTACCTCCAATTATTGCCACTCTGTTGATCATGATATCCATCCTGTTTAGTTATATCGCAAGCAGGAATGTTAACGGAAAAAGTAAAGAAAGCAGAGTTAATGAAAGACATAATACCAACGAAGGCACACCAATTACGATTGAACATGGGTTCTGGTCCTATGTCAGCTATTAGGAAATGTCAAAACGCCGTATAATGAGGCAATCATCAGGAGTACTAGAATCGGATGTCTCACAATTCAATTCCATTCCGAATTCTGCTAATCGACGACGATTACGACATGAACACCCGCCTGGAAAGGATGCTTTCAGGTTGTCGAGCCTCCGTGAATGGGGCTAATGTCGTTCCGCAAATAGACCGACTTGATGTCGACTTGGAAGAACATAGTGACAAGCCGGGTTATTGGAAGATAACGGAGTCAACGTTGGAGCGGGTTAAGCGTCTATCGGAACAACCTCATTACGATCTGATTATTACCGACTTCGGACTGGTACCTCCACAAGTTCAAAAGGCTCTTTGGGGAGAGCACAATACTCGTGAGCCTTCGACTGAAGAGATCAAGAACAAGATTCTGACGATCCGTGATCTAAAACATCAATTTGAGGAATGGACTGTATTAGATAATCAAACTAAACCCAATAACCTCTTTACCGCCGCTCGCCGGGTTCTCCTCATCAGCATGGCGAGCAATAAAGGATTTGAGGCCTTCGGCCCGGTAATTCCAAATCGTAGCCAGGAAACGCAAGGTGCTTTTCCTGCAGCCACAATCCTTCCGTTGGATTCACGTCAGGAGTTCTTCGGAAACGACAAGTTCTATGAGATCTATGATTCGCCTAAAGGACGGCAATTTTATCGCTATATCCTAGGAACATATTCTATCCGCATTGTTGAATTGGAAATGCTAAAGCATGCCGTTCCTAGCACCAAGAAAATGCGAGTGAGGCGCTCAGTATTTAACATCGCAAGTTTCGCAGGAGCGGTTGCCGCCATTGGCGTTGCTGCTCAATACTTATCTAATACTGGACTGCAACTAATCTCGCAAGGACGAGCAATCGGTTGGTGGATCATGATTGGGGGGCTTTCATGCTTGATCCTCGGCGCTGTTATTCTATCCCTTACCTTCGAATGGTTTGCGCGGCGTGTCGTGCAATGGGTGGGACCAGAGGAGCAGTTCACTTCCGACTGAAGGATGGAATCTCTTCTCGGCCGCCATCAGTAACGGCGAAAAACGCTGTGCCATGCCCGAAATTCCCTCTCGTGATCAGCGAGACCGTAGTTGTCTTTCACAACTTCTAATACTTCGAAATACACTTCAGCCGGCATTATCAGATCCCGAAGATAGATTGCTCCATGAGGAAACTTTGTGTGCTTCTGATCTGCCGCTCCGCACACACTTATCCAAACTCCATCGGGAGCTAGCTGAGTTGCAATCCGGCGGATGAAATTGCTTCTCCGACGGAGTCCCGCCAGTCCATGGAAAAAACCTTTTTCGTAAATTACATCAAAGGATTGTCCGGCCTGCCATTTGAAGAAATCTGCGCAAGCAAACTGCGAGCTATTGGATTTATTTTTTGTCTTAGCATCCAGGATGGCAGCTTCGGCGACATCTAAACCGCAGTACTCAAAACCCATCGCTGCAATATCGACTGCGTCTTCGCCGGTTCCGCATCCCACCTCCAAAAACCTCTGACCGACCGCGTAAGTCGAAAGCAGTCGACGAGTGGTGGTCGTGAGTCCAGAGCTGCGCCACGGATTACTCCGTCTTTCGTATAAGCTATTCCAAACTGACGGCGGCGCTTCGCTTACGAGGCTGTTCATGTTCGCTACTTGACGGACGATTTGCTATCAACTGATTTCGTTTTCGTTGGTCCATATCATTCGGCTCAGGTTCATACAAATCCTCAGACGGAAAACGGCCGAGTCTGCCAGCTCGGGAGTCACGCAACTGCTCCTTCGAAAGTCGAACCGGCTTTTCTGTGTGTACATTTTTCTTTGGCATATAGAAATTCCTACTCCTGCTCAATCTGAACGAGTCCACGCTTTGGCGGCAATCCCTGTCGCACGCTCAAGGCATATCTTGACAACAGCAATTGGTGTGCAGCGGAGACGCCGTCTAGTCCCTGGAACAAGTATTTTCGTGTCTCGGAGACGAGATCCTTTTCGTACGACTTTCTTGCAGCCACCTTTCCGTAGTATAGCTTGAGTTCCTCCGATGCTAGAGCCAGCTCAAGAGAAAAGTTCTCGCCGATCCATTCCCTAGCACCTCGTTCTTCTCCGCATGCGAGAAGCGCGCTCCGACTTAGGTCCGAAACCTGTCTGTACCTATCTTTCCACGTTTTCGTGCGACTAAAAAACGTTTTCAGGTACTGAACCAAGAAATGACTGGCTATTGAATTATACGCATTGGCGAAAAACCGCCAAACCAGTCGCTGTAGAAACCATGATCTTGGGAGAACGGCAAATGGCCGGCCTCCGAGGTTCGTTTCAAAGCGAACCGACACGGCCAACGACGGTTCTTCATAGAGAGCTCCGTGCCAAAACATTGAGGGAAACAAAATACCTTGTCCTGCTTCCAGTACGATCTCACTACCTCCTAATCTTTTGAATAGATCTTGACGCTCGGGCTCAGAGAATTTCGGTATGGCCAGCGCGCTCGTGTTAATGATTGGAGACAGCAGCCATCCAGCATCAGGCGGAAATATAAAGAATCGTTTTCGACCAAGAAGACATGCATGTGCGACCCACTTGTGGTCCCAGTCGAAGTGGATTGGTGTTATGCAGCCCTTTCGCCCTGCATGGACCAAAGCAACTGCCAGATCGTTTGAGGTCGAATTGTGTTGTATACTTAACCGCATTGTAGGAGTTAGATTTCCTGGAATCGGCATCTCCGGACAAAGGAGAGAGGGATCATTCCACCTCTTATCTTTGCCGAGTAAGTATTCCTCAGCATTGACTCTAAACACTGGCGTATTGGACCGCTTAAATCCGCTGTAGTAGTCATTTTTAATCACAAGCTCCAAACATCGAAGTTGTGAATTAAGAGACGTATCCACAATGGTCACGAGTCCGCTGTTTCGAATTCCAGGAACCGCCGATGTCTCGCAAACAACTCTCATTTTTTCGTGAGCGATGCTATGTTCTGTGCCAAGTTTTTAGGAAGCTCGGTAAGCTGTTTTCGCGGGGTCCGTTTCAGAAAGCCTAGTCGAGCATCGCACTCCCAAGGATTTGTTACCGAACCCTTAATAACTTGATTAAAGTTGCTGAGACCCTCCCTACCATTTTCTCGAATAGCAGCGTGCATGAGCCTATGAACATAATCCAGACATTCGATATTCAACTTGTTCGGCAGTTGACTACCGAACTCT